>Ga0075425_100005439_pt1 | contig 13237 bp, 8 predicted proteins | sample SoiMethybrSBSTD4_FD_75300 | JGI IMG/M metagenome (GOLD analysis project Ga0075425, IMG submission 75300) | Bulk soil microbial communities from a Populus tree surrounding site in Tennessee, USA - Soil MetaG P. TD hybrid SBSTD4 | ecosystem: Environmental > Terrestrial > Soil > Tree plantation...
AGCCCGATCATCGCCCGGAACAGCAGCGTGCGCGCCGCCCCACGTTCCGCGCTGATCAGGACCCGCTCATGCGGTTGCAGATCGATGTGCCTCTCGCTCAGCTGGATCGCGCCTGCGGGAGCCGCCACCTGCAGCTCATCGAGGCGCACCGCGGGGCTCTCGCTCTCCCTCAGATCGATGTGGCTGGCGCTCTCGCCGAGGTTATCCATCGTCATCACCGCGCCGCGAAAGCTTGCCACGCGCAACAGCGTAGCCCGCCAGTCCGCAATGCTGGAGAAATTGTCCACGAACCACCGCAGCGAGGTCTGCACCTGGTTGAAGGCCCCCACCACCAGCATCAGCTCACCGAAGCTCATCCCGCCCGTGAGGTAAGTCGGTGCGGCGACCAGGATCGGCGCCACCAGCGTGAACCAGCCGTAGCCCGAGGTGATCCAGGTGAGCCGCGTGGTCGCCGCAACGATGCGTCGTGACACCTCCAGAACACTGTCGAACTCCCGGTTGAGGTGGCGCTTCTCATCGGCTTCGCCGCCGTAGATGGTAATGCCCTCGATCTCCTCGTTGGCGCGCACCAGCGCATAACGCAGGTTGGCCTCGCGCGCGTAGCGCTCGGAATCGAGCGCAACCAGCGGATGACCGATCAGCCAGCTCAGCAACGACGCCGTGCCGGCATAGAACAGCGCACACCACACCATGTAGCCCGGCACGTACAGGCGATGGCCGGGGAGCGGCAGGAACATGTGTTCCGAGCGCATCCACAGGACGCCGATGAAGGACAGGAGCAGCAGCGTCGACTGCAGCAAGCCGATCCCGAGGTCAGTCATCAGCTCCGTCAGGTGCTGCGCGTCGGCGTGCAGCCGCTGGTCAGGATTCTGTCCGATGGCCCCGGCATTCGAGAGCCGGAAGGCACGCATCGGGCTCAGCCATTCGTTGAGCAGATCGTGCACCAGTCCCTGGCGCAGCATCACGCGCGAGGTCTGGTTGAGCCACACCTGGCTGACGTTGAGCACCAGCAGTATGGCGGCCAGCTCGGCGAACACGCCCAGCTGTTTGATGAAGGCAGCGATGTCCTTGTGCGTCAGTGCATCGTAAAAGGGCTGATTCCAGGCATTGAGACGGATCTGCAGGTAGGCGGTCGCGGCGACCACCGCCACCAGGCCGGCGGCCAGCATGAGCAGCTGGTTGCGCTCGCGTGATGCCCAGAAGGCGCCGACCAGCCGCGAGACTTCGGTGAAGAGGTTATCCTTGGTGAGAGCAGCTGCGGCAAGGGAATCTGCCGTCTGGGCGGGGGGAGACTCGCTCGGGGGTTGCGTCATCGTATCGATCCGTTCCGGCTCCGCTTTGTGGAAGGATCCGGGCGGGAGCAGTTACCACGGACATTCACCAGCCAGCTCAGCTTAGCGCAAGGCAACAGCATGGGACGCATCGAACGATTGCTCGCCGGCATGACGCTCGCGGAGAAGATCGGTCAGCTCAACATGGCGGCATCGTTCCGCGCGGTGACAGGTCCGGGAGCGCGACGCGACCTGGAGGAGGGGATTCGCAGCGGCCGCGTGGGCAACGTGCTGAACCTGTGGGGTAGGGCGCCGGTGCACGCTCTACAGCGGCTGGCAGTAGAGCATTCGCGTCTTGGCATCCCGCTGCTCATGGGGTTGGATGTGGTTCACGGCCACCACACCATTTTCCCTGTGCCCCTGGCAGAAGCCGGGTTGTTCGACCCCGACATCTGGGAGCGAACCGCACGGGTAGCAGCCGCGGAGGCGGCCGCCGATGGCGTCAGCCTGACGTTTGCACCGATGGTAGATGTTGCGCGCGATCCGCGCTGGGGACGCATGGTGGAAAGCCCGGGCGAGGATGCCTGGGTAGCGTGCGCGTTCGCCGCGGCGAAGACGCGTGGCTTCCAGGGCCGTGAGCTGAGCGGCGCATCCAGCGTTGTGGCGACTGCGAAGCACCTGTGCGGGTACGGTGCGGTGAACGCCGGGCGCGAATACGCCTCGGTCGATCTCTCCGAGCGCACGCTGCACGAGGTCTACCTGCCACCGTTTGCCGCAGCCGTGGCGGCGGGCACCGCTGCCGTCATGCCCGCCTTCATCGATATCGCCGGAGTACCGATGACTGCCAATGCTTCGCTGCTGCAGGGCTGGCTGCGTGAGCGGCAGGCATTCGATGGCCTGCTGATCAGCGATTACAACGCCATCGCAGAGCTGTGCGCCCATGGTGTGGTCGCCGACACCGCCGAGGCCGCAGCACTGGCTCTGACGGCGGGCGTCGACATCGACATGGCGAGCGAGGTCTATTCGCGGGGACTGCCTGAAGCACTCGCACGCGGTCTGATCAGCCAGGCGCAGCTCGATGTGAGTGTGCTGCGGGTTCTGCGGCTGAAGGAGCGACTCGGGCTCTTCGATGATCCCTACCGCAGCGCTCAGGCGCACGGCTCCACGGTGGCGGCGCGCGAGTTGGCGCGTGATGCAGCCCGGCGCGCGATCGTGCTTCTCACCCACCGCCGTGCGGTGCTGCCTCTTTCCGCGCAGCTGCGGACGATCGCTCTCATCGGTCCACTGGCGCAGGCGAGCAAAGAAATGCTGGGCCCATGGTCTGCCGCCGGCCAGCCCGAGGAAGCGGTGAGCATTCTCGAGGGACTGCGGGCTGCCTTGCCACGCTGCCGCATCGAAAGTGTCGCGGGGGTCGACATCGATCGGCGGGATCTGCGTGGTATTGCCGCAGCGCTCGAATGCAGCCGCGCAGCCGATCTCACGATTCTGTGTCTGGGCGAGCCGGCCTCCATGAGTGGCGAGGGCGGCAGTCGTGCGGATCTGAGCCTGCCTGGAGATCAACAGGCACTCGCCGAGGCGGCGCTGGATCTCGGCAAACCCCTCATCGTGCTCCTGACTTGCGGGCGGCCGCTCACTGCTCCGTGGCTGTTCGAGCGCGCGGACGCGGTGCTCGTGACCTGGTTCCTCGGCAGCGAAGCCGGCCACGCGATCGCCGATGTGCTGACCGGAAAATTCAATCCAACCGGAAAATTGGCGGTGACCTGGCCGCGCCACGTCGGGCAGGTGCCGCTCTTCTACGGCCAGCGCCCGACCGGCCGGCCGGCGAAGGCGGGCGAACGGCTCACCAGCTCATACCTCGATCTGCCGCCCACACCGCAATTTCCCTTCGCGCACGGGCTCTCCTACAGCTCCTTCAGCCTGCATGAGCTCAGGTGCGAGCCGCGCATCGTCAAGACCAGCGAAGCCATCGAAGTGTCCCTGTGGTTGCACAATGACAGCGGCGTGCACGGCGAGGCCACGGTGTTCCTTTTCGTGCACGATCCGATCGCCAGCATCTCGCGCCCGCTCCTCGAGCTCAAAGGTGTGCGGCGGATCGCTCTCGGGGCCGCAGAGCGCGCAGCGGTGAGCTGGCGCGTGCCCGTTTCCTCCCTGGCGTCACTCGGTGCTGAGCTTGCTCCGGTCGTGGAGCCGGGCCGGTTCGAGATCTACGCCGGGTTGAGCGCGGATGCCGACGGGTTGCTCGGCTGCAGTATTGAAGTCGTGCCATGAAGCGGATGACATCCGGCATCGAGTGGCACTGGCCGCTGCCGGCGCAGGCGAGCACGATCAGTACCATCGACCTGCACACCGGCGGCGAGCCGCTGCGAGTCATCACGGGCGGCCTGCCGCCGCTCGCCGGCAGGACGGTGCTGGAGAAGCGCCGTTATTTCCGCGAGCATTTCGATCATCTGCGCACCGGGTTGCTGTGGGAACCGCGTGGACATGCAGACATGTATGGGGCCGTGGTCACGCCCTCGCAGGACGCAGATTTCGATGTGTTCTTCCTGCACAACGATGGATACAGCACGATGTGCGGTCACGCGATCATTGCCCTCACCACGCTCGTGCTCGAGGCTGGGGTCGCTCCCGCCGATGCGAAGCTCGGGCACGCCTCGGCCGATCGCGAGTTGCAGCTGACTTTTTCCGTTCCGGCGGGTCTCATCCATGCACGGGCTGAGCTGCGGAACGGCAAGGTGCGGAACGTCAGTTTCCGCAATGTCCCATCGTTCCTCTACGCGCGGGATCAGCAGGTGGAGGTCCCGGACATCGGTCGGGTGCGCTTCGATGTGGCCTACGGCGGCGCGTTTTATGCAATCGTGGAAGCCGCGCCGCTGGGGCTCGGGCTTGCCCCGGAGCACGTCGATCGCCTCATCGACTACGGGCGGCGCATCAAGCGGGCCGCGGTGCGCGCACTCACGATCGCGCATCCTTTCGAGGAGGAACTCAGCTTCCTTTACGGAACGATCTTCACCGGCCCTGCGCAGCAGCCCGGATCACACAGCCGCAACGTCTGCATCTTCGCCGCAGGGGAGCTCGACCGCTCGGCCACGGGCTCGGGCGTCAGCGCTCGCGCGGCGCTGCATTACTCCAGGGGCGAGTTGCGGCTGAACCAGCAGGTCACGATCGAGAGCCTCATCGGCAGCACCATGACGGTGCGTGCGGTCGAGGCGACGAGATTCGGTCCCTTCGACGCGATCGTACCGGAGGTCGGCGGAACGGCGCACCTCATCGGCAGGAGCGAGTTCTGCTTCGACCCGGCAGACCCGCTGAAAGCGGGTTTCATTCTCCGCTGAGCGCCCGCCGGGGTGGCATCAAGGGATAGCGCCCGCGCGCAGCTGCGCGTCGAGGAAACCCTCGGTCGCCCGGTACACGCGCAGCCAGGACGCATGTCGGAGGAAGCCATGAATCTCATCGGGCAGCACGAGCTCCTGGTACTCGACGCCGTGCTCACGCAGCGCTGCCGCCAGGCGCACCGACTCGGAAAAGGCGACGTTGTGATCGTCGTCCCCGTGCACCAGGAGCACGGGCGAGCGCCAGCTGCCCACCGAGCTGATCGGCGAGGACGCCAGCGCGCTGCTCAGTGCCGCAGTGGTGGCGTCGAGGGCGTAGAGCGGCTCGTTGTTGCGAACCGTCGAGAGTGTCCAGTGATGCCAGTCGTGAACGCCGTGCAGGTCGACGCCAGCCCTGAAGAGGTCGGAATTGCGCGACAGCCCGAGTGCGGTCATGTAACCGCCGTAGCTGCCGCCCCAGAGCCCGAGACGCGCGGGGTCTACGTCGGCGCGCGCACGCAACCAGTCAGCGGCAGCCAGCAGGTCGTTGTATTCGCTCGCGCCGGCAGCTCCGATGCCGGCCGCCTCGCGGAAGTTGAGCCCATAGCCGATACCGGCGCGGTAATTGAGCGCCAGTACCACATAGCCACGGCTCGCGAGGTACTGGTTGAACGCGTAGGCGTTGCTGTAATAGTCCATGTAGTGCCAGCCGAGAAGCATCTGCCGGATAGGGCCGCCGTGCATGAAAATGACGGCCGCATGTCTGTCGGTCGCGCCAGCGGTTGGCAGGAACAGCACTCCATGTGCGGAGACCTCGGCGCGCTGCGGCAGGTCGATGGCGTGCGGCTCGACCAGAGCGGAGGCGGGGAAATCCTGCGGCACTCCCTCGGCAGTGAGATCCGTGAGCGGCGCGTCACGCGCCATGATCGCGGCGTGCGCCGGCGTGCGGGCATCCGCGCGCAGAAAGGCAATCGTTGTGCCATCCGCCAGCAGCGCCGGTTGGGTCTCGATGCCAACTCCAGGGGTGAGCTGCTCGATGCGGTCCGTGGGGGTCTCGAGACGCCACAGATGCCGACGATTGATGTCGCCCGCGTTGGCCGCGTACACGATATGGGTGCCATCGGCGCTTGCGGATGCATACTCGATCTCGAACTCCCCCGGGGTGAGAAGCCGTGCCGAGCCGCCCCGCGCCGGCACCGAGTACAGGTGCAGCCAGCCGTCGTTCTCCGCGGGGAAGATGAGCTCATCTTTCCCCGCCCAGAACAGCTGCTGATCGGAGCTCAGGGCGTGGAACACGCTGCCGGCGCCCGCTGGCGCCCGGTAGACCTCGCCGACCGCGCCGTCCGCGAGGCTCGTGACACGGATCGACCAGGGGAAGCCGCTGCGGTGCGCAATCAGGCCAACCTCATCGGGAGTCGAGGGGACACGCAGGAACGCAATACGTGTGCCATCCGGTGACCAGCGCGGCTCGATATCGAAGGAGAAGCTCGCGTCGATCCAGCGCAGTGACCGGTCAGCGAACGCATACACGCCGATAAAACTGTGATCCACGCGCGTGACTACGAACGCCAGCTGCTTGCCATCGGGCGAGAAACGCAGGGAATCGACCACGCCACGTGTTTCGAAGAGCTGCTGGGGCTTCGCGCCGTTGCGCGTGGCGACGGTAAACACCTTGCCCTCATGGAGAAAGAGCACGCGGTCGCCATCGGGCGAGGGGGTCGGCGCATGGCCCTCGGCGAGCCGCACCGCCGCGTGCCCGCGGAAGTCGACGCGGTAAACCTGCTGCACCACTCCCGCCGGCAGCTGCGCCGGATTCGGTGCCGGTTTATCTGGATACTCGGTATCTCCGCCGAGTACATAGAACAGCTCTTCATGCCTTGGGAGAAACGCAATTTCGCCGATCGCCAGGCCGTCATCGGCCGTGTAGCGTGTAAGCGGGTGCGCCTCGAAGCGCCCGTCCGCCGCGCGCGTCGCGGCGAGCCACACGTTGCGCCGGCCGCGCGCATAACTCACCCAGGCGAACTTACGGCCCGCAGGCGCGGCGACGATGTCGGAGGCAAACGGAGCGCTGAGGATCTGCTCCAGTGTGAATCCCGCCGCATAGGCGGCCGATGTGCTGACCAGCACTGCCGCGACGACAGCCGCAATGAAGCGTATGGCGCTCAGGTGTGCCTCTCTTTGCCAGGTATTCGCAACACTGCCTACGCCGCAAGAATCGTGGCGTGCTCGGCCGGCCTGAAGGTCGGGCCGTGCGGATCGATGACCAGTCGCAGCTTGCGGGTGAAGAAGCCCTCCCGAGGGCTATCCGACCCGATGTTGACCAGGCCTGCGGTGAGCCGCTCCGCGAACAACGCCTCGATCCGCCGGCGCGAGAGGGGATCGAGCTCTTCCAGCGCGCCATTGACCACCAACCATTGCGGCCGCTGCAGCAGCGCCCGCGCGAAGGCCAGATTGTGTTTGTCATCTTCGTTCAAGCGGCGATCCCAGCGATCGGCGCTGTCGAGAAATGGCAGCAGGTGTTCCAGGCCTACTTCCGAGAGCGCGTCGTTGAGAGCCGCCGCATCGTAAGCACTGGAGGGATGCGGGTAGGCGAGCGCGGCACGTAACGTCCCGGGCGGGACGTAGGGACGCCGGGGCAGGAATATCATCGACTGCCGCGGCGGCCGCGTGATCTGGCCGCGTCCCCAGGGCCAGATACCGATGATTGCCTGCAGCAGCAGCATCCTGCTCGCGGCATCCTCGGCCACGATGAGTGCACGCTCAGAGGGTTTGAGCTCGAGGTGTGCCTCACTCAAGCTGATAGCGCCTTCGGGAGCTGCCACGCACAAATCGTCGATCCGCAGCGAGCCGTCGTCGGTCTCCTGCAGCTCGATGCGATCGACCGAGTCACCTAATATTTCCAAGGACGCCGCCGCACGGTGGAAGCTTGCCACACGGTGACGCGTGGCACGCCAGTCCGCCAGGCTGGGAAAGTTATCCACGAACCATCGCAGCGAGCTCTGCACCTGATTGAATGCGCCGACTATCATCATCAGCTCACCGAAGCTCATGTCCCCCGACAGATAGCTCGGTGCCGCCACCAGGATGGGGGCGACGATCGTGAACCAGCCGTAGCCGGCGGTGACCCAGGTCAGCCGGGTGAGAGCACCCACGATGCGCCGCGAGACTCCGAGGACGGTAGCGAATATCCCCTCGAGAATGCGCTTCTCGTCGCCTTCGCCACCGTAAATCGTGATGCCTTCGATCTCCTCGTTGACGCGCACCAGCGCATAGCGCAGCTCGGCCTCGCGCGCGTACCGCTCGGCATTGAGGGCAATGAGTGGTCGACCCACCCGCCAGCTGAGCAAGGATGCAGTGGCTGCATAAAACAGCGCACACCACACCATGTAGCCGGGCACGTGCACCTGACGGCCGCCGAGCGGTAGCGTCATGTGCGCCGAGAGTGCCCAGAGCACACCAACGAACGACAGCAACAGCAACGTCGCCGACAGCAGCCCGATTCCGAGGTCGGTCACCAGGTCGGTGAGATGCTGCGTGTCGGCATGCAGACGCTGGTCGGGATTTTCCCCGATGGAACCGGCGTTCGACAGGCGCAGCGCCCGCAACGGCTTGAGCCATTCATCCAGCAGATCCTGCACCAGACCCTGGCGCAGCACGACTCTGGTGCTCTGGTTGAGCCTCACCTGAGCCACATTCAGTACCAGCAGTATGGCGGCCAGCCCGGCGAACACGCTCAGCTGGCGGAGAAAGGCTGGGAGGTCCTTACGGGTGAGCGCATCGTAGAACGGCTGATTCCACGCGTTCAGCCGGACCTGCATATAGGCGGTCGCGGCAACGACCACGATCAGACCAGCCGCCAGCAGGAAGAACTGTTTGCGCTGGCGTGAACGCCTGATGATCGAGGCCATGCGCCTGATCTCCGACCAGAGGCTTCCTTTCGCGAGAGTGGCGTCAGCGGAAGCCGCTGCCGCTGCAGGTTGGCCAGGCAGGTCGATGCTCATGTGAATCATTCCTTCGCGTAAACGACAGCAGGCTGCAGTCAGCTGACGGTTTCCGCGCTGTAGCGCGCAAGCAGTCCGGTGCGCACCGCGTAGCGATAGGTGCGGCCGAACAGGTATCCCGAGACCGCAATGTAGCCGAGCGACAGCAGCACCGCGCCCACAAGTGGAGCGATGGTCGGGGTGCGTCCGCCGAGGACCGAGCGCATGCCCTCGAACACATAGGCGGGTGGCAGAGCATAGGCGATGGCCCGCATCCAGTGCGGCAGGACAGCGAGCGGGTAGAACACGCAGGCGAAGGGGGAGAGTAACGCAGGCAGGGGCCACACCAGCCATTCCGAGGCCGGGCCGAGGCGCAGCACCAGCGCGCTCGCGAGGATGCCGAGCGCGATACCGAAGCAACTGAGCACCAGCAGCAGGACGATCAGCAGCATACCCAAGGCCAGATACGAGAGCCCGAAAAATGCGGTCGCCAGCACCAGCATGGTGATCAGCCCGATGGTGCTCGCGGCGAGACTCGTCAATACCAGGCCGGTGACGTATTCGGAGATGCGCAGCGGCGTGGCGAACAGGTTGAGGAAGTTCCGCGACCACACATCCTCGAGAAACGCCGTGGTAACACCCTGCATGATGCGTGTGAACAGGTCCCACAGCAGCACCGCGCCAAGCAGCGTCGTGACGAAATTGATTCCCGCGGCGCTCACCGAGTTGAGATAGCGGGTGATGAACCCCCAGAGCACGATGTCGATCGCCACCCAGGCGAACATCGGCAACACGCGTACCGGGCTGCCGCGCAGCAGATAAAACTGCCGCAACACGATACCTGCGATGGGCCGTAGCCTCACGGCGGCGAGCCCTCGCGGTGCGTCAGGGGCTCGCGCGCGAGGCTGATGAACAATTCCTCGAGATTGCGCGTCCCGTGCTCGCCGGGCAGTCGCCGCGGGTCGCCCTCCAGCAGCAGCCGGCCGCGCGAGAGGAACAGCACCCGATCGCATACCTCCTCGACCTCGTACATGTTGTGGGAGGTCCAGAGAATTCCGCAATCACGCTGTTGGGCCAGGGTGCGGATGTGACGGCGGATGCTTTGCGCCGCGGCCGGGTCGAGCGAGGCGGTCGGCTCATCGAGGAGCAGCAGATCGGGCGAATTGAGCAGGGCCTTCGCCAGAGCGACCCGTGTCTGTTCGCCGGAAGAAAGCAGACCGCACTTGGTATCGCCCAGAGTGCGCAGATCGAACTGCTCCAGGAGCGATTCGACGCGCGCACGGAGATGGCGCACTGCGTAGATCAGCCCGAAGAAGCTCAGGTTCTGCCGCACCGTGAGGTTCCCTGGAAGCGTCGCATACACCGCGGCAAAATTGGTGCGTGCCAATGCCGCAGCGCGCTGCCGGGCCACATCGAAGGCACCGATGCGGATGGTGCCGGCAGTGGGCGCCAGCACCCCGAGAATGGTGTTGATGATCGTCGTCTTGCCTGCGCCGTTCGGACCCAGCAGGCCGAGAATCTCGCTGCGCGCGATGCGGAATGACACATCGCTTACCGCGACGAGCCGCGCATAGGACTTCGACAGATTCTGAACGCTGAGTACCGTGGTCGCGTCGGCGCCAGCGGCTGCGCTGCCGGCCGCGGCGCGGGCATGAGTCACGGTGGCAGCTGTACCCAGAAGGGCTGAGCCGGGTCGTCCTGCACCGTGTCGACCGGACCGATGCCGACCACCTGCACGATCACTTCCTCGTTGCTGTTGGAGCCGTCCCAGTGCAGAGCGTGCGCCGGGTGGAGCATGTAGCTGCCGGCCTTGAGAGGCAGGGCTTTCCTGGGATCGAACGTGCTGCCGGTTCCGGTATACCAGGTGCCCTGAATGACGGTGACGTGGCGGTCGCGGGGATGCCAATGCGGCCGGTCCATGACGTGCGGCGGGAACCTGACCCGCTGCACGTACAGGCCGTTGCCGCCGGGGTCGCCGGCGATGGTCGCGAGCTGCGCGCCATGGCCGCCCGGCATGTCCTGCCAGTGGATCTGCTCCGGTGTCAGGCGTACGAACTCCGCGCTGCGCGCCGCAGTCTCGCCGCAGGCGCCGCCGCTGACGCTCGCGTACACGAGGCATGCGCTCAGGGCCAGAGTCAGTCGCTTGCGCATAGCCTTACGCCTTCAGTCGCAGCCGGCCCAGAAAATCGCGCTTGCCGATGCGCGCGCCGCGCCAGCGCAGGATGTCGTAGGCCGTGCTGGCATGGAAGTAGAAGTTCGGTAGCGAGAACGACAGCAGGAAATTCTCCGCGGTGAACTGCAGGCGGTACTCGCGGAATTCGAAGCGCATGTCGCGGCCGATGAAGCTCTCGATCTCGGCCGGCTGGATGGCCTCGAGCGCGTTCAGGGTCTCCGCAACGCGCGCCTTGAGTACGCTGAAGGTCTGCGGTGGAGGCGTCGTGTCGGGGGCGAACACCCCTCGGCGTACGCCCTCGATCGAGCCTAGCGAGTGCACTGCGGTCGATTTCACCTGATAGGCGAAGGGCAGCATATCCTCCGCGAGCCGGGCATCGATGATGTCCTGCGGCGGGATCTGCTGCTGCTCGCACAAGGCCTCGGCACTAGCGAGCAGCCCGGCGACGGCCCCGAGCGTCTGCCGGTAGGAGGGAATCGTGGCGTCGTAGAGTGAGAAAGCCATTGGTTCGCTCCTTAGTCGTCGAGCTCGCGGGCGCTAATCAAGCGCGCAGCTCAGGTGCCACCCCCGCTGCGCCGATGAGCGGCGCGGCGTGAGCCCTCAATGCCAGAGTCTCAGGTCCTTTGGCAACTCCAGCGGGCTGCGGCTATCGGAGTCCATGCCGGCCACCGCGCCGCCGCCGTGGCCCGGGGTGTCCTCGCGCTCGAAGGCGCTCGCCGGCGCCACCTCGAGCGCATGGGCTCCCGCGCCGCTCAGTGCCTTGTTGAGTGCCGGCAGCTGTGTCCTGGTGAGCACATCGAAATGAGCGGAGATATCGCTGAGCTCGCCGCGCAGCGCTGCGATGTTCTCGAGCTGGTAGCGCGCCGGCGGGCCCTCCCAGGAGGTGATGGCGCCGTAGAGCTGGTCGGTGTGCTCACGCAGCCGCTCTTCGCCCGTGATCGCGCCGCCCTCGGTGGTCGCGACGATGCGCTTGCGCAGTGCATCGAGCTTGGCATCGAAATCGGCAAGGCGCTGCTGCAGCGGATCACCCGGCGCGCGTCCCTTGCGCGCCGCGGCGGCCTGCTCACGCAGACCGGCGATGCGCTCGAACAGCACCGACTCGTCGTTGAACAGCGTGTACACCTTCATGGCGGCGTCGTACTGCGCCTGGCGATCGGCGACGCTCCAGCCGACACGGCGGTCCAGACCCACCGTGAGCGGCATAGTGTAGGTCTTGCCGTCCTTCTCCATGCGGATGGTGTAACTTCCCGGAGATACGCGCGGGCCCGTAATCCCCGCCTGCGCAAGCTGCACCGCCGGCGGCACATGCGGGGCGCGCCGGTGCATCGTCCACAGAACGCGATTCAGTCCGCGACGCGTGCTCGGCGGCAGCTCATCGATCACGGCGCCGCTCGAGTCGAGCACCTCGATGCGCAGCTTGCCGAACAGCTGCCGCGTGCGCTGGTAGTAGGTAATCACCGCGCCGTCCTTGGGGTTCTCACCGACGAAGGCGGCAGCGCCGTTCACCCAGCCGCCGTTCGCCTCGATGCGTTGCTGCACCGGGCGGGCATCGATGAAGGCCGCATCCTGCGCGGCGAGCGCGGGAGTGAGATGCCGCAGCGGTGTGATGTCGTCGACGATCCAGATGCCACGACCGTGGGTAGCGAGCACCAGATCGTTATCGCGCGGCTGCACCGCCAGATCGCGTACCGCCACCGCCGGGAAATGGCCGCCCTTGAACTGCGCCCAGTGTGCACCGCGATCGAGCGAGATCCACAGGCCGAACTCCGTGCCGAGGAACAGCAGGTTCGGGTTCACCGGGTCTTCCTTGATGACGTGCGCGTAGCCGCGCACCGGCGATCCCGCGGCGATGAGGTTCTTCCACGTCTTGCCGAAGTCCGTCGACTTGAACGCGTACGGCTTCATGTCGCCGAACGTGTGCAGGTCGAATGTCGCGTAGACGGTCGCGGAGTCCTTGTGACCCGGTTCGACCGTCGAGACCCACGCGTTCTTCGGCAGCCCCTGGATGTTGCCGACGGTGTTGGTCCACGACTTTCCGCCGTTGCGCGTGACCTGGAGGTTCCCGTCGTCCGTGCCCACCCAGATGATCGTCGGCTTCATGTACGACTCCGCGATCGCGAAGACCGTCGTGTGCATCTCGGCCGATGAGTTGTCGACCGTGACGCCGCCGGACTGTTCCTGCTTCTGCTTCTCCGGATCGTTTGTCGTCAGGTCTGGCGAGATGCGTTCCCAGGTCTGCCCGAAGTCGCGCGAGCGGTGCAGGAACTGCGAGCCGATGTAGATCGTGCCGTTGCGCGTCGGGCTGACGTGGATCGGCGTGTTCCAGTTGAAGCGCAGCTTGCCTTCCTTGTAGCTCGGCAGCGGCTTGATGTCGCGGACTTCGTGCGTCTTGCGATTGATGCGACCGATGTAGCCGCCCTGCGCCTCGGCGTAGATGTAGGTGTTGTCGGTCGGGTCGGCGAACATCCAGAAGCCGTCGCCGCCGTACATGTTCTCCCACTGCGC
>Ga0075425_100005443_pt1 | contig 13235 bp, 9 predicted proteins | sample SoiMethybrSBSTD4_FD_75300 | JGI IMG/M metagenome (GOLD analysis project Ga0075425, IMG submission 75300) | Bulk soil microbial communities from a Populus tree surrounding site in Tennessee, USA - Soil MetaG P. TD hybrid SBSTD4 | ecosystem: Environmental > Terrestrial > Soil > Tree plantation...
GAAGCTGTTCCAGGACTCCGAGGTCGAAGCCATCGTCATCGCCAGCCCGACGCACACGCATGCCGACCTGACCGTGGCCGCCGCCGCCACCGGCAAGCCGACCTTCTGCGAGAAGCCTCCCGCCCTGTCCCTGGCCGAGACCGAGCGCATGAAGGCGGCGGTGTCACGCCCGGGCGTGTTCTTCCAGATGGGGTTCATGCGGCGCTTCGATCCCGGTTACGCCGCGGCCAAGCGCAAGGTGCAGGAGGGCCTCATCGGGACGCCGGTCGTGTTCAAGTCGTCGTCGCGCGACCCGCATCGCACGACCCTGGAGTACGCGAACCCGAAGAGCAGCGGCGGAATGATCATGGACATGGGCATCCACGACTTCGACCTCGCGCGCTTCTTCATGGGCGAGGTCAAGTCCGTGACCGCCGTCGGGGGGACGCTCGCCTATCCGGAGCTCAAGACGGTCGGCGACATCGACAACGCGATCGTCAGCCTCGTGTTCAGCGACGACCGTATCGGGGTGGTGGACCTCTCGCGCAACGGGATCTACGGGTACGACATCAGCACGGAGCTGCTGGGCACGGAAGGGACGCTGCGCGTCGGCTACATCCGGGAGACCCCGCTCCTGGTCATGACCAAGAACAGCGTGGCCCACGACACCGTCCCCTACTTCATGGAGCGGTTCGCCCAGGCCTACACCATCCAGCTCCAGGACTTCGCGCGCAACGTGATCGAGGGCCGGCCGGCCACGCTCACGATCGACGACGGAATCGCCGCGATCAAGATCGCGCTCGCTGCGGAGCGGGCGCGCGTGTCCGGCCGGCCGGTTTCCCCGGCGGACGTCTCCTAGGTCCTAGCCTCGGGCGGGCGGGCCTACTCGGAGCCGCACTCGCCGAAGGAATCACCGCCGTGATTCGCGAAGTGCGCGATCAGAGCGGGGAAGGCCACGGTGATCGTGTGCGCGTTCTCCGGGTTGCCGGGGGGAACATGGCAGATCGTGAACTTTTCTTCCCCTTCGGCCTGTACGGCGGTCGGGGTGGTCATGACCATCCCCGTCAAGGCCAGCACCAGCATCGCACTTCGGAGCATCTTCTTATTGGCCATGCGTTTGTCCTCCTAGAGATCGGTCGATGACCCAGACTCTGCCACCGGGCCCAACCCTCACCAATGGCCCGAATCACCGGTGCGCCGCGTCACGCCGAAGGACGGACGAAATGGCCGAACCTCGAGCCCTGGCCTGCGTTAACCCCGATGCCGGTTCCAACCAAGGGACCGCTCCGGACGTCTCAGGGTCGGGAAGAGAGGTGAACGTGAAGGCAGTGCTCTCCGTGGTCGTTCTTCTCGCGTCCGCGGGCACCGCGGGCGCGGGCTGGTCGGAATGCAACCACCGCTCCCCGCGGGAAGCCACGGTCCAGGCCAACGGGGCGCGCCGCATCCGCGTGATCGCCGGGGCCGGGGACCTCAAGATCCACGGACAGGCGGGGGCTTCGACCGTCGCCGTCCATGGCATGGCCTGCTCCTCGCGGGAATCCGGCCTGGACGAGATCAAGCTGATCGCCGAAAGGCGGGGCGACGAGATCTACGTCGAGGCCTCCATGTCGGACGAGTGGTTCGGAGGAGCAAGAGGCCTCGACCTCACTCTCGAGGTCCCCTCCTCGCTGCCCCTGGACGTCGAAGACGGCAGCGGCTCCGCGGAGATCCGCGACGTGGCGGCGCTGAAGATCGAGGACGGCTCGGGCGAGCTGCGGATCGAGAACGTCGCGGGGGAGGTGCGCGTGACGGACGGCTCCGGCGACATCGTGATCGACCGCGCCGGCTCTGTCGTCATCGACTCGGACGGTTCGGGCGGCGTGCGGATCACGGGGGTCAAGGGCAGCGTGGTCGTCCGAGACGACGGCTCGGGGTCCATCGACGTGAGCGACGTCGGAGGCGACTTTGAAGTCGACCACGATGGGAGTGGAGGGATCACGCACGATGGGGTCCGAGGAACGGTACGAATCCCGTCGAGACGCCGGTGAAGCCGGCTCGGAGATGACAGACCGACCCAGCCACAACCTCTTTTTTATGTAACCAGGCCGACCGTTTCCGTTACGCCTCCTCGACCACTTCCGTCCCCGGGGGCTCCGCCGCGGGCTCGATCCCCTTCAGGTACTTGAAGTCCGCCACCAGGGGGAGATGGTCGGAGGCGACCAGGGACTTCCGGGTGCGATGGACGTCGAGCGCGAGCAGCTCGAGAGGCCCGTCGTAGTAGATGTGGTCGAGATGCAGCACGGGGAAAACGCCGGGAAACGTACGGCGTCGCTTGAGCTGCTTCTTGACGTCGACGCTCTTGAGATGCGAGCCGAGCAGCTTGCTGGCCAGGCCGCTCGTCCACTCGTTGAAGTCGCCGAGCACGATCTTGGCCCCGGTCAGCTCGGCGCCGTGGAGGATCCCCTTGTCGCGCTCGCTGAGGCGCCTTCCCTGGTGCCGCCGCTCCACGAACGCCGTGCCCAGGTGGATGTTGAAGACGTGGACGGCGTCCTTCGCGCCCAGGAGAACGTCCGTGTGGAAGGCGCCGCGGCGCTCGCGGCCGGCCACGCTGATGTCGTGGTTCTTTACCACCCGGATCGGGAAACGGCTGAGGACCACGTTGCCGTACGCGGACCCTCCCAGCTTGCGGTTCTCGCCCAGCGCCCAGTGCAGGCCCAGCGACTCGCCGATGTAGCGCGCCTGGTCCGCTTCGCCTTCCCCGGCGACGACTTCCTGGAGCGCGGCCACGTCCGCGCCCACATCGCGCAGGACGTCGACGATGCGATCGGGCCGCAGCCGTCCGTCGATCCCGCGGCACCGGTGGACGTTGTACGTGACGACCCGAAGCTTCATGGCAACCGACCGCAGAGCGTGGCGGCGCGCGCAGCGCGGCGACACGCGAGGGGGGTTTCAGGGGGGGAGCTCCCTGCGACCGTGGCCTTCAGGGAGTTCCCCCCCTGAGATAGAAGAAGAGATGAAAGACGCTTCACTGCTGTCTCTCCAACAGCCATCCCAGCCACTCGTGGCCGCGCTCGATGAGGGACCGCCGTGACCAGTCCCAGTAGTTGACGGCCTTGCTGTTCGCGAGGTCCTCCCTGAAGTCGGCCTCCAGGCGCTGCGCCGTCTCCACGTCGAAGACCGCGAGGTTCACCTCGTCGTTGATGCCGAACGACCGGTGGTCGAAGTTCGTCGATCCCACGATGCTCCACATGCCGTCCACGAGCAGGGCCTTGGTGTGCATCATCGAGGGCTTGTACTCGTAGATCTTCGCACCCGCGCGCAGCAGCTTCCCGAAGAGGCGGCGGCTGGAGCGCCGCGTGAGCAGGTGGTCGGAGTGCTTGCCGGGCACGATGACCTTGACCTCCACTCCCCGCTCGACGGCCCGGATCAGCTCCGCGCGCGCGTAGCGGTCGGGCAGGAAATAGGGCGTGGTGATGTGGATCGACTTCTGGGCGGAGGCGAGCAGGGTCTGGAAGATCATCCGGTTGCGCGCCGAGCGTCCGGTCGAGGGCGAGCTGGCCACGACCATGGCCGAGCTGTCGCCGGTCTCTTCGCACCACCGAAAGTACTCCATGTCCGCCAGCACCTCGCCCGAGGTCTCCAGCCAGTTCTCGGCGAAGGCCGCCTGGAGGTCTCGCACCGCCGGCCCTTCCACGCGGAACATCGTGTCGCGCCAGCGCCGCTTCTTGCCGCCCGGGCCGTGGTCGTACATCCAGTGGTCGCCGAAACCGGCGCCCCCGATGAAGCCCACCCGGCCGTCCACGACGATGAGCTCACGGTGGGTGCGGTTGTTGATGCGGGGCAGCGTGTACCAGCGGATCGGGTGGTAGAAGAACACGCGCCCGCCCGCGGCCGCGAGGTCCTTGAAGTAGCGGCTCCAGGTGGTGAAGCTGCCGACGGCGTCCACCACCATGTTCACCTCGACCCCGGCCTTCGCCTTCTCCGTCAGGACTTCGAGGAAGCGCGCCGTCAGCTTCCCCCTCTTGAAGATGTAGGCCTCGATGTTGATGCTGTGGGTGGCCGCGCGGATCGCGGCCAGCTCGGCCTCGTAGTAGACCTCGCCGTTGGCGAGGACCTCGATCTTGTTGTGCGGATGGAAGGAGCCGGAGCCGAGGGCGGCGATCAGGCGGCGGAACTGGTTCGAATCGAGGGGCAGGGGCGGACGCTTCGAGATCCGGTACGGAAGCGCGGGCTCGAACAACGCGAGGAACAGCATGAGGCCCATGAAGGCGAGCGCGATCCACGAGAGGACGAGGTAGGCGGTCGAATCCATGGCTCACCCGACGGGCGACACCTCCCCGTTGAAGGTCTGCAACCAGTGTGCCATCGGGAACGATCAGACGGGCGCTTCGGGGATCGCGACTTCGACGGCGGGCGCGGCCGAGGCGGATACGACGCGGTTGCGCCCGCCTTCCTTGGCCGCGTACAGCGCGCGGTCGGCCGCCGCCACCAGCGCCGCCGGCTCCCGGCCGTCGCCCGGCCACACCGCGACGCCGATGCTGACGGTGACCCCGAGGCGCGCCCCGTCGTGCACGAGCCGCCCACGCTCGACCTCGGCGCGCACCTTCTCGGCCAGGTGTTCCGCGCCGCCGTGGTCGGTCGAGGCCAGGATCACCGCGAACTCCTCCCCGCCGAAACGGGCGGCCAGGTCCGACTTGCGGAGCTGGTGGGTGAGGAGCTGCGCGGTGTGGCGCAGGGCCGCGTCCCCCGCGGGGTGGCCGTACGTGTCGTTGAGCTTCTTGAACCGGTCGATGTCCAGGAGCAGGAGGGCGAAATGACCGCCCTGACGGTCCTCCCGAGCGACGGCCCGGGCGAGGGACTCGTTGAACGCGCGCCGGTTGTAGAGCGACGTCAAGCCGTCGTGATCGGCGACGTCACGGGCGTGGTCGATCATCTGGCCGGCATGCAGCGCGGCCGCGGACTGGTTCGCGACGATGGCCAGGACGCGCTGGGTGGCGGAGTCGAAGGTCCCGCGCTTCCCGGTCAGGATGAGCGCGCCGATCGTCTTCTGCTGCGTACGCAGGGCCAGGGCGAGGAGCGATTCCGCGCGCGCGCCGCCCTCGTCCAGGACGAGGATGGGCATGCGGTCCCGGCCGCTCTGCAGGTCGTCCAGGAGCAGGCTCGACTCGTCCGACTTGAGGAGCCAGGCCGCCCAAGTCCGCTCCAGCAGGCCGACCTCGCGCCCCTCGAACTCGTTGGCCCAGCCCTCCGCGTTCTCCACGACGTACCGCGTCTGGGCCTTGTCGGAGAGGACGACGGCCGCGCCTTCGTGCGCCACCAGCTCGCGCGCGCAGCTCAGGAGCCGCACCCGGATGGCGACGGGGTCGGTCAGGTTGGCGATCTGGCGTGAGACGTCGTAGACGGCCTTGAACTCCGTCCCCACGTCCTCGCGGCTGGCCGCGGCCCGCAGCTGTCCCATGGCCTCCGCCACCAGCCCGGCGAAGGCCTGCACCAGGGCCGGCTCGTCGCCGCCGAGCGCCTGCACCTCGAGCTTGTCCACCAGCAGCGCTCCCCGCACCACCCCGGCCGTCCGCACCGGCACCGCGATCATGGAGCCGACCTTCACCTCGCCCTTGTAATAGGGAAGGCTCCAGAGCAGGCGCTTGAAGTCCGTCGCGTAGAAGCTCTCTCCGCGCTCGAGCAGGAACGCGAAGGGATCGCCCTTGAGGTCGAGGACGCTGTCGCGTATCAGCGCGGCCGGGCCGTCGGCCGCGCGCAGGTAGGCCTTCTCCTTCTCGCGGTCGAAGTCGAAGCAGAGGACCGCGTGCGCATCGAGCGCGGCCCGTGCCGCCGCCACCAGGCTGCCCAGCCAGCGATCGAGCTCGGCCGCGCGCTCGGCCTGGCGGGAGCGGCGGCCCTGCTCGGAGACCTGGCGCAGGCCCGTGCCCGGGGCGGGAGTCGGCACCTCCGCGTGGCCGTCCTGCAGGTGGTCGATGCCATGCTGCACGCGGGCGAGCTCGGCCAGCGCCGCGCTCAGCCGCCGCTTCTCGCCGCGAAGTGCCTGGTTGACGGCGAGGACCAGCGCGGACCAGCCCAGGGTCGCCGCCACCGCCGGCCGCCAGACCAGGAAACCTCCCGCCGCCGCGTCCGCGGCGGTGAGGATGCCGGCCAGGGCGGCCACGCCGAACCCGATCGCGGGCGGCTCGGCGACGGCAACCGCGGCCACGAGGAGGGTCAGGAGCGGCCACACCGGCCAGCCCAGGGGCCCGATGATCTGGCCCAACCCGTCCAGGCAGAGCACGAGGAACGCGTAGAACGCGAGCTGCTCGAAGGGTCCGCGGCTGCGCAGGCTGGAGAGAAGCGCGGAGGCGGCGACGCCGAGCCCGAGGACCAGAGTGACGGCCAGCCGCAGCCGCGGGGACGCGCCGGGGGCGAGCGGCCGCAATAGGGCCAGGACGGCCATGATCCCGGCTACGGCCAGGATCACCTGCCCCGCCCGCCAGCGAACGGTCAGGTCGAGGATGGGGCCGCGGTCGGACTTCGCGCCGCGCTCGGGCCGCTCACTCAAGCGGCCGGATGATAGCGTGCGGGGTGGCCCGGGCAGGGCTTATTAAGGCAGGGGGGGAATTCACTTCCCACCGCGGTCGGAGTGAACTCCCCCCCTGCAACCCCCCTCGCACGTCGCCGCGCTGCGCGCGCCGCCGCGCTCTGCGGTCGGCTTGCCCTGACTACTGTTCCTTATCGCTCCGTCCGAGTACCAGCGCGTAGGCCAGGAGGTCCTCCTCCGTCAGGCCCAGGCGTTCGAGGTGGGAGTAGTAGTTCCGCACGCCGTCGAGGTGCTGGGAGACCATCGCCTTCTTCTCGCGCACCTCCTTCACGAGGCGGAGCAGCACCTGGACGAGCCGAGGGGTGACCTCGACTCCCGCCGCCGACAGCTCGTCCTTGTGGCGGTTGAGCACGGCCTCGATGGCCATGGCCCCCGAGTGCTTTCCGAAGAGGAAGCGCAGGCGTCCGCCCACGCTCTCCGGCTCGATCACCTGGTAGATCGCCGGGTGGATCGTGATGCCCGCGGTGTGGATGCCGGTCTCGTGGGAGAAGACGTTGTGCCCGATGATGGGCTCCGTCGCGCCCACGGGCATGCCGCTGAACTCCTCGACCTTGCGGCGCAGCGTCCACAACATGTCGTAGCGGAAGCCGGGGATCGTGATCCCGTAGAGCTCCTTCAGGATCATCACCGTCGTGTGCAGGGGCGCGTTGCCCGCCCGCTCCCCGATGCCGTTCACGGTGCAGGTCGGAATGGTCGCGCCGTGGTGCAGGGCGCGCACGGTGTTATAGGCGCCGAGGCCGAAGTCGTTGTGGAAGTGGATGACCAGCGGCTTGTCGGGGAAGGCCGCCACCAGCTTCGGGATGTAGAAATCGACGCCCTCGGGGGCGAAGAAGCCGACGGTGTCCGGGAACGAGTAGCGCGTCCCGCCCGCGGCGTAGCAGGCGCGGGCCAGCTCGATCAGGTAGCCGACGTCCGCGCGTGAGCCGTCTTCCCCGCCGAACTCGATCTCCTGCACGCCCCGGCTGCGCGCGTGGGCGATCGCCCGCGTGGACATCCGGATGTTGGCCTCGCGGTAGAACGAAACCGGCAGGTCCAGCCACTCCTCGGGCTTGCGTCCTTCGAGCTGCAGGAGCGTCTTCCCGATCTTGTACTTCAGGTGGAGGTCGGAGCCGGACGTGAAGATGAAGAACGTGCAGTCCGACGCGCGCATCCCCATCTGCTCGAGGGTATCCACCGTGATGTCGATGTCGCGCGCATTGGAGCGGCACATCACGATGATCTCGAGGTCGGGCCGGATGCGGCCCTTCTTCTTGCCCTCGACGATCAGCTCCAGGGCCCGCCTCTCCGACGGCGCGGCGGACGGGAACCCCATGTCGATGATGTGCACGCCGGCGTCGGAGAGGAGCCCGGCCAGCTCGTATTTCTGCTCGGGAGTGAAGGCCACGCCCGGCGTCTGCTCGCCGTCGCGCAAGGTGGTGTCGTAGAGCCGGATTTCCTTCGCGCGGGGGAACGTCGTGCCGGAGGTGAAGCGGGAGGGCGGGGCGATGAGGCTGTCGAGAGGCTCGCGCAGGTCGACCATGCCTGATGGTACCAAGAGCCGGGAGGCGCTGCGCTCGCGCCTCCCGGCCTCGGGTGCGGCTACATCAGCAGGAATTCGTCGCGGCTGAGAACGCCGTCGTGGTTGGTGTCGAGGCGATCGAACAGCGGCCGGCCGTAGCGGAACTCCTCGCGCGTGAGCACGCCGTCGCGGTTGGAGTCCCAGCTCGTGAACTGGCCGGCGAGGCTGGAGCGGTCACGATATTCGGCGGCGCTGACGTAACCGTCGCGGTCGCGGTCGAGGATGTCGAACGCGCCGCGCTCACCCTGCCACTCCGAGCGCGAGATGCGGCCGTCGCCGTTGCGGTCTTCACTGTAGAAGCGCTCGTCGCGCGGATCGTAGCCCACCCGGCGGTAGGGGCTGGTGCCCGTGTACCCGGAGGCGGCGAAGAACTCGTCGCGCGTCACCGCCCGGTCGCCATTGCGGTCGGCGGTGCTGAAGGGCACGTTCTCCCCGCGCCACTCGTAGCTCGTGAGCAGGCCGTCGTTGTTCCGGTCCAGCTCACGGAAGCGCTGGTCCCGCACGTCCCAGTAGCCGGTGTTGTTGTCGGCGTAGAGGTTCACGTATTCGTCGCGCGTGATGCGGTTGTCGCGGTTGCGGTCGGCGTCCCGGAAGGCCGCCCTCTCTCCCTGCCATTCCCGGCTGGAGATGTAGCCGTCGCCGTTGCGGTCGAGCACGCTGAAGCGATCGCCGATGGCCGTACCCATGGCGACGTACTCGTCGCGGGTCACGTGGTTGTCACGGTTGCGGTCGACCACATCGAAGGACGTCGATTCACCACGCCATTCGCCGCGCGAGATCTCTCCGTTGTTGTTGCGATCGAGCTCGCGGAAGCGCTGCTCGCGGGCGTAGATGACCGGGTCCGTGCCGCCCAGGCCGCCGCCGTAGACGGCGGCGTACTCCTCACGCGTGACCACGTTGTCGTTGTTGCGGTCGGCGGTGGCGAAGTCAGCCGTCTCGCCCCGCCACTCCCAGCGCGAGAGGGTGCCGTCGTTGTTGCGGTCGTGCTCGTCGAAACGGGCGGCCAGGCTGTCCGCCGTCGGCGGATTGGTGTACTCGCTGAAGCTCACCACGCCGTCGTGGTTGCGATCGTAACGGTCGAAGGTGGCGCGATCGACCTGCCACTCGCCGCGCGTGATCACGCGGTCGTTGTTGCGGTCGATACCGTCGAAGGTCGCATCGACGGATCCGGTCGCGGGCGGGTTCGCATATTCCTCCCAGCGCACGACGCCGTCGTTGTTGCGATCGAGCCGGTCGAAGGTCACGCGGTCACCGCGCCATTCCGCGCGCGTGATCATGCCGTCGTTGTTGAGGTCTTCCGTCTGGAACCGGCCTTCCACGCTGTTCGCGTCGAGCGGGTTCGCGTATTCGTCGCGCGTCACCCGGCCGTCGTTGTTGCGGTCGTAGCGTCGGAAGGCATCGACCCCGGAGACCCATTCACCCTGGGTGAGAACGCCGTCCCGGTTGCTATCGAGACGCCAGAAATCGTCCTGGTTCTGGTACACCGGGGCGGGCACAGGGGCCGTGGCGTTGGCGTTGTTCTCGTCACACTGATACCGCCTCGTGAACTCGTCACGGGACAGGTATCCGTCGTGATTGCAATCCATGGCGCGGAAATTGGCCTGGTTTGCCTGCATCTCGCCTATCTCGAGACGCCCGTCTCGGTTCGTGTCCCAGGCGCTGAATTTGTCATCTCGGGACTCCTGGGCGCGGGCAGGTGATGCCCCCACGGCCAGGCCCAATGCGACGAATGAGAAGCCAATATGGCGTAGACGCATCTATTCCTCCTGCTGAACGAGGCAATCCGGCAAATGATTCCGGAAGCCATGAGGGACTAAAGCAAACGGGGTGCCAGCCTATCCAGGCCCCGCGGGTACAATTCAGCCGTGGATCCCCTCGCCGCTCGCGCCGCCGAGGACTACCACCGCCTGCTGCGGGACGACAAGGCGCTGGTCGAGGAGCTCGAGGCGCGGTTCTTCGAGCGCATGCGCGAGGCGCGTCTCACCTTCGGCGGCCGCGTCCTGTGCGCGTTTCCCCGCCCGAACTTCGTGGCGCCCGCCGATTACGAGGCTATTCGCGCCGTCTGCCGGGACATCTTCCGGGCCGTGGAGAAGGTCGAGAAGCACCTGGGCGAAGAGCTGTGGGACCGGGTGGACGTGACCCCCGAGGAGCGCGAGCTCGTGCGGATCGATCCCGGCTACCGCCGTTCGTCCCCCACGTCGCGCCTCGACTCCTTCATCACCACCGACGCCTACCGCTTCGTCGAGCTGAACGCGGAGAGCCCGGCGGGTATTGCTTACAACGAGGTGCTGGTCGACATCTTCCTGGAGCTCCCGGTGGTGAAGCGCTTCCAGGAGCGCTGGAAGCTGCACCGCTTCCAGGCGCGCGAGCGCTTGCTGGAGACCCTCATCGCCTGCCATCGCGAGGCGGGGGGACGGGAGGAGCGCCCCACCATCGCGATCGTGGACTACGAGGAGGTGCCCACCCGCAGCGAGCACCATCTCTTCCGCGAGTTCTTCGAGAGCAAGGGCTATCCGGCCCTCGTCTGCGATCCGCGGCACCTCGCGTTCGAGGGGGGGCGCCTTCGCCACGACGGCACGGCCATCGACATCGTGTACAAACGCCTTCTCACGAACGAATTCCTCGAGAAGGTCGGCGAGCTGCAGCCCCTCCTGCAGGCCATCCGCGCGCGCGCGGTCACGGTCGTGAATCCCTTCCGCTGCAAGCCGATCCACAAGAAGGCGATCTTCGCCGTGCTCACGGACGATGACGTGCAGGCCCTCTTCACCGAACAGGAGCGCCAGGCCATCGCGGCCCACGTCCCCTGGACGCGGCGCGTACGGGAAGGACGAACGACGCGCCAGGGCCGCTCCATCGACCTCGTCGAGCATGCGCGCGCCCATCGCCACGAGCTCGTGCTCAAGCCCAATGACGAATACGGGGGCAAAGGCGTGTACATCGGCTGGGAGGCCTCGGAGACGGAGTGGGAGGAAGCGCTGGCCACCGCCCTGCGCTCCTCGTACGTCGTGCAGGAAAAGGTGAGCCTGCAGCGCGAGAGCTTCCCCGAGCTCTCCCCGGCCCTGGGCTTCCGCGACCTGATCGTGGACCTCGACCCCTTCGTGTTCCAGGGCGAGGTCGAGGGCTTCCTGACACGGCTGTCCGGAACGTCCCTGGCCAACGTGACCTCGGGCGGCGGGCAGGTACCCGCGTTCCTGATCGAGCCACGATGACAAGAGGCAAACCGACCGCAGAGCGAGGCGGCGCTGCGAAGCGGCGGCGCGTCGCGAGGGGGGTTGCAGGGGGGGCCGCGAACGCCCATCGTCAACGAAGCGTGAGTGCCCCCCCTGCCTTGAAAAGCTCGGCGCGCGCCGCGCAGCGGCGGGGAGCGACGGGGGGTTTCAGGGGGGGAGTTGACGCGCCCCGCGGTGGAGCGTCAATTCCCCCCCTGAGATAAAACTTCTGGGCGAGCCACTGACAATTGGGATCGAAGAGGAGTTTCAGTTAGTTGATCCCACGACCCGCGAGCTGAAAAGCCACATCGAAGAAATGCTCGTCGCGGGCGCGCACCTGGGCGACCAGATCAAGCCCGAGCTCCACCGCAGCGTGGTCGAGGTCGGCACCCCGGTGTGCGCGAACATCCGGGAGGCGCGGGCCGCGGTGCGCCACCTGCGCGGCTCCCTGGTGGAGATGGCGGAGAAGAGCGGCGTGCGCATCGTGGCCGCGGGCACCCATCCCTTCAGCCACTGGAAGGACCAGGAGATCACGGACCGCGAGCGCTACGTCGAGATCGTCAACGAGATGGAGGACCTCGCGCGCGCGAACCTCATCTTCGGCCTCCACGTCCACGTCGGGATCGAGGACCGCGAGATGCAGATCCAGATCATGAACGCGGTGCGCGGCTTCCTGCCCCATCTCCTCGCCCTGTCCGTGAACTCGCCGTTCTGGTGCGGCCGCAAGACGGGCGTGAAGTCCGTGCGCTCGACCATCTTCAAGCGCTTCCCGCGCACGCAGATCCCGGACTTCTTCCGCTCCTGGCACGAATACCAGAGGTTCGTGGACCTCCTGGTGCGCACCAACTGCATCGACGACGCCAAGAAGATCTGGTGGGACGTGCGCCCGCACGCGCACTTCAAGACGCTCGAGTTCCGCATCTGCGACATCCCCAGCCGGATGGAGGAGACGATCATGATCGCCGCCCTCATCCAGGCCCTGGTGTGCAAGCTGCGGCGGGTCTTCGAGGGCAACCTCAGCTTCCGCGTCTACGAGCGCGCGGTGATCATGGAGAACAAGTTCCGGGCCCTCAAGCGCGGCCTGGACGGCCACATGATCGCGTTCGACCTCAAGGCGGAGCGTCCCACCCGGGAGCTGACCGCGGAGATCCTCGATTTCGTCGACGACGTGGTGGACGAGCTGGGCACGCGCGAGGAGATGGCCCGTCTGCGCGTCTGGGCCCATGCCGGCGACACCGGGGCCGACCGGCAGATCGCGGTGTGGGAGAACACGCACGACCTGCGCGCGGTGGTGGACTTCCTGGTGGACGAGACCCGGCGCGACCTTTAGACTCCTACCAGATGGCCTCGCCCCCTCGGCTGCTCCTCGGCCCCCGCCGCTACACCTGCCAGCTCAAGCGGACGTACGGCAAGGAATACTGCCTGCAGGAGTGCCCGACGTTGCGCTCGACGCATCGCTACGACTACGTGCGCGTCGAGTGCCCGGCCGACCTGCCGCCCCCGGACGAGGCCACGGTGGACGTGGCCATCCTGGACATGAACCACGGCTGGCCCAACCTGGGACACGACTCCATCGTCCACGCCGTGCAGGACGCCGCCTGCGACCTCGCCCCCGTGCTCGAGCCCAATGGGCTGCGCATCCGCGCCGTCTCCTTCGAGGTGCGGCAGCGCCACATGATCCCGGAGGCGCCAGGGGGGCGCTTCGCGATCTACGTGGGGACGGGCGGGCCCGGCCACATCGACCCGCATCAGAACGACGGCCGCGCCGAGGGCGCGCAAGGGCTCCGCGAGGACCCGGCCTGGGAGCCCCGGCTCTTCGCGCTGTTCGACCGGATCCGCGACTCCCCCGACACCGCGTTGATCGCGGTCTGCCACAGCTTCGGCGTGATGTGCCGGTGGTCGGACGTCGCCATGCCGATGCTCC
>Ga0075425_100005446_pt1 | contig 13233 bp, 16 predicted proteins | sample SoiMethybrSBSTD4_FD_75300 | JGI IMG/M metagenome (GOLD analysis project Ga0075425, IMG submission 75300) | Bulk soil microbial communities from a Populus tree surrounding site in Tennessee, USA - Soil MetaG P. TD hybrid SBSTD4 | ecosystem: Environmental > Terrestrial > Soil > Tree plantation...
TGCAATGATGTGGATGCTCTACCGCGTCCGTGTGCGGCAGGTGGCGCGGCAAGCGCGTGATCGTCTCGAGGCGCGACTGATGGAACGGGTTCGGATCGCTCGCGAGCTACACGACACGCTGCTGCAGAGCACGCAGGGCCTGATTCTGCACGTGCAGGCGGCAGCCAGCCGCCTTCCGCCGTCGGAGAAGGCGCGACAACTGATCGAACAGGCACTCGACCGGGCCGAAGAAGTGGTGTCCGAAGGTCGCGCCCGAGTCAAGGATCTCCGCGCGTCTCATGATTCGCAGGGTCTGCCGGCTGCGATTGCGGCGGCCGGACAGGATTTCGCCGCGACGACGTCGGCATCGTTTCGCGTCGCCGTGCATGGCTCACCCCGCGCGCTGCATCCGGTGACGCGTGACGAGGCGTACCTGGTCGCTCGCGAAGCGCTGTCAAACGCGTTTCATCACGCACGCGCGTCCGCTATCGAGGTCGAAGTCACCTACGGCCGCCGCGACCTTCGGATCCAGGTCACCGACGATGGAACGGGAATCGACGCGGCGGTCATGCAGGCCGGGGGGCGAGCTGCGCATTGGGGCCTGCCGGGCATGCGCGAGCGGGCGCGGAAGATTGGTGCGGAACTTCATATTTGGAGCCGGCCCGGCGTTGGGACAGGAATCGAGCTGATCGTCCCCGCACTCGCCGCGTACGTCGATTCGAAGGTGGCGTCGTGACGACCTCGACTTCCCTTCATCCGGATTCTCTGCGTCGACGATCATCCTCTGCTGCGTGACGGTATCGGCGCGCTCATCGACGGCCAGTCGGACCACTGCGATCGATGGACAAGATTTCCCGCAATCCCCAGTCAGCGACCCAGAGCCGGCTGGAATGCCAGCGCGGCGATTCGCCGAAGGCAAGATCGCTCAGGAGCAGTTTCGGCCGCGGCGGGTGCTTCATGGTCCCTCCTTCTTCGTTCTCACCCCTCTATACGAACGGCTGGCGGCGGGATCGACAACACGGACTGGATGGTTCGGACGCCAGGCTTTAGCGGAGCAGTCGAAAGAAGCGGCGTTCGAACGCCCGTTCAGGTCAACGGTTGTGACGCCTTGATGCCAACGGGCTGGCAGACCAGCAGACGCGGTCGCGAGGACAGGGCATTTCATCGACAATTCATCGGCGATCGTGACGACGACGCCGGCGCATCAATTGCACAGAGCGCCGCGAAGCGATCACATGCCAACCAAGGGTCTCGTCGTTCTCTCGCTCTCCGTCGCGCTGATCCTGATGTCCGGCGCGGCATCCTTCGCGCAGGAGACGGCACCGGCGAGTCCGCCACAAGCCGCCGACGTTGCGCCGGCGGCGCCCGGTTTCATCCCCGAACCGCAGATCCTGACCGCGTTGATGAACGCGTCCGATCGGAGCCTCCTGACTGGCCGGGAGCGCGACGACGGCTTGTACGTGGAGCTCGGGAACATGATCACGGGGGCAGGGTGGATTTCCGCCGGACCTGGATATCGCCGCCACGTCCTGCACGACCGCGCGGTTGCCGACGTTTCGGCGGCCCTGTCATGGAACCTGTACAAGGTCGTGCAGGGTCGCCTCGACGTGCCGCGCCTCTTGCACGACCGACTCTCCGTCGGCGCCCAGGCGATGTATCAGGACCTGATGGAAGTCGACTACTTCGGGAGGGGACAGGACACGCTGAGGTCCGATCGCACCGCCTACCGATTCAACAATATCGATGTCGTCGGCTACGCCACGATTCGACTCAAGACATGGCTCTCGATCGATGGACGCTTCGGTCGGATTTCTCGCGCCAGTCTTGCGATGCCGCCCGAGGACCCGGCGTCCGGTCTGCCCGTTCCGGCGTATGCACATGGCGATGTCACGATCGCCGCTGACTGGCGCGATAACACGGGCCACCCTATCCGCGGAGGACGCTACCGCGCGACTGCCGCCGGTTACTTCGACCGTGACACCGGCGCGAACAGTATTCAACGCTTCGAGATCGAAGGCTCACAGTTCGTGCCGCTCACCGCGAACTGGCTTCTCGCGCTGCATGGCTGGGAGGTCTTCACGGTCCCGTCGAGCAGCGACCAGGTGCCGTTCTATCTCATGCCCAGTCTCGGCGGCGACAACACGCTGCGCGGATACGACGACTACCGTTTCCACGACAACCACATGCAATCGTTCAGCGTCGAATCGCGCTGGGCGCTGCTCGCGCACGTCGATGCGGCCGCGTTCGTCGACGCGGGCAAGGTTGCCTCACGCGCCGCAAGCCTCGACTTCACGCACCTGAAAACATCATACGGCGTCGGTTTTCGCGTGCACAATTCGGCGTGGACGCTCGGGCGCATGGACATCGGTCACAGCGCCGAAGGGTGGCGGGTCTTCTTCCAGGTCAGCGATCCCTTTACTCGGTCCGCGCCCGCGTCCGGCCGCCCGTCCGTTGTTCCATTCGTTCCGTGAACGCCAAGGACGCCAAGGGCGCAGAACAAAAGTAACCGGGTGTCTTTCGGTCCAAAACCCGGCTAGATGAGCGGTGAACCGAGCCGCATGACGGAATCGACGAGGCGGCTCGACATCTTCTGCGCGTCGTACTCGTCGGCGCTGAACCGCACGCAGTGGGCGACATCGGCAAGGAAGTCCTGCTCGAGCTCCCGCGCCACCATCTCGTCGTAGACGATGAGATTCGTTTCGTAGTTGATCGAGAAGCTGCGGATGTCGATGTTCGCCGAGCCGATCGAGCAGATCCGCGAGTCGATGCAGATGGTCTTCGAGTGGAAGTAGGCGCCCTGGTAGAGCAGCACCTTGACTCCGGCGCGCGCCATGTCGGCGGCGTAGGTCATGCCGGCGCGGTAGGCCGGCGACAGCTCGCCGCCGCCAGGCGCGATCATGACGCGCACGTCCACCCCCGCGAGCGCCGCGGTCGTCATCGCTTCGGCCACGCTCGTGTCCAGGATGAGAAACGGCGACTGCAGATACACATGATCGCGGGCGAGCGCGATCATCGCGAGGTAGGCCTGACGAATGGTTTCCCAGCGCGAATCGGGGCCGGCGCTGACGACCTGAATCGCGACGCCGTGGCGCTCGCCCGGTGCTTCCGGGAAATACCGATCGTCGAACAGGTTCTCACCGGTCTTGTTCATCCACATCGTGGCGAACACTGATTGCAGCACCGTGACCGCCTGGCCGGCCACGCGCGTGTGCGTGTCGCGCCACCCCGAGAACCCCTTCGGACCGGTCAGGTGCTTCTCGGTCATGTTCAACCCGCCCGAATATCCGATTCGCCCATCGATGATCGCGAGCTTTCGGTGATTCCTGTAGCTGAGCGTGTGCAGCTGATAGACCGATGAGAACGGCTGCATCGCGATGCCGTTGCGGCGCAGTCCTTCCACGTATCGCCGATTCAGCATGAAGTAGCTTCCGACGGGGTCGTAGAGAATCCGCACTTCGATTCCCTGGTGAGCTTTTTCGCACAGCAGCTCGGCAACCCTGTCGGTGAACGCGTCCGAGGCCCACTCGTAGTACAGCAGGTGCACCGACTGCGATGCCGCGCGGATGTCATCCAGCAGTCTCGGATACTTCTCGCTGGCATTCTGCAGAATATCGAGACGGTTCCCGGTAGTCAGCGGCGATCGTCCCGACGCCCACAGCATGGCGGCCAGGCGCGCGAACTCCCCCTGCGTGCGCGCAAGACCGGCAATCGCATCCGGCTGCGCCGCCACGACCCGGGCCGCGCGATCGGCCAGCGCCGAGTGCTGCAGGAGTTTGGTGACCGTCTTCTCGCGGCTGAACGCGTATTGCCCGCGACCGAACATGACGTAGGTGAGCAGCGCGCCGGGCGGGAAGAGCACGAACAGCAGCACCCAGGCAAAGGTCGACTGTGGGCTGCGGTTCTGAAGAGCGAGAACCGCCGTCACGCTCCACGCGTACGCGACGGCGAGCGACATGACGATCAGGGCCCAGGAGTTCACGCCCATGATGTTCGCGTCAGCCGACAGACTCCTAGCTGGCACGAGTCGCCAGTGCGCTCGGCTCATCGGACGGCGTCGCGGACTCTCCCAGGCGCTCGGGATGACGCAGATCCTCGAGAAGATGCCCGGTGACGACGAGGATGATGGGGCCGATCACCAGCCCGATCAGGCCGAAAGCGGCGGCGCCACCGAGCAGCCCGAAGAACACGACGAGACCGCTCACCGAGGTCTTGCCGCTGAGGAGCAGCGGTCGAAGCCAGTTGTCGATCCCGCTGATGCCGAGAGCGCCCAACAGCAGCATGAGCAGGCCGCGGGTGGTCTCACCCGTCAGCAGCAGCACGAGTCCGGTTGGTATCCACACGACGGTTGCGCCCACAGGAAGCAGCGAGCAGAAGGCGGTGACGATGCCCCAGAACGCCGGTGCGCCGAGGCCGAGCACCCAGAACGCGAGGCTCGCCATTGCCCCTTGCGCCGCCGCCACGACGACGCCGGCGCCGAAGCTTGCGGTGACCAGGTCTCGCGTGCTGCTCATCAGGCGCTCGTTCTCGTGCTCGGAGAAGGGCAGCCGGTCGCGCACCATGCGTCTCAGGGTGTCGCCGTCGCGCACCATGAAGAACAGCGCGAACAACATCACCGCGAGATTGCCGAGCGTGGCCAGCGTGTCGGTGACCAAGGCGCCGGCGTGAGACTCGACGAAACCAACCACGCGCTGTGCGACTTTCGTCGTGAACTCGCTCGCGTCCTCGCTCATCGGGAGAAGGTTCTTCGCCCGGACGGCTTCCCACGTTTTCTGAATCCGATCCGGAGCACCCTGTGACGACTGCTTCACGTAGGCGGCGAGCTGCGGCGCTTCGCGCGCGACCGCGGACACGAGCAGCGCCGCGGGCAGCACGATCGCGACGCCGACGACAGCGGTCGTGACTGCAGCGGCGCGGTTCGGGCCGATGCGCCGGGCGAGCGCCGCCTGCATGTCATGAAAAAGGATCCCGAAAATGACCGCCCACGTCAGCGCCGCCAGGAACGGACTCAGAATGAGATAGGTGAGATACAGCCCCACGAGTATCAACGCGTAGAGCGTAGGCCTTCCGAGCGACTTGCTGCGGACATCACTCATCGACTGCTCCCACCTGGCGATGAGGATGGCAAAACCGCTGCCGCGTCGAAGGCGGCCGCTCTCCTCACGTCATCGCTCGTCGCGCTGCGGTAACGCCGTCGACGTGCGCCAGCGAGCTGGCACCTGCCAGCTGGCACCTGCCAGCACGTTGGCAGCATCGCCCGCGGATTCTCGCGAATGATGCGGCAACGCGGCGAGCACGCGACTTGCTCTCCTCGCTCGCATGAATCTCGTGACGCGTTCAGCCCACCACGCTGGCGACATCGTCGGCCGAGTGCTCGGCAGAGCCGCGGCGATGATCGTCGGAGTCGCGATGATCGTGCTCGGCGTCGGCATGACCGTCACCATCGTCATGCTGCCGGTGGGCATCGTCACGCTTCTTCTCGGAGTGCTGATCTTCATCGGTGGCATGTTTGCGCCTGAGGATCGGAGCGAGGCATGACGAACGTCGCCGGCTCGATCGGGGCGGCCATCATCGCCGTCGCCAGCTTGACGTCGCCGGCAGCGGCGCAAAAGACCGTCACCGAAGCCGGGGCGACGGTGTCGGTCACAGCAGCCATTCGAGAAATCGATGCGGCGAAGCAATACGTCGTCCTTCGGAGCGACGAAGACGGATCAGACGTCGGGTTGTTTGCACCGCCGGAGTTCGCGCGCTTCAACGAGCTCCGGGTTGGCGACCGGGTAACCATCACTTACTACGAGTCGATCGTGTATCGGCTGCGCCGGCCGGGCTCCCCCAGACCGCCGGTCAGCGAAGAAGTCGCCGAGGCCGAAAGCAAGTCGGCGCTTCCCGGCGCCACCTACTCCCATCAGTTGACCGAGAGCGTCACGGTCAAAGCCGTCGATCCGGATCATTCATCGATCACGGTGATCGGCCGTGACGGCCGCGCGGTCGTCCGGCGCGTCAACGACATCTCGAATCTCGAGGGCATCAAACCCGGCGATCGCATCGACATCACGTATACCGAAGCGCTGCTCGCGGCAGTGACGCGAGCGAAATAACGACAACACCGTCAACAAAGGAGAAAAGGCAGATGGCTGAATTGATCGTGGTCGGATTCAAGAAGGACGAGCACCGTGCGTCCGAGGTGCTCAACACGCTGCAGGAGATGAACGACAGCTGGGTCGTGGACCTGCACGACGCGGTGGCCGTGTACCGCAACGAGAAGGGCAAGCTGCGGGTGGATCAGAGCTACCAGATGACGACGGGTGAAGGCGCGGCGTGGGGTGGTCTGTTCGGAGGACTGATGGGTGCGCTCCTGGCCGCGCCGTTCACGGCAGGCACGAGTGTCGCGGCGGTGCTGGCCGCCGGTTCCCTGAGCGGCGTCGCGCTCGGCGCCTCCTTCGGCGCCATCGACGCGGAGACCTGGAAGGAAGACTACGGGATCTCCGAGGACTTCGTGCAGCGGATCGGCTCGATGGTGCAGCCGGGCGACTCGGCCATCTTCGCGCTGCTGCGGTCGATCGATCCGGACCTCGTGGCCGCCCAGTTCAAGGGCTACGGCGGCACCATCCTGCGCACGACGCTCGATCCCATCCAGCAGGCGAGGGTCGAAAAGACGTTGCAGGCCCGGTGATGCGAAACGCGTGCGGCGCCTGGCCCGCCGGTCGGGCGCCGCGCCAGTGCGGGTGATGCGATGAACGAAACACTGAACGAGGCCATCGATCTGCTCGGTCGTCTGCGATTCGAAACCGGTGGCGCGCTGCTGGACCAGATCATTGCCCTCGAGTCCGAGCTGCGGGTCGAGTGCCAGCGGCGGACCGTCGAGCTGCAGGAAGCCGGGATGACCGAGTTGGAGTGCGCAGGAGGAGCGTTTCATGACCGGTAAGTCGATTACACAAATCTGCGGCGCCGCTGCCTGTCTGGTCGCCCTCGCATCGAGCGGTGCGGTGTCGGCCGCGCAAGGCAGTCAGCTCGATGACGAGCAGCAGATCGGCCAGCAGGTGTTCAGCGAGCTGAAGGCCAAGGGCGAAATCATCGCCTCGTCGCCGCTCTACGACCAGCTGACGCCGATTGCTTCGGCGATCATCCGGACGGCGCAGCCGCGATACAACCATCCGTTCAAGTTCTACCTCGTGCACGAGCAGCAGCCGAACGCCTTTGCGACGGCGGGGGGCAACGTGTACGTCACCGACTCGCTGATGTATTTCGTCAAGAACACCGAGGAGCTGGCCGGCACGCTGTGCCACGAGGTGTCCCACACGATTCATCACGACACGATGACGCTCATTGAAAAGGAGCGGAAGGTCGAACGCCGTGAGATCGGGGCGGCGGTCCTTCTCGGTCCGACGCGTGCGCACATGCTCGCGATTCTGTTGCTCGGCAGGCTGCGGCAGCTCGGATATTCGCGAGACGTCGAGTCGGCGGCGGACATCACCGGATCGGATGTCTGCGCGGCGAGCCGCTATAACCCGTGGGGGCTGGTCTGGCTGTTTCGCGACTTCGAATCGGCCGACACCGCGCAGGTGCCGCAGGTGCTTTCCGATCATCCGAACAACGCAAACCGCGTGGCAGCGCTCGAGCAGCATTTCCGCAGCAACCCGGCGGTTTTCGCCTCGTTCTCGGCCGACGCCAGGAACGCGACATCGTTCGACGTGCCGAAGAACGCGCCGATGACCTTCATGCGGTGATGCGCCCCGACGGGCCTTGACGAGGTGATGCGATGTTGAAACTCATTGGCTGCTGCGCCGTCGCCGTGTCGATGGCGTTGGCGGCGAGCGGCAACTCAGTCGACCCGCAGCTGTCGGTTCTATTCGGCCAGGTTGGACTGAACGATCAGCAGCGCGCGGCGATCGACGCCGGCAAGCCGGTCGCAAAGGTGCTCTCGTGGGGCGCGCCGTCGGAAATCTACGTGTTCGGCGCGGTGCACGTCGACGGCTCGCCGGCGGCCTACCTCAAATCCGCCCGCAACGTCACGCAGCTCGCCGGCACGACCGGCTACCTCGGCATCGGCGAGCTCCCGTCGACGGCGACGAGCGCCGACCTCAGCGGGCTCTCGCTCGATCCCGACGACATCAAGGCCCTGAAGTCCTGCCGCGAGGGCGACTGCGACGTGCAGTTGCCGAGCGCATCGATACAAGCGTTCAAGGAGGCGGTGAACTGGTCGCAGCCGGACGCGGCCGGTCAGGTGAACGGTCTCGCCCGCGGCATGGTGCTCGACCTGGTTCGAGAGTACCGGCGCGGCGGCAACGTGGCGCTGGGTGTCTATCGCGACAAGCAGCATCCCGCGCGCGTGGCCGATCAGTTCGAGACGATGGTGGGTCGGTCGGCGGCGCTGCCGGACGTGATGCCCGAGCTGCGGCAGTACCTCCTGAACTATCCCGACGTCGATCTGGCTGGCGCGGACAGCTTCTTCTACTGGGAAAAGGTGAACTTCGGCATGAAGCCCACCATCCGCGTGAATCACGGCGTGATCTATCGGGCCGGCGATCCGGCGGGGAGCATCTCGGCCGTCGCGATCAAGCAATTGTACGCGAGCCACTACTTCCACACCGCGCTCGACGTGTCGGTGTGCGTCGCCGATCCGGCCGGACCGGGGCGTCGCGGTTTCTATCTGCTTACGCTAAAGAGTTCGGAGCAGGATGGCCTGACCGGGCCCAAGGGATCCATTCTGCGAAAGGTCGTCGTCGACAAGACCCGCTCATCGATGGAAAAGGCACTCGCCGCCATTAAGGACACCGTCGAACACACGCCAACCGGCACCCAACCGTAACGTCAACAACAACGAATGGAGAATGAAGTCATGAGTTCACAGACAATGACCGCCGACATCTTCGTCGGCGGCGAGAGCGACGGAAACCTTCGCGGCTGGGTCATCTTCGCCGGCATTGCGTCGATGGTGCTCGGGATCGCCGCGATCGTCTACGACGGAACGGCAACGCTCGCCTCGACGATCGTCTTCGGCTGGCTGCTGATGTTCGCCGGCGTCCTGCAGATCGGGTATGCGTTCCAGATGCGGTACTGGAGCGGATTCTTTCTGTACCTCCTCGACGGGATCATCCGCGCGACCGTTGGGACGCTGCTGGTGGCGTATCCCGGATCCGGCGCGCAGGCGCTGACCCTCGTGCTGAGCTTCTATTTCATCGCCGGCGGCCTGTTCAAGACGTTCGGATCGATCGTCCTGCAGTTCCCGAGCTGGGGTTGGAGCGTGGCGTCAGGACTGATCTCGCTGGCCCTCGGCGTGATGCTCGCGATGCAGTGGCCGGCGTCGAGTACCTGGTTCATCGGCTTCGCCGTCGGCATCGACCTGGTGATCTACGGCTGGGCGCTTCTCATGTTCGCCGCGGCGATCAAGAAGCTGTCGCCGTCGTATTCGTAGGAATGGAGCGATCGTGATGAAGCCCGAAAAGCAGAATCTCCTCGCCTTCGTCGCCCTGGGCGCCGTGTTGCTGATGGCTGGCCGCTCGCCGGCCGCCAGCGCCGACGAATCCCGCGACAAGAAAATCAGGGAGGCGGCGGAGCAATCCTCCCGGGCGGCCAAGGCGTTCGACGCCATCATGCAGGTGCCGGACAAAGCCATCCCACGCGATCTGTTGTCGCGAGCGAAGGCCGTCGCCGTGTTCCCCCGCGTCATCAAGGTGGCCGCCACCGTCGGCGGCGAAGGCGGACGCGGCGTCGTGAGCCGCCATACCGACGCCGGGTGGGGCGATCCGGTGTTCCTCCGCGGCGGCGGCGGCAGCGTCGGTCCGCAGATCGGCGCCTCGTCGACCGATTACTTCCTGCTGCTCATGAGCGACGAGAGCGTGCAGGCGTTGATGAAGGACAGGTTCGAGCTCGGCGGGGAAGCGGGCGTGGCGGCGGGACCCGTCGGCCGGAACGCGGGAGCGGCGACCGACGCGCTGATGCAGGCGGCCATCCTCTCGTACTCGCGCAGCCGCGGACTGTTTGCCGGCGCCAACGTCAAAGGCGTCGTCCTGCGCCCCGAAGACGACCTGAACCTTGCCGTCTACAACAAGACCGCTCGCGAGCTGCTCAGCGACCAGATTGCCGACGACGCGGAGACCGGATCGAGCCTCAAATCGTTCCCGGACGCGATCGGGCGCTACACGACCAAATCCTAGCGAAAGCCGGTGAGGCGAACGTGAGTGTGACTGATTTCCTTCAGCTCCCTTCGGCCGTCAGGATCGCATTCCTGATCCTGATCTGGCCGGCCATCTGGGCGGGCGGCTTGTTCATCGCGGCGTTCCTCGGCGACGTGACACGACAGAGAAGGAAACAGGATGCCTCCCGTGTGGCGCGAGGCGCCCTGATCGACGGGTAGGGACATGATTGAAACGCTCGAGCCTGTCGCGAGATGGTCCGCAATGCTGCCCGCCTGTGACCTGAGCGGTCCATCGCCTCTCGGCGCAACCGTGGTGCCGCAGGGCGTCAACTTCAGCCTCTTCTCTCGCAGCGCGACCGGCGTCGAGCTGCTGTTCTTCGATCGGGATGACGACGCCCGCCCGGGGCGTGTGATTCGACTCGATCCCGGCGCCAATCGCACGTATTACTACTGGCACCTGTTCGTGCCGGGCGCTCGAGCGGGGCAGCTCTACGGATATCGCGTGTCAGGAGCGTCCGATCCCGCCAGCGGGCTTCGCTTCGATCCGATGAAGGTCCTTCTCGATCCGTACGGACGCGGCGTCGTCGTTCCGAAGAACTACAGCCGCAGCGCCGCAACGCAGGACGGTGACAACGCCGCGGCCGCGATGAAGAGTGTGGTCGTCGATCCAGCCGCGTACGACTGGGAAGGCGACAGGCCTCTCCAGCGACCGTCTTCCCGGACGATCATTTACGAAATGCACGTGCGCGGATTCACGCGACATCCCGGCTCAGGCGTCGCGGAATCGAAGCGCGGCACGTATGCCGGCGTGATCGAGAAGATCCCATACCTGCACCAGCTCGGGATCACCGCCGTTGAGCTGCTGCCGGTCTTTCACTACGACGTGCAGGATGCGCCGCCGGGCCGCGCCAACTACTGGGGCTACGCGCCGATCTCGTTCTTCGCGCCGCATCAGGCCTACAGCTCGCGCCAGGATCCGCTTGGTCCGGTCGACGAGTTTCGCGATATGGTCAAGGCGCTGCACAAAGCGGGGCTCGAGGTTATTCTCGATGTCGTCTTCAATCACACCGCCGAAGGCGATCATCGTGGGCCGACGGTGAGCTTTCGTGGCGTGGACAATCGCACCTACTACATCCTCGAACGGGACCAGTCGTACTATTCGAATTACAGCGGCACCGGAAACACGCTGAACGCGAATCACCCGATCGTGAGGCGAATGATCGTCGACAGCCTTCGCTACTGGGTCCAGGCGATGCACGTCGACGGCTTCAGGTTCGACCTGGCGTCGATTCTGAGCCGCGACGAGTCGGGCCGCCCGATGCCGAACCCGCCGGTGCTGTGGGACATCGAATCGGATCCCGTACTCGCAGGGACCAAGCTGATCGCCGAAGCGTGGGACGCGGCAGGCCTGTATCAGGTCGGCTCGTTCGTCGGCGATAGCTGGCGCGAGTGGAACGGGCGCTTTCGCGATGACGTGCGCGGCTTTTTCCGCGGTGACCAGCGTTCTGTCTCGTCGCTCGCCGATCGACTGCTCGGCAGTCCGTTCATCTACGGCCACAAGCATCGCGAAGCCGAGCAGAGCGTCAACTTCGTCACCTGCCACGACGGTTTCACGCTGAACGATCTCGTCTCCTACAACTGGAAGCACAACGAGGCCAACGGCGAAGACAATCGCGACGGGAACGACGACAACCGCAGCGCAAACTGGGGCGCCGAAGGGCCGACCGACGATCCGGCGATCGAGGCGCTCCGCAACCGCCAGGTGAAGAACTTCTTCGCCACGACGATGCTGTCGCTCGGCATGCCGATGATGGTGATGGGCGACGAAGTCCGGCGGACGCAACACGGGAACAACAACGCCTACGGTCTGGACAACGAGATCAGCTGGTTCGACTGGGGCTTGCTGGAGAGGCACGCCGACATTCATCGCTTCGTCAGCCTGCTCAACGAACGCCGAGTGCTGCGCACCGCCGGTCCCGAGCGGCAGCACCTGAGCCTGGAGCAAGTGCTCAAGACTGCGAACACCGCCTGGCACGGAGTCAGGCTCAGTCAGCCGGACTGGAGCGATTCGTCGCACAGCCTGGCCTTCTGCGCAGAAGACCCGTACGAGAAGTTGCGGGTTCACGTGATCTTGAACGCGTATTGGGCAGCGCTCGACTTCGAGTTGCCCTCGCCTGGCAACGGCGACGGCCTTTGGCGGCGATGGATCGATACGAGCCTCGAGTCGCCATTCGACATCGTCGAGTGGGAGAGCGCCCCACCGATGCCCGCGGGCTCATATCGGGCCGAGCCGCGGTCGGTCGTCGTGCTTTACGCGGATGGGAAAGACCGCAGCTGATCGAGAAGCCGTTCGCACAGCTCCTGACGTTTGACGAGGATGTGACGGAATTCCTTCGAATCGGTACGGGCCACTTCGAACTTCAGTTCCGGCAGCGAGTCCTGCAACAACCCGCGCAGCGTCTGCGCCTCATCGTCGCTCAATTCAATGTCCATGACCGCCTCAGCGTCTGCCAGCCACTCGTGCAGGTCACGACGTGAACATCGGAAAGGTCCCGGTCCGTCTTCAACATCGACAGCAACAGGCAGGCGGCGAGGTCGTCGATCTCACAAAAGACGATGACCATGTAGGGCGTGACCTGCTTGATTCGCGAATAGGCGCGCTCGGTCGATTCCACGAAGAGGACGCCGTAGTCGCTCTCGTCGGCCAGCAGCGCATCGAGAAGCTGGCCGCGCATCGGATCTCCGCTCACTGCGACGACGCTTCGAGAAGATTGGATCATAAGCGCTCCTTGTTACCTCGATCCGGTGCCAGGCAAACCGGATGCCGGCGCATCGGTGACATGAACCCCGGCGAGGCGAGCTCCTTCCCACGCGTCAGCCGGCAGTTGCCAGCGGGTTGGCATGCACGCTGATTCAGCCCGTGCTCAATCGGATCGGAACACTTCCGCAAGTTCACGAATCCTCTCGGCTTCCTCGCCGACCGGGTCGCAGCGGACGCGGTACAAAGCGAGATCGGGCGCGAGCTCGAGCGGCGTCTGTCGCCGGAATTCCGGAACCGGATCGACGAGGTCGTGGTGTTCGCCCCGCTCACCGGGGACGACGTCCGGCGCATCGCCGCG
>Ga0075425_100005447_pt1 | contig 13232 bp, 11 predicted proteins | sample SoiMethybrSBSTD4_FD_75300 | JGI IMG/M metagenome (GOLD analysis project Ga0075425, IMG submission 75300) | Bulk soil microbial communities from a Populus tree surrounding site in Tennessee, USA - Soil MetaG P. TD hybrid SBSTD4 | ecosystem: Environmental > Terrestrial > Soil > Tree plantation...
TCTTCGAGCTGTCGGTCGACCCGAGACCTGGGCCTCGCGACCGTCCCTAACGGCCTCTCGGGATCGGCCTACCCACTTCCCAGCAGTTGTCGCTCCGGCGATGCCGCAGACTGTGTAACTGCTCACGGGTCTAACGGGCGGCAGTGTCGACGGCCCGGGTTCTGGCTCGGGTGGATCGGGATGCCACCAGCAGTGCCCGCCGTAGCTGCAGACGTGGCTACCGCTAACATCCGGTGCTTTGGGCGCTGGGCCGGCTTCGGCTGCGATAATACGTGCACCCACACACCGATCGTGATCGGCACCAGCAGCAACCAAAAGGCAATTCGGCGCGGGGTCAAGGCCAATACCCAGCATGTCCAGAAAGATCAGGCTCAAGGGTTTCGCCATCAAGGCCGGCAAGATCGTGCGCGATCAGCGCCGGCTCGATGTGAGCACGCGGCTCAAGCAAGCGGCGTCAAAGCGGGTGCGCGTTGTTCGGAGGGGAGGGCTGCCGACATGAGCATGGGCAAGGTCAAGGAGGCGCTCGCTGCTCTCGGCGAGCTGCCGCCCAACCTGGCGCCAGGCGAGCGTGACGACCGGATATGCAAGAAGCTCAAAGAGCTCGGCTTCAAAGATGGCGAGATCCCCAGCCGCCGAAGCCTCGCCCGCTACCTCGATCGCCTGAAGGCAGCCGATGCAACGCGCCCACTTTGCCCACTTTGTCACGTGCACGTGACGAATGCCGACGGCATGGTCGCGGCAGATGATCCGCAGCACGAAGGGGACGACCCGATGGAAGCCGAACCGCGACAACTGGAGGAGATCACGCAGGCCGTGAGGCAGTATCTCGTGTGGGTCCCTCACGATACCGCAATCGACGTCGCGTTGAGCCCCACCTACCTCCGCCGCTTCGCCAATATGAACATTAGACCAGGCGACGGCCTGGAATGGCGCAGCGTCGACATGACGTGGATAGCGAGAGGCTTGGTCGCAAGTGTTGTCAAGTCGCCCCCGACCGTCACCTACAAGCTCATATTGGCGCCCACGTTCTTGATGGGCCACGCCGACCACTCGGCGGTGCACGTCCTCGATCAGATCAACGAAATCGAGCGCAGCTATCAGCTCGGAAAAATCGGCGCGCCGGAATACGAAGGCCGGCTGCGCATACTTCACGCCCTGCGCGACGATGGGGGCCGCTGGCCGCAGGACTTAGTACGCCGCCGGATTGCCGAACTTGGCCGGGCGCATGAGGCCGGGCTGTTGAGCCGACCCCAACACGCGCAGGCGTTGGCGGACCTCCTCGTGTCTCTGGTTCAGGACGCAAACGCCACACGGGCACGCGCACCCTTGCCTTGGCAGCTGGCAAAAGGCAAGTCGCTCGCCTCGGCATCGACATCACCATGCCGGCGGCGACCATCGCGGCCTGGCTTCCCGTGCGCCGTCAATCCACGGCACATTATTGTCGATACCGGAGGGCCCATGGTGTCCGCGTCGATGTCCTGGGCGATGACGACGCGGGCGGCGCTTTAGGGCACGGTTTGACGCGCAGGGCTAGGTTTCGCGGCGCGATTTCCCCCAGCCCTGTGCACGGAATGTTGCACGTGAAACATCGCGGCCATGGTCGCAAAAAAGTTGCAACCGAAATTGCAACCGAACTAGCAGGGACACGTCGGTATATGGCGGGATCGGAGGGTCGGGCGGTACGCGAAAAAGCAAGAAAACCGGGACTAATCGACACTTGCCGGGATGCACCGACACACCTGCGATCGGCTTAGCAAACCGCCGCCTGCAGCCACTCGGCCACGTCTCCATCTGGGCAGCGCAGGCACTTGCACATTACCCTCAGCGAACAAAGTAAGAATTTCCGCGCGATTGGCGGCGACTGCGACCAATCTGGCGCGCGCGTGCATCCGAGCCTCGATCTCCTCGGCGGCCCCGCATCTGGCGTTGACCGGATTGGATGGCGCAGACTCTCGTCGGCCCCACGCTCTTTGCCCGATGATGCGAATCCAGCAGGGGCCTGGAACGACACTGCCACAGAGCCAAATTCTTGCGCTCCTGCACCGCCGGCTTAGCTTGGTACGGTGAGACCCGTTCGCCCGCGGAAATAGCGCGACGTCCGGATCACGCCCCGCCACTATGCCACCGTACAACAGGAAAATCGTTTCGCGCCCCTGCTTGGTCTTGGCGCCTCAATTGCAAGCGCCTTTGCTCTCCTCCTCCTCAGCACGCGAATTTCTGAGCTGCCGTGCGGCGGCTCCGCCCCGCACGATGACGAAAAAAAACAAACTCGATCAGTTTACTTCCGACTTCATCCGCTCGACGCTTCAGTAATTTTGCCACTTCCGAGATTGTCTGCTCGCGGCCTTGGTCACGCGCGGCACTAAATCCAAGCCGAATACCCAGATCGAAGACGTCCCTCTCCGACCACGGCCGATCCTGGCAATTTTTAACTGTGCGCGACCTTGGAGCCGAGGCCGCGTGAGGGAGACTTCGGTTCACTCGCGACGTTTTGGGCATCGTCTGTTTAAGGGGCGGGCTCCCCTTCACCAGCATACGCGCAAGGACGATTCTTGCCAGGTTCCACGGCGCTCTTCGCGCGCTCTCTCCAGGCTAGAGGCCCCACGACGCGCCCGAGGGTTGGCATTGAACGAAGCACTTTGTTTTGTCATTGGCCGCGTAGCGCAGGCTTTGGCGCGCGAAATACCCGGCAACTCCCCTCCGTAAAGGTCATGTCTGCCGGGCTGCCGCAGTACTGCAGGGACGCCTCTCGGGTTGAGGCGCCAACCTCATCATCCAAAAGACACCTCCCGGCCTGAGCGCAGCATTTTTTCTGCCGTCAGAACCTGAGCGAAACCATTCCTTAGGGCCCTTCGAGCTAGCCAGTGGTGCGTGAGGCGGTGACGCGCGGGAGGGCACCGCGAGGGCCCGAGGAACGCATGCGCAACGCTGGGAAAACCGCCGCTCTCGTGCTTTTGACCATCCTGGCCACCGATATGGCCCTGGCGCAAGAAAAGTGCGAGGGCACGCTTGGCGTCTCTCGCACGATTGAGGTCGACGCAACGGGTGGACCCTGGTATGGCGCGCCCCATGGCGATCCCGAATTTTTAGGACCCGGGGAAGTCGTCTTAACCTTCGATGATGGTCCAACGCCGCAGTCCACGCGAGCCATCCTTTCCGCACTTGCGGCGGAATGCACGAAGGCGACGTTCTTCGTGCTCGGACAGTTGGCAGCCGCCCACCCCGACGTCGTCCGCGAAATAGACGCGCAAGGCCACACGCTCGGCACCCACACGTGGTCCCATCGCAACCTAAAGCGCCTATCCGACGAAAAAATGAAGACCGAAATCGAATCGGCGTTCGCAGCGGTCGAGTCGGGCGTCGGTCACCCGATCGCACCCTTCTTCCGTTACCCCTATTTAAGCTACACCCGGTCCAGTGCCGCCTACCTGAAGGGCCGGAACATTGCCCAGTTTGCCATCGATATTGACTCCTTCGATTGGCGAAGCCGCAATTCTGAAAGTGTAATCCGGCGGGTCGAGGCAAGTCTCGCCCGCCATGGCCGAGGCATCATCCTGTTGCACGACATTCATGCATCGACCGCAGCCGCCGTGCCGGGGCTTTTGGCACTCCTGAAGGCGAAAGGTTTCAAGGTCGTGCACCTGGCGCCCAAAGCCCCCGTCACCATAGTCGCGGCGTCACTCCCGCCCGGCAACGAACCGGCGCGTTCGCCGGCGCCGCCCCGCCGCCGCGTGGTCCATGCCAAACCCTGGCTGGCAACCTGGAAGTGGCCGACGTGGTAATCCCTGCCACGCGCAGCGTCATTGACTGAATGCCGTCGTTAGCTGCCCCTTGCGTGGTCCCACAATAGGAGATCGCGGTGCCGCTCCATCACGCGCAGCGTTGACTTTGCCTCTTCAAGCCGCACGGTGACGGCCTCGATAGGCTCACCATTGCGCGCCAACGCGGCTGCACGAGCTTCCTCCGCTTCCACGCGCTCTCTGCTCTCAACCACGTGTCGGTTGGCCTCTCGGAGTTTGTCGCAGCAATTGAACATGACGGAACCCCCGCCTCGGGATAGCAAAAGCGTGCCGAGGGGATAACCAAGCGTCCGACCCGTTCGTTCCCGGGCACTGCGCGCCAGTATCGCAGCGCTCTTGGCAGAAGATGTCACACCACTCATTGCAGCCATGTCGATCCCTTGTCCGGCAGAGCTTCAGGCCCTTGTCCGGCAGAGCTTCAGGCCGCGCTTACCCCGCACACGCGGCAGCGGTCGATCCTTGCAGCGCTGGCCTGCTTTTTCTGCAAGGCGGCGTTTGTCCAGCGCAGTGGCATCGAAAGCGCCCCGCCGGCGAGAGATCGCCATGCTCAGGAAGGCGCCTGTCGCGACTCAATCTGAACAGAGTGTCACGCACGCCACAGGCCACGAGAGACAAGCGAGGCCCGTCCGGTCATGGAACCTCGCAACCCAGCCCCGAGTTTATCAGGCATCCCTAAGATGGGATTGCTTCCCCTCACGGGGCCTAGGTCCGTCCCTCCCCCCAATCCCCGACCTAGGCCCCTTTTACTTTTTCCCGCCCGTTTTGCACGCGCCCTGCTCCCGGTCCGCCGCCGGTCACGCTTAAGAAGCGCCGGCGCGCCATCGGCGGACAACGCAGTGCCCTGCAGGCACTCAAGCACCCCGTCACGGCGGCTTCGCTGCAGTCCCGCCGCCGCCATACCCACCCATTCGTGGGAGGATGCTGGTGGGCGAGGGCTGGACTGCTGCGCTGCAGGTTCGGGGTTTCACCGGATGTCGGCGTGAGGGGTCCCAGCGCATCGTGCCTGTCAGTGACATGCCGCCGGTTAGAATAGGGTCATGACTCACTCCGCCGTGATCACCGCCGCGAACGGGCCGGTCGTCGAGCTCAATGCAAGGCTGATCGACTTTTCAAACGACGTTGGCGAATTGGCGAGCTCCAAAGACGTGCTCGCCGCCCTCCACACCGTGTCTACCACGGGCCTGCCTTTGAATGTTCTGGGCGCCGCCCGATTGCCGATCAAGGCTAACAATCTGGCCGCGGCCCAGCTCGGAAGATCGGCCTTTCTCCACAGCAGTGTTCCGGCCGGTTGGTGGGAAGAGTACGCCATGCTTGCCCGCAGCAATTTTGCACCGGCAATTTTTCTTGCGAGATCGAGCCTGGCTTCGTTTACCTGGACGGAAACGACGCGAATGCTGGAGCCGATCGGCGTTGATCGCTGGTCCGTCGAGTTGGGTCTCAAATATGGCATGCGGGACGGACTGACCTACGCGGTCGGCGGCCGCTGGGTGGTCGGTTTCTGGTCGCCCAGAGATCTGTCGCGCATCCTGACGCATCCCGCACGGGTCTTGATTTGCGCCGCCGCCAGCCTGGCGGCCTTGCGTCTTGAGCAATTGGCCGGTCCTGATGCCACCCGCATTGGCCAACGACCACGCCTGACACCCCGAGAAGTCGCCGTGTTGCGTATGGTCTCGATGGGTCGGCAATCCGTGGATATTGCGCGAGCGCTCGGGCTCGGTGCCGAAACCGTCCGTAGTCATTTGAAAAAGGCGCAGGCCAAACTGGGAGCCCACAATAGAACCCAGGCGGCCTGCGAGGCCCTGCGCCAGAATTTAATACCTTGATGCGCCGGCGGGGGAGGCGTTGGGACTAAAAACCTGAGGATTTTCAGAAAGAAAACGCTAGGCCTGCCAAGCTTGCTGTGCGCTTGCGCGCAACAAGGTTGCGTACGTTGGTCTTAAGCCAGGCCCGGCCCAACGTCCCTGGACGCACTACCCTGGAACATTCCATGCTACGGGAAGCAAACAGCAGGTGCCTACAGGCAAGCCACACGATGCCGGACACAGATGAGAATGAGGAAGCCGCGCCAGCGTTTGACCTTGTCAACGCTCTGTGCACCGCGGTCGCCGTGCTGGCCGCCTGCGGCCTCGTTTGGGTTGCCTTGACCTGGGAACCCCTGCGCTAGCGACCGCTCCCCTTAAGTTCCGCGCCAGTACAGCCGGCATATTCCTGCCTGCCACAGGAAGAGGGTGAGGATTGCCCCGCCTACCTCAGGTGGCGCTCGGCGCATCGGCGCCATACCCTCACCGGTTGGTGGCTCACATGGCGAGAAAGCCGCCGTCTACGGGCAGCTCCACGCCAGTGATGTAGGAGGCCTCGTCGGACGCCAGAAAAAGGTTGGCGTAGGCGACCTCGTCGACGCGGCCATCCCGTCCCATGGGCACCGCCTTCAGCATGCCGGCACGCACCTTCGGATCAGCAGATAGAATTGAAGTGCGCATCGGTGGCATCAAACCCGGATGCACCGAGTTGACGCGAATGCCATCCTTGGCAAACTGAACGGCCGCAGCCTTCGTCATCGTACGCACCGCACCCTTGGCGGCGTTGTACCCCATGTGCACGAACGTCTGACCGGTGATGCCCGAGATCGAGGAAATGTTGACGATGGCGCCAGACTTGGCCTTCTGCATCTCGGGAATGACCGCGCGCATACCCAGGAAAACCCCTTTGGCATTAATGCTCATCTGCCGCTCCCAAGTCGCCATGCTCAGGCGGTCGGGATCGCTGCCACTCACACCGGCATTGTTGATAAGAATGTCGATCGCCGCGTGCACCTCGAGCGCGGCCGCCACCGCGGCCTGCCAGTCCGCTTCGCTCGCCACGTCGTGCCGCAAGAAACGGGCCTCCCCTCCAGCCGAAAGGATAGATTGGGTCACCTCGTGACCCTCCGCTTCCAGCACGTCGGTGAGGATGACCTTTGCACCCTCGCGCGCAAACAGTCGAGCGGTGGCGGCCCCCATACCGGAAGACGCGCCCGTGACGATGGCCAGCTTGTGCGCAAGACGCATGATCGTACCCTCCCGATGAACCAGCCAACTAGGAGCACAATGGTGGGCCACTCCCGCACCCAAGGCAAGCGCGCAGCGCAGACCACATCTGTGGTCGACCAAGCCGCGAAGCGCTAGTATCGGGCTTAAAGCGCAGGGACGAGATCGATGCCGAACCGAGCCGCGCGTGAAAGCAACGAATTCGCGCGGGTGGCGCTGCCCAAGCGCTTCTGCAATCTCGATCGGCTGCTGTTTGCCCTGCAGCAACGCGGGCTTGACGGCATCGTTGCCACGCTTCCCTATAACGTGTTCTACCTGTCTGGCTTCAACGGCGTGGCGCACAAGGCGGACGAGCCACGGCCCTACGCTTTCGTGCTAACGCGCCATAAACCCGATAACCCTGCCCTCATCATCGCCGACTACTACGTGGCCACGTTCCTGGCGCAGCCGACCTGGGTGGAGGATATTCGGCCGTTTCGCGCGGTCATGATGCCGCTCGATCTCGCGCCGCAAGCAAGCGATATCGATCGCTTCATCCCGCCCGCCCCTGCCAACACAGCTTGGATCGAGCGGGCACGGCGCAGTTACGCCTTCGACATGGGCCAGGCGCTGCGCGGCGCCCTCAAGGATCTCAAGCTCGATACGGGGCGTGTGGCATTCGATGACATGGGTGTTGGCTTTCGGCTCGCGCTTGAAGGAATGACCGTGCACGACGGCTACGATCCTTTGATGTTTGCGCGCGCCGTGAAAACCGAGGTCGAACTGCGCCTACTGGAGCGCTCGACGCGGCTGAACGAGGCCGCGATCCGACGCACAGTGGCCGCCTGGGACAAGGGTGCCACTTGGCGTGATCTCAACAAGGCCTACGCCGCCGCGGTGATCGAGCTCGGCGGCTTTGTGCGCGACCCGGGCGGCATGGTGTGGGGCCACCCGCGCGGTCTAGACAAGACCTTGATGCTGGCGACAGGGCTCGAGGACGACGACGTGACGCCTGGTACGCACGTTATGTTCGACTGTCACGGCACGCTCGATCTCTACTGCTGGGACGGGGGCAAGACCTGGGTCGTAGAGGGCAAGCCCGAAGGTGGGGCCCAACGCTTCGGCGAGGCGACCGTGCAGGTAGCGGAGGCGTTGCTCGACGCGATGCGGCCGGGCGCCAAGATCAGCGAACTGCAAGCGCGTGCGCGCGAAGTTTATCGCGGCGCGGGTGTCCCCGATCCCGCTTCGGCCGTGATCTTCTTTCATGGTCTCGGTCTGTCGCACATGGACATCGAGCAGACACTGGCGGACGGCAGACCCAACGCTGACTGGGTGCTGGAGGAGAATATGGTGGCACCCGTGCACCTGCTCTATCCCGGCGGCGCGCACGAGCGCGTGTGGCTCGAGGAGGTCGTGCACATCACGAAAGACGGCGGACGTCCCCTCTTCTCGTGGGGATTCGAGCCACTGACGGGACGCTGAACGGTAGGAATGAGCCTGACGATGACACCGCAAGACGGCACCTATGCCACCACCTGTTGGGAGTGCTCGACGTGCTGCGGGGCCCTCGCCACGGTCCGCGCCGGCCGCGTCGTCGAGTTCGGACCTAACCCCGCGCATCCCTATTCCAAAGGTCAATTCTGCATCAAAGGCATTCGTGGCGCGCCGGGTATCACCTACGGTCAAAATCGGCTGCTCTATCCCATGCGCCGTACGGGCCCACGGGGCGAGGGCGGTTGGTCGCGCATTTCCTGGCATGACGCGCTCGAGGCAATGGCCGAGGGTCTGGCAAAAGTCCGACAGACGTACGGAGCGGAAGCGATCGTCGGGGCGACCAGCGGCGCCTACTTCAGCCGCAGCCTCATCCTGGCCCTGACCTTGCGCTCGATCGGCTCGCCCAACTGGATGATCAACCAGGACCTGTGTGGAGGCTGCCGCGCGGTGAGCGCGCGCGTGACAGGCCTCGATATTACGCGGGGAGAGGACATCGATCATACCCGGTGTGCTCTTATCGTCGGTCGCAACTCGAGTATGGCCGATCCGGTGGAATGGGCCGCGCTGAAAGCGGCAAAGAAGCGCGGTGCACGCATGATCGTGATCGATCCCAAGCGCACTCAGGCCGCGCAAATGGCCGACCTATGGCTTCAACCACAGATCGGCAGCGATGCCGCACTCGGCTTGGCGATGACGCACGTGCTGATCAGCGAGGGCCTTTACGACAAGGCCTTCGTGCAGCGCTGGTGTCACGGCTTTACCGAATTGGCCGGGCGCGCAGCCCAATTTCCACCAACGGTCGCGGAGAGATTTACCGGCGTCCCGGCGGATAAGATCATCGCCGCTGCGCGCATGTATGCGGAGGGACCATCGACCTTTGTAAGTGGACACGGCATCGACGCCTTCAGCGCGGGTGTGCAGACATTCCGCGCCTTTCACTGCCTCGTGGCAATCAGCGGCAATCTCAATCGGCCCGGTGGCAACCTGCGCCACAGAACGCCAAAGGGCTTTCGCAGCTATGGCGATCTCCTGCACATGCCGCAGTTTCGCCTCGACACCCTGAGCGAACAGGCAACCATCGGCAGGGACAAATTTCCGCTTTGGGCGGGCCCCCAGGGTTGGCAGACGGCTTGTCACAACCCCTCCGTGATCGAGGCCATGCTGACGGGTGAGCCCTACCCTGTGCGCGCGCTTTATGCCAGCGGCGTCAATATACTCGTCACCTATCCCAATACGCGCCGCACCATCGAGGCGCTGCGCTCACTCGATTTCATCGCCGTTGCGGCGCATAGCATGACGCCAACGGCCGAGTTTGCCGACATAGTGTTACCGAAGACGACCACGCTGGAGGAGGAAGAAGTATCGTTTATGCCGTCGGGTCCAACAGTTCTGTTCACGCGCGCCCTGGCGCCGGCGCAGGGCGAAGCGCGCTCGGAGCTCGACATTGCACTCCCGCTGCTCGACAAGATGGCGGAGCGTCAAGCGCTCACACGACACTTGCTGCCCTGGCGATCGCAGCGCGAGTTCAATCTTTATCTTTTGGGCGATTCCGGCATCCCTATCGAGGAGCTGGAGCAAACTGGGTACAAACAATTGAGCGCCGATCCGGTCACACCCGAAGAGCGGCCCTTTGCGACCCGCAGCGGAAAAATCGAATTGCACTCGCCGCTGCTGGAGGAGCTGGGGCTCGATCCGCTGCCGAACTACACTCAGCCGAGCCGCACGCGTCTCGCGCAGGCGATCAGGCGCGAGTTCCCATTGGTGCTCGTCACCGGCGATCGCGAAAAGAGCTACCACCATTCGCGGTTCCGCGATCAACCCTGGGCGTTGAAGGTCTCGCCGGATCCGCGGCTCACCATGCATCCCGAGACGGCGCGCGCGCTGGGGCTCGAGGACGGCGCCTGGGTTGCGCTCGAGGTGGCACAGGGGAAAGGCGCATGCCGGCTGCGTCTCAAGTTTTCCGAGGCGACGCCGCATGACGTCGTCAACACGGGCATGGGATGGTGGCTGCCGTACGCGGCCGCGCCGGAGCGGGGCGCCCTTGAGATCAACATCAACGCCGCGCTTGACTATGACGGACCCTACGATCCCTTTTCGGGCTCAAGCGACATTCGTGGCCTAGCCTGCCGGGTCACCCCGATTGGCGGCTGATGCCGAGAAGGCGCCGCACCCCGGCGCCTTCCAGCCGATGCCGAACGCCCTCGGCGTCAGGCCTTAACCGCCTCGAAGGCGTAGCCGTTACCATCCTTAGAAATGGTACCGACGTTCGGGAAACCGAAGTGATAGCCGGCAATCATGCCTTTTTCGGCAATCACGCGATCGAAGAAGGCGCGGCGCGTAGCCTCGGCCTTCGGCCCGTCCATATCGAACACCGAATGCCAACCGGGATTCCTGACAAACAAATGGTGAAGCCCGGTCACGTCGCTTTGGATGAAGAGTTGCTGGCCGCCGGAGGCGACCAAGAAGGACATGTGCCCGGGCGTGTGCCCCGGCGTGGCAATCGCGCGCACCCCCGGTGCCACCTCTGCCCCATCGTTGTACTGGCTCACGTTCTTCCAGTTCGGGAAAGTCCCCTGCAGCCGGCGCACCACCGGGCGCATTCCCTCCGGCAGCTTCTCGATCAGTGCCGGATCGGTCCAGTGCTTGTATTCCACCTCAGGCATCAGGATCGCCGCATTGGGATAGATCTGCTCGCTCGTCTCCTTGGCCCACAGCCCGGAGATGTGGTCGGCGTGGAAGTGGGAAATGACGACCGTGTCCACCTTGGCAGGGTCGAGGCCGGCAGCCTTCATGTTCTCGGCGAGCTTACCAACGCTCGGCGCCGCATTGGCACCAAACCCCGTGTCGAAGAGTACAACCTTGCCGCCGCTGCGGACTGCCGTCGGCGTGAAGGTGTTGGTGAATTTGTCGGGACCGGTGCCGGCCGCAACCAGAGCCTTCTTGACGTCATCAATTGACGCGTTCTTGACGTAATTTTCGGCACCGCGTTCGATCCCCCCATCATGCAGGCTGAAGATCTCGATGTCGCCGACCTTGTATTTCAGGCTATCGGCAGCACGCTGGGCCTGAGCGGCGCCAATGAAGGTCATGGGCCCTTTCAGACCGAACACCAAGCCGGCGCCGACGCCGGCGAGAACCACATCACGCCGCGAGACTTCGAACATGTCTTCCTCCTGGAATCGCCCACGCGTGGGGGCCGCTTCGACGGTTGTTCCCCGCACCCTCCTTATACACCGGATCGAATGGCGAACGGGAGGGCTCCGTCCCTTCACGGCAAAGTTATAACGGCGGCGCGCCTCGGCGGACCAAGCGCGCATCGGCCGAGCCATCCCCTCTATCGGCAGCCCGCCAGGGACTGCGCGCGCCCCACAATCCGCGGGGTCGGGAGGCGCTGGCGACGCGAGGCCTCACTAAATCCAGGCCTCAGGCGGCGCCATGAGGTCGGGCTTGTTAATCGCGTGCGTATCGCTACGATCGTTGCGACACCTCCGAAGCAAGGGCAAGACATCGTATGGACGACCGCTACCTGAAGACCGGTATTTTCCTCGCCCCATTCCATCCCCTGCGCGAGAACCCGGTTCTGTGCCTCGAACGCGACATGGAGCTGCTGATCCATCTCGATCGCCTCAACTACACAGAAGCCTGGATCGGCGAACACCACTCGGGCGGGTTTGAGATCATCGCCTGCCCCGAAATGTTCATTGCCGCCGCCGCGGAGCGCACCCGCCACATTCGGCTTGGCACCGGCGTCGTCTCCTTGCCCTACCACAATCCCTTCACGGTCGCGGGTCGCATGATGCAGCTCGACTATATGACGCGCGGACGGGCAATGTTTGGGGTTGGACCCGGTTCGCTCGTCTACGATGCGGTCAAGATGGGGCTCAAGCCGGAAGACCAGCGACGCAAGCTCGATGAATCGCTCGATATTATTATGGAATTGATGCAAGGGCGCGCGGTCAGCAAGAAGAGCGACTGGTTCGACCTGGTGGATGCACGCCTGCAGCTCAAGCCCTATTCGCAGCCCATGATGGAAATGGCCGTCGCATCGTCGCGTTCACCGACCGGTGCGCTGGCCGCCGGCAAGCATGGTATTGGCATGCTTTCCATTGGCGGCACAGCCGATGACGCGCTCAAGGCGCATGCCAGCAACTGGGGGGTCTACGAGGAGAGCGCCCGCGCCCACGGCAAGACGCCGGACCGGCGCAAATGGCGCATCGTGACCTTCGCGCATGTAGCCGAGACGCGCGAGCAAGCGCGCCAGGACATCAAATTTGGCCTCGACGACTTCCGGCGCTACTTCACCGAGGTTGCGACGTTTCCCATCATCCCGCCGGATATCACGGGTGATCCGGCCGATTATCTGGTGGAGTCGGGGCTCGCCACGATCGGCACGCCAGAAGACTGCATTCGCCACTTCGAGCGTCTGTGGAAGGGTTCCAACGGCGGTCTCGGCGGTGTGCTCCTTTTGGCCCACAACTGGGCCGATTGGCCGGCAACCCTGCGCAGCTACGAGCTGATGGCGCGCTTCGTGCACCCGCACTTCCAATCGAACATCAACGGCCTGCGCGACTGCAGTTACGACGACGCCAAGAAGAAATTTGCCACGGCCGGGCAGCAGAGCAGGGCCGCGGTGCAGGCCGCGATCGACCGATACCAGGCGCGCAAGGCGTGAGCGGTCGAACGCGGCGGGCTTTGGCGTGGATTTGGGCCCCTCCGCCTTCCAGGGTCGCCATGGGCCCAGGGGACGGCAGCGCAGCTCGGGATTGAGGCGACAGCGCGCTTCGGGGCGGTGTTAAGACGTGGCGTGCAGATCACCGGTGGCCCGTGCCCGTTCCGTCTCGGGAGCACCCTAGCGCTTGCTAGCGTCCGGGACGGAACGCACCGCCTCGCTCGTCAGGCGCAGCTTGATCTTATCCGCCAGCTGCTCGAAGGC
>Ga0075425_100005448_pt1 | contig 13230 bp, 12 predicted proteins | sample SoiMethybrSBSTD4_FD_75300 | JGI IMG/M metagenome (GOLD analysis project Ga0075425, IMG submission 75300) | Bulk soil microbial communities from a Populus tree surrounding site in Tennessee, USA - Soil MetaG P. TD hybrid SBSTD4 | ecosystem: Environmental > Terrestrial > Soil > Tree plantation...
TCTCGGTGAGCGCGGGCGCGGTCACCCACGCCAGTCCCCGCCGTCCCTTGTCGAAGACCACGATCGGCTCCTCATAAACCGCTTGCGGCAGGCTCGACAGCGGGTTGCGCACGAACGTGAAGAGAAACTGGCGCAACGACAAGGGCTGCGACGGCGGTCGCACGGTGGGAGGATAGAGGGCGCGCCCGGCGGAGGAGCCGTCTTGCGGCGGGGCGGCAACTGTCACGGTCATGGGAGCGGTGACCTTCGCGTCACGGGGGGCACGTCACGGGGCGCTCAAGGTGCAGGCCGAGCGGCTCAGGACAGATAGTTGAGGAGCCAGCCCATGCCGAATTTCCCGGGTGCGAGCAGCACCCCTGACCATACAAAGGCTGAGCTCCAATTGGCGATCTGAAAACGCAATCCCGGCATCTGTGTGATGCCGGCGACGATCGGCACGCTGGCGCGAAAGGGCCCGGAAAAGCGGCCGACGACGATGGCCCAGGCGCCCCACCGCGTGAAGAACTTGTGCCCTTGCGGGATGAGGTTGGGATAGCGGCTGAGCGGCCACATGCGCGCGATCTGCGCATGGTAGTGGAACCCCAGCCAGTAGGAGAGCCAATCGCCCAGCGCCGCTCCGACCGCGGCCGAGCAGACGATGGTCCAGAAGTTGAGGGAATCGGCCGCCCCGAGCAGCGGCCCGATGCCGAATACGAGAATGCCCCAGAACGGCAGGATCAGCGAGACGAATGCCAGCGATTCCCCAAACGCCAGCGCAAAGACGATGGGCGCGGCCCACTCGCGGTGATCGCGGACGAACGCTAGGATCGGCTCCTTGTACTGGGCCAAATCGGCGAACCACATCCAGCTTCCCTCCCCCGTGGCCAGCCAGAGCAAGGCCCCACCGCTGGCCCTTTGTCAACGCTGGTTGAGCGCCTCGATCAGGTCGAGGTGATGCGTCTAGCCAAGGGCCCGCTCCCGCGTCTGAGCATCAGCGGCGCAAGATCATTTTCGGCATGCTTCCTGCTTGCGTCCTGCTTGGCCCCGAGCAGGGGCCCTGCGGCTTGCCAAGGCGCTCTCCCCCACGGTTGGGCCAAGGGCCGAGCCCGGGAGCCGCCGCCCCGATGGGCTGCTAGGGGTTGCCAGGGAATGTCTGGCACTGCCTGGCACTGCCTGGCACTGCCAGAGGGGTTGCCAGCGGCGGCTTGGTGCCGGTTGCGGGGTTGGCGGCGGTTCGCCAAACGTGTGCCCGATGGGCGGGGGTGGGGGTGATTTTGATGGTCGCGTCCCCAATCGCCAAGCGTGTGGCAAAGGGCAGGCGGCTGGCATTTCTGGGGCTGGCCAGCGCCAACGTCGCACTCGTGCTGGCGCTCGCCGGTCCCTCGGCGCGCTCGGCGACGTGGTCGCCCCGTTGACCGGTCACCTGGTCGGCATCGGGTTGACCGCCAGCCTCGCCCTGCTGGTGCGCCGCGCCGTGCCCCTGATCCTCGCGGCCGGAGGCCTGCTGACGCCACCGACCGTCAGGCCGGCGCGTCCGAGCCGATGGCGCATTTCGTCTGGGCCAAAGTGGGAGAAGCGCTGACCATCATCGGCACGCACATCTTGCGTCCGAGCCGCGATCCCTGGCTGCACCAGCGCCAGATGTCGGCGCTATCGCGGTTTCGGCGCAATATCGATGGGCCGCTGGTGCTCGCCGGCGATCTCAACGCCTCACCTTGGTCGAACGCATTCCACCACCTGCGTGCCGCGACGGGCCTCCTTCCCGCAAGCGTCCTCACACCGACTTGGCCTGCGTGGCCGGTGCCCCTGCCGCAGGTGGCGCTCGATCATATCCTCGTCTCGTCCGATCTCAGCGTTGCCGCAGCCGGCACGGGTCCTGCGGTCGGCTCAGACCATCTGCCGGTCTGGGCCCAGATCGATCGCCGGAGGGCGCTCGAGCGCGGACCTACACCGCCACACACGCTCGCTTCACGCCTTGCAGCGGCGGGACCTCATCTCGGCGGCGAGCTCCTTGGCGACTTCGGCGGCGAGCATGTTGGTGCGCGACACCTGCGCCGGTGACATGCTCTTGCCTTCGGGCCCCTTGAGGGCCTTGGGCACGCTATCTGCCTCACGCCGACCGATCGCCAGTTCCTCGCAGGAGAGCTCTTTCTTCTGACTACGGAAAGCGAACAACCGCACACCCGAAGCGTGGGCCTCAGGGCTTGCCGGCTCGCGCACCCAAGCGCGCTTGTCGTCGGCAAGCATCGATTTGAGCGTGAACTGGCGGCTCTCCACGCAGTCCTGGCTGTCGTCGATGCACGACAGTCCGGCGCGCTCATCCAATCCCGAACAGGCCGATGCGACGAGGCCGAGGCCGCCTAACAGGGCAGCCACGGCGGTCCGCGTTCCCGACTGGCTGGCGTGCATCGTTCCCCCTTGAGGTTTTGGGCGGGAGCCCATAGAAGGCACGCATATGGCCGGGCTGTGGCGAGGTACAGCAACGCGGCGTTTTCACGCTTGCCCTGTTTTGCGGATTCTGCCGCTTCCGTCAACGCACGGCCATTCCGCTCGCGAACTACGCTATCGACCGACGCAGATACCGACACAGTATGGAGTAGACAGCCATGGTCCACGCGATCCGCATCCATCAGGCAGGCGGCCCCGAGGTGATGAAGTGGGAGAGCGTGGAGGTGCCGGCACCGGGTCCGGGCCAGGTGCGGCTCAAGCAGCATGCCGTCGGCGTCAACTATATCGATGTCTACCAGCGCTCCGGCCTCTACAAGTTGCCGCTGCCGTTCGTTGCGGGATCGGAGGGAGCTGGCGAGGTCGTCGCGGTCGGCCCCGGGGTGAGCGACTTCAAGGTCGGTGACCGGGGCGCCTACGCTGGCGCCATCGGTGGTTATGCGGAGGAACGGGTGATGCCCGCCGACCGACTCGTCAAGCTTCCCGACAACATCGACTACAAGACCGGTGCGGCAATGATGCTGCAGGGCATGACGGTGCGCTACCTGCTGCGCGAGACCTACAAGGTCGGCAAGGGGACCACCATGTTGCTGCACGCGGCGGCCGGCGGCATCGGCCTCATCGCTTGCCAGTGGGCGCGCCACCTGGGCGCCACCATCATTGGCACCGTCAGCACGCCGCAGAAGGCGACGCTCGCCAAGGAGCACGGCTGCACCCACGTCATCAACTACAAGACGGAAGACTTCGTGAAGCGCACGCGGGAGCTCACCAACGGTCATGGGGTTGACGTCGTCTATGACGCAGTCGGCAAGGACACCTATCCGGGCTCGCTCGACTGTCTAAAGCCGCTGGGGCTGTGGGTGAGCTTCGGCAATGCCTCGGGTGCCATCACCAATTTCGACCTGTTGCTGTTGTCGGCCAAAGGCTCGCTGTATGCCACGCGGCCGTCGCTTGGCGCGTACGTTGCCAAACGCGCCGATCTCCTCGCCAATGCTGCCGAATTGTTCGACGTGGTGGGCAAGGGCATCGTCAAGATCAACGTCAATCATACCTATCCCCTCAAGGACGCCGCGCAAGCGCACCAGGATCTGGAAGCGCGCAAGACGACGGGCTCCATCGTCCTGTTGACGTGAGGAGCAGCGACGCAGGCCCGTGCGTGCCGCGACGCTCGTCATGGGCTTGGCGTGCCGCGGCCGGGGCCCGCCAACGCCTATGCGCCGAGCCACGGCACGCAGCTTGGCAACCCGCGCCATTTGCACGGCTGCACGATGTGCGGTCCGGGTGCCGGGGCAGGGAGATCCTTGAGGAACAATCCACCATGGCCCAAACACCCATCGAGCTCTACTACTGGCCCACGCCCAACGGGCACAAGATCACCATCATGTGCGAGGAGGCGGGCATTCCCTACGTGATCAAGCCCGTCAACATCGGCAAGGGCGACCAGTTCAAGCCCGAATTCCTGGGAATTTCGCCCAACAATCGGATGCCCGCCATCGTCGACTTCGACGGGCCAGAGGGCGAGCCGGTCTCCGTCTTCGAGTCGGGCGCCATCCTGCAGTATCTTGGGCGCAAGTGGGGCAAGTTCTACCCGGTGCAGGAGCGGGCGCGCCTGGAAGTTGAGCAGTGGCTCTTCTGGCAGATGGCGAACCTTGGCCCCAACTGTGGGCAGGCGCACCACTTCCGCAACTACGCGCAGGAGAAGATCCCCTACGCCATCGATCGCTACACCAACGAGGTGAACCGGCTCTACGGGGTCATGGACGCTCGCCTCAAGGACCGGCCCTATCTTGCCGGCGACTATTCGATCGCCGACATGGCGAGCTACCCGTGGGTGCGACCCTACAAGAGCCAGGGGCAGGACCTCTCCGAGTTCCCCCACCTTGAGAAGTGGTACCAGCGCATGCATGACCGGCCGGCCGTCGCCAGGGCGGTCAAGGTCGGCGAGGAGCTGAGGGCGAGCTACAATCTGGCCACTGACAGGGAGGCCCAGAAGGTGCTGTTCGGGCAGCGCGCGCGCAGCCGATAGCCCCGACGCACGAAGCCAGGGCGTGCGCGAGCAGCGCCCTCTCTCCGCAACCCTCAAGCATCAGATCACCTTGCGCCGTCGCAGGTCCGCGACCTCGGCGGCCGAGCAGCCGAGCCACTCGCCGTAGATGGCCTCGCTGTCGGCGCCATGGGTCGGTGCGCACTTGAGGGGTACCTTGGTCTCTGACATCCGCAGGGGCCAACCGGCAACGGTGACCGGCCCGCGCACGGGGTGGTTGATGGTCTGCATAATGCCGCGCGCGTGCAGATCGGGATCGTTGATGAGCTCAAGTGTCGTGAGCACGGCACCGCAGGGGACCCCGGCCCCGGCGATGATCTCCGTCACTTCCCGTTTGCTGCGCTTTGAGGTCCACTCGGTGATTGCCGCATCGACGGCCGCTTGGTTCTTGGCGCGCGTGGGTCCGTCCGCCATGCGCGGGTCATTGAGGAGGTCCTCTCGGCCGATCGCTTGTAGGAGGCGGCGCCAATGGTCTTCGTTGCCCCGCGAGCAGAAGATGTAAGCCAGGTCGTCGAGCCCGCCGGGGGCGCATTGGTAAAGGCCTCCCGGCGCCGTTCCCACGACGCCGTTGCCGCCGCGCGGCAGCTGGTCAGTGCGAGCGGCCTGGCGGCTCATGGGGGTGCGGCAGTAGTTCAGCATGGCATCGCGCATCGCGATCTGGATGTGTTGGCCGCGCCCCGTGGCCACGCGCTGATAGATGGCAGCGAGGATGCCGATGGCGCACAGCATGCCCGTGCCGGTATCCCCGATCGTGGGCCCCGGCCGGATCGGCGGCGCGTCGGGATGGCCGTTCACGCCCATGGTGCCGCCCATCGCTTGCGCGATCATGTCGAAGGCCAGATAGTTGGCGTGCGGGCTCTCGGGTGCGAAGCCTTTGACCTGAGCGAAGATCAGCCGCGGGTTGAGCTGGCTGAGGCGCGGATAGTCGAAGCCGAGCCGCGCGAACGTTCCCGGTGCCATGTTCTCGATGAGCACGTCGGCCTTGGCGATCATCCGTCGCAGCAGCGCTTTGCCCTCCTCGGACTTGAGGTTCAGCGTAATGCTGCGCTTGTTGAGGTTGTAGTAGATGAAATAATGCGAATCGGCCTCGGGCCGGTCCGTGAACCCCCATCGCCCCGGCTCGCCGCGATTTGGCTCCTCGACTTTCACCACCTCAGCGCCGAGCCATGCCAAGGCCTCGGTGCAGGAGGGACCTGCCTCGAACTGCGTGAGGTCGAGGACCTTGATGCCCTGCAACGCCGGGGTCGTGCCACCCGTGGCCTCTTGTGTGGCCGCCTTGTCCTGCATGCTCTTCACTCCCCTGTTCCTGTCGGATCTTGCATCCAGTGGCCGGTTTCCGCTGCCGACCCTAAGGCCATGCTAGCCTCGCGCCGCTCCGTTGACGATATCGCCGGCGATATCGGTTTGGGTTTGCCGGGCAACGGGCAGGGGATGCCCCGAGGCGGCAGCCTCGAGCGGGCGACTTGACGGCCGCCCGATGGCTGCGCCAAATCGCCAAGGGCGCGCGTCACACGCGCCACGGCGAGAAGGCCTCACGATGGGTGGATCGCTCAGCGGCGGCCGTTCGGCCGGCCTGTGCATAATTTCGCGGGCAGCTCCCGCAGGGACCGGCATCCGCGCGGCGCAGAGCGGACGTGCGCCCAGTCAGCGGATTGGCGCCCTTGTGGCAGCGTTCCTGTTCTGGGCGTGCGCCGCGGTGGCACAGCAGCCAGGGCAAACCATCACCATCATCGTCCCGTACACGCCGGGGACGGGGCCGGACATCCTGGCGCGGCTCCTCGGTCAGGAGATCCAGGTGCGATGGCGCCAGCCCGTGGTGGTGGAGAACAAGCCCGGCGCCAGCGGCAACATCGGCACGCAGGTGGCTGCCCGCGCCCCGGCGGACGGCAGCACGCTGCTGCTCACCACCTCGCCATTCACCCAGAACGTGTCGCTCTTCAAGAGCGTACCCTACGATCCCGAGACCGACTTTGCCCCCATCGTTCACCTCACCGACGCGTTCATGGCACTGGCGGTCCACCCATCGCTGCCGGTGACGTCGGCGCCGGACTTTGTTGCCCATCTCAAGGCGCATCCGGGCCAAGTGGACTACGCCTCGCCGGGGCGCGGTACGGTGCACCACCTCGCCATGGAGCTCTTCAAGCTCGCCACGGGAACCGACGTGAAGCACGTAGCCTACCGCGGCTCGGCGCCGGCGGTGCAGGATCTCATTGGCGGCCACATCGGTTCCATGTTCTTGCCGGTCCATGTCGGCCTGCCATTGGCCAAGGACAACCAGATCCGTCTGCTGGCGGTGGCAAACAACGAGCGCGTGAGCGTGGCCCCCGATGTGCCCACGCTCAGCGAGCAGGGCATTCAGGGCGTCGACATTGATTTCTGGTTGGGCATGCTTGCACCCGCAGCAACGCCGGTGCCGACAGTGGAGCGCTACAACAGCGCGCTCAATGACATCCTGCGCACGCCGCGGATCGCGGACACGCTGAAGGCGCAAGGGTTTGTGGCCGTGGGTGGGAGTGCGCGCGATTTCGGCGAGCTCATCGCCAAGGATCTTGCGAAGTGGCGCAAGGTCGTGAGGGACGCAGGCATTTCACCGGAGTGATTGGCGATGTGGGAGGGGCCCGAGGCTGCCGAGGTCGTCGTGGTTGGAGGCGGCCCCGTTGGCATGGGGCTCGCTATCGAACTTGGCCAGCGCAACATCCGCGCCCTCGTGGTGGAGCGCTATGCCGCTCCGCAGAAGATCCCGAAGGGGCAGAACCTCACCCAGCGGACAATGGAGCATTTCCACTTCTGGGGGGTGGAGCACGCCGTGCGCGCGGCCCGTACGATCCCCTCCGAGTACGGCATCGGCGGGTTGACGGCGTACGGGACCCTGCTGTCTGAGTACAGCTACGACTGGATGCAGCGCGAGCTCGTCCGGCCGTTCTATTTCACCGACAATGAGCGGTTGCCACAATATGCGACCGAGGCCGCGCTGCGCCGGCGCGCAGAGGAGCTGGCAAGCGTGGCCACGCTCTACGGTTGGAATGCCGAGACGGTGCGTCAAGACGAGGGCGAGGCGCATGTCATGCTCGCGGAGCGCGATGGAGCGCGTCGGCGCACGGTGCGGGCCCAGTATGTCGTGGGCTGCGATGGGAGCCGCTCGATGGTGCGCACGCAAGCCGGCATCGGCCAGGCCTTGTCCGACCATGATCGGTTGATGGTGCTGTTGGTGTTTCGCTCGCACGCGCTGCACCGCCTGCTGGAGCGCTATCCCGGCAAGTCCTTCTACAGCGTTCTCCACCCCGAGCTTGAGGGCTATTGGAAGTTCTTTGGCCGTGTGGACCTCGGCAGCATGTGGTTTTTCCACGCTCCCGTTCCCCCCGGCACGACGCGGGACAATTTCGACTTTCGCCAGTATCTCCATGCGGCGGCCGGCGCCGAGTTTGACGTAGAGTTCGATCACATCGGCTTTTGGGACCTGCGCTTTGCGGTTGCCGAAAGCTATCGCGCGGGCCGCATCTTCGTTGCCGGTGATGCCGCCCACAGCCATCCGCCTTACGGGGGGTATGGCGTCAACACCGGGCTTGAGGACGCGCGCAATCTGGGCTGGAAGCTTGCCGCCGTGCTCCAGGGCTGGGGCGGCAAGGAGCTGCTGCAATCTTACGATGCAGAACGCCGCCCGGTCTTTCAGTCGACAGCCCGCGATTTCATCGAAAAGGCGATAGCGGATGATCGCATCTTCCTGGCTCGGTTCAATCCTCTGCGCGACCGGGCCGGCTTTGAACGCGCGTGGGCGCAACGCCGCGCTGGTGCACGCTCCGAGGTCCATGGCTTTGCGCCAAACTATGAGGGATCACCGGTCGTGTGGGGACCTCCCGGAGGGTGCTGCAGCGCGACCGGCGCCCATGCATTCAGGGCGCGAGCAGGACACCATCTCGCGCCGCAGCCGCTCTCCTCGGGCCGCAACATCTTTGAGCGGCTGGGGACGGGCTTTGCGCTCTTGAGCTGCGACGGGGAGGAGGCCGTCTGTGGCCAATTCACCGCGGCCGCCGATCGCTTGAAGGTTCCGCTCGAGATCATCCGCGACCGCCGCGTCGGCGGCCCTGAGCGCTATGAGGCGAGATATGTGCTCGTCCGTCCCGACCAATTCGTTGCCTGGGCTGGCGATGAGGTCTCCCCGTCGCCAGCCATGATACTGCACAGAGCTGTGGGCATGGGGGTCGACAGCACCGGTCCAGCTTAGTTCACGAACAGGAGACCCCGGGTGATATCCGTGCGTGGCGCGAGGGCGCTTCTTCGTCTACCATCCCAGGTGTTGGACGGCGATGGCGAGGCGGATATGGGTGGGCACCTTCCATACTCCGAGGACATTCGCGGTTTCCTCAAGGCGAATACCTTCCTGGGCCGGCTTCCGGCCCCGGCCCTCGATGCCCTGATGGAACGGGGTCAGCTGCGGCAATATGCCAAGCGAGACATCATCTACCGCCGCGGGGAACCGGGCGACAGCCTGATGGTGGTTCTGAGGGGGCGCATCAAGCTGTCGAACGTAAACTTGAGCGGCAAAGAGATCGTTTTGCACTTTCTTGTCCCTGGCAACATCTACGGCGAGATCGCCGCCTTGGATGGCAGGGAGCGGGTCGCCAACGCGGTCGCGCTTGAAGAGTCGGAGATCTTTTTGATCTACACACGCGATCTGATGCCCACATTGAAGGCGCACCCCGAGGCCATGTTTGAGATCATCAGGGCGCTCTGCGAAAAGATGCGCGCCGGGGCGGCATTGATCGAGGACAGCACTCTTGAGATGCGGGCACGCGTGGCTCGCGGCCTGCAACGCCTTGCGCAACATCACGGGCGCCGGGGAGAGACTGGAACCTGCCTGCAACTGTCGTTGTCGCACACCGAGCTTGGCAATTACCTCGGTCTTTCCAGGGCCAATGTGAGCCGACAGCTCAGTCAGCTGCGGGAAGCCAACGTCATCACGATCGAGGCCGCCCAGATCGTCATCCTCGACGAGGATGGGCTAGCAGAGATTGCCGGCGCCGCCTATTCGAAGGACTAAGCCCCGACGCCGATCAGCGTGCCCTGTCAGGCCACAAACACTTTGGGGCGCCATGCGTTGCCGCATCGCGCCCCAAAGCCCCGCACGCGGCTGCACCTGGCGGGCGCAACGGACCGGAAACCGGTCTCGCCCGCTAGTTGAGCCGCACAAACATAGGCATAACTGGTCGGGGCTTACTGTGCTCTACAGCACAGCTAGAAAATAATTTTATGGACCAGGGGCGACACGGCCACAGGCATCCGCAGGCAGCGAGCTGGCGAGAATGCAAGTGCGCGACCGCCGGGCGCGGGAAAGGGACCGGTACACGCTAGCGGGCGAGACCGGTCCCCCCGTCCGACAGGCCGGTGCGGGGATAAAGCCTGTCGGTAGCGGACGTTATAGCCCGGGAAAGCGTCCTGCCTAGCAAAATTCTGCACACCGAAGGTCGATTGGGCGCCGAGCGCCGCGGTGCTGCCGTCGCGCGCAGACCTCAAGGCAGTCGCGTGCGATGGTGAGCAAACCAGGCGATGGCGCCGCGCGTCTGGACCCCCAGGGCAATGCCCAGGACCCAAGCGAAGGCGGCGAGCGTGAACGGCAGGACGAGGTGGGCGAATTTGAACATCAAGGCGTCGGCGGCCAGAATGGCGAAACTCACCACCCGCCAATCGAGCACGTCGAACCGCCGCGCCTGAAAGCGCCATCCGAGCGTCACCGCTAACGCCGCCAAGCCAACCAGAAAAATGCGCGCTTCAAAGGGCGTCAGCTCCGAATAGGATCGGTTGGCATCGATGAGTTCCGCCGCCATGTGCGCATGGATCTCCGCGCCGGTCATCTCCGCACCGGTGGTGAGCGAGAGGGGCGTGCGGTGGCGATCGAAATACGGGAACTCGCCGGCGATGAGGACGACGCGGTCCTTGAGGCGGGCCGCTTGGCCACCGGCGGGGTCAAGCAGCTTGTGCGCTTCGATGCGCAAAAACGTGGGTCCGCCATCCGCTGGCGGCAATAGCCACGCGATGCGATCGGGTGTGGCGGACGCTTTGCCTCCAGCCGCGGCGGCGAGCCTCGCCGAAAAGCTCTCCCGGTAGCGGCCTGGTGGTGGCGGGGCCCGCGACCGCACGACATTGTCGCGATCGGGGTTGAGATCGAGGTAGCCGACGGGGCCGCGGTGGTTGCTGAGAAACGCATATTGGTAGGCGAGTTGCGTTTCCTTCAGGGAGGCTGTGTTTTCGTAGGCTCCGAGGATGAGGTTGCCGTCTGCGGCGGCCAGCGCGCGTTTGAGCCGATCGTCTGCGTCCGGGATCGTCCCCTTCGTATAGTAGAAATCGAGGGCCACCGCGCGCGCGCCGGCGCGAAGCACGGTCTCCACGAGATCGGCCTGCAGGCCCCGATCAACCGGCAAGAGGAAGGGATAGGGTTCGAGCGTCGCGCTATTGATGGCGACGATGGCAAGGCTTGGATGGGTCGTTGCCAAACGGTCGGAGAGCAAGGCGGTGCGCCAGTCGGCGGTCCAGTGTTCGAGCTTCAGGAGCGCCGGCGCTACGGCGGGAACGCAGAGAAGGCCGAGGAGCCCCAGCAGCGAGGCCAGCCAAAGCGCGGCGGGGTACCACGAGACCGCGTGTTGGCCCTGCTTCATTTGGGGCAGCACGCGACATTCTTGCCCTGGAGCACGCGTTTGCCGTTGACCACGCGATAGCAGGCGCAGGCTTCGGGCCCCCCCGCATCAGGAGGGGTCTGCGCCGCGGAGGGCGGCGGCACCAAGCTCCGCGTTTCCGGCACAGTTGGAGGCGCCACGCTGGGCGCGGATGGAGGGCTCGGCATTGCAGCCCCGGGCAGTCCGCCAGGCGGCCCCGCGGGCGTCTTTGCGCTCTGTGCCATCGCCGTGGCCGAGGCCATAGCGCCAACAATGAAGCCGATGAGGATGGGCTTTGACAGGCCCCCGGACAGGCCCCCGGACAGACCTCCAGATAGGCCCCCAGATAGGCCCCCAGATAGATCCCCAGATAGATCCTTGGACAGACACTTGCGCTTCATGTCGGGCCCCCTCCCCCTTGTCGCCCCCCGCGTGCGTTGCGCCCTAGCGCCCCACGATACCGAACTCGGCAAACGGGATGAACGCCACCCGGTCACCAGGCTGTACCTGCGCCACCTCCTCGGGGATGTCGATGAGCCCGTCGGCTGCGCGCAGGCCGCTGATGAGGCCGGAGCCGTCGCGGGCGAACTTGTCGACGGCGAGGCCGTGCGGGGTTGTGCGCAGGATGCCGCGCCAGAATTCGCGGCGTCCCGGCTTGCGCGCAGCGACGGCGAACAGCGCCGGCAATTGATAGCGGTGCGGCTCTGGCCAGTCCGCCCCGCCCAGGCGTCGCAGCAGCGGCCAGCCGTAGAGCAAAAAGCATACAAACACCGCCACCGGGTTGCCGGGCAGCCCGAGGACGACGGCATCGCCAATTTGCCCAAACGACATGGGCCGGCCGGGCTTGATGGCAAGCTGCCACAGGTGCCGTTTGCCGAGCGCGTCGAGGGCGGCGACCATGTGGTCTTCCTCGCCGCGACTGGCACCGCCGGTGGTGATGATCACGTCAAAGCGCTGCGCCGCCTCCCTCAGCGCTTCCCGAACGGCGCCAAGATCATCGGGCAGCACGCCGAGATCGACGGGCGTCGCGCCCGCGTTGGCGATGAGCGGAACGAGCATCGGGGCGTTGGCATCGTGCACCTGGCCTGGCCCGAGGGGTGCGCCGGTGCGCACCACCTCATCTCCGCTCGAGACGACGGCGACCCGCAGGCGACGGAAGCAGGCGACCTCGCCGAAGCCCAGCGAGGCGAGCGCGGAGAGATCCTGGGGCCGCAGCACGGCACCTGGCGCCAGCACCGTTTCTCCCTCCCTCACATCTTCGCCGGCCCGGCGCACGTTGGCGCCGCGCTTCAGCCCGGCCGGGATGTTCACGGCGACGCGGCCGTCGACCTCCCTGATGCGCACGTCCTCCTGCATGACGACGGTGTCGTGTCCTTCGGGCATCATGGCACCGGTGAAGATGCGTGCGGCCGTTCCGGGCGCGGCCCTGCCTGCAAGCCCATGGCCTGCAGCCGCCCGCCCCTCCACTGTGAGCGTGGCTCCAGCGGTCGCGTCATAGTCGGCTGCCGCAAACGCGTAGCCATCGACCGCGGCGTTGTCATGGGCCGGCACTGGGCAAGGCGCGTGCGCGGCCATGGCCAGGATCCGCCCGGCGGCTTGCGCCAGCCCGAGGCGCTCCACCCCCACCGTCGGCCGCAGCCGGCCCTTCAGGATCGCCAGCGCCTCGTCGTGGCGCAGCCGCCTGCCGTCGTGTGCAAAGCAGTCGTCCTCAAGCTTGTGTTCGAGTGCGGTCATGGTGCGCAAATATAATCACAAGCGCTCGCGGACGCCTACGCTCGCGGCCACCGGGCGGAGGGCAAGTGGGGGCCGTGCGTTCGGATGGGGCGGCACCACCGGATGGCGAGCGCGCCGTTACGTCCAGCGGGGGCGCGCGCATCGGCTGCCCCGCATCAGTGCTTGGTTTCACCCGTGGGCATCTCACCCACGTCAGCCTCGTTGGCCGCGCGCGCCGGCGCCGGCGCCGTCCCGGCCGACGTGTGGGTCGCGGGCTCCTTGAGCTTCTGTTCGAAACGGCGATAGCTGATGGGAAGGGCGGCAAGATAGAGCAGCGTGAGAAGTGTCAGGGTGCCGTAGGGATAGGTGACGAGTAGCGCCACCAGTGCAGCCGCCCCGACG
>Ga0075425_100005451_pt1 | contig 13227 bp, 17 predicted proteins | sample SoiMethybrSBSTD4_FD_75300 | JGI IMG/M metagenome (GOLD analysis project Ga0075425, IMG submission 75300) | Bulk soil microbial communities from a Populus tree surrounding site in Tennessee, USA - Soil MetaG P. TD hybrid SBSTD4 | ecosystem: Environmental > Terrestrial > Soil > Tree plantation...
CTGTGTCGCCGGTTCCGTGTGCAAACATGTTTCCCATAACTACGTCGAATGCACCGAAATGGTAGCGAAAAATGGTTCGAGACTTAGCGATGCCAGGTGGTGGTGCAGCAATCAGGGTTTCAAGAACTGACCAATTCACGCCAGGAATAAGCAGGAGGCCCGCCTCAGTTGGCGGCCTCTTTTCATTTCGCTTGTCGCCTATTGGCACCTTTGAGACATGCCCGCCTATCCTGAGAGTGTCCGTTCAGCGGAGTAGACCGGAAGTCGCCGTGGTCCGGCAAACCGACGGGAATGACCCAAAGCGGGCATCGGGGCTGGTCGGTGCCCGAGGCGGCTGGAGTGCCCGTTTCTAGTCTACGTCCCGTGCGCGCCCCGGTTCGGATGAACTATTTCGTCAGCGGACGCCTGGTCGGCTTTGGAGAGCAACAGTCCGCCTAAGCCTCTACGCAAGCGCGGCGAAAAAATTTGAGGCCGATGGGTGCGGTGGTTCGGGGACGCAGAGTCCAATCAACGACAGCTCGTGATGACGCAACGGCTGGATCGATTCCTGCAACGCTCAAGGGCAACTCGTCGAGCGACATTTGCGCTACGGCTTTGACCCGAAAAACGTCCGCTGCGACCTCGCGCAAAGCAGGTCCACAATCGTTCGCCTAACTGCACGGTTTCAACGAAATCTTGAGCGCTCTCTTCTTCAGCGGCCCCGTACACAGCGGTGAAGGCTTTCGCGTCACTTTCCGAAAGAGCTGCTTCGCCGCTTGCGAATGCAGGCGTCCCCATCGCAAGCAAACAACATAGAGTTACCAGAGCTTTGGCCATGGAAGCCTCCCTTCGTCTACTGAGGGCACTTTGATTACGTAAAATTGGCTTTCTAACGGCGTGCGCCCCCGCCGGGGCGAAACTGCGCTGCCCGCGCGCTGGGGCCGACGCCAACCGTCTATCACGGCGGTGTCGATATTGCCGGGCGACCGATCCTCCGCCTCTCGGGCTACGACCTGCGCAAGCACTCAAACTGTCGTGGGCACCGCTATTGTTTACTCGCCATTGTTTACAGCCCTTGCCCGATTGACTTGATGACGGTGCTGAATGCGCTTTGAAGCTGGCCACTGCCAGAAACGGCGTCCAGCTCATCGTCCTTCAAGATTCGAACGTCAAAGGCTGCCTTCTGTGTTTGATTCGGCGGCTTGCCGGTCTGCGTCATGTTATCTCCCACCCATTGAGCGATTGCGACCGGGGTTGAATGTGGCAAATCCTGCGCTGAAGACTGTGATATTTGGCCCAGAACGGCTTTCGTTTTGGTTCGCAAATCCAGCGCCTGATTTGCTGTCTTCGGACCATGTTCCGCAAATCGAAGCTTCAGGGAAAACCCGCACTGTTTGAGGGGAAGTCCTTATAGTCCATCTGCACGTTTGCCATACATAATGTCCGTTGGACTTCGCATTGAGTCAAATTCGGTTGAAAGACAAGCGAACAGGAGAACAGCGATGCTCTTCGAAGGAGGGTACACCTATTCCAACTTCTTGATGAATATGATTGCAATATTCGCATTTGTCGTTTGGTTCTGGCTGCTTGTCATAATCTATGGTGACCTGTTCAGGCGTCACGATATCTCCGGTTGGGGTAAGGCGCTGTGGGTTCTCGCGCTGGTTCTAACCTCTTACCTCGGCATCTTCGCCTATCTAATCACCCAAGGACGAGGTATGGCGGAGCGCAATGCGCAGCAAGCTCAGCAGGCGCGCGACGAACTGCGCCGCGTGGTCGGCTACAGCATAGCGGATGAAATCAGCAAGCTCGATCAGCTAAAGAAATCTGGGTCGATAACCGACGACGAGTTCCAGCGTCTTCGTGCCAAACTCGTTTAGCGTCTTATGGCGCATTAGAGAAATGCCAACCAGCTTTGAGGATGTCCGTTTGTTGAGGAAGACCGGAAATGGCCGGTGCCCGTCAAATCGACGCGAATGATCAATCATATTTAACCGTTGGCCGGTTGCCGGCACGAGTGCTATTTTTGCGAAGAGAGGTCTAATGGCCAACGCGGCCATCACTCACGATCCTATCCTTGTGGACCTTGCGTTGCAGGGCGGTGGTTCGCATGGGGCATTTACTTGGGGCGTGCTCGATCGTCTGCTCGAGGAGCCGTGGCTTGGAATCGATGGCATTTCCGGCACGTCGGCGGGTGCGATGAATGCCGCGGTGCTTGTCGATGGTCATGCCGAAGGCGGGGCCGCGGGTGCCCGGGCAGCTCTGGAGACTTTCTGGCGCCGCGTCTCCGAGGCGGCTCGCTTCAGCCCATTGCGGCGCGGCCCTCTCGATGTGATTCTCGGCCGCTGGACGCTGGACTCTTCGCCTATCTATGTCGCCATGGATCTCATGTCTCGCCTGGTTTCGCCCTATGACTTGAACCCGATGGGCAAAAATCCATTACGTGCGATTCTGGCAGAAACAATCAATTTCGAGCGACTGGCAGGAGCACCGACGAAACTCTTCATCACGGCAACCAATGTCCGGACCGGCCGCGGTCACGTGTTCAGGAACAACACTGTTACGCCGGACGTTCTGCTCGCCTCCGCCTGTCTGCCCACCATGTTTCAGGCTGTAGAGATTGACGGCGATCCCTACTGGGACGGAGGCTATTCTGGCAATCCCACGATCACTCCTCTCATTCGAGAGTGCAAGTCACAGGATACCATTCTCGTTCAGATCAATCCGGTTGAACGCGAGAGTCCGCCGCGCTCCGCCTCAGAGATTCTCAACCGACTGAATGAGGTGTCCTTTAACGCAGTTCTGCTGAAGGAGCTGCGCATGATCGCCTTGCTTCGGCAAGTCGCCGATCCGGGCGACAGCGAGGGCGCGCAATGGGCCGGCATGCGCATCCACCGCATTGCGAGTGAGATATTGACCGAACTCGGCGCTTCCTCCAAACTCAACGCGGAATGGGAATTCTTCTGCTTGCTGCGCGATGAGGGGCGAAGGTCGGCGCAAGTCTTTTTGGAGAGCTCCGCATCGAATCTTGGACGCTGCTCCACTTTGGATCTTGGTGTCTTGTTAGAACAGATCTGACAATTGCGGGGCCCCATTTTTCGACTTCAAGCACCGAGCAATGAGCCGATCATCATCGAGGCTAAAGCGGCGCATTTTGCGAAATCACTCTAGGAAAATCTTTGGGATTTCAGGCCGGAAAGGGGCCCCATTTCGGAGGGCGCGCCGGTACCTGACATCGGCGCACGAAGGCATCACGGACGCACAACAGCTCGTTGCGGCGGCGGGACAGACCGACTTTTAGGGAAAAATGTTCGACGAACAACGGAGCCCTCCAATGTACATCAATATTCTCTTGAGCACGGACGGATCGGATGTCGCCAGAAAAGGCGTTGAGCATGGGGTTGCTTTAGCAAAGGCTTTGAACGCTAAAATGACAGTCACCACCGTAACGGAACCGCTGCCGGTTGACTATGGAAGCGGTCACGCGTCCGGATGGATGCCCTCGCAGGAAGAGGTCGAGAGCTTTGACGCGGCCAGCAAGGAACGTGCGGGCAAAGTGCTCGGTGAGGCTCGAGGTATGGCGGAGCAGATCGGGATATCTGCAGAACTCTTGCATGTTCCGAATGCGCACCCAGCCACTGCGATTATCGAAACAGCAAAGTCCAAAGGCTGCGACTTAATCGTCATGGCCTCTCATGGGCGTCGCGGCCTCAGGAAGCTATTGTTGGGGAGTCAAACATCGGAGGTCCTAGGGAACGGAAGCGTGCCGGTGTTGGTAGTGAGCGGACATAATTGATCTCCTGACGGCCGAGGGTGCCTACGCATGGAGGATCACCCAGACCCCGGCGCTGAAGAGCACCAAAGCTATTCCCCCGCTTTCTATGGTGAGCCCGACAATGCTGGCGGCGAGGAGACCTAGACCGAGGGGGATCATAAGCGAGGTCCTGACGCACCGGTCGGCGATGTCCGCTGATCGGGGAAGAGCAGAAGTTCGCGGCGCGCCGTCAAAGTGACGCGATTGACCACCCAAGGCAGACATTCGGTCGCTTGGATCTCCTCCTTAAGCGTTCCGAGGCAATCCGAGTTCTGAAAATGACCCCATGCAGACGTCTTGGATGCGGTGCAGCGCGGTAACTGAAGGTCTCTTAGCTGTTGATCTATCTCAATGCAGCCTTTTTGAGTTGACAGACGGTCAATGGTCAATTTCCGCAGGCTGGCAGCCTCAGGTTAGAGAACGCCGCATTGTTGACCACAGTACGGACCACGCACAGCAGGAAAATAGCGAGGTGAGTAACCATGGCCGCGACACTCTACCTTCTTATTCTTGTCGCTGCGTTCATAGGCATCGTGATCTGGGTGTTTGGCCGCAAGCGCAAAGCGCGCTTTGAGGCGGACGCCCGGATTCCTCTCGACGATAACAAGGGTAATCGGTCATGACTGATGGCCGGTTGATTGGCCCCAGAACAGTCCCAATTAGCGATGCCGAAGTTGCATAGCGCGCACGCCGGGGACGGTGCAAAAAGGTCGGTGACGGTTCCGTCAGTCGCCAGCAAAGAGGCGAACGCCACCGCCGTTGCCTGCTTGAGGTGACGAGATCATGAGATTGATTAAACGTCTTTTGCGACGTCTGCTGATTTTTGGATTAGGCATCTTTTGTGTCTGGTTGATCGTCTTTGTCGTCTTTGAAATCGCGGACCGCAGGTTACCTTGGATCCTGGCCGTCGGCATCACATATGGAATCGCCGCGTATATTGTCCTGCCGCGCGCCATTCGCGTGGGACTGAAAATCCTCCAACGCAAACGTGTGCCAAGTTACACGATTACGGGCGACGGTTTGCCTGGAGACCCAGTGAACGTCGCACTCATAGGCACTCTCCAGCAGCTTCGCGCGGCCTTTGCAGCGCTCGGCTGGTCGGAAGCAGACCGGCTCAGTCTAGCCAGCTCATGGGGCATGATCCGTGCTTTCGTATTAAACTCGCCGTACCCCAGCGCCCCATTCAGCACCCTCTATCTTTTTGGCCGAGGCCAAGACATTGGTTTTCAAAAGGCGATCGATAATAGTCCACGAAAGCGCCATCACATCCGGTTCTGGGCTTTGAGCCTAACGCGTGCCCGGGACACTTGGGGAGCAGCGGACTTCTGGCAGAATACCAAACGCCCGCCGGACAATGAACGCGCTCTGTGGGTAGGAGCCGGCACGAGGGACACCGGCTTGTCCCTAACTCGCCTTACATTTCAGATCACCCACGCCACGGACTCGGATACGAATGCAGAGCGCGACCATATCATCGGTGAATTGAGGAAAAATCGATCTATCGAGGCGGAGCAAATGTATCAGGCCGGCCAAAATCTCCCCACCGAACGCGTCAACCGCTACATTACTGATGGCGAGATCATGTTGGCGAGATTGGTGGTAAATCGCGATTGACGCAAAAGTTAGGCATTGCAGTCGCTATGTCGCAAGCAGGCATGAGAATGTCCGCCGGCGGTCGTTGGGCCGCCATTGATCTCAATGGGAGCTGATCCATGAAATGTACCGAGCGGTCGTTTGCCGTCCTCTGCATCGTCTTGGCAGTGCCTCTGTCCCTGAGTGCTGGAAACTCAATGCGCGCGATGCCGATGACGCCACTATTGCGTTAGCGCGCGAACAGACCGCCAAGCAGCAATGCATGAGCACCTGTCGTGCACGCTATCGCGACTGTCGTCGTCTGAACCAGCTGCCGTCGTTCGAGTGTCGGGGTGTTTACCAGGACTGCACCCGGTACTTTTGTACTGGTTTAGGACCGGGATGATTGCCGTCCCTTTTTCTGCCCCGACCTCTCAATCCCTGCTGACCGCGTCGCCGATCTGACCGAATGATGCTGCACTGCATGAGTTCGGATGTGGCACTTTTGAGACATGCCGACGGCTTCCGACGATGTCCGTTGTCGGGGAAGACCGGAAGTGCTCAGCGCACGGCCAAAACGACGCTATTGACCCAACTCGGACAATCCCTTGATTTAGATCAACCCGGAAGGGTTTCGCTCCGTGTCGTCTGACGCTGTAAACGGAGGGTATTTCATGCTTTCTGGCACCCAAGCCCAACCAATTAGTGTCCCCAACGTCCCGCGTAACCCGACTAGTTGGCTCAAACGGTCGTGCGCCTCGCTGCTCAGTGCGACTATGTTGATCTCGCTGTCCGGACCGGCCACCACACCGGCGGTAGCGCAAACTCCGCAGAAACCCAACATCGTCTTCATCATGGGCGACGACATCGGCATTATGCAGCCGAGGATCTACCATCAAGGACTGATGGTCGGTGAGACACCCAACATCGACCGCATCGGGCGAGAGGGTGCGAAGTTCATGACCTATTACGCCGAGCAAAGCTGCACGGCCGGGCGCACCGCTTTCTTCACTGGCATGACACCGCTGCGCGCCGGCATGATCCCACCGCAACTGCCCGGCAGCCCATCCTTCCTGCAGCCAGGCACGCCCGCGCTGGCGAAGTTCCTGCTCGACCAGGGCTACAACACCGGCGAGTTCGGCAAGAACCATCTCGGCGACCACTCGGCTGCGCTGCCGACGGCACACGGCTTTCAGGAGTTCTGGGGCTACCTTTATCACCTCGATGCGATGCAGGGCGTGAGCTTCCCCGACATCAACAAGGCTCCGACCGAACAGGCCATCGTTCCACCTTGCAAGAACACGCCTGTGCGCGGCCTTGCCGAGGTTCCGGGCGCGGTGGATCCGGAGACTACGCTTTGCATGACGCCGCCGCGGCCGGTAATCGCCTGTACCTCTTCCGACGGCACCGAGGCGAACCAGACGTGCAAGGACGAAGGCCCGATGACGCTGAAGCGCTCTGAAACCGCGGATGAGGAAATCTCGGCCAAGGTCATCGACTTTCTCGACCGCAACGACCCGAAGAAGACCAACAAGCCGTTCTTCGTCTGGTACAACCCGGCGCGCATGCACATCACCACCATGCTGTCGGACAAGTACATGGCGATGGTAGGGACGCCCGGCGGCAAGGACTGGGGCGTCAACGAAGCCGGCATGAAGCAGATGGACGACAACATCGGCTATGTGATCAAGAAACTCGAAGACATGGGCCAGCTCGACAACACGATTTTGGTCTTTACCACCGACAATGGCGCCGAAGTGATCACCTACCCCGATGGTGGCAACACGCCCTTCAAGGGTGGCAAGCTGACCACCTGGGAGGGCGGCATGCGCGCTCCGTGTGTCATTCGCTGGCCGGGCAAAATCAAGCCTGGCACCGTCCTGGACGACATCTTCGCATCGTACGACTGGTTGCCGACCTTTGTTGAAATCGCCGGTGGCGCAAAAGGTAATGACCTCAACAAGCAGATCATGGAGGGCAGGTATCCCGGCATCGTCAAGACCAAGCTTCAAGGGGTCAACCAGATCGACTATCTGACCGGCAAGTCGGAGAAATCGGCACGCGATACGTTCTTCTATTACGGAGGTCCGGTTCCGTCGGCAGTGCGCTACAAGAACTGGAAGATCTACTTCGCGATGGCATCAGAGGCCGCGACCGGTGGCCTGATGGGGGTCCATACCTTCCATTGGCCTTTGGTCAACAACATCAAGCGCGATCCGTTCGAAGGGTCTGTCGGTTTCCAACCGTCAAGCCTCATGGGCCAAAGCGGCGCACTTGCCGGCCCGGTGACCGCTTACATCTACGACTGGAACATCATTCCTGTCGGCCAGGCGCTGTGGCTGAAAGAACTAGAAAGCTACGGGCCGTTCCCCGCGCTGCAGGCCCCGGCGTCCTACAGCCTGGCCCAGGTTCTGGCGGAGGTAAAAGAACAAATGAAGAGGACTCGCGCCAAGGGAGACTAGGACGTCGCGAGCCAGTAGTGACCTTTCAGAGCTGCAAAGAGGCCGCCTCAGTTGGCGGCCTCTTTCATGACTCATGTTCGCCTGTTGGCACTTCGGGGACATTAAAGGAACGCCGACGAAAGTCCGCTGCTGGGGGCAAAGCGGACCTCATGTTTGGTTATGGCCGTCTCCCAAACGGTATCGCCGCTAAGGCCGGGATCCGTTTGCGTAGTTCCTCGCGGGACTACGCAGATGTACATGGAGAAGGTTCGATCCCAGTTCCTCTCCCTCCGCCACCTTGGCCAAAGCCACATATTCTCCGCGTCAGTTTCTGGGCAATTTAAGCCCAATAACGACAGCGATTTCTCATTTGCACGCCGGACTCCGTCTCGGCAGGGCGTGCCTCATTGTTCTCCGAAAGGCGCATTTATCTCCGAAGCTCTGTACTCCGCGGCTTCGGTACGGTTTTCGAAACTCCAACGTTTCGAAGAGCCTACGAATTTCAACGAAAAAGATTTTGCGGCTCTGCTCAGGCAGGCGAGAGCATCTGAGGCCAATTCGCAGTGCCGAGGTCTTAATCCTTCCGCCCTTGGGCAGAGGCCGACTTCGCCTTAAACATTGTGGAGAAGCCTCAGTAACCGCGCCTGCGCACCTGTTTGGCAGCCTTACGCGCGGCGTATCGGGCGTCACGGTTAGCTTTCTGCTCTGCCTTCAGGGCCGCTGCGCGTTCAAAGTCCTCAGCCGCCGCGCGAGTTTTGGCCTCCTCAGCTTCACGCGCTGCCTGATTAGCAAGTTCAGTCTCGCGTGCAGCCTCCGCGGCTAACCTCGCTTCTGTCGCTTTCTTTGCAACCTCACGCTCTGCCGTGCGTACTCGGCGAGCGTTCTGAATAGCCAACCTTTTAGCGCGCTGCCCCTCCCTTATTGGATCTTGTAGAGCGGCTCGAAACTTTTCTATCGCCGCCTTTTGGGCCGCGCCGGCAGCAGACCTGCGATCCTCTAACTTCGGGTCCTTGAAGCCCAACAGAATCTCCGGTGTGACATTGCGGGTGGAGTGGACGCGCGCTTAAGCATTTCGCATTCAGCTTGAACTGTCTAGTCCACAGATGGCGGCCTTTGATATCTATTCAATTTCTAGTCGCGATTGGAGTGGTACCTATACATCAGGACAAGAGAAGTCTGACCCGAAGAAACAGCTTTCCCGACGAGGTGCGAAGCCGATAATCGGAAAAGCGCCATCGTCAGTTAAGTGTCCAACAGCGGAAATTCCTCCGCCGGGTACCCGTACGCTGTCGGCACACGGTTGGGTCATCGTTGAGACGTGAGGCCGTGGCTTCTCGCCGCGCCGCGAGCCGATTCGAGCGTGTCTTGCAATGCAGCGCGCCTCTCGACGACGGCATGATTGAACAGTTCGAGCACCAGACCAAAGGCCGCCAGTTCCGCTTCCTCGATGGCGCCGTCATCGTAACATTCGAGCGTTTCACTTATGATTTCGTCGACTTCGCGCTGCAACGCCAGCAGTTCCTGGTTGGATTCCGCGGTGCGTACGCTGGAAACCATGGCCAGGATTCTATTGCGATGGCTGGTGTTTTCGCCCCTTTCATCCCGATTCAAATAGTGACGCAACCAGGCGGCGGCCGAACCGATCCCGGAGAGAAGCAGGAGCGCAAACCAGAAGTAATCGCCGTACCTGTCGAGGAAGGTGCGTTCGGTGCCGTCGATGACGGCTGCCGCTCCCCGATGCACCGGCAGCTCGGCGTCTTTCTCGGTGTCCGGCTTGGCGATGTGCGCAGCGCCGGGCACTTGCCTGGCAATCGCCTGACGGACGGCGAATAGCTGCCGGAAAAATGCCGCGGCCGTTGTTTCAGACAAAGCCTTTCGCGCCATGATCAGGTGGCTAACGTTAACGGTCTCGACTTTGTCATCCGGCCAGGCCGGATTCGCATTGAAGATGCTGGGTGGAATTTCCTCGGATTCATAACGCGGGTGCTTTAGGGCGATGGCTTCCGATGCATCGATCGCGAGAAACTTCGGCTCGCCTCGCGACCGGGCCGTCGCGGCGATGGCGTCGGAGGTGATTTTGCTATCGAGCGGACCGACCGCCATGAATGCATCGAGAGTCGGGTCGCGCGCCAGCTCCTCGATTTGGTCCGTGCCAAATTGCGTATCCGCGACCTTGTCCGCCTCCACGCCGGAGGCGCTCAGAATGACCCCCAGCAACGCTGCGTTCGCTGGCGTCCGGCCAATCACGCCGACCCTGTGCCCTGCGAGATCGGCAATGTCCTTGATTTTCGGCGCGGGCTTTCTTTTGGAGTTCTTGTCCGCAAGTCCGGAAGGAGCCCACAGCACGACGAAGTTTTTACGCACGATGGCGACGGTCTGCGCGTCTGCCGGCATCTCCAGATCGCCACGACCGACCGCAAGGTCGGCCTTGCCAGCACCGAGGAGAGCGAGGGCTTCGGCCGCTCCGTCGGTCGTGATCGGAAATAGCCTGACAGTCCTGCTTTCGCTGGCGAAGGCCTCGGCCATCGCCTGAATTACTTTGTGATCGTCGCTTCCCGGCGGTCCAACGACAATCCGGAGAGTTGCCGGCCGTAACGCATAATACAGCGCGCCCGCGGCGCCCCCGAAAATAAGAAATCCAACCGCCAAGACCAGCAGTAAGGTGTTGCTCCTTCTCCGCCGTCGGCGGGCCGCGTCACTGGGTTCACTTTGTGCCATCGGACGAGGATATTTCCGCTGCCAGTCGGAGATCAAAAGCGCTTCCTGCTTTGCAGGAATTCACATTTTCCAAGATAACGTCGCAGCAGCGGCGTTGGTTTCAAGAGCGGAACCGCCTCGCGGCCTGAAAATGCGACTGGCTGGCTAGGTCTCGAAGACGCTTGCCGAACAACCACGATACTTATGAAAGCCGATACTGGAAAGGGTCAATGGCCCGACCGGGACGTCATACCATTGCCCGGAGGCCGACTTCGGCAAAAGCTGACCCGACACATTCAATAACGATCGATCAGCGAATGGTGGCTCTAGATGCCGGCCGTCACGCCGATGCGGCCGATGCCAGGCAACTTGAGCGCCGGCCGCCGAATATCAAAGCCGAGCACTGCACCAAGGAAGTTGATCTCGAAACCCTCGACCCACCCGATTGTAAAACCGAGATAGCCCCCAAGTGATGCGTATGCGCCCGTACGGGAGGCTGTCAGGCCAAACCAATCGCCTTCGTATGGATAGTCCTTGCCAATTGCGGTCGGCGGTAGGACCCCTTTGAGTTCAGGCACGGCATCGAGCACGGCCCGAACGAACGTGTTGGAATTCGGGCCCGGCCAGGCACTATAGTCGCCATAGGAGCGGAATCTATAATTATCGATGACATGCCGAATTTTCGGAATGAGTCGGCTCGCCTCTCCGCCGTCGACCGCCACAATGGTTTCAGGAGTTGCGCCAAACCAGCGGGCATCCGCGGCGAAACCATTGCTGCGGATCGGGTCACCCCAGGCGGTGTAGTCGTAACGGCTGTAGGTGGCGGCGCCTTGTTCCTTGATCACGATCCAAGTGTGAACCGCGAAAATGCTCCGCCACCGAACGGTGCGCGCCGCGAAAACCCGAATGAGCGCCTCGGGATGGGTAGCCGGCAGAGGCAATATCCCGGCACTGGAACGATCTGCCGTTTGCCAATTTCCCCGACCGTCACCGGCCAAAAAATAGCAATCGGCAGCCCTGCGCGGCCGATACGGAAGCCAAGCGGCTCGCCAAGCAGCTCGTTGACGGTCACGCCGTAGAGCTATGGCAGGAAGCACGTATGGTAGAGCGGTTCAAACCGGAGGAGTAAATCGGACTGCGCCGAATATCCGGTGAACATAATCGCGCTTCCTTCGTCTCATTAAGAGGACCTGGAATGCTGCCGTGCCCAACATTAACGAGCGTGTACAACTTGAAATGCAGATCATGAAGTATCGGCAATTCCTGCTGCTTATTGACGATGAGGCGTTCCGAAGGACCGCGAAAGAAAAGATAGCCGAACTGGAAAACAAGCTCCGCGAGATTGACGAGTAGGGCCGCCTCAGTTGGCGGCTTCCTTCATTCCGCGCTTAAGGCCGTGTTCATACGGATACTCAAGCCTGTGGAAAACTGTAAGGTGCCTTATTAGCGGCGCGGTTTTTCATTCCCGAACAAATTTTCCAGCGAGGGGCCGCGCCAATGCGGCCCTTTGTGATTCCAGACGCGATGGATCGACCCTACAGCGACCCCATCACGTGCCAGATTATCACCACTGCCGAGATGACAAGCATGGCGTAAGCGGTCGGGCGGCCGATGCGGTTCACTCCAGAACCTCATACTCAAAGGCAACGCCCTCCGCGTCGTTTTCCTTGAACCAGGTTTCCGCGGCATCCGTGGTAGCGAAGACCTTGGCGTGCTCGGCATCGCCAACCTGCTTGCTGGTGTCCACGTAGATCCAGACTGTTTTCATGAGGCCCTCAATGCCCATCAGGGAATACGCCTTAGCGCCAACACCATCCTTTGCATCGCAAAACGCTTCTGGGACCTCACGCCTCTTAGGCGAGATCAGAAGCTGTCTCCGCATCTCGGCGAGGCGGGCACGGCAGTATTCGCGGTACAGGAGGTCGAATATGGCGGGCATAATCTAACCTCGTTGTTGGATCTGCACCATTCAGCTCCACGCTATCAGTCTTCTTGGGGCCCATGATGTGAACTCGATCACAGCCTGTCCCCCTTGAGCTTCCGCTTCGCCCAATGTGATCAAGGCGCCACTTTTTCCCGTAGTTGGAACGACTCTTCTCGCTGCGCCTTTGTAGTGCGTCATGTCATTGCGCAGCGCCAAGGGGAGCGGAACCACATGAGAGTTCCTCTGAATTCAATGTATTTCGCCGTGCACCGGCATCACGATGATCTTAAAGTCGCTATGGAAGAACTCTGGGCATTGCGGACCGAGGTGGCGGCAGCCGAACGGGTGGCCCAGGCAGCGTCAGCAGACACGCTATGTCAGTCCGTCACCCCATCTTCGCACTATGCCAAAAACGCTGTAGTTCTGCGTTTCCACCGGCGGCAATGATTGGTTCGACGAGATGAACTTCGCACCCGAACCGTACGGCGTCGTCGGCTAGGGCGCCGTACCCACTGTATCAGTTTGCCGACGGCAACAACGATCGCGACGACTGCAACGGCGACGGCAAAGATGGAGTTTGGATCGTCCATCCAGCTTCAAGAGGCCGGCCAACGGAACGTTCCTCGCCAGTTTAGCCGTCAATGCTGCTGCCGAGCTTGTTGACCTTGGCGGAGATCACCACAGACGCGCCCGTGCGCTGGCGCCGATCGGTCGGCAACATGGCAGCCTGCAGGTGGCGGGCGCACCGGCGGCGTTCCCAGAGTCATGGCGGGGGTGGTGCAGCCCGGTCGGCGCGCCGT
>Ga0075425_100005454_pt1 | contig 13222 bp, 12 predicted proteins | sample SoiMethybrSBSTD4_FD_75300 | JGI IMG/M metagenome (GOLD analysis project Ga0075425, IMG submission 75300) | Bulk soil microbial communities from a Populus tree surrounding site in Tennessee, USA - Soil MetaG P. TD hybrid SBSTD4 | ecosystem: Environmental > Terrestrial > Soil > Tree plantation...
CGGTCGTCCTCGGAAAGAAAGAGCGGCAGTTCGGCGAGGAACCGCCGCTGGGTGGCGTCGAGTCGGCCGCGCGTCCATTCGATCGCGGCCTGCGCCTCGGCGTTCATGGTCCCGCCGGGCGTGCCGATCGCTTCGTCATGATTGCCGCGCACGGCCACAGCGCCGGCGTCGACCAGCGCCATCACCGTGTCGACGGTCCATTCCGGATCGGCGCCATAGCCAACATAGTCCCCAATCAGGATGATGCGCTCCGCCCCGCGTGCGCGCGCTGCCTCCAGACAAGCCGCAAAGGCCTGCCGGTTGGCGTGAATATCCGAAAAGAAAGCCAGCAGCACGCGTTCCTCCGACCCTCAGGCTTACGGCCTGCCAGGCGGCGTGGCTTGAGGGACGTCAGACAGGATGCGCCAGCGACGGCCGCTTTTCTACCTCTCCGGTCGAGATGTGGAATTTCACTGCTCGTCCTTGGGCGGCATTCGCGGCGGAAGCAGCGGCGTAAACGACACGCCATCACCTGCCCGCGCAGCGGCCTTGAATTCTCCTGTCGAGGGATCGCCGCCCGACGTGTTGATGATGACCTTCGGAAGAATGTATTCCCGCACGGATTGGATCACGCCGCCCTCGCCGTTGCCGAAGTCGGCAGCGCGACCACCTTGAGCATGCCCCGCAGCCATCTGACGCTCGGCCTCGTGGGTCCTCTCGGCCAGCACATCGCTATAGGGAAGGCGATACGCCCTGGGGACACCGCTGGGCCGATTATCGTCGTCGAGCTCTTCGACCCAGAGATAAACCGATCCGGGATCACCCTCCACCGTGTGCGGGTCCACGATCCGCGCCTGCAACAGCTTGAAGCTGGCCGGCAGCCGCTCGGTCGTCGCCCAGCCGAGCAGGCCACGCGCACCGATGAAACTTACGATGTAGAACGCGCTCGTGACCACGACAGCGATCGCCTTGGCCGGCCAAGGCAAGCGGGCATAGACCAGCACAACGAGCAGCAGCGCACCGATCAGTGCGTAAGCAATGGACAATGCAATGACCACCGACTGCAAGCTGTTCATGGGCGCAACATCCGGACTCCGGTTTTGGGATCAAGGTCCGCACCGTTGGCGCGAACATTGCGGAACGTCTCAAGCAACGACTTCGGCCGCCTGTGGACGTCGATCACCTTGCCTTCGGCGTCAAGCCTGAAGCGCAACGCGGTTTTCTCATCGCCGGTGTGATCGACCCTCACCTTGTCATCGAAAACGACCTGAGCGTTCGGATTGAGCTTTTGGACCTTCACAGTAGCGTCCACCGGCTCTCCGGTGGTCGCCTGAAAGTGCGAGACGTTGACGGTATATTCGCCGGGGACGAGGCCTCGCACCGTGACGATCTCCTCGCGAATCGGCGACGGCAGTTTCCTGCCATTGATCATAATGAAATCGTTGGCGCCGCCGCGATCATCGCGGTCGAGCGTGAGGAAACCGGCTTCGCGGTGACGATACCAGGCAATGTTGCCGATCGGATCCTGTACGAAGAGATCAAGATCATCGGGGTGGTTGTCCGGCCAATCCATTGTGATGATGAACTCAGCCTTGGAGTCGATCTTGCCCTGCTTGGCATCGGGCGAAATCGCCAACAGCGCGATAAAGAAAAAGAAGGCCACGATCTGCAGGGCCTTGAACAGCATCACGCTGAACGGATCGAACTGTTCGTCGCGCGGATAGAGACCGAAGTCATCCATCATGGCGGCGCTCCAGGACCGGGATAACGCGCGTCTCTGTCAGCATCACGGCATCAGAAAACACCCGCTGGGTCGCGGCATCCAGCATGTAATACTGGATCCTGACGAGGATAGACCCGACGAGCCCCGCCAATGTGGTGTACATCGCAACAGCCATGCCGTCGCTCATCAACCCCATCGAGGATTTCATGGCGACCTTATCGGCGGCGTCGAGGCCGGCAATCGGCGCCAGCATGATGATGAAGCCGATGATAGTGCCGAGCAGACCGAGTTTCATCAACGTATCGGAAACGAAGGCACCGAAGCCGTTTGAGCCACGCAGGCGGTCCGCAAGCGAGCGCAGCAGTAGCGTCTGATCGATCGGCCCTGCTCCCTGCGCTTCGGCCTTGGTCGCGAGGCTGCGGATGTGGTCCGATACCAGGCCGGCCGGCAGCGCGCTCGCATTTCCCTCGATCGCGTTCGTACCGCCGGGGGCTGACAGGCTCGTGCGGCAGCGCCGCCCTGCCTCCGCTTCACGGGCGATCGCCCGGGTTCGCCAAAAACAATGGAAGCACGTGATCACGTAGAGCACCACGATAAGGGTCGAAATATAGGTGCGATCGGAGATCACCATCAGGCGCATGAAGCCGTATCGCCACAAGAGAACGGCTGCAAAGATCGATAGCCCGGTGAAGATCATCCAGAGGAGCAAGGGTCCTCTCTCCGGCATGCCCTCATGTGATGGCGTGTCGCGCAGCGTGCTTATCACACTCATACTGCTTCGCTCCCTTAAAGATAACTCGTCGAGTCCCGTTGGCGAACATCAGCACGGCGAGTAAAGCAGAGGCCCGAGATGCCGTCCAAACAATCTGTCCCATCGGCCGGGAACCTTGCTGACACGCTATCTGGCGGCTGGCTCGCCATTGGGATGGTCGCGGCTCTCACGTTTGCGGAAAAACCGCGGAGTTAACCGCAAGAGTGTATTCGCTTGGGCCTCTCGCCGAGACCGAATTGATCAACTCCGGTCTGCGCCGCCCGCCGTTGCTCGACGCGCCACGACGGTTCTCCACCTGCTCGGCCTTTACCAGTGGCCTCGCCAACCCCGATCTGCTAAAGCGCGGCGTAAAAAACATTCCGCTGGGAGTCTGCCATGAATCCCCGCTTTTCCTGCTCGGAGCCTTCGATGATCCCCCGCTACGCCCGCCCGGAAATGACCTCGATCTGGGAGCCGCAAACGCGCTTCAAGATCTGGTTCGAAATCGAGGCGCATGCGGCGGACGCACTCGCCGAACTAGGCGTAATCCCGAAGGAGGCGGCAAAAACCGTCTGGGCCAAGGCCAAGAACGTCGCCTTCGACGTTGCGCGGATCGACGAAATCGAGCGCGAAACCAAGCACGATGTGATCGCCTTTTTGACCCACCTCGCCGAGGTCGTCGGCCCGGAGGCGCGCTTTGTGCATCAGGGCATGACCTCCTCCGACGTGCTCGACACCTGCTTCAACGTGCAGCTGATCCGCGCCGCCGATGTTCTGCTTGCGGACGTCAACAAGCTTCTCTCTACACTGAAGAAACGCGCCTTCGAGCACAAGATGACACCGACCATCGGGCGATCACATGGCATTCATGCCGAGCCGGTCACATTCGGCCTAAAGCTCGCCTATGCCTACGCGGAGTTTTCCCGCGCCCGCGAACGGCTCAAATTGGCGCGCAAGGAGGTCTCAACCTGCGCGATCTCGGGCGCGGTCGGCACGTTTGCGCAGATCGATCCCCGCGTCGAAGAACATGTCGCCAAAGCGATGGGCCTCACGCCCGAACCAATCTCAACCCAAGTGATTCCGCGCGACAGGCACGCGATGTATTTCGCAACGCTCGGCGTAGTCGCTTCCTCCATCGAGCGGCTGGCTACGGAGATCCGTCATTTGCAGCGCACGGAAGTGCTGGAGGCAGAGGAGTTCTTTTCGGAAGGCCAGAAAGGCTCTTCCGCCATGCCCCACAAGCGCAATCCTGTGGTGTCGGAAAATCTGACAGGGCTGTCGCGGATGGTGCGAGCCTATGTGACGCCTGCGCTGGAGAATGTCGTGCTCTGGCATGAGCGCGACATTTCGCACTCCTCCGCCGAGCGCATGATCGGTCCCGACGCGACCGTCACGCTCGACTTCGCACTCAACCGTCTTGCGGACCTGATCGACAAGCTCGTGATCTATCCGGCCAATATGGCAAAGAACCTCGACCGGCTCGGCGGGCTCATCCATTCGCAGCGGCTCCTGATCGCGCTAACGCAGAAGGGCGCAAGCCGCGAGGACGCCTACCGGCTTGTGCAGCGCAACGCCATGCCGGTCTGGCGCGGCGAGGGAGATTTCCGCTTGCTGCTCAAGAAGGACCCCGACGTGAAGAGGTATTTGACCGATGCCGAGATCGAAGAGCAGTTTGATCTCGGATACCACCTGAAACACGTTGATACGATCTTCAAGCGCGTGTTCGGCGAAAGCTGAGCCCCCGATCCATCCGGCCTCCCTCGCCCGGCCGGGCAGCCGTCATTCAAAGTTCGCGGGATAGTCTGGTGCGGAAGGCGCAAGACTGGACCGCCATGAAAACAACTGAATGATAACCTCCCATCAGGTAAGATTTGGCCGTGGCATCACCACCTTCCATACTCGTGTTTGATTCGGGGCTGGGCGGACTTACCGTGCTCCGTGAAATTGTCCTCGCGCGGCCCGATGCCCATTACATCTATGTGGCCGATGATGCGTTCTTCCCTTATGGCCATCACAATGAGGACCAGATCATCGCGCGCGTGGTGCCGCTGATCGGGGAGCTGATCGAGGCGCACGCGCCCGACCTGATTGTGATCGCCTGCAATACAGCATCGACGCTTGTCTTGTCTCATCTCCGCAGCGCGTACGAAATTACCTTCGTCGGCACGGTGCCCGCTATCAAGCCGGCCTGCGCCAGGTCGAAAACCAAACGCGTCTCGGTGCTCGGCACCAAGGGTACGGTCCAGCGCGAATACACGCGAGCGCTGATCCGCGATTTTGCGCAAGGTTGCCAGGTGACGCTGGTCGGGTCGCCCGAGCTTGCTTCGCTTGCCGAAAGCGCGCTGAGCGGAAGACCTGTCAGCGATAGCGCCATTGCATCCGAGCTCGCGCCCTGCTTTGTCGGAGATCGCACCGACGCAAGCGCGCGCACCGACACCATCGTGTTGGCTTGCACGCACTATCCCCTGCTGCTCGACCGACTGGTGCGCCTTGCGCCATGGCCGGTGGACTGGATTGACCCTGCGCCGGCGATTGCCCGTCGGGTGTCAGACTTGCTTGGCCCACCGGGGGCTGAACTGAATCAGGCCGGCGCCGAGATGATCTTCACGTCAAAGCGGCCGCACATGCTGAGCAGGGCGCTGACGCCGTTTTTTGGCGGCCGGGTTCCGGCATAGGGCGCATTCAGACCGTCCAGATCATGGCCGGGGCCGCGGCCAACCGACAAACGCTTGAAATCCTTGGCAACAAGCCTTTGAAATCACGTTGGGAACATGCTGACCGGGTAGTCCGGCGGCGGCGTCTTGCCTTGACAAAACAGCCGTGTTCCCCCTAAAAGCCACATCGCTCGCGGGCCATTTCGGCCCGCGAAAGCGTTTCGCGACCCGTGGTCCGTCGGCTTGATGCTTTGGCGGTCGGACCTGTCGGCTCCGGATTTTCCGAAGCATAGGAGGGCGCGTTTCCTCGAAACCCTTGGAACCACAAGAGGACGCGATGACTAAGCGCAGTGAGGCAAAATACAAGATCGATCGCCGCATGGGCCAGAACATCTGGGGCCGCCCCAAGAGCCCCGTGAACCGCAGGGAATACGGCCCGGGTCAGCATGGCCAGCGCCGAAAAGGAAAGCTCTCCGACTTCGGCGTGCAGCTACGCGCCAAGCAGAAGCTCAAGGGCTATTACGCCAATATTTCCGAGCGCCAGTTCCACGGCATCTATGTCGAGGCAGGCCGGTTAAAGGGCGACACAGGCGAAAATCTGATCGGCCTCCTGGAGCGCCGTCTGGACACGGTGGTCTATCGAGCAAAATTCGCGGCCACGATGTTCGCCGCGCGCCAGTTCATCAATCATGGGCATATCAAGGTGAACGGCCGCCGCGTCAATGTCGCCAGTTACCAGCTGAAGGTCGGCGACACCGTCGAGGTCAAGGAGTCCTCAAAGCAGCTTGTGAGCGTACTGGAAGCAGCGCAATTGCCCGAGCGCGACGTGCCGGACTATCTCGAAGTCGATCACTCCAAGATGACGGCGAAGTTTTCGCGCGTTCCCGGCCTGTCGGATGTGCCGTTCCCGGTGCAGATGGAGCCGCACCTGATCGTCGAATTTTATTCGCGCTGATCCTGTTTTTCGAGGTATCGAGGGCCCCGGTTTTGCCGGGGCCTTTTGTTTGAATAAGATTGCCGCCGGCCGAATGCGAGACCCCGCCATGCTCTACACCCCTGCTCCGCCCGACCCAAAAGCGCCGCCGGTGCGCATCAACCTGTTGTCGGATACGCAAACCCGCCCGACGCCCGAGATGCGCGAAGCGATGGCTCGCGCCGAGGTTGGCGATGAGCAAATCGGCGACGATCCGACAGTCAATCTGCTGTGCGAGCGTGTAGCCGACCTCCTTGGCAAGGAGGCCGCGGTGTTCATGCCGTCAGGGACAATGTGCAACGTTGCAGCCACCCTGACCCATTGCCGGCCGGGTGATGAAATCCTGGCTCATGAGACCGCGCACGTTATCGCTCGCGAAGGTGGCGCGCATGCAGCGCTCGGCGGATTCCAGATCACGCCGCTGAAAGGCGACGACGGACAATATTCCCCGGATGTGTTGCGCAAGGCCCTGCACCCGCGCAACCGCTATCAGCCTGCGCAAACGCTCGTCAGCGTCGAGCAGACCGCCAATATCGGAGGGGGCACGATCTGGAAGAAGGCCGCACTGGATGAAATCGTGGCGATTGCGCGCTCCGCTGGTCTCGCCACGCATATGGATGGCGCGCGTTTGCTGAATGCAACGGTTGCGACGGGCATAGCCGCCCGCGAGATGGCCGCAGGATGGGATTCCGCCTGGATTGACTTCTCCAAGGGGCTGGGCGCGCCTATCGGCGGTGTAATCGGGGGCAGTCGCGCCTTCATCGATGAGGTCTGGAGCTGGAAGCAGCGCCTCGGAGGATCGATGCGCCAGGCCGGTGTTTGCGCGGCCGCCTGCGTCTATGCGCTCGATCATCACGTCGATCGCCTCGCCGACGACCACTCCAATGCCCGCGCGCTAGCGCGCGGGCTGTCGCAGGTTGCAGGCGTCGAGGTGCAGCAGCCCGAGACCAATCTCGTTTTCTTCAAACCCGACGGCGCCGGCATCTCCGGCGAAAAGATGGTAGCAGCTTTGCGACAGCGCGGCGTGCTGCTTGCGATGATGGACGGCCGCATCCGCGCCTGCACGCACCTCGACGTAACGGCGCCAATGATCGAGGAGACGGTAGGCCACGTGCGCGACATTGTGCGCGCAGCTTGAGTCGGGCGGCTCGCCGCAAGCGTTCACCTTCCCATCGCTTGATAGACCAGCGTTTTCAGGGCCAGCTGAATCCGGCCGCGCTGCGACGGCGTTTGCACCATGAATATGGCCAGCATGTCGTCGACAGGATCGATGAAGAAGAACGTGCCGGCAACGCCATCCCAGCGGTACTCGCCAAGCGGCCACAGCGTATTCGGCTGCACCGAGGTGCGGACGGCAAAGCCGAGTCCAAAACCGCTGCTTTCGCCGGGATAGTAGGCGTAGTCGCGGGCAATCCCGGTTTCGGGGCCGACATGGTCCGAAGTCATCAGCGCAATCGTCTCCGGTTTCAGGTAGCGCCTGCCTTCCAGCGTGCCGCCGTTCAGCAGCATCTGCGCAAAGCGCGCATAGTCGGTAATCGTGCCGACCATGCCGGCACCTCCCGATTCGGCCTTGCGCGGTAGCATTGGATCTCGGACGCTGGTCGCCGAACTGATCGCGCGATCATCGGGCATCGGTTCGGCGATCCGCGGCCGTTGTGTTTGGTCGGCGACGTCGAACGCCGTCTCCGTCATCCCGAGCGGATCGAGCAGCCGTTCCTTTTCGAACTGGAACAACGTTTTTCCCGAGACCACCTCGATCACGCGACCAAGCACGTCGGTCGAGTGGCCGTAGTCCCATTTGGTACCCGGCTGCTCGGCGAGCGGCAGCCTTGCGATGCGCTCAGCCACTTCGGCGTTGGTGAGATCGCCGCTGAAGAGATCGGCCTCGGCATAGAGCTTCCGCACCAGACTATCGCCGTAGAAACCGTAGGTGATCCCCGAGGTATGGCGCAGCAGATCCTCGATCGTGATCGGCCGCTTCAGCGGTTCAAGTGCCAGCGTGATCTTGCCCGACTCATTTTTCCTTTCGACGCCGACCTTCGTACCGGCAAACTCCGGGATGTATGCCGATACTGGATCGTCGAGTCTGAGCTTGCCGTCCTCCACCAGCATCATCGCGGCAACGGAGGTGATTGGCTTCGACATCGAGTAAAGCCGAAAAATGGTATCCGCGCTCATAGAGAGTTCGCTTGCGACGTCGCGCACCCCGAGATTCTGGTAGAACACCGACCTGCCGTGCTGCTGGATCAGCAATATCGCGCCAGGAATTTTCCCGCTCGTGATTTCGTTGGCGATGTAGGCACTTACCCGCGAGAGGCCATCGGCTGTGAAATGGTGAGGAGGCGCGGCCACGGAACCCGCGGCCGCGCTCCCATTCCACCCTTTGGTGGCGGCGGCAAGAAGGAGCAGTGCGGCGGCGGCAGCGAAGGCGATAGCCCCGAGCCGATCAGTTTTCCATAGCCTCATAGATCAGCTTCTTCACCGCCGGCTGGATCTTTTGACGTTCCGAGGGGGTCTGCTCGAGCAGCACGAAAAACATGTCCTGTTTGCGGTCGATCACAAAATAGCAACCGCTGGCACCGTCCCACTTCAACTCGCCAAGCGAGCCTGGCGGCGGCGGTTTTGCGTTGCCTGGATCAGTGCGGACGCCAAAGCCGAGCCCAAAGCCAAAGCCATCACCGGGGAAATAGAAGAAGTCCCGTGCGACGCCAGAACCCGGCCCAACATGATCGGTCGTCAGTTCCTCGAAGGCCTTCGCGGTGAGGTATTGCTTTCCATCGAACTTGCCGCCGTCGAGCATCATCTGGGCGAAGCGCGCGAGGTCGTGCATGGTTGACACCATGCCTCCGCCGCCGGATTCCCATTTCATCGGGACGTCAGCGTAGCTCGTAAAGCCCACGCGAAAGTCGCTATCGTTTGGCATCGGCTTCGCGATCAGCTTCTTCTTCTCGGGATCGGTCACATAGAAGCGTGTGTCGTTCATCCCCAGCGGATCGAGCAGCTTTTCCCGCTCGATCGCAAGCAGCGATTTTCCGCTCACGATCTCCATGATCCGCCCCAGGATGTCGGTAGAGTGGCCGTATTGCCATAGCGCACCCGGCTGGTTTTGCAGCGGCAGTCTGGCGATCCGCTCGGCGAATTCAGCGTTGTCGAAATCGCCGTCATAGATGTTGGCGGCGGCGTAGGCCTTGCGAACCAGGTTGTCGCCGTAAAAACCGTACGTCATACCCGACGTCTGGGTCATGAGGTCGTAAATCGTCGGAGGCCGGTTCGGCGAAACCAGTTCGAGCGTCTTTTTCCCGTTCTCGCCCGGCGTCTCAATCCCGACTTTGACGTTTGAGAAGGAAGGCAGATATTTCGAGACGGGATCGTCGAGCGAGAACTTGCCCTCATCGATCAACATCATCGCCACGACGCTCGTGATCGGCTTAGTCATCGAGAACAGGCGGAAGATGGTATCGTCGGTGATCGGCTCATTGGTCTCGACGTCGCGCACGCCGAAGGACTCGTGATAAACCGGCTTTCCATGTTGCTGTATTAGGAGGATCGCGCCGGGGATCTTGCGTTGCGCCACCTGATCACGGAGGTAATCTCCAACGCGTGCGAGCTTTTGCTGATTAAAATGCGCGCCCGCCGGAATGTCGAATGTGCCTTCGGCACGGGCCGGTAACGCCGCCGCAACGAGAAACGCACCGCAGGCGAGCGCTCGCACCCCTTGAAATGACGTCATATTCCCTCCCGGAGCTGGTCCGGACGAGAGTTTAGCCGCGCGCACTTTGCCGGCACAAGGGCCGCTAAAGCTGCGTCATCGCCTGTTCATGAAGGCGCGCACTGTCCCCAGAGAAGCAGCAGAAGACCACACAACTGAGCGATGGCGCGGTCGGCAGTGCCTCGACCGCCGTTGCTAACGCGATGTTGGCGGCGCGGTCTGCGGGAAAACGATAGACACCCGTGGAAATGGCTGGAAAGGCGATCGAGGTGAGCCCGTGGCTACGGCAGAGCTCGATGGCGCGGCGATAGCAGGAGGCGAGCAGCTCGTCTTCGCCTCTGCCGCCACCACCCCAGACCGGCCCAACGGCATGGATCACATGCTTGGCCGGCAACCGATATCCCTTTGTGATCTTCGCGCCGCCGGTTTCGCAGCCGCCCAGGGTGCGGCATTCCGCCAGCAATTCGGGGCCCGCGGCGCGATGGATTGCACCATCGACGCCGCCCCCGCCGAGCAGCGAGGTGTTGGCGGCGTTGACTATGGCGTCAACGCTCAGCGTCGTGATGTCTGCAACGATAACCTCTAACCGCGCGGCCCCAACCTGGCGTCCAGCCAAGGTCAGGCCGCCGCACCGACCGCGATCCCTTTGTCGGCAAAGAGCTGTTGCAACTCGCCGGCCTGGAACATCTCGCGGACGATGTCGCAACCGCCGACGAACTCGCCCTTGACATAGAGCTGCGGAATGGTCGGCCAGTTGGAGTAGGTCTTGATGCCGTTCCGAAGGTCGGCGGATTCGAGCACGTTCAGGCCCTTATAACCGACGCCGATATGGTCGAGGATTTGCACGACCTGACCAGAAAAGCCGCATTGTGGGAACTGGGGCGTCCCCTTCATGAACAGCACGACGTCGTTCGATTTCACTTCATTGTCAATGAATTGTTCGATGCTCATGTTCTTTGTCCTTTTGGGCTCTCGCCCTAGGGCCTTCGAGGGCCATGCTCGTCTAACCCGTTACTACCCCTATATCTATCGCAAACCGTTGGGCATCCAAAGCAAAATGGCGAAGGGCTGGCATGCCTCGGAAGCCATTGTCGACGTCGCCCGACGCGGGCTGCCGACCTGACCCCCAACAATATCACGGCCCAAAGAGGCTTTTTTCCCGAAACGGAACCCCTATTTAGGACAGGCTGTGCGCGAGGAACCAGTTCGCGAAAGCAACGTTGTGCCTTCTGGAGACCACCGTGACGAAATCAGCATCCGCCGCGGCGACGCTCGCCACTCCCATCCTGCCGCTCTTCTCCGATTCCGGGACGCTTGCCCAACACCTGGTCGAAGCGTTCCTCTCCGTGCGTGAGGAAACCGAGCGACGTGCCGCCCCGTTAAGTGCCGAAGATCAGGTCGTGCAGTCGATGGCGGATGCAAGCCCCGCAAAGTGGCACCGCGCTCACACCACCTGGTTTTTCGAGCAATTCCTGCTTGGCGAGCATTGTGAAGGTTACCAGCCGTTTCATGCCGACTACGCTTATCTGTTCAATTCCTACTACGTCAGCGCGGGGCCGCGTCATGCGCGCCATCAGCGCGGCCTGTTGACCCGGCCTGGCGCCGAGGATGTCACTGCCTACCGTCGCCACGTCGATGCGGCCGTGGTCAAATTCTTCCAGACCGCGGGCGAGGAAAAACTACGGCAGCTCGCACCCCTGCTCGAGGTTGGGCTCAATCATGAGCAGCAGCACCAGGAATTGATGCTGACCGATATCCTGCACGCATTTTCCCAGAATCCCATTGCGCCCGCCTATGATGCAGGCTGGCGTTTTCCGGTCTCGAACCACGGGCGCGACGCGTGGGTCACACTCAGCGAAGGCATTCACACAGTCGGGCATGCCGACGACAGTTTCCATTTCGATAACGAAAAGCCGGCGCACCGCGCGCTCGTCGGACCGGTCAACCTCGGCCGCAATCTGGTCACCAATGCCGAATGGCTCGCCTTCATGAAGGACGGCGGCTATTCGACCGCAACGCTCTGGCTGATGGACGGCTTTGCCACCGCCAGCGCCGAAGGATGGCAGGCGCCCGGCTATTGGCGCGAAATCGATGGGACATGGCAAGTCATGACGCTCGGCGGCCTGCAGCCGGTCGATCCCTCGGCGCCGGTCTGCCACGTCAGCTACTATGAGGCCGATGCGTTCGCGCGCTGGGCCGGCCGCCACCTGCCGACCGAAATGGAATGGGAGGTCGCCGCGCGTGGCAACCACCTCAACGATGCCTTCGGCATCGTCTGGCAATGGACCCGCAGTGCTTACGCACCTTATCCCGGCTATCGCGCCGTGGAAGGTGCGCTCGGCGAATATAATGGCAAGTTCATGGTCAACCAGCTGGTGCTGCGCGGCTCCTCACTTGCAACTCCGATCGGCCACAGCCGTATCACCTATCGCAACTTCTTCTATCCACACCACCGCTGGCAATTCACGGGATTGCGGCTCGTCGACTACGCCACCTGAGTTTTGTTGCGTTCGAAGCGCGCCGGTAAGCGCGCTCAGGAGAGTATCATGAGTATGCACGCCCCCGCTTTGGCCGACGCGCATCTTCCCGACGAGCAGACTTCCGCCTTTGCGCGCGATGCAACGCGCGACCTCTCGCAACATCCCAAGCGGCTGTCGCCGAAATATTTCTACGACGCGACCGGCTCGGAGCTGTTTGAAGCGATTACGAGACTGCCGGAATATTATCCGACTCGCACCGAGCTTCTCATCTTGCGCGATCGCGGCAGCGCGATCGCGGCGCTGATCCCAAAGGGCGCCGCACTTGTCGAGTTTGGAGCGGGTGCGACGACCAAGGCTCGCCTGCTGCTCAAAAATTCCGCTTTTGGTGCTTACGTACCCGTCGACATTTGCGGCGAATTTATAAAGGCGCAGGCGGATGCCTTGCGAAAGGATTTTCCACGTCTCGCGGTGTATCCGGTCGCTGCAGACTTCACAGCACCGTTCACGCTGCCAAGCGCGGCTGAAACGATGCCCAAGGTCGGCTTCTTTCCGGGTTCGACGATTGGCAATTTCGAGCCGGATGAGGCTTACCGCTTTTTGCGCAGCGCGCGCGACATTCTGGGCGAGGACGCGCAAATGATCATCGGCGCCGACCTCGAAAAGGACGAGCGCGTGCTCTATGACGCCTACAACGACGCGGCCGGTGTCACCGCGCGATTTAATCTCAACGTGCTGGTGCGCATCAACCGCGAGCTCGGCGCCAATTTCGACCTGTCCGCCTTCACCCATCGCGCGATCTACAACCGTGAACGGCACAGAATCGAAATGCATCTAATCAGCAAAAAGAAGCAGACCGTTCGCATGCTGGGCACGAGCTTTTCGTTCCGCCCCGGCGAAAGCATTCACACCGAGAACAGCTACAAATACAGCTTTGACCGTTTTGCCGCGCTGGC
>Ga0075425_100005456_pt1 | contig 13219 bp, 7 predicted proteins | sample SoiMethybrSBSTD4_FD_75300 | JGI IMG/M metagenome (GOLD analysis project Ga0075425, IMG submission 75300) | Bulk soil microbial communities from a Populus tree surrounding site in Tennessee, USA - Soil MetaG P. TD hybrid SBSTD4 | ecosystem: Environmental > Terrestrial > Soil > Tree plantation...
TGGCGTCGACGAAATCGCCATCGTCGGCGGCACCGCCGTGGACGGCGATGTCCGGTTCCGCCGTCCGCTTGTCGAAACCGCGCGGCAGCAACCGGTTGTCCTTGAGATAGGCGACGCCGGTGAGCAGACCGGTGGTGACCGCGCCGTTGACGTCGCCGATGATCGTTTCGTAAATCTGCACCTGGTCGGCGCTGCGAACCTGCGCGTAGTGCGGCTCGAAGCGTGACGCGTCCGCATCGTTGTCGTTGCCGCGGATCGAGCCGTCGGGATTGAGGCCCCCCGACTCGAACACGATTCGGCCGCCGCCATCGCGGACCGTCACGTGCAACCAGGCGCGCCGCGACGGATAGCCGGTCGGCAGCTTGTGTCCGCCAAGATTCTCGACGACCAGATCGGCGCGCAGCGTTCCGGCGTCGGCCTGCACCGCATCGATGCGCAGCGTTGCGGCTCGCGTCTGCAGATACTGAATCGTTCGCTCGGAGGCCGCCGTCAGCTCCTGCGGCAGCGCCGCGACGTCGAGCGCGTCGCGATAGCGGTTCAGCATCCGCTGCATGAAAAAGTTGCCGGCGACGAACAGGTGGCGGGCGGCGCCGTCGCGCGGCGCGCCGAACACGCGCGTGATCGGCGACGGTTCGGGGACCGCCGGCATATGGCACGACTGGCAGCTCTGCGTGCCTTTGAACTCGCTGTGCAGCCACTCCTGATAGGGCACCTGCTCGGCGAGGCGGCCAGTCGGCTGCCCGCCCGGACCGAGCGCCTGCGTCAGGAGCGTGTGGCAGGTTGCGCACATCTCCGACTCGCGGATATGGTCCGATTGCGTCGGCCGGTAGCCCTCGGTTGAGCTCAGCATGATCCGCCGATGCCCCGGCTCGATTTCGAACGGACCGTATTCAGGCCGCGCGTTCGGATCGGCCGGCGCGTCGATCACGAACCCACCGTTGAAACTGTCGGCGGTGCCGAGCTTCTGCCGCCCGATCTGATGACAGACGGCGCACGAGACACCGTCGGCCGACTGGCGCCCTTCTTTCTTGTCCGCGGCAAACGGCAGGTGGCTGAACACGCGCGCGTGTTCGCCGCGCCGCTTCGCGCTGTAACGCGATATCGGCATGTGGCAGATCGAGCACTCGTCTTCGATCGCCGCCCTCGACTCGGGATGGTCGAGCGATTCGCGGCGGACGCTCGCCTGCCAGTACGGATCGCGCGACGAGTTGGCCATCATGCTCGCCCGCCAGTCGTAGCCGATCGACACGTCCTCGCCGGACGCGGTCAGCAGGCCGTTGTGGCAGGCGATGCAGCGGTCCGACGTGTGAAACTCCGGCGTCGGCGGGTGCGACGCGGCCACTGTCGTAACGGTCTGCGACACGATCAGGAGACTGGCGGCAGTCACGAGCACGGCCGCGGCGCGAGCAAGGGCACGGTTCACAATCACAGCGGCCTCACCGTCCCGTACCGTTTAAAACGTGCTCCAAGCCTCGTCACTTCCACCCCGCGAACAGTCCGCCGTCGAACCAGTCCCACAGCGCGTAGAACACCAGTTGCTTCGGCCGCCCTGCAGTGTTGGTCGCCGGAATCTCGAGGCCGACATTCACGCGCACGTGTTGACGCCGGTTGAGCGTCACCTGGAACTGCGGCACGACATCGATGTTCGTCGCGCCGCCTGCGATGAAGTCGTGGTCGCTCACCACCTCGAACATCGGCGACCACAGCCGCCCGAGCCCGGCCTCCTCGCGAAAACTCCTGCCGACCGCCGCTCGCCAGAAGAGCGTGCGCGGCGCCTCGTCGGTCGACGTCGGCTGGTCGGTGCCGATCTGAAACTGCACGAACGACGCTGCCGGCAGGATCTGCGCGACGCTGGCGAAGGCGCCGAAGGCGATGACGCCGCTGCCCAGCCCGCGATCGGCATTGCCGACCGGCAGCACGATTTCACCTTGGCCGCTGACGATCGAAGTGCGGCTCGCGAACAGGACGCGCTTCCACCCCAGGGCGACGTCGCCGACGCCGGTGGCGCGCGTGCCGCTCTCGTCGTGCACGCTGGCAAACGGCACCGCGACCTCGAGCTGATCGCGCGCCGTGAACCGCTGCTCGTAGCCGAGCTCGCTGTCGAGTTCGGGGTTATGGCGGCCGGCGATGCCGACCGTGAAGACCGTCTCGCTCTCAGGGAATGCCTTCTCGGTGCGAAGTGGACGCGGCAGGTTCAGCTCGCCGCGCGGATACCCGGGGTCGCGGCACTGGCCGCGCAGGTAACGAATCACCGCGTCGATCTGCGCCGGCGTCAACTCGTCGCCGAACGCCGGCATGATTCGCGACAAGCCGCGGCCGCGGCCGCCGTGCGTGATCGTCGCTTTCCAGTCGACGTCGAGCTCAGGCGTCGTGCTCGGGCAGTCGGTGAAGTCGGGGAACGTCGACGGTTTGTCGAAGCCAACGGTCGTCTGCGACTCGCCTTCGCCGTGCGGTCCGTGGCAGCCCGCGCAGCCGCTGCGGAAGATCGCCTCGCCCGAGGTGAGCGTACGCGCCACCGACGGCGGCGCCGGCGGCTGCCCGGCTACAGCTGGCGCAGGCACGCACAGAGCTAACCAAGTGATAAGGATTGCTGAGAAGCGCAGGCCGAATGTATGACACAAAGGCGCGTCGCGCGTCCAATTCGCGTTCGGCGTTCGCCGTTCGGCGTTCTGGGTTCTCGTTCAGTGGTAACCCATAACCTTAGAACCAAGAACGAGAACCCAGAACCCGGAACCCCAGAACGAGAACGCCGAACGCCGAACGCCGAACGCCGAACCCTGTCGTCACTTGACAGCAACGAAATCGATGAACCCGCGCTCGACGTCTACGCCGGTGAGCTGGACGCGAACGCGATCGCCGACGTCGAGCCCGCGATCGCCGCGCATCACCCGCCCTTCGATCGGCGGCGTGCTGACGCGCACGTAGGTGCCCTTCGGCGACGCGCCGGTGACGATCCCGTCGAACTGCTCGCCGATCCGCGACGCGACGACGAGCGCGGCGGCCGACTTGCGCACCTGCCGCTCCACCTTGTTCGCCGCATCTTCCTGCTTCGTGCAGTGAGCGGCCAACTGCTCGAGCTCGTCGATCGCGTACGGCGCGGGGTGACCGGCGAGCGCCGCCTTCAGCAGCCGCTGCGTGATCAAGTCCGGGAAGCGGCGATTCGGCGCCGTCGAGTGCGCATAGTCGCGCACCGCGAGGCCGAAATGGCCGGGCGGCTCGGTCCCAGGCGGATCGACGACGTACTCGCCCGATCCGATCATCTTGATGATCGTGGTGGACAAATCGGCAAAACGATCCGGCGCCGCCTTGCGCCGCCGCTCGAGGAACGCCGACAGCGCGACTGAATCTGCCGTCGGCGGCAGCTCGTCGCCGAGTTCGGTGGCGACCGCGCGAATCCGATCCCAGCGCTCGGGCGATTTCACGACCCGGCGGAGCGACGGAAACCCGTGCCGGTCGAGGAATCTCGCCGTGACGCCGTTGGCCGCGATCATCAGGTTTGCGATCAGTGCCTTGGCGCGGTTCGGCACCTGCGGACGCACGTCGTGCAGCGTGTCGCCGTCGAACACGTGCTGCACCTCGACGGTCAGAAATTCGAGGGCGCCATGCTCGCGGCGCACGCGGTCGAGGTTTTGCGCGACCCGGTCCTGCACGCGCAGCTGTTCGTCCATGCCCGCGACCTGCGCCGCCGCCGGCGGCAGCGCACCGTCGCCGGCCAGCCACGCGCCAACGCTGTTGTAGGCGAGCTTCGCGCGGTTGCGGACCCGCGCGCCGTAGACATCAGACGCCGTGATCTCGCCGCCGCTGGTCACCACCATCTCGACGACGACCGAGAGGCGGTCCTGGTCATCGTTGAGCGAGGTGAGGTCGGTCGAGAACTGCTCGGGCAGCATCGGAAAAATGACCGCCGGCGTGTAGACCGAGGTCGTGTTCTGCGCTGCGTGGCGATCGACCGGCGAGTTCTTCGGCACGGCGGCATCCACATCGGCGACGGCGACGAGCAGCTTGACGTCGCCATTGGCCAGCGGATCGGCGACCGACAGCTGATCGAGATCGCGAGAATCGTCGTTGTCGATCGAGCACCAGAGCAGCTGGCGCAGATCGCGCACCGGCTCCTCCGTCGTGCTCGGCGCGGTTTGCAGCGAATGCGCCTGGGCGAGCGCGTCCGGTGGAAAATCCGGATCGAGCCCGCGGTCGCGCATGGCGCGGACGGCGACGGCGCGCAGCTGGTCGCGATGCGATGCCGGCGTCATCGGAGTTCTCCGATTACCGCGGCAAAATCCTCGACGAGCGCGTCGATCTGCGGCGCGTGCGTCCGGAAACTCAGCACGCACACGCGTCCCAGGTAGCGGCCATGCGCATGGCTGCCGGTGACCATCACGCGTCCGCGCGCCGTCGTGCGCTGCATCAGCTCTCGCGTGGCTTCGTCCTCCTGCGCGAGTGACCAGCCGGGAGATGTGAGATGAAACGCAAAGAGCGACAGCTCGGGCTCGGCGTCGATGACGATGCCCGGCAGCCGCGCGACGCGCTGAAAGGCATCGACGGCAAGCGCGCGCTTCTCCGCGATCGCGGCGCGGAATGCCGCCGACCCGTACAGCTTCACCGACAGCCAGACGCGAAGGCCCGGGAAGCCGCGCGACAACTCCGGCCCATGCTGGCTCGGGTCGTAGAAATCCTGCGGGTGCGGCATCGACGGCAGATACGCCGCCGTCGCCTCGTGTGCCGCGCGCAGCGCCGCGCCGTCGCGGACGAGCAGCGCTCCGGTTCCGTAGGGCAGGAACATGCCTTTATGCGGATCGAGCGTCAGCGAATCGGCGCGCGCGAGGCCGCGCAGCGTCTGGCGCAGCTCCGGCGCGAGGTAGAAAAACGCGCCGTACGCGCCGTCGACGTGATGCCAGAGATCTTGCGCCACGCACAGATCCGCGATCTCGTCGAGCGGGTCGACGGCGCCGGTGTTGACCGTGCCGGCGTTGGAGACGACGGCGAATGGCCGCAGGCCGCTGCGGCGATCGGCGGCAATCGCGTCGCGCAGCCGATCGAGCCGGATCCGGAAGCGATCGTCGGATTCGATCGCCCGGACCCGGTCCGGCATGATGCCGGCGAGCTTCGCCGACTTGAGCACGGAATGGTGCGCCTGGTCCGACGTATAGAGAACGCCGGGACGAATGTCGGCGCCGAGATAACGCTCGCGCGCGCACAGGATCCCGTTGAACGTCGCCATCGAGCCGCCGGTGGTGAACAAGCCGCGGCCCTCGGCGGGAAAGTCCATCCAGTCGCGCAGCCAGTCGAGCGCGTTCGCTTCGAGCTGCACCAGCGCCGGCGCCGCCATCCAGACGCCGGTGTACCGGTTCACGGTGTTGGTGATGAAATCGGCGAGCGCCGCCGGATACAAGCCGCCGCCTGGAATGAACGCCAGGTAACCCGGCCCCGGCGCAGTGAACGACCGCGGGATCCAGTCGCCGAACAGGGGATCGAGAAGCGAGTCGAGCGGCGCGCCCTGTTCCGGCGCCGGCTCGCGCATCGCGCGGCACAGCGCCGCCGCGTCGACATTGCCCGATGCCGGCTGCTGCGGCAGCGACTCGATGTGCGCGACGCAGCGCGCGACCACCACGTTGGCCATCGCACGCATCGCCGATGGCGAGAACTCGAGATCTACTGAAGCCAATCCTTCACCTGGTAGTAGGCGCCGACGAGCGGCAGGAACCACGGCGTCCCCGAGTACAACGGGATCGCGGCGAATCGGTCGTCGAACAGTGGGTTCACAATCGGCTCGCCGGCGAGGCGGCGCGCGATCTGGTCGCCGAGGTACGTAGCCATCGCGATGCCATGGCCGCAGTAGCCGCCGGCATAGTAGAGCCCGTCGAGGCATCCGGCGCGCGGCATCTCGTCGCGCGTGAAGGCGACGTTGCCGCTCCACGCATACTCGATCTCCACGCCGGCGAGCTGTGGAAACACGTCGAGCATGCCGCGATGCAGCAGCGCGGCGGCGCGGGTTGTCGACAGCTGATCAGCGGTGCCGAACTCGGCGCGGCCGCCGAAGAGCAGACGGCTGTCATCGGTCACGCGGAAGTAGTACAGAAAATTCTTGGAATCGAAGGCCATGCGGCGGCGCGGCAGCAGCGCGCGGGCGGCGTCGGGTGCGAGCGGCGCCGTCGCGATGATGTAGCTGCCGACCGGAACCAGGCGCCGCTGCAGCGCCGGGGCGGCACCGTCCGTGTAGCCGTTGGTGGCGAGCAGCACGTCCCCGGCGTCGATGGCCAGCGATCCGGAGACGACCGACCATCGTTTCCCGACGCGGCGAATCTCGTCGGCGGGCATGTGCTCGAGGATCGTGACGCCGCCGCGGCGCGCGGCGTCGGCCAGACCGTGGACGTACCTGGCTGGATTGATCGCGGCGCTGGTCTCGTCGACGAGCACGCCGTGATAGCGCGTGCTGCCGATTTCCGCCGCCTGGTCGGCGCGGCCGACGACATGCACCGGATGATCGAACACGCGCGCGAGGAGCGTTTGCTCGCGGCGAAACGCCTCCAGGTGCGACGGCTTCCAGGCCGCCTGCAGGTGCCCGACGCGCGCGTAGTCGCACGCGATCGCTTCGGACGCGATCAGCGACTCGAGATGCGCGCTCGCCTTTGTCGCCTCGGCGAACAATTCGTGCGCGCGCGCTTCGCCGTAGCGATCGACGAGCGACGCCGCGTCGAGCTTCAACCCGGTAAGCACCTGCCCGCCGTTGCGCGAGCTCGCACCCCATCCGGCGCGCTCGCGTTCGAGCACCACGACCGTCGCCCCGGCCCGCGCGAGCGCCCGCGCTGCGGACAAGCCGGTATATCCGGCGCCGATGATCGCGACATCGACCGCGGAAGAAGCGAGTTGGGGCTGGGGGCTGGGGGCTCGCTGTCCATCGAGCGTATCCCACCAATAGGGGCGCGTTTTCACCGCGGCGCGGCCTGCACGGGGGCGGCCGCGGCCGCGAGGATCGCGCGGCCGCGCTGCTCCTGCACGAACGCGACGGCCTTCAGCCGATCGCGCCGCCAGTCGGCGCCGAGCGGGATCTCGGCGTGCGCGGTTGCGGTGCCGTCCGCCGCAACCTGTGCGATCGCAGTCATCGATCGCACGACGGCGGCATGCGTAAGCGTGCGGCCGTGATTCTCACCGCGTTTCACTTCCGTGACCACGCCGTCCTCGGTGATCGCGAGCTGGACGTCGGCGCGATCGCCGCGGCCGGGGCGCTGCACGCCGGCGACGTTCACCGTGACCGCAATCGCACGATCGGACTCCGAGTCGATGCGCAAGGTCGCCGAGGCGTGGTCGGCCGCGGCGGCGCGTTCCACCGCGCGCCGTGCGGCACTCGCGTCGCTGCCCACGAACTGCGCCCGGCCGTCGACGACCATCTGCGGCGTGTAAACGCTGTCGAGATTGAAATGCGAGCCGTAGGTCTGCTGCCGATTGGTGAGCGCGGCGGACGAGAATCGATCCTTCCATCCGAGCTGATCCCAGTAGTCGACATGTTCGCCAAGCGCGATCACCTCGGCGCCGGCGATCGGCTGGTCGGCGACAAGCCGCGCGAGCACTGCGTCGGCGGGCGGGCAATCCGAGCACCCTTCGGACGTGAAGAGCTCGACTACCACCGGTGTTCGGAGAACACTGTCAATGGCTGATGGCTGATGGCTGATGGCCTGGTGGATGGCTGATCGGCCCATGGCCATGGTCCATAGCCATGAGCCATCAGCATTCAGCCCTTGACAGGCCGCGCACAGAATGACGGCCGCGGCGCCCCTTCGCATACACGTTATTCTAGAACCCCCGATAGAACGTAGGGGCGTCCTTTCAGGGTGCCCCCAGCACTCTGGGTGCCCTACGGAATTTGGGTGACGCGAAGTTTTATGGTCTCGCAGACGGATCAGCTGCGTCCAACAGACCGCTGGTTGCCGAAGTCGGTCCTGCTCCTGCGCCGTTACTCGGCGCGCGACTTCGTCGCCGACCTGATGTCCGGCGTCACCGTCGGGCTCGTCGCACTTCCGCTCGCGATGGCCTTCGCGATCTCGTCCGGCGTGACGCCGCAGTCCGGCATCTATTGCGCCATCGTCACCGGTTTCCTGATCTCCGCGCTCGGTGGATCGCGGTTCCAAATCGGCGGGCCGACCGGCGCCTTCGTCGTCGTCGTCGCCGGCATCGTCGCTGCGTACGGCATCGACGGCCTGTTCATGTGCACGATGATGGCCGGCGTGCTGCTCGTCATGCTGGGCGCGACCGGGATGGGCACCGCCGTCAAATTCATCCCGCGTCCCGTCGTCGTCGGCTTCACCAACGGCATCGGCGTGCTGATCGCGAGCACGCAGATCCGCGACTTCCTCGGCCTCACCGTGCCCGTGCCGAGCGAGTTCTGGCCGAGGATGACGACGCTCGCGCGCAACGCCGGATCGTTTTCGCCGGCGGCGACAACGCTCGCGACGCTCACCGTGGTGACCTTGCTCGTGTGGCGCCGCCTGGTGCCGCGTCTGCCTGGCTACATCGTCGCACTGCTCGGCGGCACGGCAGCCGTGATGCTGTTGCATCTGCCGGTCGAGACAATCGGCTCGCGCTTCGGCGGCATCCCGAGCGGCTTGCCGCATTTCGCGCTGCCACGATTTCGACTGGACCTCATCCCGACGCTGTTCCGGCCGGCGCTGACCGTGGCACTGCTCGGCGCGATCGAATCGCTGATGTCGGCAGTGGTCGCCGATCGCATGGGCGGCGATCGGCACAACCCGAACGTCGAGCTCGTCGCGCAGGGCGTGGCGAACATCGCGTCGCCGCTCTTCGGCGGCCTGCCCGCCACCGGCGCGATCGCGCGCACGGCGACCAACATCCGCTCCGGCGCACGAACGCCGGTGTCAGGAATGATCCACGCGCTGACGCTGCTGACGGTGCTGCTCGTGGCCGCGCCGGCGGCGCGCTACATCCCGCTCGCCGGGCTTGCCGGCATTCTGCTCGTCGTCGCCTACAACGTCGGCGATTGGGCCGAGATCGGCGAGCTGCTGAAGCTGACGAAGATGGACATCAGCGTGTGGCTGGTGACGTTCACGCTGACCGTGTTCGCCGACCTGACTCTGGCAGTCGAGCTCGGAATGATCCTGGCGATGCTGCTGTTCATCCGCAAAGTGTCGCAGACGACGACCGTGTCGCTGGTGACGCCGGAGTACGTCGAAGCGGGGCGCGTCCACATTCTGCAGGACAAGAAGATTCCAGACTACGTCAGCGTGTTCAGGATTCACGGTCCGTTCTTGTTCGGCGCCACCGACAAGATCGCGCGGATCGTCGATCACATCCACGAGCTCGCGCCGATCGTGATCGTGCGGCTGCGGAACATGACCGCGATCGACGCGACCGGGCTGCGGGCGCTCGAAGACCTGGCCGACCGGCTGCACAAGTCCGGACGCGAGTTGATTCTCTGCGGCGCGCCGACGCAGCCGGCGGCGTTGATGCATCAGGCCGAGTTCCACGAGCACGTCGGCGAGCTGAATGTCTGCCCGAATATCGAGGCCGCAATCGAGCGCGCGGCTGAGATTCACCGTCTGATTGCCTCGGATCCGGTCACGGACCGGGTCGGCTAATCCAACCAGTCGGATCTACCGGCTAAATCGCTCCACGAACCGTGGCCGGGGTGGCTACCCCGGCCGGCCATGTCGCGATACGCTGGAGGGTCGTATTTGAACGAGGAGTCAAAAGAAGCATGGACACGCAATTCGTGAAGACGTGGCTCGCGGTTGCCGCGGCGATTCTGCTGGTTGCCGCCGGCGCGTCAGCCCAGACGACCACCGGCACGGTTTCGGGCCGCGTAATCGACAGCCAGGGCCTCGCCCTCCCGGGCGTCACCGTGAGCGCGACATCGGCAAACCTGCAGGGCGTCCGCACCGTCGTGACGTCCGGGAACGGCGACTACCTGTTCTCAGGCCTGCCGTCAGGCACCTACACGATCACCTACGAGCTGAGCGGGTTCCAGAATCAGCAGCGGACGGTCGCTGTCGCGCCGACGCAAACGGTGCCGCTCGACGTCACGCTCGGCGTCGCGACGCTCACCGAGACGGTGAACGTCGTCGGCCAGACCGCTGACGTCCTGACGCGTACCGCGCAGGTCGCGACCAACTTCAAACAGGAATTGATCGCGACGCTGCCGACCAACCGCGACATCAACGCGTCGCTGCTGCTTGCACCGGCGGTCCACCCGACCGGGCCGAGCGGCGCCTACTCGATCGCCGGCGCGATGTCGTTTGAAACGCTCTACATGGTCAACGGCGTCAACGTCAGCGAGAACCTGCGCGGACAGGCTTACGACCTGTACATCGAGGACGCGATCCAGGAGACCAACATCGCCACCTCCGGCATCTCGGCCGAATATGGCCGCTTCGGCGGCGGCGTCGTCAACGTGATCACGAAGTCGGGCGGCAACTCGTTCAGCGGGTCGCTGCGCGACACGCTCAACAACGACAAGTGGCGGACGCTGACGCCGTTCGAAGACAAGCAGATTGCCGACGACCCGGCGCACAAGGAAGTCCGCATCGCGAAGACGGTGCCGACTTACGAGTACACGCTCGGTGGGCCGGTGATGAAGGATCACTTGTGGTTCTTCACCGCCGGCAGGCTGCAGACCCAGGAGAGCGGCCGATCGCTGGTGATCACCAACTCGCCGTACACGTTCACGCAGGAAACGCGGCGCTTCGAAGGCAAGGGCACCTTCTCGGTCAACCCGAACAACACGTTCCAGGGCGCCTACACGAAGATCATCCAGAACGAGACCAACGACACCTTCAACACCTCGGCGTCGATGGACGTCCGCAGCCTCGACAACCGCCAACTGCCGCAGGACCTGTTCACCGCCAACTACAACGGCATCCTGTCGAACGCCGTGATGGTCGAAGCGCGCGTCTCGTCGCGCCACTTCAGCTTCATCGGCTCGGGCGCGCCGACCACCGATCTGATCGAGGGCACGCTGCTTCTCGACCGTCAGCGCGGCAACACGCGTTTCTGGTCGCCGACCTTCTGCGGCGTCTGCGATCCGGAGAAGCGCGACAACACCGACATCTTCGCCAAGGGCACCTACTTCCTGTCGACCAAGGGCGGCGGCTCGCACAACATGGTGTTCGGCTACGACCTGTTCAACGACAAGCGGTTCGCGAACAACCATCAGTCGGGCAGCGACTTCCGGATCTTCGCGACGACGTCGATCGTCGGCGCCGACGGCACGGTGACGCCGGTATTCCTCGGCGACGGCACGACGATCATTCAGTACAACCCGATTCCGGTCGGCAGCGAGGGGACCAACTTCCGCACCCACTCGCTGTTCTTCAACGACAACTGGCGCGTCAGCAGCCATGTCACCGCCAACGTCGGGCTCCGCTACGACCGCAACCGCGGCGCCGACAGCGCCGGCCGCCTGGTGGCGCAGGACAGCGCGTTCAGCCCCCGCTTCGGCCTGGTGTGGGATCCGACCGGCGATCAGAAGTGGTCGATCACCGGCAGCTTCGCGAAGTACGTCTCGGCGATCGCCAACAGCATCGCCGACTCGTCGTCGCCCGCCGGCAACCCGCAGACCCTGCAGTTCATCTACCGCGGCCCGAGCATCAACCCGAACGGGACCGTGCAGACGCAGACGCCTGACGCCATCGCCGCCGTCTTCGCGTGGTACAACGCCAACGGCGGCACGACGCTGCCGCTCAACGGCGCGCCGACGATCCCCGGCGTCTCGCCGCAGATCCAGGGCTCGCTCGATTCGCCGAACAACCTCGAATACGCGTTCGGCGTCAACCGCCAGTTCGGCAGCCGCGCGGCGGTTCGCGCCGACTACGTCTATCGCGATTTCCGCGATTTCTACGTTCAGGTCACCAACACCTCCACCGGCCGCGTGCAGGATCAGCTGGGCAAGTCGTACGATCTCGGCCTGGTCGAAAATTCGAACGACCTGACCCGCCGCTATTCCGGGGTGACGACGCAGGCGACCTATCGCTTCGGCGCGCGGGCTGACCTCGGCGTCACCTACACGCTGGCGCGCGCCTGGGGCAACGTCGAGGGTGAGAACGTCGGCAGCGGTCCGATCACGGCGTCGGCGTTCACGTATCCGGAGTACCGGCAGGAGGCGTGGAACTATCCGATCGGCGATCTGTCGATCGATCAGCGTCACCGCGCGCGGCTGTGGGCGACCTACACCCTGCCGTGGGTGAACGGGCTGTCGGTGAGCGCGCTGCAGACGATCGCCAGCGGTGTGCCGTACGGCGCGCTGGGCGCGATCGCGACGCAGCCGTATGTCACCAACCCGGGCTACCTGACGCCGCCCGGAAACAGCGGCGCCAGCGCCGTCAACTACTACTTCACCGCCCGCGACGCGTTCCGCACCGAGGCCGAAAAGCGCACCGACATGGCGGTGAACTACAACTTCAAGATCCCGGCGGCGCGCAACACGCAACTGTTCGCGCAGCTGCAGGTGATCAACCTGTTCAACCAGTTCCAGCTGTGCGGCTGCGGCGCGACGGTGTTTGCCAACGGCGGCACGGTGACGCAGACGCGCATCGATCAGACCGCGCTGACCGCGTCGACCAACGCGACGCAGTTCACCGCGTTCAACCCGTTCACGACGACGCCGGTGCAGGGGACGAACTGGGCGCTCGGCCCGAACTTCGGCACGGCGCTCAACCGGTTCGCGTACACGACTCCGCGCGAGATCCGCGTCTCGTTCGGCGTGCGGTTCTGACGCTGTAGGTCGGGCGGGTCAGGCAGGTCGGGCGGGTCGGGCAGGTCGGGCGGGTCAGGCAGGTCGGAAGACGGGTAATTCGACGCGTGCAGGTAAACCATGAGTGGGTTTACCTACATTTTGCGGGAGCGCGTGGCCGTCCGACCTGCCCGACCCGCCTGGCGCGCCAGACTTGCCCGACCTGCGAGACCCGCCAGATTTGCCCTACCCGCCTGACCTGCCCGCCCCAGCCGGCGTCAAGCCGTAGGAAGCGCCGGTTCGCGGCCCTTCCGCATGACCCACCAGATCACACCCGCGAACGCCGCCGCCACGGCGACGAACGTGATCCCGAAGAGCCACAACGTGGTGTAGAGAATCGAGCGCGTGTCCATGCGCGCTTCGATTGTCAGCGGCGCGCCGCGCAGGCGATCGGCGAGCGGCTGCTCCCAGGCGAGGATGTTGCCGCGGCTCTCGACGCCGTGCGTGTTGTGATAGCGGATCTTGCTCGGCAGGTGCAGGCGG
>Ga0075425_100005457_pt1 | contig 13218 bp, 10 predicted proteins | sample SoiMethybrSBSTD4_FD_75300 | JGI IMG/M metagenome (GOLD analysis project Ga0075425, IMG submission 75300) | Bulk soil microbial communities from a Populus tree surrounding site in Tennessee, USA - Soil MetaG P. TD hybrid SBSTD4 | ecosystem: Environmental > Terrestrial > Soil > Tree plantation...
GCCATCATGTACTGGATCTGGTACACCAACGGCCGCGATCCCCGCCTCCGCCCCATTGCCGCGCAATATGAACCACCCGACCAGCTCACTCCCAGCGAAGTCGGCACCCTCGTCGACAACTCCGCCGACATGCGCGACATCACCGCCGCCATCGTCGACCTCGCCGTCCGGGGCTACATTGTCATTCAGGAACGCTCCGAGTCCCGCATGATGGGCCTCTACAAAACGCAGGACTACAGCTTCATCCTCAAAAAAGGCCGCGCCGAATGGACCTCCCTTAAGCCCCACGAACAATCCCTGCTCGACGGCATCTTCACCGGCGAAGCCGAAGAAGTAGTGGATATCGAAGACCTTCACAATGTCTTCTACAAATCTCTGCCAATTATCAAAAATCAGATCTTCGCCCAACTCGTCAACCGCGGCTACTACCTCCACCGCCCAGACACTGTGCGCAGCACCTACATCGGCGCTGGCGTCGTCATCGGCTTCCTCGCCATCTGGGGAGGTGCCGCCGTCGGCCGCAGCCTCGGCATGGCCGGAGCGCCTTTCGTCATTGCCGGAATCCTCAGCGCCGCCATCATCTGCGGCTTCGGCTGGTTCATGCCCGCGCGCACAAACATTGGCACGCGCGCTCTCGAAGGCGCTCTCGGTTTCGAGGACTTCCTCTCCCACGTCGAATCCGACCGCTTCAACCGCATGATCAAGACGCCTGAAATGTTTGAAAAATTTCTGCCCTTTGCCATGGCACTAGGCGTGGAAAAAAACTGGAGCAAAGCCTTCGCCAACATTTATACCCAGCCGCCCAGTTGGTATCGGGGCGGCAACTTCAGCTCCGGCTTCTATCCCTACATGTTCGTTAACAACATCAACGCCATGTCTTCACAGGCGGCGACGACGTTTGCTTCTGCCCCGCGCAGTTCCAGCGGCTCCGGCTTCAGCGGCGGTGGCGGCAGCTCCTCCGGCGGCGGTTTCGGCGGTGGCGGTGGCGGCGGCTTCTAGCCTTTGTCGCGGCCACCTTCAGGTGGCCCCCTAATCCAGCTGCATCGAGCTTCAGCCACCGCGTAAATGCAGCGCAACAAAAAGGGGCTTTAGCCCCTGAAGACCATCTCGAGCAAACTTTCCTTGTCCTACTACTTCGATTTCGAACTAACCATCGCCGGCCTGATCGTCGGAATCGGCCTCCCGGCCTTCGTCATCCGCCGCTGGATCAACCGCCAATAACTGCCTTTTCTTCGGCAGCTTCTAGCACTCTGTTGCAGTTCTCATCAAGGACCGCGCGGCATTGCCGTATTTCGCAGGACGCGGGTTCCCGTCCAAATCCTCTTTGACTACCTGGAGGGCGGCGAACCCTTTGAGGAGTTCTTCACCGGCTCTCCCATGGCTTCCCGCGAAAAGGCCATTGGCGTTCTCAAGGAAGCCAAGAGAACTTGTATCGAGGAAACGTAAATGAGAGTTCTCATCGACGAGTGGATCGATGAGCGGTTCCGCCACGCCTTGAATTCCCATGATTGTCAAATGGCACGTTACGCCGTTTTCACAGCTCTTAAGAATGGACAACTGCTGCTGAAGCCGCTAAGGTCGAGGTCTTGTTAACGATCGAGCAAGGCGTACCTTACGAACAGAACTTGTCCGGCCGAAAGATGGCTGTCCTCGTACGGGTAGTTCGTTCATCCCGAATGAAAGACCTGCTGCCACTCGTCCCTGACTGTTTGTCCTGTCTTTCGCAAATTAAGTTCGCCTAGATTCTGAAGATCCCGTTTAACGTGACGTAGTCACAACAGCCAAGCCTTCAGCAACTCTTTCACATAACCCGCCGTCAAAGGTATTCGCCGCGCCCACACTCCAGTTGCATCAAACAACGCCGCCGCCACTGCCGCCGGCACCACCGCGTTCGCCGCTTCCGACCCGCCGCCGAATCCCTTATCGTCCCGCGACATCGTCACCACCTGAATCTCCGGCATCTCTTCCATCGTCAAAATTTTGTACCGGCTCCAATTGGTGCTCGTCACTTTCGATCGATCAAATGTCACTTCTTCTTTCAGCGCCTCGCTCAAACCCATCACTACCCCGCTCTTCATGCACCGCTCCAGCTGCCGCGGATTGATGATCTTCCCTGGCTCGCATCCAATCGTAAATTTCGTCACTCGCACCGCGCCCGTTGCCGGTGCCACCGTAATCTCCGCAATTCCGACCCAGTACGCGTTGGACCGTACGATGACACACACGCCCCGGCCCATCAATTCTTTGCCTGCGCTTTTGCCCGCCCCCGAACGCGGCGAACTCCGTGCTTCCCACCTCGCAACCTTCGCCGTGGCCTTCAAAAGGTCAATCAGTCTCGAGTCCGTCGTGTGCGCAATCCGAAATTCAATCGGATCCATCCCCGCCACGGCCGCCACCTCATTTAGGAACCCTTCCAGCGCAAAGCATTGCTGCCTCTGCCCGGGCGTCCTCATGATGTTCCCGCGCAACCCGCCCGACACGGCATCCGCCCCCAGGTTTGGCATCCCAAACGCCTCTTCCAGCCGTTGAATCTTGTCGTACGGCCACTCCGTCGCCACAAATCCACCTGGCTTCGATGTCGCGCTCGGCATTCCAGCCAACAACGCTCCTACGGGCCTCGGATCAGTCATATGCGGCGAATAAAACGCGCTGTGTACCGCGGCCAAATGTCCGCTCTCGTCCACGCTGGCCTTGAAATCCGCCACCCACGCTGGGGACACGCTCGACCACGCCAGATCTTCCTGCAGCGTCCATTGCACCCGCACCGGCTTGCCGGTCAGTTGCGACAAAATCACCGCATCCGCCTCCGCGCCGTCTCCTCCAAAGGTCGTCCGCCCGTACTGCCCCGAATGCTCCAGCCAGCGCACCACAACCTTTTCTGTCGGCTCTCCCAGCATGTACGCAATCCGCGCCCGCAATCCCTGCGACTGCGCCGAGTGCGTCCATATCGTGGCGCTCCCGTCGTTGCGCACATCCGCCACCGCCACAAACGGGCCAATCGGCGCATGCCGTGTATATCCCTGCTCATAACTCGCCGAAATCGTCTTTACAGCTTTCGACAGCGCCTGTTTCGTCTCGTCGGCCTTCCCACTCGTCTGGTCCGCTTTCTCCCACTTATACGCACGAATCGCCTTCGTGACGTTCTCGCTGGCCGGCAGTCCCGCCCAGTCCGTCCACTTCGTCCCCGCAGCTACCGCCTCTCCAGCGCGAATCGCTTCCCACTCATTGGGCGAAACCACAGCCACCAGGTTTCCCTTTTTCACCAGTTCGGCGGTCGGGAATTTCTTGTGATCCAGCGTGCCCGCTGAAACCAGTGTCGAGCCCATCGTCGCCGGCCGCACCATCCGCGCATGCAGCATCCCCGGCAGCTCTACATCGCAACTCCACTTCGTTCTTCCCGTCACCTTGTCCGGCGTCCCCGGCATCGGATGCGATAATCCGATCACTTGGAACTCTTTTACTGGTTTCAGGGCCGGCTCTCCCGTCACCTCAATGCCGTCTAGAGATGTCATTCCGACCCATTTCGTCGCGTCGGGCCTCGGCAACTCGCCTTTCACAGGAATCTTCAGCTCCAGCTCCTGCCCTTTCACCAGCTCGCCGTAACTCACTTTTTTCCCGTTGCCCGAAACTACGCCTTCTACAACTGTGAGCGAGGTAACCGGCGCGCTAAGCTGCTTTGCCGCCAGTTCCAGCAGCGCCTGATAGGTATACGCCGCCACCTTTCTTACATTTTCCATTCCCGTCAGGAAGCCAGCCGAATACCCTCCATCCGGCGTCCGATCCGTATCGCCCAGCACCAGCGAAATCACTTCCGCGCGCACACGTAGTTCCTCCGCAATCGCTTGCGCGTAGTACCCGCTCATCCCCGTGCCCGTTTCCGTCCGTCCTGTGCGCGCCAAAATCGTTCCAGCGCTGTGAATCTCGAGCCACGACGCCAGCCGCATCGCGTCCAGCGAAGTAGCTCCTTGCGCCGCCTTCAGCAGAATCTCCGCCGGCAGCACCAGCGAAACTACCAACGCCCCACCCGACTTCACAAATCCCCGCCGCGTAATCTTCATGCTTGCCGTTGCCTTGTGGACTGCTTCGCTTCTGATTGTCATCTCACCTACTCCACCTGTTGAGTCCTTGGTCTCACGTGACGCTGCCATTCCGAGCGAAGCGAGGAATCTGCGTTTTTCAGGGTGCTGATTTTCTCACTACTCACCACTCGCCGCTCGCTGTTCTCGCGTTCCCGAATCCCTAATCCCTAACCTCTCATCACTCTCCCTGCCCGCTGCACCGCATCAATAATCGCCGCGTACGTCCCGCATCGGCACAAATGCGGCGACGGCCCCTTATTCGTAAACGCATCCTTGATTTGCGCAACGCTGGGATTCGGATTCTTGCTCAACAGTTCCGCCGCGGCGATCATCATGCCGCTCTGGCAGTACCCGCACTGCGGCACCTGTTCGTCAATCCATGCCTGCTGCACCGGATGCAGAGTCTTCGCTGCTTCATCCCCACTCAAATGCTTCGTCTCCGCCCAAACCGCCGGCAACCCTTCAATCGTCGTCACATTCTTGCCCACCGCGTAGGAAACCGGCGTCACGCACGCGCGCGCTTCTTCGCCATCCAGCAACACTGCGCACGCCCCGCATTGCGCCATCCCGCATCCCAACCTCGGCCCCGTCAACTTCAGCTCATTGCGCAGCACAAACAGCAGTGGCGTATCCGCTTCCGCCTGCACCACCTGCTTCGCACCGTTCACGTTCAATGTCAGTTCGCTTGCCATTTCATTCCTCTGATTATTTCGAAGTTTTTACCAATCGCCTCATTCGGTCTCTCGTTCAGCCACGGTAGCACAGACCCTACCGGCGTTTTGTCAAGACCGCGCTGTCCGATTTCCAGCGAGCTTGTTTTCTTGCGGCAGCACTCTCCGCTTAGACCGCGTCATAAGTCCTTTAGAATCTGCGCTCACAAGGGGGCACCCTGTGGAAATCTCTGGCTAGTTCGGTTCCGGGGAAATTTCGACGAAGTCGAGACCTGCCTTCTCTTCTCGGCCCGGAATTCCTTGGATCCGGACCTCATCGCCACTTCGCAGATTGACCGCGTGAATTCGCCGCCGTGTCGACGAGTCTCCGCCAATCTTCTTTGCCGGCAAATGGTCGTCCGCCCGCCATTCATCCACCTCGCGGCCGTCCACCAGCACCCGAAATTTGGAGACGCCATTGTTCTGGTCAAAGTACTCCACATCGATCTCGCGCTCTCCCTGCTCTCCCGAAAAACGAAACGTCGCCGAGCATCCGTTCGCGTCAGCGCACTCGATCGCTTTCCCGCCCGAAGCGTTCTCCCACGGCGCCACATCCACCGAAACGTAGCCATTCAGCGTCATGCTCTCTGCTTCGATTCGGGTGGGAAAATTTCCCGCGCGACCTCTCGCATCAGGAATTCCGGCGAGCCGCAAAAAATAATTGCAGATCGCATCGCGCCACACGATGGCATGTCCGGCTTGGTATTCCAGTCGCGCCAGTACATCGTCGTAACGCTGATCATCGATTTTCCCTTTCAGTGTTTTCCACTCGCGCACAAACTCCGCAACTTCGTTTGCGCCGTCGTAGTGAGAATCGTAGACATGCTGAATCACAGTCTTTCCGGAATGCAGTTTCGTTGTGTACGGAACATGATGAAAGAACAGCACCAGCTCGTCCGGAGTCGTTTCAAGCGACTCATAGATCTTCGCCGCCGCTGGCTCGTACTGCCCCGCGAATCCGGTTCCTGTCGCCACGCTGCGATCCATTCCGATCCCCAAGTGGTCTGCCCGATGCCACTGCCCCCAACCGTTCTCCTCCGAGCTTTCGATGTTCGGCCCGTAGTGGCTGCCGGTAACGTCCGTCAGTGTCTGCGTCCCCAGAAATCCTGTGTACTTTTCATAAGTCCGCCACGAATTCATCGCAATGTCGCTCGCGGTTTTTACCACGACGAGATCATTCCCAAATGTCAGTCGCGCCCATTCTTCGCAAATTTCGCGCGCGCGCAATTCCGGATTCCACGCCAACCGTCCGTAAGCATACAAATTCGCCATCGCAAACGGATGCGCCAACCAGTTCTCATCCATTCCTACATTTATAACCGCCACATATCCGCCGATCGGCCGATGAAATGCCTCTCCGGCGACGAGATCTTTTACCGGAGTTTTGTCAGAGCCCGCGTGCAGGTCGAAATCCAGCACTTCTTTCCACATCGGCGCGAGGTAAACCAGATGACGCTGCTGGCCGGTATATTCCTGCGTCACCTGCAGTTCGATCACTCGGTTGGTTTTCTCCAGGCCGCCCAACAGCGGCGATACCGGTTCGCGCGCCTGAAAATCGATCGGCCCGTGCTTGATCTGGATAATGACGTTGTCGTCGAATTTCCCGTCGAGAGGGTGAAAAATGTCGTACGCGGCTCGCGCGCGATCCGCTCTTGCATCACGCCAATCCAAATGATGGTTGTAAACAAAGGCACGGTAAAATAGAACTCCGCCGTGCGGCGCGAGTTCCCGCGCAATCGTGTTCGCCGCATCGGCCGGAGTTCTTCCGTAAGACGAAGGTCCTGCGCGCCCCTCGGAGTCGGCCTTCACTGTAAAACCGCCAAAGTCCGGAATCAGTTTGTAAATTTCGTCGGCTTTGGCCTTCCACCATGCCGCAACTTTCGGATCGAGCGGATCGAACGTATCCAGCCCGCCGATGATTTTCGGACTGCTCAAATCCACCGAAAGTGAAAGCCGCACTCCCCACGACCGAAACGCGTCGGCGATGCGCGCAATCTGCGGCAGAAAATCGCTTTGCAGCGAACGCGGATTCGCGTTCACGTTATTCACGTTGCAGCCGTTGATACCGACCGACGCCAGCAACCGCGCGTATTCCGAAGCGCGCGTCAAATCCGTGCGCACGTTTCCTCCGTCAAAGAAAATCGAGCTACCTGCGTAGCCGCGCTCGATGCTGCCGTCCAGGTTGTCCCACTGATCCACCCAGCGGATCTTCGCGCCGGGATTCTGCACCTCATCCAACATCGCTACACTTTCTCCGCGTGCGATCTTGCTCAACAGCGCGAACACACCGTACAGCACGGCGCGATCGCTTCCGCCCGCAATGACCACGCAATCCGTGCCTTCACATTTCTGCCTGCTGATCCAGAAACCGTCTTCGGAGACGGAAGAAGGTGGCTGGAGGGACTTCATGCTCGCAACCGTTCCGAGGAGGAAGTGTTTTGGCAGGTTCCGGGCCGGTAATGAACCAGGTACGAGCATTCCTTGCAAGCCGCGCGCCAATTCGCGGCGCGCATTGCTCAGGACGGGCGACTCGCGCGAACCCAAGAACTGAAGAGGACGATTCGCGCGTTCCTGCATACGCTGACGCGCGGCAGTTTGCTTCCGTTCGTAGCGCAGCCAGGCTTCGCGGCCCGTCTCGGCGTTCGCGCTAAAGGCGGCCAGCACGGCGGACAGCAATGGAATTGCGCGAAAGCAGGTGCGTCGCATCGCTGCTAAAATCTAGCATGACCACCGCGTGTTCCGCGAAACTGCAGGTTGATCGCGGACGAGTCGACATGAATCAGTCTTCGAACGAAATCCTGGCGTGCTGCCGTCTCGGAAACGGCTTGCGACACAGCACCAGCGACTAGTCGAAGGCCATGAATCGCTATCAGATTTAGACGCTTTGCAGCAAACTTTCCGACTCTTCTCCGCGCGCGGCGGCGATCGGACTGCCCGGCCCCGCGGAGGTTCCGCCTCCGGAGAATGGAAAACGCAGCGTCTGTTCACAGTGCCGCTCTTCTTCCAGGTGGCGCGATCTGGCTTTCAGTAAATCGTCAAGCGAAAGCAGCCCCAGCAGCTTGCGTGAATCGCGCTCGATGACCGGCAAGCGCGTGATTCCTTTTTCTGCCATGCGGTGAACGACGATGCGCAACGGTTCATCGGGAAAGGCCGCGACGAAAGACGTTTGTGCCAGCTCAGACAAACGCCTGTCCAAAGCGGACTCGCCGCCCAATTCAATCTGCTCCCGAATGCCGCCACGCGTGATGACCCCAGTAAGACGGCCTTCCGCATTCACTACGGGAAGCAGACGCTGCTTCTGGCGATGATCGGAACGAAGCGAGTGCTGCACTTCACGCAACGTACTGGCTGCGGAAAGCGCAGCGATTTTGGTGCGCATCACTTCCCGTGCAAAGAGAAGTTCGAGCGGGTCGATGGAGTATTCCCGGCTTAGGTGGTAGCCGCGGCGAGCGACCTTTTCGGTGAGGATGGAGCGCTTCAGCGTAAGCACGGTGAATGCATGAGCGACGACGCTGCCCACCAGCAATGGCAGAAATACGTTGGCGTCGTGCGTCAATTCAAAGGCAAAAATGATGCTGGTGAACGGCGAACGCATGGTGCCGCCAAGAATGGCGCCCATGCTGATCAGCGGCCAGAAGCCCGCGCCTTCGTTGGGAAGAAACATAGCTTCCAAGCCGCCGAGCGCGCCACCCATCATCAACAATGGAGCGAGCACGCCGCCGGAAGTGCCCGAACCGAGCGAGACTGCCCAAATGAACCATTTGACCAGCAGTACACCGAGAATGACTTTTGTCGTGACGCTGCCTTGCAGCAAATTCCCGATGCCGTCGTAACCAACGCCGAGTGCTTGCGGAAAAATCAGGCCACCCAAACCGATCGCGAGGCCGCCAATGGCCGGCCACCACATCCAGTGAATAGGAATCCGCTGAAAACAATCTTCGGCGGCGTAAACAGAAAGCGTCAGAAGCGCGGAAAGCGCACCAGCGAGAAGACCGACGAGAACACAAGCCAGCAGCGCTTTTGGCCCGATGAACAGCGGATGTTCAGGCACAGGAAAGAGCGGACCGAAGCCGAGGAGGTAGCGGCGCAAAACGGCGGCTACGGCGCTGGCAAGCGCCACGGGAATCAGGCTGCGCGGTTTCCATTCAAAAAGGAGAAGCTCCACGGCAAGAAGCACAGCAGCAACGGGCGAGGCAAATGTCGCGGACATTCCGCCGGCCGCGCCCGCGACCAGCAGAGTCTTGCGCTCAGCCGCTGTGAGATGAAACAGCTGAGCAATCATCGAGCCGAACGCGCCGCCGGTCATGATGATGGGGCCTTCGGCGCCGAACGGTCCGCCGGAACCGATGGAGATCGCCGAAGAAATAGGCTTGAGCAGCGCCACTTTGGGTTCGACGCGGCTGCCGTTCATCAAAATTGCTTCAATCGCTTCCGGAATGCCGTGGCCCCGAATCCGTTCTGAGCCGTAGCGCGCCATGACGCCGATGATCAAGGCTCCGGCTACTGGAACGAGCACACTGAACCAACCCAGATGATTGCCAACCGGCGAAACCATCACGGAGCTCCAGCGGCCGTAGTAGAAAAAGTTGGTGAAGAGTCCGATCAAGCGGAGTAACGCCAATGCAACAAAGGCGCAAACTGCGCCGATCACAATTGCCAAGCCGGAGATGGGCAGCACGCGGAGCGTGGTAGTGAAGTCACCGAGGGTTTCCCAGGAAGGGCTGGAGGAAGGGCGAGCGGAACTTTCCTTGCTTCGAGACGATTTCTTCCGATTCACGAACTGCCTTCTCCTTGTAGGACCGCGGCGGGAGAGCCTGCCGCTGCATCAAGATTCAAGCTGGCTGGATGCTCTCAGTGCCTGCCGTTACTGAGGACCGCGTCAATGGCGCGGACAAGTTGGCGGCCGCCGGCGCGCAGTTCGCTGATGCGTTGCTGGACGACGCGCTCAAGAACGCGCTGGCCTTTGGGAAGAAGCGAAACGAGCACCTGGCGACGATCTTCGCTGCCACGAGTGCGGCGGACGTAGCCGTTTTTTTCCAGGCGATCTACGAGCTCTACCGCGCTGTGATGGCGGAGGAGCAGGCTGTCGGCGAGCGACTGGATTTTGGCGGCGGAACCATCCGGCATTCCACGAATGGCAAGAAGCATGAGGTACTGCTGAGGCTCGAGGCCGGCGGTTCGCGCGGCGACATCCCCTTCGCGTAGAAATAGCCGGATGCGGTAACGGAGCTCGGCCATGGCCTGGTATTCGGACGGACTGATTCGCTTCACGGGAATATTATATCGTAGAACGATATGCTTTGCCAAAAGGGCGAGGAAATAACAGCCAATCCAGCGCATCGTCACAGGGCCTTACGGAAGGCCTTTTGGGTCTTGAAGTGCTCATAGCCGTTGCGGAGATAAAAGGCGTGCGCACGGTCGCGGACGACATTGGAACGGACGGACATGCTGTCGCAGCCCTTGGATTTAGCCCAATCTTCAGCGGCCTGCAGGAGTTTTGCACCTGCGCCGCCGTTGCGCTGCCCATCCGCGACGATCAAACCATTCACCTCAGCCCGCAGCGGGACTTCGAGCAGAGGTGTAACGCTGACGTGAACCCAGCCAATAACCTGGCGATCGGAAGTCTCAGCAATCAGGACACTGCCAAAACGTGGATGGCGGATCAGATGAGCAAGGCGCGCGGCCATTTCTTCCGATGACGTTGGATAACCCAACTGGCCGCTGAGTTCGGAAACGACGGTAGCATCCGTCAGGCGGGCCCTACGAATTGCGACTTTGTCGGCGGTGCGAGCCATGCTAGGCGGCGTTCTTTCGAGCGTCTTTAAGGGATCTTAGCCGCAGGCGTCGCTGAATGGCCTCGCTGCGCAGCTCGCGAAGAGCATCCGCGGCAATCCAGCGAGCCGAGGCGGAATCCATTTTGCGAGTGCGCTCTGCTGCGCGGACGGCAGCGAGATTAAGGCGCAAATTTCGCTTGCCGATCTGCCGTAATGCCCAGCTTACAGCTTTGCGGACGAAATTGCGGCCGTCGCATGCTTCGCGGCGGATAGTTGGCAGAAGCTTGAGAAACCGGCGGTCAGCTGCGCGTTTGTCGTGCACAGCCAGATAGGCCATCAATGCAAAACCAGCGCGCTTCTGGAATTCGGCGGATTTCACGCTCCATGCGACCGCCTTTTGCCAGGCAAACCTAGTGTGCGCGAAAAGATGGCAGCACGTTCCATCGCACACGTCCCAGTTGTCAAAATCGCGAACCCAGTGGTCCATTTGGGCAGGTGTGACGAACCTTGGTTCATCGACCATGCCTGCAAGAATGCGTGCGTCGTGCACTCTGGAGTTCCAGAGTTGCATAGCCAGGTGATGATCCTTGCCTATACGCTTCGCAAGCAAGTCCATCTTCGGTTTGGAAACGCCATAAACATTCTTTGCGCGAATGCCGAACCGCGCCATGCCGTCTACATTTTGCCGAGTGCCCAAACGGCGCAATTCGGCCAAACAGTCGCGGTAGGTCCATCGCCGTTGCCGGGGCAACTTGCGGGAAGCCTTAAAACGTTTTGTCGGAATCGAGGAGGATGGTGACCGGGCCTGCATTGACCAGCTCCACAGACATCATAGCTTGAAAGACTCCAGTCGCTACGGTGACGCCTAGTTTTTGCAGACCCTCGCAGAAGGATCCGTAAAGGGCCCTGGCCTGGTCAGGAGGGGCGGCAGCGATGAAGCTGGGCCGACGGCCACCGCGGGCATCGCCATAGAGCGTGAATTGCGAGACGACCAGCGCCGCGCCCTTCACGTCAAGGAGCGAGCGGTTCATTTTCCCGTTTTCGTCCTCGAAGATACGGAGGTTGGCGGCTTTTTCGGCTAGCGATGCTGCTACCTCAGGCGTATCTTCACGGCCGACGCCGAGAAGGATCATCAGGCCGTACGAGATTTCGCCGGTGACGGCACCTTCTACCGTGACCTTGGCGCGGCTGACGCGTTGGATTACGGCTCGCATCAGTGTCGGATCTCCACAGGCGTCCCGACAGCAACTCGCGGCCAGATTTCCTCGATCTCCGTATTGCTGACTGCGACGCAGCCGTCGGTCCAATCCATCTGCCTGTGCATAGTGGCGACCCAGCTGTAATTCTTGCCCAAGCCATGCATTTCGATGTCGCCGCCGGGCTTTACACCGAGTTTGCCAGCACGTTCGCGATCGGCAGCATTCGGATAGGAAATGTGCAGGGCCAAGTGGAACTGGCTGTGTGCATTTTTGGCGTCAACCGTATATTGCCCCTCTGGCACTTTGTGACCACCTTCGCGCTCTTTTGCGCCGACCGGCTGGCTGCTGAGTGCAATTTTGTACGTTTTTAAAACCTCGTCACTTCGCTTTAGCTTCATGGTTCGGGCGGACTTCTCAATGATGACGAAGTCCGCCTTGACTAACGGCGACGGTTCGGTGGGCTGAGCGGCGAGCGAAGAAATTAAGGTAATGAGAATCAGAAACATTGAACTCATCCATAGGCAGCTTGCATTTTACAGAGGATTGCTCGCTTCAAAGACTCCGCCCGGAACGACGAACCCATCTCTCGACCCTTCTACTCGTCAGTGGGTTTCGGGTGCAGCGGGCTTGGCTGGTTTGCGGGGCAACATGTCGGGAAGCTGCGCGACGTTGTAGGCATACACGGCAAGCACTTGCGCGCCTTCAGCCAGATCGTCCCACTTGACGCGGTCCAGCGTGTCGTTTTGCGAGTGGTGGTCTTTTTCGTAGTTGGCAACTTCCTGGATGCACCAGGATGCGGGAACACCCGCGCCGTCGAAGGGCACGTGGTCGCTGCCGCCTTCGCTGCGCAGGCTGGGCTCGGCGAGACCGATAGATTTCTCCTTTGCGAGAGGATACAGCACGCGGTCTAGGGTTTCGCGCGCGGCATAGTTGTGCATCAGACCGATTGTAAGAACTTTGCCGGTGCCGGTGTCGTGAACGAGGATGCCGGAGATTTTTGGCATCTCGTCCTTGTGGGCGGCGACATAGGCGCGCGAGCCGTTGAGTCCCTGCTCTTCTCCGGTGAACAGAACAAAGCGAATGGTGCGCTTGGGTTTCACGCCGGATTTCACGAGCGCGCGGGCGGCCGCGAGTACGGCCATCGAGCCAGTGCCGTTGTCCGTGGCGCCAGTGCCAAGATCCCACGAATCAAGATGGCCACCGATGATGACGACTTCGTCGGGCTTTTCCGTGCCCTTGATTTCGGCGACGGTGTTGTAAACCGTGGCGGGTTTGCTGGTGAGCGTTCCCTGAATGTTGATTTCAGCTTCGACCGGGCCGGCATCAAGCAAACGCCACAACAGTGTGGCACTCTCGCGCGACAGATAGGCGTTCGGAAGCGCCGCAGGCTGATATTGGCGCGACATTCCGGTGCCCATGTTCATCATGCCGTACCACTTTTCCGAAGCGAGCAGGA
>Ga0075425_100005458_pt1 | contig 13218 bp, 13 predicted proteins | sample SoiMethybrSBSTD4_FD_75300 | JGI IMG/M metagenome (GOLD analysis project Ga0075425, IMG submission 75300) | Bulk soil microbial communities from a Populus tree surrounding site in Tennessee, USA - Soil MetaG P. TD hybrid SBSTD4 | ecosystem: Environmental > Terrestrial > Soil > Tree plantation...
CGCCTTTTCGATGAACGAGCTGCTGCCACCCCCCACCACGCAGTTTCGGCGCCGCGCTTGGCTCGAATTTCAGCGAGCCCTCGATCCGCTCGCGCCCCCAAAGCCGCTTCCGGGAGCGCTGATCCGTGCGATCGACTCGTCTTTCCCAAGCACCTCGAGGCTCTCGAAGAGACCCGGCGAAATCTTCGACCCCGTCAACGCCAGGCGGATCGGCTGGAAGGCCTGACGCGGCTTCAGACCGAGCCGTTCAGCGAGCTCACGTAGCGCCGCCTCGATCGTAGCCGCCTCAAAGGGCTCCACCTGCGAGAGCGCTTCGGCCGCGGCCGGCAGGACGGCGCCGTCCTCCAACGGTTCCTCGGGCGCCACCCGCTCGAAGAAGAAGCGCGCGAAGCTCGGAAACTCCCCCAGCGTCGCGATCTTCTCCTGCACGAGCGGCGCAACCTCGCGGACGACGTCCTCGTCCCAGTCGTGGCCCTGCTCCCGCAGGTAGATGACCAGCCGGTCGGCGTACTCGTCGGGCGGCAGCGCCCGCAGGTAGAGGCCGTTCATGTGGACCAGCTTCTCGTAGTCGAACGTGGCAGCGCTCTTGCCGACGCGGTCGAGGGAGAACCGCTCGACCAGCTCGTCGCGGCTCATCACCTCGGTGTGATCGTCGTAGCTCCAGCCGAGCAACGCGAGGTAGTTGACGAGGGCCTCGGGAATGATCCCGGCGGCCCGGAATTCCTCGACGGTGATCGCCCCGTGACGCTTCGAGAGCTTCTTCCCGTCGGGGCCGTTCAAGAGCGGCACGTGCGCGTAGCGCGGCAGTTCCGCTCCAAGCGCCGTGAGGATCTGCAACTGCTTCGGCGTGTTGGAGACATGGTCCTGACCACGGATCACGTCCGTGATCCCGTCAAGCAGGTCCTCGAGCGGCGAGACGAAGTTGTAGGTCGGCCGACCGTCCGAGCGGACGAGCACGACATCCTCGAGCTTCTCGTTCGGATACTCGATCCGGCCGAGAATCAGGTCGTCCCAGGCGGTCGTGCCCTCGTCGGGCATGCGGAAGCGGATTGCGCCCTCGTCCTCGTAGCCTTTTCCTTCGTCGACGAGCTGTTTCGCGACCTCCTGGGCGCGTGCCATCCGGTCGAGCTGGAACGTCACCTCGCCGTCCCAGTCGAGGCCGAGCCAGCGCAGCGACTCCTGGATCTGCTCGGTCGCTTCGGCGACCTCCCGGCTGGTGTCGGTGTTCTCGATCCGAAGCAGGAACTCGCCGCCCTCATGGCGGGCGAACAGCCAGTTGAAGAGGGCCGTGTGCACGCTGCCGATGTGTAGGAAACCCGTCGGGCTCGGCGCGAAGCGGACGCGGACTGACACGCAAGTAGCGTACTGGCGTGCAACTCGGCGCCCATGTCTCGACCTCGGGAGGCATCCACACGGCAATCGACCGGATCGAGGCGATCGACGGAGACTGCGTCCAGATCTTCACGCAAAGCCCGCGAGCCTGGCGACCGACGAACCACGATCCGGCCAACTTCGAGCGCTTCAAGGAGCGTCGCGCCGAGGCCGGGATCGGCAGCGTCGTCTGCCACGCCGTCTACCTGATCAACCTGGCGAGCCCCAACGACGATCTCTACGAGAAGTCGGTCGCCGCGCTCGAGAACACGGTCGACGTCGCGTGCGCGATCGAGGCCGACGGGGTCGTCTTCCACGTCGGCTCTCACCAGGGCGCCGGCTTCGAGGTCGCGCTGAAGCGCGTGGTGCCGGCGCTGCGCAAGGCCCTGAAGCGTTGCTCGGAGACCACCTGGCTGCTGATGGAGAACACCGCCGGGGCAGGCGACACGATCGGCCGTTCGATCGAAGAGCTCGCCGCACTCTACGACGCCCTGAAGGGGCACGAGCGGCTCGGGATCTGCCTCGACTCCTGCCATCTCTACGCCTCGGGCTACGACGTGACGAAGCGTGCGGAGCTCGACCGCGTGCTCACAGAGGTCGACGAGCAGATCGGCCTCGAGCGGCTGCGGGTGTTGCACGTGAACGACTCGAAGGCCCCGCTCGGCTCGAACCGGGACCGGCACGACAACATCGGCGCCGGCCTGCTCGGCGAGGACCTCGGCGTCTTCCTGGCCCACCCGAAGCTGCAACGGCTGCCTGCTTTCCTCGAGGTCCCCGGGACGGACGGCCACGGTCCCGATGCGGAACAGGTCCGCAAGCTGAAGGAGCTACACGCCCGGGCTAGGAAGAAGCTGCGGGGCGGATCTGGGCGAAGATCCGGAAAGTCGGTTCGCCCACGGGGAGCTCGTAGAACTCGGGGTTGAGGCAGCCGACCTCTTCGGTGCGGCTGTCGTAGCAGCTCTCGACCTCGGCCCGGCAGATCGGCAGCGGCTTCCGCGTCGCCTTGACGGCGCCGAACTCGCCTGTCGCCTCGGCGGCGCGTAGAAGGTCGAAGTCGATCTCGACGTCGAAGACCTTCTGCATGCAACCGACGTAGGTGTGGCCGAACTCCTTGTACGAGTAGAGGAACGCACAGTCGCGGTCGACACAGGCGGACGGGTGAACGACCTTGTCGCAATGGACGTCGCAGCGGCGGCACTCGACCTCGTCCTGGGGGTGCAACGGCAGCTCGCTCACCCGGGTGACGAGGTCGCGCTTGGTCTCCATGTCGGAATTTTGGGTGAACGGACACACCCTCCGCAAGACTTGACAAGCGTGCTGCCAGGGGCTAAGGCGCCCGACGCTCTCCGAGAACAGTGGCGGCAAGAGCCAACCGTGGCGGCTCTGCAAACCTGGATTAGACGGGCCCAACTACGCCGCGGCTGCGAGTCGGTCAACCACGTTGAGAACGTCCATCTGCGTGAAAGCCTGGAAGTCGGGCTCGCCGCCTTCGGGATGCTCGTCGGCACGAAACCAGAGCGCCTGCACCGTCGTCATCCCGAGCTCACCCGCGCCTCGTACGTCCTCGTAGAGGCGGTCGCCGACGAAGACCGTCTCCGCGGCCGGGACTCCCAGCGCGTCGAGCGCACGCTCGAAGATCTCCGGGTGCGGCTTGCGCTTCCCCACCTCCGAGGAGAAGACGGCGAAGTCGAGCTGGGCGGCAAGCCCCATCTGCTCGAGGTCGCGGTGGAGCAGCCAGCCCGGATCGAATGCGTTCGAGACGAGACCGAGTTTCAGGCCCCGGCCTCGTAGCGCCTCGAGCAGCGCCGGCGTGTTCGCGGCGATCTGCCGTGCGGGATCCCAGGCCGCGTGTTCGGCCTCGAGGAAACGCGTCAGCTCCTCATCGTCCACCTCGATTCCAAAGTCACCGAGCAGCCGGCGGACGAGGCCCGGATACTCGAGCTCCTCGACCGTGCCCGGGGCCCAGAAGAGCGGCTCGTAACGCTCACGGAAATGCGTCGCCACGCGCTCTACCTCGGGGAGGTCGTCACGCCCGATCGCGTTGAGCCCGGCCCGGTGGCCCGCCTCGACGAGCGCCTCGTCGTAGGCGAAGCGGATGAGGGTATCGCCCCAATCGAAGAGGACCGCCGCCGGCACCTCGTTAGGGTATCGGCGTGGCGCGAAAGCTCCTCTGGGCGTCTCTCGCGCTCGCTCCGATCACGTTTGTCGTCGACTTCGCCTTCCACCCGGGAGACGTGGCGCTCTTCGTCCTCGCCGCAGCGGCGCTGGTCCCGCTCGCGTGGCTGATCGGCGAGTCGACCGAGCACGCCGCCGAGCACACCGGGCCCGGCATCGGCGGCTTCCTGAATGCGAGCTTCGGCAACGCCCCGGAATTGATCATCGCCATCTTCGCGGTCGCGGACGGGCTCCCGAACGTCGTCCGCGGCTCACTCGCCGGCAGCGTGATCTCGAACCTCCTGCTCGTGCTCGGCCTGGCGATGGCAATCGGTCCGAGCGGCAAGCCGATCAGCAGAAGCTCGCTGTTGCTCCAGCTCGGGCTAGTCGGGACTGCCGTGCTGTTGTTCCTCGTTCCGACGGTGCCCGGCTGGCACGGCGATCCAGAGCGGCATTCGCTGGCTGTGCTGAGCGCCCCGGTGGCAGCAGCCCTGCTCGTCCTCTACCTCGTCGTCCAGACGATCCAGCTTCGCAGCTTCCGGCAGAAGCATGCCGAATCCGGCCACGAGGAACGTGCTGGTGCGTGGTCGCTGCGGAATGCGCTCGTGGCCCTCGGCCTCGCGACAGCGGCGACCGCGGTCATCAGCGAGATCCTCGTCCATTCGCTCAACGGCTTCGCCAAAGCCGCTGGACTCTCACAGTTCTTCATCTCGATCGTGATCGTCGCGGTCGTCGGGAACGCCGCCGAGCACGGCGGCGCGATCGTGATCGCCAGGCGCGGCAACATGCGGCTGGCGACCGAGATTGCGGTCTCCTCGAGCGCCCAGGTAGCGCTGTTCGTGACGCCTGCGATCGCGCTGCTCTCCTGGGTTGTGACGCCCGCGCTGCCGCTTGCCTTCCGCTGGGAGGAGGTTGGGGCGATGGCCTTGGCAACGGTCGTGGTCGCCGCCGCCGTTTTCGACGGCGTCTCGAAACGGTGGGAAGGCGCCCTCTTGGTCGGCCTGTACGTCGCCCTGGCGGCCGGCTTCGGTCTCGCGGGCGATCGTTAGGCGCGAGCGAGAACGCCGAGCGCGCGCGGGATGCGCTCGATCGCCTGCTCGACGGCGTCGTCGTCGATGTCGAGGTGCGTGACGGCTCGGACGATCCCGGGATGGGCGGTTGCCGAGAGGCCAACCTCCGCCTCGGCCAGCCGCGCAAGCGCATCGCTCGAGTCGAGCTCGAGCGCCCCCGCGTTGACCTGAACGAAGTTGGTCTCCACCTGCTCGAGATCGACCGGAACGCCCGCGGCGTACAGGCCCTCCGCCAGCCGCCGCGCCCGTCTGTGGTCGTCGGCGAGCCGCTCGACGTTGTGGTCGAGCGCGTACACGCCGGCGGCAGCGACGATTCCGGCCTGGCGCATCGCGCCGCCGAATTGATGCTTGAACCGCCGAGCCGTGCGCATGAGCTCGTGCGAGCCGGCGACGAGCGCGCCGAGCGGACAGCCGAGCCCCTTTGAGAGACAGAGCGTGACCGTGTCGAACGGGCGAGCGATGTCGGCGGCCGCAACTCGACTCGCGACCGATGCGTTCAGCACACGCGCGCCGTCGAGATGGACGGAGAGCTCGAGCTCGCGGCATGTCGCGACGAGCGCCTGAATCTCCTCGAGCGGCCAGACCCGGCCTCCAGAGGCGTTGTGGGTGTTCTCGATCGCGACGACCCGGGTTCGCGGCGTGTGCGTCCCGTCGCCCCGGCGAACCAGGCGCTGCACCTCGTCCGGGCCGAAGCGACCCGCCCGGCCCCGTACCGGCCTCGTCATCAGACCGGCGAAGACCGCCGGCCCGCCGAGCTCCGAGAGGAAGAGATGGGCGTTCTCCTCGGCGATCAGCTCGTCACCCGGCTCGGAGAGCACGCGCAGGGCGATCTCGTTCGCCATCGTCGCGGTCGGGACGTAGACGGCCTCCTCCTGACCGAGCAGCTCGGCGACCCGTCGTTCGAGCTCGTTGACGGTCGGGTCCTCGCGTCGCTGTTCGTCGCCGACCTCGGCGTTCGCGATCGCGTCCCGCATTCCGCGACTGGGCTGCGTTTTCGTGTCGGAGCGCAGATCGATCACGGCCGTATTCTGCAGTCGGTGGACATCACGACCCTCGAAGAGACGCTCGAACGCGACGGCGAGCCCGCCTTTCGGGCACGTCAGGTCTGGGCCTGGCTGGCACGCGGCGCCTCCGGCTACGACGAGATGACGGACGTGCCGGCGGCGCTTCGCGCAAGGCTGTCGGAGCGGCTCCCGATCTCGACTCTCGACGTCGAGCACGAGGCGCACTCGAAGGACGGCACCGTCAAGACCTTGTTCCGCACCGCCGACGGTCACCCGGTCGAAGCGGTCTTGATGAGGTTCCGCGACGGGAGACGTTCGGTCTGCCTGTCCTCCCAGAGCGGCTGCCCGCTCACCTGCAGCTTCTGCGCGACCGGCCAGATGCGGTACCGGCGCAACCTGTCCGCGTCCGAGATGCTCGACCAGGCGCTCCACTTCCGTCGGCTCGAAGCGATCGACCATGTCGTCTTCATGGGCATGGGTGAGCCGATGTTGAACGTGGGCGAGGTGATCGCCGCAGCGCGGCGGCTCCCCGATCTCGGCGTCACGCATCGCAGGACGACCGTGTCGACGGTCGGCTGGCTGCCGGGGCTGCGGAGATTCGTGGACGAGGTCGAAGAGCCGATGCGTCTCGCGCTGTCGCTTCACGCAGCCGAGCCCACCCTCCGGTCGCAGTTGATGCCGGTCAACGACCGTTATCCGCTGGCCGACGTGCTTGCGGAATGCCGGCGTTACTTCGAGCTCCGCCGGCGCAAGGTCTTCATCGAGTACGTGATGCTGGCCGGCGTCAATGACCGCGTCGAGCAGGCACGCTCGCTCGCAGGGCTGCTCGACCCGAAGATCTTCAAGGTGAACCTGATCCCGTACAACCCGACCGGCAGCTTCACCGGCTCGTCGCCGAAGGCGATCTCGGCTTTCGAGTCCGAGCTGCTGCGCGGCGGCATTCCGACGACGGTGCGCCTCACCCGCGGCCGTGACATTGCCGCGGCCTGCGGGCAGCTTGCGGCGGCGTCCTAACGCCGGCGGTCCCGCTCGCCCCGAACGATCCCCACGATCAGCGGCACCTGGAACAGGTACGTCAGGAAGAGAACCAGGAAGACGGCGCCGACGACGGGCCGATCCCGCCAGAAGGCGAATGCGGCCACTGCGGCCAAGAGTGCGCGGGTCGCGAAGGCGAGGCGATAGCGGAATCCCATCAGGACGAGCACGCCCCACAGCGCGAGCCAGCGGCGAAACGGGCGCGGGGACTCACGCGGCGCAAGCAGCGAGTCGAGCCGCTGCTCCAGCCGCGAGTCGCCGCCGATCAAGCTCCTTTCTGAGCCTCGAGCTGGCGGGGCTCGCCCGCGCCCTGTGGATCCTCGTGCTCCTCGAAGCGGTAGCGGACGACGGGCTGCTTCGCGGCGCGGACCTCGTCGAGCCGCTTGACAGGGCGGACATGCGGCGCTTCCTTCAGCACGTCCGGGCGCTCTGCCGCCTCGTTGGCGATTTCGAGCATCGCGTCGGCGAAGGCGTCCAGCGTCTCCTTCGCCTCGGTTTCGGTCGGCTCGATCATCAGCGCCTCGGGAACGATCAGCGGGAAGTAGATCGTCGGCGGGTGGAATCCGTAGTCCATCAACCGCTTCGCAACGTCCAGCGTCGTGACGCCGTGCTCGCGCTTCAGCCGCCGGCCCGAGAGTACGAACTCATGCATGCAGAGCCGGTCGAACGGCGCCTCGTAGCTGTCCTTGAGCCGCGCGAGCAGATAGTTCGCGTTCAGGACCGCCACCTCGGACATTTCCCGCAGCGCCGGGCCGTAAGAGCGGATGTACGCGTAGGAGCGGACGAAGACGCCGAACGGCCCGCAGAAGCCGCGGACCTTGCCGATCGTCTTCGGACGTTCGTAGTCGAGCCGGAAGGCGTCGCCCTCGCGTACGACCGCAGGCACAGGCAGGTAGGGCTCGAGGCGGTCGCGCACCGCGATCGGCCCCCCGCCGGGCCCCCCTCCTCCGTGCGGCTGGGAGAACGTCTTGTGGAGGTTGAAGTGGACGATGTCGAAGCCGAAGTCGCCGGGCCTCGAGATCCCGCAGATCGCATTCAGGTTCGCGCCGTCGTAGTACATGAGCGCGCCGGCCTCGTGGAAGATCCGAGTGATCTCCTCGATCCCCTCGTCGAACAGGCCGAGCGTCGAGGGGTTGGTGAGCATCAGGCCGGCGGTTTGCGGCCCGACCTTTCCGCGCAGCTCGTCGAGATCGACATTCCCGCGCGGATCCGTTTTGACGCCGACGAGGTCATAGCCCGCCATCGTCACGCTGGCCGGGTTCGTGCCGTGCGCAGTGTCGGGGATCACGATCTCGCGGCGCTGCTCGCCCTCGCCACGGTCGGCGAAATAGGCGCGCATCAGCAGCAGCCCGGTCAGCTCGCCCTGGGAGCCGGCAGCCGGCTGGAGCGACACGGCCGGCAGGCCCACGACCTCGGCGAGGATCTCCTGCAGCCGCCACATCAGCTCGAGCGCCCCCTGCGAGGCGTCCTCCTCCTGGAGCGGATGCAGGTCGCGGAAGCCGGGCAGGTTGACGACGCGCTCGTTCACCCGGGGGTTGTGCTTCATCGTGCACGACCCGAGCGGGTAGAAACCCGTGTCGACTCCGAAGGTGCGGTCAGCAAGCGCGGTGAAGTGGCGGACAAGCTCCGGCTCGGAGATCTCCGGCAGCCGCGGCGGGCTGGCGCGGCGAAGGTCTTCGGGCACCTCCGACGCCGGCAGGTCGAGCCGCGGAAGCGACGATGCCCGCCGACCGGGCCTGGACTTCTCGTAGATCAGCTTCACGCGGCCAGCACCTCGACGAGACGGTCGATCTCGGCCGTCGTCCGCTTCTCGGTTACCGCGACGAGCAATGCGTCGTCGAGACCCGCGTAGTCGCGTCCGAGCGCGTAGCCCGGATGGATGCCCGCGGCGCGCGCGTCGCTGATCGCGTCCTTCGCGGGTCGTCCGACCCGTACGGCAAACTCCTTGAACGTTGTCTTCTCTGGAAACACAAGCTCTAGCCCGGCCTCGGTCAGACGCTCCTTCGCGTAACGCGAGAGCGCGAGGCAGGTCTCCCCCAGCTCGCGTAGACCGTGTGGTCCCAGCCACGAGAGGTGGACGAGGCCGGCCAGCGCGAGCAATGTCTGATTCGTCGTGATGTTGGAGGTGGCCTTTTCACGGCGGATGTGCTGCTCCCGGGTCTGCAGCGTCAGGACGAAGCCGCGCTTGCCATCTGAATCCACGGTCTCGCCGGAGATCCGCCCCGGCATGCGCCGGATGAACTCGGACCGCGCCGCCAAAAATCCATAGTGCGGGCCGCCGTACGACTGGTAATTGCCGGCCGGCTGGCCTTCGCCGATCGCGAGTGCGCAGCCGTAGGCGCCCGGTGCCTCGAGCACGCCGAGCGAGACTGGGTCGACATGCGCGATCGGCAAGGCGCCCGCGTCGTTGGCCGCGGAGGCGAGCTCCGGCGCCGGCTCCAGACAGCCGAAGAAGTTCGGCTGCTGGAAGATCACGCATGCCGCCTCGCCGGCAGCCGCCCGCAGCTCGTCCGGATCCGTCGTCCCGTCGCGATGCGGCACCTCGACCACGTCGAGCGCGAAGCCCGGTGCATACGTCTTGACGACCTGGCGCACCTGCGGGTTCAGCGCCTCGACGAGCACGACCGTCGAGCGGCCGGTCGCTTGCCTGGCGAGGTAGCACGCGTCCGCCGCGACGGTCGTCCCGTCGTAGCCGGAGGCGTTCGAGACGTCCATGCCGGTGAGCTCGCAGATCGCGGTCTGGTACTCGAAGATCGCCTGCAGCACGCCCTGGCTCATCTCGGGCTGGTAGGGCGTGTACGCGGTCAAGAACTCTCCTCGCGCGAGAACCGCATCGACGACTGCCGGGACGTAGTGGTCATAGATCCCTGCGCCGAGGAACGAAACCTCACGCCCCGTGTCGACGTTGCGCGCGGCGAGCCCGGTCAGGTGGTCCACCAGCTCGGGCTCCGAGAGTGCAGGCTCAAGGTCGAGCGCGCGTCCGAGGCGAACGCCCTCGGGTATCTGCTCGAAGAGGTCGTCGATCGAGTCGACGCCGATCGTCTCGAGCATCTGCTCGCGGTCCTGGTCGGTCAGCGACAGGAAGCTCACGTGCTCAGGCGGCCCTACGCTTCTTCGAGAAGTTGCCGGTAGGAGTCGGCGTCGAGCAGTGAGTCGGCCTCGGCCAGATCCGAGAGCCGAATCCGAACGAGCCAGCCCTCGCCGTAGGGATCCTCGTTGACGGTCTCGGGAGCGTCGACGACCTTCTGGTTGATCTCGATCACCTGGCCGGAGAGCGGGGTGATCAGGTCGGAGACTGCCTTGACGGACTCGACCTCGCCGTACGAGGCGTCCTTGGCAATCGTCGCCCCAGCCTCGGGAGGCTCGAAGTGAACGAGCTCCCCGAGCGAGTCCTGTGCGAACCAGGTGATCCCGAGCGTCGCCTCCTCGCCTTCGATTCGAGCCCAGTCGTGCTCTTGGTGGTAGCGCAGCTCGTCAGGGTAGGTCTCAGTCACCGCCACTCTTGCCGGCCTCCCTCTTGTAGATCGGCTTCTTGACGACACGTGCCCGTCGTGGCTTGCCGCGGACATCGATCGTCAGCTCCGTTTCCGGCGCGGCGCGTTCGGCCGGTACGTAGCCCATGCCGATCCCGCGGTCGAGCATCGGCGAGTGCGTGCCAGACGTGACCTCGCCCCCGCCCTCGATCGGCATGTTCTGCCGGGGGATCGCCCGCTCCTCCATCACGAAAGCAGCGAGCCGCTGCCGCGGGCCGGCCTCCTTGATTCGACGGAGCTCCTCGACACCCGTGAAGTTCGTGTCGAGCGCGCAGACCCAGCCGAGGCCCGCGGAGATCGCGTCGGTTTCGGGACCGATGTCGTTGCCGTGGAGCGGGTAGCAAACCTCGAGTCGCAGGGTGTCGCGCGCGCCCAGGCCCGCAGGCGTGGCGCCGCGCTCGACGACGCGATCCCAGAGCTCGGCCGCGTCCTCTGCCGGCACCATCAGCTCCACCCCCTGCTCGCCCGTGTAGCCGGTGCGGTTGATCATGCAGGCGATTCCGTCGAGCTCCCCCTCCGCGAACGTGAACGCAGGTGCCTCTTCGAGCCCGAGGCGCTCGAGCGAGCGAGGCCCCTGGACGGCGAGTAGCGCGTACTCGTCGGAGACATCACGTACGTCCGACCCGGCGATCTCACGTTCCTTCAGCCAGTCGAAGTCGTCCTCCCGGTTGGCGGCATTGACGATCAACAGAAAACGAAACGGGGTCAGGCGGTAGACGATCAGGTCGTCGACGATTCCACCCGACTCGTTCGTCAGGAGGGTGTATTGCGCGTCGCCGTCCCCGAGCTTTTCGAGGTCGTTCGACAGGGCCGACTGCAGCAGCTCCTGCGCCCGCGGCCCCTCGACCTCGAGCTCGCCCATGTGCGAGACGTCGAAGACGCCGGTGTCGTGCCGTACGGCTAGATGCTCCGGGATCACGCCCTCGTACTGCACCGGCATCTCCCACCCGGCGAACGGGACCATTCGTGCGCCGAGCGCAATGTGTCGTTCGAAGAGCGGCGTCCTCAGGAGGGTCTGCATCCGGCGGCTGATGCTAAAGGAAGCCGCCCCGGTCCCCCCGTCAATCGGAGGGGCCGGGACGGCCGGACCGGGTCATCGCGGGCTTCTGGCTTAGCAGTCACCCGAGAGGGCAATCGCGAACATTCCGCAACAGCCGGAGAACTAAACCTCTCGTCTAGGGCTCGCGCAGAAACGAAGGAACTTCGAGGACGTCGTCCGGGACGTCGAAGCCTTCGGTTCGAACCGGCTGCGGCGCTTCCGTGGGGATCTGCTCGGACTCGGCGGCCTGGGTTGGGCGGCGCCTGCGCGTGCGGTGCGGCCCGAATCCTGTTGCGATCACGGTGACCCGTACCTCTTCTCCGAGGGACTCGTCGATGACGGCGCCGAAGATGACGTTCGCATTCTGATCGGCCGCCCCAGTGACCACCTCGGCCGCCTCGTTCACTTCGAAGAGACCGATCTCGTGACCGCCGGTGACGTTGAGAAGAATGCCGGTGGCGCCTTCGATCGAGGCCTCGAGCAGCGGCGACGAAACGGCTGCCTGCGCCGCCTCGGTCGCGCGGTTCTCGCCGGAAGCCGCGCCTATCCCCATCAGCGCCGAGCCGGCGCCACGCATGATCGTCCGGACGTCGGCGAAGTCGAGATTGACGAGCCCGGGGATCGTGATCAGGTCGGTGATGCCCTGGACGCCCTGGCGCAGAACGTCGTCGGCGAGCTTGAACGCGTCCACGATCGAGGTCCGCTTCTCGACCACCTGGAGCAAGCGGTCGTTCTCGATCACGATCAGCGTGTCGACCATGTCTCGTAGGTCTTCGATGCCGCGCTCGGCCTGCTGCGACCGCTTGCGGCCCTCGAACGAGAACGGCCGGGTCACAACGCCGACGGTCAGTGCGCCGAGCTCCTCGCCGGCGAGCTCGCCCAGGATCGGTGCCCCGCCCGTACCGGTGCCGCCGCCCTCGCCGGCCGTGATGAAGACCATGTCAGCGCCCTTCAGCGCCTCCTTGAGCTCGTCCCGGCTCTCCTGGGCCGCGGCCTTCCCCACTGCCGGATCGGCACCCGCACCGAGCCCGCGGGTCTGCTGGGAGCCGATGTGAATCTTCACGTCGGCGTCACACATCAGCAGCGCCTGCGCGTCGGTGTTGACCGCGATGAACTCGACGCCGGTCAGGCCTGCGTCGACCATCCGGTTGACCGCGTTCGTGCCGCCGCCGCCGACTCCGACGACTTTGATCACGGCGAGGAAATTTCCTGTTTCGTCTCTTACACTCAAGGGTGCTCGACCTGAAGCTGTAGTGGAGCCTCTGCTTGTTCGCCCCATTCGTCGCAGGAGAGTACGCGGCTTCTACAGCGCTGTCAACGCCGAGCTGTAACCATTGATGTCAACCTCGACTTGAGACTTTAGGGTTGCCACCGGCGATCGGCCGCGTCGGAACCGTCACATCGATGTAGCCGCTCGTCCCGATCACGAACGGCAGCATGCGCGTCGCCACGGCCAGTTTCAGCGGCAGGGCGGTGGCGTCTCCGAAGCGAAGCTCGGGACCCTGGGAGAGCACGAACGTCAACTCGCGGTCGCTCGCCCGAACGACGGCGATCCGTCTTGCGAATCGCGCCGCTCGGGCGATCGCGAGTGCTCGAAGGCCCCGCGCGGCATCGGGATTGGGGAGCGGCTGGCCGACGTCGACGTTCTCGCTGCTCGGGATCCAGATCCGGGGTAGCTTCGGTGCCGCAAACAAGCCCGCGGGACGGATCACGCGCCCGTCGCTGGAGACGATCCACGCCGACATCCCACGCCGGAGGACGGCGATCGAGTGAGCCGGCGTCACGAACACGCGGAGCGTGTGCGGGAAGTCGCGGTCAAGCGAGACTGCGGCGACGTCCGAGAGCCCCGTGAGCCGCTGCTCGATCTCTCCCTGGTTGAGCGCGAGCAGGCTGCGGCCTCGCATCGGCTCGAGCGCCTTCTCCACGTGTGCGGCCACCTGCGGCGGAGCGCCGGTGATCTGAAAGGTCCTTAGGGCGAAGAGCGACGACTCGCGGGCGCCTAGGTACGCAAG
>Ga0075425_100005459_pt1 | contig 13217 bp, 12 predicted proteins | sample SoiMethybrSBSTD4_FD_75300 | JGI IMG/M metagenome (GOLD analysis project Ga0075425, IMG submission 75300) | Bulk soil microbial communities from a Populus tree surrounding site in Tennessee, USA - Soil MetaG P. TD hybrid SBSTD4 | ecosystem: Environmental > Terrestrial > Soil > Tree plantation...
GGAATACGCGCGACGATGGCTTCAAGAACTTCTTCGACGCCGAGACCGCTCTTCGCGCTGATCAGCAAGGCGTCTTGCGCAGGAATGGCGAGGACATTTTCGATTTGTTCTTTGACGTAGTCGGGTTGCGCCGCGGGCAGGTCCACTTTGTTGATGACCGGAACGATGGTGAGATTGTTGCCCGCGGCGAGAAACGTGTTTGCGACGGTCTGCGCTTCGACGCCCTGCGAAGCATCGACAACGAGCAGAGCGCCTTCGCACGCGGAAAGCGCGCGGGAAACTTCGTAGGAAAAATCCACGTGGCCGGGCGTGTCGATCAGGTTCAAACGATAGGTGTTGCCGTCCTTGGCATTGTAGTGGAGGCGGATACTCTTCGCTTTGATGGTGATGCCGCGCTCGCGCTCCAGATCCATGGAGTCGAGAACCTGTTCATGCATTTCGCGCTGCGAAAGCGCGCCGGTCATTTCCAGAAGGCGGTCGGCCAGCGTGGACTTGCCGTGGTCAATGTGCGCGATGATGCAGAAATTTCGCTGGAACTGTGGGTCCATGTACCTGTTCTGCCGGCGGCGGAAAGTTCCGCACGCCCTACGTTTTCCTAAAGTTTCGCGATGGGAGCACAGACGGACTGCGCGGAATCGCAATCTTGGAACAAGTAGTTTGCCACAAATTGTGCGGGGCGTCAGCCGAAGCGCAGGCGAGAGAAAGCGCGGACAAGTCAGCGGCGGAACTGGTTGATGATCCAGAGAATCAGGCTGATGAATACGCTGATGACCAGGCAGGAGACGAGCGGGAAATAAAATGTGCTGTTCTGACCGCGGTGAACGATGTCTCCGGGCAGGCGGCCTAGACGGAAGGGAAGTTTGCCGCCGAAATAAAGGAGCGCGCCAACGGCGATGAGCACGGAGCCGAGGATGAGAAGGGTGCGGCCGAACTGTTGGATCGGATTCACGACCGAATTCTAGCTGGAATTGACGAGATTTACGCCGCTGTCGCGATGCGGCGGGCGAGATCGTTTTGTTCGGCAATGGATTCGGCACCGATGGTGAAGGCGTCGAGGACGTTTAGTCCGAGCGCATAGCGGAGCGCGTCGTCCTGGCGATCCCGGAGTGCGCCCTGGCCGAGGATCTTCATGCCAAGAACGGCTTTGCCGGAGGCTTTCATTTCGCGGAGGACGCTGACGACGGTGTCGGGATCGGCGTCCATATGTGCGCCGACAGGATTGACTCGAGCAAGATCTACTTCGACCCACGGAGATTTCGCTGCTGCTCGCAGAGCTTCGATGGAATGGCAGGAGCAGCCGTGAGCGAGGATGGTTTTTTTGTGCTTGGCTTCTTCGAGCACATCCATCACCGGGCGATAGCGGGCGGTCCAGTCGCCTTCGGTGAGGCAGTGCATCAGGACGATGTCGATTTGCTCGATGCCGAGTTCGCGGCGAAAGCGGTCGAGGTCAGAACGCATTTCGTTAGGATCGCGAGCCCAGGATTTGGTGAGGACGGTGACTTTGCTCCGGTCCAGATGCTTGAGGGCTTCGGCGACATGCGGATGGCTGCCATAGGAGTCGGCGGCATCGAAGAAGCGGAGACCGTTTTCGTGGAAGCCGTTGAGCAGGAGCCGGGAGAGGCCGTCAATGCCGAGCGCGGTTTGGTGAGAGTGGTGACCGGCGCCTACCGTGCCGGTGCCCATGGCAAGCCGCGAGGTAGTGATACCGGTGTTGCCGAGCGTCACCGCGTCGGACGCGGAGAATTTTTGAGTGAGCGGCGGGATGGCGACGGAGCGGCTGCAGCCGAGGGAGTACGATGCGATAAAAGCGCCGGCAGCGAAGCGGGAAGAGCGGTGGAGAAAGTCGCGACGGAGCATGGAAACCTCCGGGTGGTGAGAACAGGCTACACCTGAATGGGACGCGGGAGAGGAGGAAAGGTTTTTCGAGAAAGAGGATTGCAATCGGGGGCTCCTGAGAAACCGCGCCCTTAAAACCGAGGGTGTGGCACCTACCAGGAATCCAGGCGAACGAGCCGGCTACTCTTCTTCCTCGAATTCACCCATTTGCATGGTGAGGTAGCGTTCGTAGCCGAGTTCCTTGATCTGGTGCATTTGGGCTTCGAGCCAGTCCACGTGATGTTCTTCGTCCTTGAGGAGTACGACGAGCAGATCACGCGAGCCGTTGTCTTTTTCCGCGACAGCGATCTGGATGGCGGCGTTATAGGCTTTGACGGCGGAGAGCTCCAGATCGAGATCGCTCTGCATCATTTCCTGGACATTTTTCCCGACGGTCAGTTCGAGTGGCTGCATGCCCGGCGTGCCGTCGAGGAAGAGGATGCGTTCGATCAGCGCTTCGGCGTGCTTCATTTCGCCGATGGATTGTTTCTTGATGTATTCAGAGAGGCGGTCGTAGCCCCAGTTCTCGCACATTTCGGCGTGGAGAAAATACTGGTTGATGGCGGTCAGCTCTTCACGGAGAGCTTTGTTGAGTTCCGCGATGACTTTTGGTGAGCCTTTCATGATGCCCGGAGTATAGCGCCGGAGGGGAAGCGAGCGAAGGGAAAAAGCAGATCCCTCGCTTGCGATGCTCACTCGGGATGACCATTCTTATCGGATGGTCAGATGAGTTCGCGGCCGGAGAAGAAGTAGCCGATTTCAAAGGCTGCTGTTTCGGTAGCGTCGGAACCGTGGGTGACGTTGTTGCCGATGCTGGTGCCGAGGTCGTGGCGAATGGTGCCTGGCGCGGCTTTCTTGGGATCGGTTGCGCCCATGGTGTCGCGCCATTTCAAGATGGCACCTTCGGCTTCGAGAACCATGGCGATGATTTTGCCGGAGGACATGAAGTCGGTGAGTTCGCCGAAGAAAGGCCTCTCGCGATGCACCGCATAAAACCCGCCCGCTTCTTCTTTCGTCAGGCGCATCGACTTCAGGGCAACGATGGTGAAACCTGCTTTGTTGATGCGGGACAGAATTTCTCCCTGTAGGCCGCGCGATACGGCGTCGGGTTTGATGATTGCGAATGTACGTTCGAGAGCCAAGCTACTTTCTCCTCTTTGTGAGTTTCCCACGCCTAAGTTTCTTCGTTTTAACGAACTTACGATCTACGTAAATGTGGTGGATAGTTCGGTTCTCTTCCACGAAGGCAAGTTCCAATCGACCATCCTCATCGAAACCTGAGAACCGGATCGGAACACCGACAATTGCCGAAATGGCTGCCTGATCCTCACCGGGTAAGCCGTCGCGCAATCCGGGCGGAAGCTTTTCCAGAATAACCGTCGCTCCTGGCCGCAACGAAATCCCTGTTAAGCCCACACTTTTCTTCCGAGCCACTCGGAGAAATCCCCTGTTATTTCAAGGCGGCGGCCATGGTGGTGCCAAGGTCCGCGGGTGTTTCTACGGTCTTTATGCCGGCGGCATTCATGGCGGCGTATTTGTCTTTGGCCGTGCCCTGGCCGCCGGAAATGATGGCGCCTGCGTGGCCCATGCGGCGGCCTGGAGGAGCAGTTTGGCCGGCGATAAAGCCGACGACCGGTTTTTTCATGTTGGCCTTGATCCACTCAGCGGCAGTTTCTTCCGCGTTGCCGCCGATTTCGCCGATCAGAATCACAGCGTGTGTATCGGGATCGTCGTTGAAGAGCTTAATCGCATCGAGGAATGACGTGCCTATGATGGGGTCGCCGCCGATTCCGATGCAAGTGGACTGTCCGATGCCTAGGCGCGTGAGCTGATCCACGGCTTCGTAAGTGAGGGTGCCGCTGCGGCTGACTACACCCACGTGACCTTGCTTATGGATACGCCCCGGCATGATGCCGATCTTGCATTTGCCCGGAGAAATAGTGCCGGGGCAGTTAGGGCCGACAAGCCGGGTTTTGGCGCGATTCACTACGGAGGTGACGCGGACCATGTCAATGACCGGGATGCCTTCGGTGATACAGATGACCAGCGGAACTTCAGCATCGGCCGCCTCCAAGATCGCGTCTGCGGCATAAGGGGGTGGTACGAAAATTACGGAAGCGTTCGCGCCGGTGCCTTTCACGGCTTCGGCGACGGTATTGAAGACGGGACGCTCGAGATGCTTTGTTCCACCTTTTCCTGGCGTCACGCCACCGACAACATTCGTTCCGTACTCAATCATCTGCTGAGCGTGAAACGTTCCCTCGCGCCCCGTGAAACCTTGCACGATGAGTTTTGTTTTTTCGTTAACAAGGACGCTCATCGGGCACCTCCGGCAAGCGACACCACCTTTTGCGCGCCGTCCTTCATGCCGTTGGCGATGGTGAAGTTGAGGCCGGAATCGCGCAGGATTTGCTGGCCCTGCTCAACGTTTGTGCCTTCCATGCGGACGACTACGGGAATTTTCACTTGCAGATCCTTGGCCGCGGCGACGACTCCGGTTGCGAGCACGTCGCAACGAAGGATGCCGCCGAAGATATTGATGAAGACTGCTTTCACAGCCTGGTCGCTGAGCAGAATGCGGAAGGCATTCTTAACCTGTTCGGCGGAAGCGCCGCCGCCGACATCGAGGAAGTTGGCCGGCGATCCGCCGGCGTACTTGATGATGTCCATCGTGGCCATGGCCAGGCCCGCGCCGTTGACCATGCAGGCGACGTTGCCTTCGAGCTTGATGTAGTTGAGACCATACTTGGAGGCTTCGACTTCAAGCGGGTCTTCTTCGTCGAGGTCGCGGAGGCCGCGCAGATCGGTGTGGCGGAACAGGCCGTTGTCGTCGAACGTCATTTTTGCGTCGAGCGCGACGAGGCGGCCATCGCCGGTGAGCACGCACGGATTAATTTCGAGCAGGGAAGCATCGGTATCGACAAACGCTCGATAGAGCGCCTGGAAAAACGGCGCGGCGTGATTGGCAGCGTCCCCGGAGAGACCGAGGCCGAAAGCGAGCTTGCGCGCTTGGTAAGGCTGGAGGCCGACGGCGGGATGAATCGTCTCTTTCAGAATGGCTGAGGGATCTTTCTTGGCGACTTCCTCGATTTCCATGCCACCGGCGGCGCTTGCCATGAAAATCACGCGAGCGGATTGGCGGTCAACCAGCAGGCTGAGGTAGAGCTCGCGCTTGATGTCCAGGCCTTCTTCGATGAGGAGACGCTTTACAATGCGGCCGCTAGGGCCGGTCTGGAATGTGACGAGGTTCATGCCCAGCATCCGCGAGGCCATTTCCGCGGCTTGGTCGGGCGAATGCGCAATTTTGACGCCTCCACCTTTACCGCGTCCGCCGGCGTGAATTTGCGCTTTCGCTACGACGACAGGCGATTTCAAGCGATTTGCGCCTTCGCGCGCCTCTTCTTTCGTAAAGGCGACTTCGCCGCGAGGAGTAGTAACGCCATAGCGCGCCAGAATTGCTTTGGCTTGATACTCGTGAATCTTCATCAGTGATCCGTTAGTGTTTAGTGTTCGGCCGTCGGACAACCAGCCAGTGTTAGAATTTTGCCGTTCGCAAAACATAGAAGTGTACTCGGAACACGACGGATTGGGCAAGGAACGCACCGAATGAGCGGCTTTTTGACATTTTGCGGGACACTCGCGTGAGTCAGCGATTGCTCGAAACAGCGATCGCTGGGTGCGAATTGACGTCGGCGCAGGCCGAGGAGCTGATGGAGCAGCTGCTTCGCGGGCGGATCGAGACGCGGGAGATTTTGCAGCTTCTGCTAGCGCTGAATGCGCGGCCGTACCGCGCCGCAGAGTTGGCAGGGTTTGCGCGAGCGATGCGGCGCCACGCTGCGGTTGTGTTTGTCGAGGGCGAGGCTCTGCCGGAGCGAATGGTGGATACGTGCGGAACCGGCGGCGATGATTCGGGGACGTTCAACATCTCTACCGCCGCGGCGATTGTAGCCGCCGCGGCGGGGGCACGGGTAGCGAAGCACGGGAATCGCGCGGCGAGCTCGAAATGCGGAAGCGCCGACGTGTTGGAAGCGCTGGGGGTACGGATTGACCTACCGTTCGAACAAATCGGGCGCGGGATTCGCGAGATCGGTATCGGGTTTCTGTTTGCCCAGGCAGCGCACACGGCGACTCGTCATGCTGCGCCTGCGCGGAAGCAGATTGGCGTTCGCACAATATTTAACCTGCTGGGGCCACTAACCAATCCTGCGAAAGCGCAGGCGCAGGTGCTTGGTGTGTTTTCGGCGGATGTGGTCGACGTTGTGGCCGGAGCGCTGGCGGAATTGGGGACGGAGCACGCCTTTGTCGTCCATGGAGCGGGAAAGCTGGATGAGATTTCGCTGGCAGGGCCGACATTGGTGGCGGAAGTTCGGGCGGGGACCGTTCGAAAGTTTTCAGTAACCCCCGAAGACTTTGGCAAAGAGGATGCGCCCTTGGCGGCGATTCGGGGCGGGAGCCTGGGCGAGAATGCAGCGCTCATCCAGAGCTTGCTGGCCGGCACTATGGAGAGCGAGGAGGACAAGGCTCGTCGCGATATTGTCGTGATCAATGCTTCCGCGGCATTGGTGGCGGCCGGTGTTGCGAGAACCTTTCGTGAAGGAGCGGAGTTAGCGGAAAAGGCGCTTGTCGAAGGAGCAGCGACCGGCAAGCTGGAAGCGCTTCGCCGTTATGGTGCAGAGTAGCCGCGCAACTGGCGTGTACGATTCCGCATCTCCGATCGGCTGAGTTTTTGCCCACTCTTTTTTGCGGTATATAGTTTAGGAAGCGAAGCCAGCGCCTCGCCCGCGCAACGGCTGCAGCTCAGGCTCCGCAAAGGCAAACCGCAGGAATGGCAGACGTCAACAAGCATCTGGACCGCGCCAAGAAGTTTCTAGAGAAGAACCGCATAGAGGATGCGATTGAGGCGTACCTATCGGTTCTGGAGGAAGCGCCGTCGCATCCCGAGGCGACACAGGCGCTGGGTGATTTGTATGCGCGTCGCGACCAGCCGGACCGCGCTGCCGTCTACTACGGCATGTTTTTTGATTTGTTGGTTGATCCCAAGGATGAAACCAAAGCTCTGGCAATTTATAACCGGTTTCTGAAACACTCCGCAGCCGCGCAGCAGCCGCCCGAGCGTATCGCGCGCTACGCATTTCTGCAGCAGCGGCAAAATCGTACCGAGGAAGCCAGCGAGCAATACGGCAAAGCTGCGGAACTCTTTACGGCGGCGGGACGACAGGAAGACGCGCTGTTCTGTTGGGAGCGCATCGCGCAACTGGAGCCGGACAACCTTTCTCGGCAGATCAAACTGGCGGAAGTAGCGGAGAAGAGCGGACGAAACCTGCTGGCTGCGCGCGCGCTTCTGCGAGCCGGTCAACTGGCCTCCGCCGCTGGGGCTGCCGACGATTCACTCAAGCTGCTGGCGCGTGCGCATGGGCTGGCGCCGCAAGAACGAAGCGTGGCGTTGCTGTATGCAGCGGCGCGGCTGCGCAAGGGAGAAGCCGGGGAAGCGGCGAAACTACTCGAACCATTTTCGGCTAGCGAAACCGATCCCGTCTACCTCGAAACGTTTGCCGATGCGCTGATGCGGTCGGGCCAACTGGATCGTTCACGCGGAATCCTCGAAAAACTGCTGCAGGAAAAGAACGCCGGCCTGGCAAGGCTGTTTCAACTGGCAGACCTCTATGCTGCCGCAGGGAGCGGGAACAAGGTGGTCGAAGTCCTGGCGTTCCTCAAAAAAAGAATGTTTGCGGAGAAGCGGCAGAACGAGTTTGCCGCGCAGGTTGACGATGTCGGCGGCCGGCATGTGGGATCAGCCGAGCTTTTGGAGTTCTGGGCGGCGCTTTACAACGAGCTGAATCGTGAGTCCAAGTACTTCGAAATCACGATCAAGCTGTTCGACGCCTATCTGGAACGGAACGAAGTCCGGAAGGCCTGCGACGCGATGGAACGTTTGGTCGACATCGATGCGTACGACTATCGGAATCAGGAACGGCTGGAAAAGTTAAAAGGGAGGGCTGATGAAGCTTTCCTCAAGCGGGTCGCCGGCAGGTTGACCAAATCAGGCACCAATGTCTCGACGTCGGATTCCACTCCTCAGACGGGTATTGGCAAGGGACGCGAACCGGCCAGTCCGGTGACAGAAGAAGCGCAGCGCATGCAGGCGCTGGAGGACTTGATTGTCCAGACGGAAATCTTTCTTCAGTATTCGCTGCAAAGCAAGGCCATAGACCGCTTGCAGAAAATCGCGGAAATGTTCCCCGGTGAAGAGGAACAAAACTCTCGGCTCAGGAATTTGTATCAGACGGCAAATTGGTTCCCGAAGGGAGCGCCGCCGAAAAAGACTGATGCTCCGCGCGCGAGCGCGGCCGGGCCGGACTCGAGTCAGCCGCTCACCGCCAAGACGGGCGCGTTCAATGCCGATACGCTCCGCGACCTGTCGAAGATCTCTGAAATCAATCAGAAGATTTTTCGCCAGCAAACTCCGCGCGCCATGTTGAATACGGCGGTCAACGAGGTCGGCGAATATCTGCACGTGAGCAGGGCATTGGCCGTCGTTGGCGCTCCTGGCAGACCGCCTGACATGGCGGCGGAGTTTTGCGGCCAGAATCTGAAACCCGCGCCTGGCGCGCAGGTCGTCTTTCTGTTGGCTCAAGTGGAAAAGACTGGGCCCGACGACATGGGCGGTCTGGTTCTAGAAGACGCACCCGGCCCGGCACTACGAGATTTGGGTTTGCGCACGGCACTCGGCGTGCGCATTACCGACCGCGAAACGCAACAGAGCGCCGGAATGCTGATTGTCGGGCAGTCTGAGCCGCGGAAGTGGAAGCCAAACGAAACGTATTTCCTGCAAGCAATTGGCGACCAGATGCTGATGAGTGTCAGCCATACGCGGCTCCGCTCACTCGTACGGCGCATGGGCGTTTCCGATGAACGCAGCGGGTTGCTGAGCCGCAGTTCCTACCAAAGTTGTTTGCTAACCGAAGCGGACCGCGCTCGCGTGCAAGGCACGCCGCTGGCGCTGACCATCGTGCAGATTGACCGTGGTGCGGACTTGGTGCGGTCGCAGGGCGAATCGCCTATGGAGCGTTTTCTCGAACAACTGGCGCGGTCGCTGCAGCCCATCGTGCGGCAAAACGACGTGGCCGTGAAATATACGTCTTGGTCGCTGGCGTTCATTCTGCCGGACACCACGCTCTCTGGTGCGCAGAACCTTGCGGACAAATTGCGCCGCGCCGCCGCGGGCATTCGGCCACCATGGGATTCCACTTCGATTACACTGAGCGCTGGAATCGTGCAAGCCGTCGCGAAACCTGACTATGAAAGTGAAGACATCGTGACGGACTTGATGAACCGCGCGGAATTCTCCGTCGAAGAGGCTCGCAAACGCGGCGGGGATACGGTTGTGACTCTTGAAGCTCCTAAAATTTGACGCGTTGCACCCGTTCCCTGCGGATTGCATCTAACTCCAGACGAGGTTCGCAATGTTTCCAACCGATGTCGTGATTGTGGCAGGCGCTCGCACGCCAATGGCGCGTTATACGGGCGCATTTTCGGATGTGTCGGCAATTGATTTGGCGTCGGCAGCTTCGAAAGAAGCGGTATGCAGATCGGGAGCAAATCCCGCGGAATTTGATCACGCGATTTTCGGCAACGTAATGCAGACGAGCGCGGACGCTCTTTACGGCGCGCGGCACGTGGCGTTGAAGGCGGGCCTCAGGACGGAGACGCCTGCGGTGACGGTCAATCGCCTTTGCGGTTCTGGTATCGAAGCTATCGCGCAGGCGGCTCAGCGGCTTCTGCTTGGCGAAAGCGAACTGGTTCTCGCCGGCGGCATGGAAAACATGACGCAGGCGCCGTTCGTGATTCGCGGATTGCGCAATGGCCTCAAGCTGGGCGGTGGCGCATTGGAAGATACGCTGATGGTTGGCTTGACCGACACATACTGTGGCTTGCCCATGGCGATGACGGCCGAAAAACTCGCTGAGCAATACGGCATTACGCGGAAGGGCGCTGACGCCTACGCTCTGCGCAGCCAGCAGGCAGCCGACGCCGCATACAAAGCCTGCCGCATCAAGGAAGAGCTGGTGCCGGTCGAAGTAAAACAAGGCAAGAAGTCCATCACGGTCAGCGAAGACGACCATCGCCGCCCCGACACCACGATGGAAACTCTGGAAAAGTTGCCGCCGTCGTTCAAAAAAGACGGCATCGTCACCGCCGGCAACGCCAGCGGAATCGTGGACGGCGCCGCAGCGGTCGTTGTTACCAGGGAGAAGACCGCGAAGGAACGCGGATTGAAGCCGATTGGACGCATCATTTCGTGGGCCACAACGGGCGTGGATCCGAGCGTCATGGGCATCGGCCCGGTTCCAAGCTCCCAGAAAGCGCTGCAAGCAGCGGGTTTGACTGTCGAGCAGATGGATCGCGTCGAGGTCAACGAAGCGTTCGCAGCGCAATATCTGGCGGTTGAAAAGGCGCTGGGGTTGAACCGCGACAAAACCAACGTAAACGGGGGAGCTATCGCACTAGGACACCCGCTCGGTGCGTCGGGCACGCGGTTGGTCATCACCCTTCTGAACGAATTGCGGCGAAACAATCTCCGCTATGGTCTGGCCACAGCCTGCATTGGCGGCGGCCAGGGCATTGCGATCATCGTCGAGAACATCGCCCGAGCGTAATCCTGTACTTCAGGCACTCCGGCAAGCCTCTGCGGGAATTTGATACACTCTTGTTCCGGCCCTGGGGCGGGTCATTGCGGGAATCCCCGCGAGTCTAACGAGGAAAAGTCATGGCGATTGAGAAAGTGGGAGTCGTGGGGTGTGGTCTGATGGGCGCGGGCATCGCACAGGTAAGCGCGGCCGCGGGCTTCACGACGGCAGTGAGAGAAGTCAGCCCCGAACTCGTGGACAAGGGACTCAAGGGCATCGAAAAAAATCTGGCGCGCCTGGTTGAGAAAGGCGCGATCACGGAAGCCGCAAAGAGCGAAATCCGCAGCCGCTTGAAGGGCACCACGGTCATCGAGGATCTAAAAGAGTGCGACCTGGTTATCGAAGCGATCATCGAGCAGCTTCCCGCAAAACGTGAACTCTTCAGCGCGCTGGATCGCTTGTGCTCTGAGAAAACAATCTTTGCCAGTAACACCTCCTCGCTGACCATTACGGAAATCGCCACTGCCACCAAGCGCCCGCAACGGTTTGTGGGACTGCACTTTTTCAATCCGGTGCCAGTGATGAAGCTGGTGGAAGTCGTGAAGACGATCGCGACCGACGCCGCGGTATACGAAGAAATGGTTGCCTTCGGAACAAAACTGGGCAAGGTCGCTGTCCGCGCAAACGATTCCACCGGCTTCATCGTGAATCGCCTGCTGGTGCCGTATCTGCTTGACTCGATTCGCGCGCTCGAAGAAGGCGTTGGCTCCATCGAGGACATAGATAACTCGATGAAGCTCGGCTGCGGACATCCGATGGGACCGCTGACGCTTTTGGACTTCGTCGGTCTCGACACCACCTACTATATCTCGCAGATCATGTTCGATGAGTTCAAGGAAAAGCGATTTGCCGCACCGCCGCTCTTGAAGCGGATGGTCCTCGCCGGATGGAACGGCCGCAAGGCGGGCCGCGGTTTCTACGATTATTCCGATCCGCAGAAACCCGTGCCGCAGAAATTCTGACAAGCTTGGGACGACGATGAGCTACGAAAACATTCTATACGACAAAAAAAACGGAATCGCGACGATCACCTTCAATCGCCCCAAGGTGCTGAACGCGCTGAACCGCAAGACGGTGGAGGAACTACAAAGCGCGTTGCTCGATGCTCGCGACGACGCCAGTGTCCGTGTACTGATTCTCACCGGCGCCGGCGAAAAGGCGTTCGTAGCCGGTGCAGACATCGGCGAACTCGCCCAACAAACTCCGGTGGGCGGCAAAGAGTTTTCTCTTTTCGGACAGAGTGCATTTCATCTCCTCGAAACGCTCGGAAAGCCTTCGATTTGCGCCATCAACGGGTTCGCGCTGGGTGGAGGCTGCGAATTGGCGCTGAGCTGCTCGGTGCGAATCGCGAGCAAAACGGCGCGCCTCGGCCAGCCCGAAGTAAAACTAGGCATTCTCCCCGGCTACGGCGGTTCGCAGCGCCTCACGCGCCTCTGCGGTAAAGGTATGGCGCATGAATTGTGCCTCACTGGCGAAATGATCAGCGCCGAAGAAGCGCTTCGTATCGGCCTCGTGAATCACATTTACGAACCGGCGGAACTGTTGCCCGCCGCGGAGGCGATGGCCAAGAAAATCATCGCCAACGCGCCACTGGCCGTGAAGTTCACCATGGAAGCCATTGAACGCGGCGTCGAAATGCCGCTGGAGGAAGGACTTTTTCTAGAGGCGACGCTTTTCGGCGTGGCCTGCGCCACCGAAGATATGCGCGAAGGCACGAAAGCCTTCTTGGAAAAGCGCCCTGCGGCATTCAAAGGGAAATAAGGAAACGGAGCCTGAGCGATTTTGTCTAGCAAACTCCAGCCTGAAAAAATCAGCGGCGAAATTACCGCGCAAGGTCTGCGTTTTGCCATTGCGGTCAGCCGCTTCAATAGTTTTATCACGGAGCGTTTGCTGGCCGCCGCGGTTGACGCCCTGGAGCGCGCGGGCGCTCAAGGTAAAGACGTCAATGTGGTTCATGTTCCCGGCGCATTCGAGTTGCCGCTTGCCGCCAAGAAGCTCGCGCTCACGGGCAAGTATGATGTGCTGATCGCAATCGGCTGCGTGCTTCGCGGCGAAACTGCGCACTACGACTACGTTTGTTCCGAAACGTCGCGTGGCCTGCAGCTCGCGCAGATGGATACCGGCGTCCCGGTGATTTTCTGTGTGCTGACCTGTGACACCCTCGAGCAGGCAATTGACCGTGCCGGCTTGAAGGGCGGCAACAAGGGATTTGAAGCAGGGCTTGCCGCAATCGAAATGGCGCAGCTTTCCCGCAAGCTGAAATCCGCGGCACCGGCCAAAGCCGCCAACACGAAAGTGCGGCGCAAGTAACGTGCGTCTCCGCTCCAAGTCACGCGAATACGCCATGCAGATGCTCTTCCAGTGGGAAATGAGCAAGAAAGAGCCGCGCAAACTGGTCGAACAATTTTGGAAGGGAGCTGCGGCTGCCGATCTGACCGAGAGTTTCGCGAACGAGTTATTTGAAGGCGCGGCGAAGCAGGTCATAGAGCTTGACGGCCTCATCGAGCAGCACAGCGAATGGAAGTTGGACCGGATCCCGGCAATTGATCGCGCCATCTTACGGCTCGCGATCTATGAATTGCGCACCAATACGGCGCAGCGGCGAACCGTGTTCAACGAGGCTCTGGAACTGGCCAAGAAATATTCCGGCGAAGA
>Ga0075425_100005460_pt1 | contig 13217 bp, 7 predicted proteins | sample SoiMethybrSBSTD4_FD_75300 | JGI IMG/M metagenome (GOLD analysis project Ga0075425, IMG submission 75300) | Bulk soil microbial communities from a Populus tree surrounding site in Tennessee, USA - Soil MetaG P. TD hybrid SBSTD4 | ecosystem: Environmental > Terrestrial > Soil > Tree plantation...
ACCTGATCGACGTGAATCTGCGGACCCTCGGCGATGACGTACGTGAGCTTCGCGCTGGTCTTGTCGGCGGAGAGCTCGGGGCGCGGCGTGACCTGCACTTCGGCGTTGCCGCGATCGGCGTAGAACGTCTGGATCGCGAGCAGATCGTTGCGCATCAGTTGCGGATTGAGCGGGAGTCCGGGGTGAAGCTGCATCTTCGGCAGCTCGTTGGCGTGAACCTGCTGCAAGCCTTCGATGGTCATCTCGGTCACGATCGTCTGCGGACCTTCGGTGATCGGGAAGTCGACGATCATCGTGCTCGTCCGCGCGTCGGTGGTGACGATCGGAGTCGCCACCGTCGCTTCGGAGAATCCGTTGAGGCGGTAGTACGACTCGATGGCGTCGCGATCGGAACCGAGCTCCGTTCGTGTCGGCGCGGTCGGACGATGGAAGATCTTCGCGGCGAGCTCCTTGAATCCGCCGTGCGTCGACGTCGGAATCACATTGCGCAGCTCCGCGTCTTTGATCTTCTGATTGCCGGTGAAGGTGATGGCGACGAGGCGGAAGCGCTGTCCCGGGCTCACATGGAACGTCGTCGTCCACGTGTTCGTCGCCGCATCGAGATGCTCTTCGGTGTCGACGCTGGCGTTGTAATAGCCGAGCTCTTGATAGGCCTTGACGATGTCGTCGGCCGCGGTGTCGATCAGGTCCTGGCTGTACGCCTCGTTCTTCGCGAACGGAATGAGACGGCGGACGTCGTGCGCGGAGACGCCGGTGACCGCGACCTTCACGATCGGACCGGCCACAGCGGCGTAATGCAGCGACACGCTCTTCGTTGCGGCGTCGTACGTGTCGTTGACGAAGCGAACGTCCGCCTTGCGGTAGTTGCGGCGAATCATGAAGCGCTCCATCCGCTCGGCGTCGGTGCGGGCGTCGAACACGCGGAACGTGCGTCCCGGCCCGCGTTTCATCTGAGCGATGAGCTGCTGCGGCGTGAACGGCGCGATGTTGCCTTCGATCGTGACGTCGCGGATCGTCGCGCGCGGTCCGGTCGTCACGTGCATGATCACGGTGGCGCGGCTGCGCGAGCGCTCGAATTGCGTTTCAGGATCGACGGTCGCTTCGAGGAAGCCGGCGCGGTTGAGGTACTGCTGCACCGCGGTGGCGCTGCGGTCGACGGCGTTGAGCGAGAGGATGTCGCCGGCGCGCACGGACATCTCGCGCTCGGAGCGCTCGCGGTCGGTGCCGTGCAAGCCGTCGAAGGTGACGTCGTCGACGCGATAGTTGAGGGAGAGGACGAAGGTGACGTCGACACCGGCCGCATTCGGTTCCGATTCGACGCGCACGTCGCGGAAGTCGCCGGTGGCGAAGAGGCTCTTGATCGACGACTGCACGGCGCGCAACGACATCGGTTGTCCGACGCGCAGTGCGACGTAGTTGGAGAGCACGTTCGTGTCGAATCGCGCGTCGGCGCGATAGTCGATCTTCGTCACGATCGGCGCGTCGCTCGGCGGCGGCACCGTGATCTCTTCGATCTTCGGCGGCGCTGCGACCGCGCCCGCCGATGCGAAGAGCGTCACTTCATCCTGCTTCCGTCCACCCCACGTCCAATGTCCTTCGTAGCGGCGGCGGAAGCGCGCCTCGGCGCGGTACTCGTGGCGCACTTCGTCGTTCGTGATGCGCAGCGTCCACTCGGGATTGACCTGCCACTCGAGCAGCGCGCGGTAGTGCGGATGATCGAGGTTGTAGATGATGAGAACGCGAATGTCGTTCGACATGCGGCGTTCGAGTGTGACCTTCGCGCCGGGATCGTCGGCGGTGTCGAGGTTGCCGGGGTCGTAGCTGAACGAGTCGACGAACGGGAGGATCTTGTTGCCGAGCAGCGACGAGAGACCCTGGAACAGCAATCCTTGATTGAACGGACTCGCTCCGGCGGTATTGATCGCCGTAGGTCGCTGCGCCGTCAGCCCGCCGAATCCGAGGAGCGAGAAGAGCGTGATGTCGCTGGCGGGAGGATCGCTGGTGATCGACGGCGTGAAGCGATCGAGCGTGCCGACGAGATTCACGGTGACGTCGATCGGTCCGCTTTCGAGCTCATTGAATCCGCCGCCGGCGACGCGTCCTTCGATCGTGACGTCGAAGTACGGATCGATGCGGAACGGATTCTGGAAGTTGATCGTGCCGCGCGTCACGGTGTAGTCGACGTTCTGCAGTCGCACGCGTCCGCCTTCGTTGAGCGTCACCGATCCGATGACGCTCGGATTGGCGAGCGTGCCGGTGACGTAGAGGTCCGCGCTGCCGGTGACGTCGGCGATGTTGTTGCGCACCGCCAGCGTGTTCGGCGCGGTGACCTGCAAGCGAAGGCTGACGCGATCCTGCCAATTGGCGGCGACGATCGGCGTCACGCTGCGGCGCGACAACACGGCGTTGAGGATGGCGGCGCTGAAGTCGATGTCTTTCGAATAGAGCGCGCGGTTGACGGCGATGTCGCCGGTGAGGACGAAACGCTCCGTGTCTCCGCTCAGCGTGACAGCGAAGTTGCTCCCGATCGTGAGTCCTTCGTAGTAGCGAATGGAGACGTCGGTGCCTTGCAGCGTCAGTCGCGCCGAGACCGGCTTGATTCCGTTGACGGCGATGGAGCCGCCGGCGATCACCGATCCGCCGCCGAGTGTGGCGCGCAGCGAGTCGATCTTGATGCGATCCGGCTCGAAGACGACGGTACCGGTGACGTGATCGATGATCTGCGGGAATCCGGCGAAGCGGAATTGCGCGTCGTGCACTTCGGCGCTGCCGATGATGTGCGGATCGGTCATCGTGCCGGTGATGCCGGCATTGACGACGAAGTGCCCCTCGGCGCGCAGGTCTTTGACGAAGAGCTGCAGCAGCGACGCTTCGATCTCGCCTTTGACGTCGACGTCGAGAATCTGTTTGCCGATGACTTCGGCGAAACCGGAGATGGAGAATCCGCTCGCTTCTTCTCCCGTGCTGGCGAGCGCGAAGTCATCGAACGTGATGCGGCCGCCGCGCATGCCGAAGCGAATCGGACGCACCGGCGTGAACTGGTGATCGGAGAGCTTGAGCGTGAGCTGCGGCATCGTGGCGTCGATGCGCAGCGCTTCGATCGGCGTGAGATTGCCGCCGAGCTTCAAGTCGACCGTGAAGTTGCCGGACGCGGGAAGCGATGCCGTCGTCGGCGAGAGCGCGATCAGTTTTGCGATGTCGGCGCAGACGATGTGCACGGTGCCGTCGATGGCGAGGTTCGGTCCGACGTTGCCGCTGCCGTCGATGGTGAGGATGTCGGCAATCGATCCCTTCACGATCATCTGTCCGTTGCGAATGGCGAAGTAGATCGTCGGCGGCGCGGTGCCGGGCGGCAGCGCCAGACCGCGAATCGTGGCGTCGGTGAGCGTCGCCTCGACGACGAGCTCCGGTTTGTCGAACGTGCCGCCGCCGCTCGACGTGATGTTCACTTTGCCGCCGAGGAGTCCGGCGAGCGATTGCAGGATCTTCAGCTTTGATAAATCGATCGACTGCGACTTCACGATGTACGAGAACTGATTCGTCTCCAGGTTCATCGTCGCTTCGCCGCTGATCGTTCCTGCAGTGGAGGTGACGGTGACGTTCGTCGCTTTCACGCTCCCTTGCGTGAAGACGATGTCGGCGGTCGCGCTCTCCACCGGCTCGCCGAACACGGTGCCTTTTCGCACCGTGATCGCGCCCGCGCCTTCGAGCTTCGACTTCGGTCCTTCGAGATGCAGCGTGCCGGTGAGCTCGCCGGTGACCGGCATCGCGCCGAGGTCGAGGAAGGCGACGATGTCGGCGACGGGGAACTGTCGCGCGGCGATGTCGAGATTGAACGTCGACGTTCCTTTGCCCGGATGCCACGCGACGGTTCCGTTGAGGCGCAGCTCCGCCGACTGTTTCGTCATGAGCAGATTGACGAACGTCGCTTTTCCTTCTTCCGGCGTGCCGGCGACGATCAGCTTTCCGGTCGAGGCGCCGGAGATTCCCTTGAACGGAAGGTCGACGACTTTCACCGCGCTGGCGACCGGGTAGTTGTGCGCGTCGAGCGCGAGATCGAACTTCGGCGACGGTCCGCGATCGGGGAACGCGATCGTCCCCGTCATCGAAATGCGCCCGCCGGCGAGCGCGAACTGCGCGCGCTCGAACGTCATCACGCCGGCGCGGCCGTCGTACTTGATGTCCATGGCGCCGTCGCCGAGGAGCTGGTTGTTGAACTTCATGCCGGTGGCGTCGACGTGCGCGGTGAGCTGCGGCGACTTGAGCGGACCGTTGATCTTCGCCGTGACGTCGCCGCTGCCGCCGAGTCCGAGGAGCGTGAATTTCTCTTTGCCGGCGGAGTGCGCGAAGTTGTAGGCGGCGCGATCGAGCTCGGAGAAATCGCTGGAGTGGATCTTGACGGCCATGTCGGTGTCGACGTCGGCGATGCGCAGCGAGCCGGTGAAGTCGATGCGCGAGTGGTCGGTGATCAGATTCGCGTTGGCGAATTTGATGACGCCGTCGTCGATCGTGAAATCGGCGGAGCCGCCGAGCGGCAGCGGATACTTCGCATTCGAGAACGCCACGGCGCTCTTCGACAACGTCGCGTTTCCCTTCCCGCCGCCTTCGAGCACTTTGTCTTTGTTCCAGTGGAAGGCGAGCTGTCCCGTCGCGCCGCCGCGCAGTCCGGTGTCTTTGATGCCCCAGTCGCTGAAGAGCTTCTCGAGCGAGACGCCGTTGTAGTGCAGATCGACCGTCTGGGGATACGGCTCGTTGTACGTCGGCAGGACGTAATGCGCGGTGATCTTGCCGCCGCCGTATTTGCCGCTGTCGACGTCGACGATCACTCCTTTGTCGGTGAGGTCGAGACGTCCTTTCAACTGCGAGAGGTCGTAGACGTCGGCGGCGATCTTGTTCGAGATCCATCCGCCCTGCATGCGGAACGTGCCCGACTCGCCGATCAGTTTCGTGTCGAGCGTCACGACGCCGTCGAGCACTTTGTTGACTTTGAAGATCTCGCGCACGCGATTGAGCCCGAGCTGCGAGGCCAGCCGCAAGTTGTAGCGCCCTTCGGTGAGCGGATCGAGGCGGCCGGAGAGGAAGAGCTGCATGTCGCGGCCGCGCATCGCGATCGAGCTCAGTTCGAGCACGCCCGGCGTGTAGCGGAAGCCGCCGCGCAGATCGAGATCGAATGGCGTGTAGTTCTGAATGCGCACGTGCATCAGCGGCGACGACATCGTGCCGGCGTAGAGGTCTTCCTTCGTCGTGATGTTGATGTCGGAGTCGATGTTCGACGTCGTCGCGGCGATGTCGTGGCGGCGATCGAGGAAATCGAACGCTCCGCCGCGTACGAACATCCGTCCGAGATCGAGGTGGTAGATGTCGTACTTCGATTTCGGTCCCGCGTTCCAGTGCGGGAAGTTGTGCACGAGCTTCGATCCCGCGGGATAGACCTCGAACCAGAGATGCGGGTTGCGGACGTCGACGCGGCTCACTTTGATGTCGCGGCCCCAGAACGAGTCGATGCCGCCGGTGATCTCGATCTCCTGCACCGTGGCGAAGTAGGGATTCACGGCGCCGGGCGAGTTCGCGATGCGAAGGTCGTGAATGATCACGCGCGTGGGACGCGTGCGATAGAAGACGACGTCGTGAATGTAGACATGACGTCCGAGCTTCGACTCCAGCGTCTTGGCGATGCGGAGTTGAATGAGTCCGGCGAAGTTCGAGGTGCCGAGGTACCACCATCCGCCGCCGACGACGAGGATGATGAGAAGAACGATCGCGCCGAAGGTGTAGAGGAGGCCTTTGAGACACCCCCACATCGGACCGCGCCGCTGGCGCTCGCGGGCAGAGCGATGATGCCCTTCGTGATGGGGTGTCTCTTCCATCCTTCGCGAACCGCGGCGCTTGCTAACCGCGAGCCAGTAAATACAAGTCGCGCAGGTTGTTACCGGCAGTCGGAATCATAATCGCGCGGCCGATTCGTGAGGCCAGCGGAAATGAGTCGGAGGCGGCGAGCGCGGTTTCGATCTCGTGACGGTTCGCGGTGGCTCCTGCGGCGACTTCGATGGCCGCCACGCCGCTGTTTCCGTCGTTGCCGTCGCTGCTTCCGAAGAGGGCGTGATGTTTTCCGCCGTGCAACAGGTAGCGCAGCCCCAGCTCACTGCAGCGTCCGCCTTTGCCGTCGCCTTTCTTCTCCACGGTCGTTTCGCCGCCGGCGATGGCGATGTCGTCGAACTTTGCGTTCGCGAATCGACGCGCCGCTTCGTCGACGTCGCATTCGACTTGATCGTTCCACTGCGTCACGTTCAGGCCGCGCTCTTTCGCAATAGCCGCGGCGGTGGAAGTCAGGGTGTCGTTGTCGGCGATGAGAATCACTTCATCGCTGCCGGGAATCGTCGGACCAGACGCGACGTCGGCGAGCTTGCCGCGCGAGACGTCGGAGTAGACGAGCGTGACGCAGCGTCCGCGCACGCGCGAGGCGAGCTTGCCGCCTTTGATCGCCGACATCGCTTTGCGGCGCGCGTTGATGTCCGCGATCGACATCCCGCTGGCGAGCAGTCGCGCATTCTCTTCGATCGTGTTCTCGCGCAGCGGAATCTCGACGCACGCGGAGCCGCCGCCGCTGATGATGAACGTGATGTCGTCGTGCGCGTCGACGAAGTCGAGAAGCTTGCGTCCCGCTTCGAAGCTGGCCTCGCTGTAATCGGGATGCGTGCCGAAGACGACGCGCGCCGGCTTCGCCGGCTGGCGATAGCCGTACGGAAGCGCGACGAAGGCGTCGTCGCACTCGATGCCGTCACGCAGCGCGCCGGCGCACTTGCCGATGGCGACGACAGTGCGCGGGAAGTCGTCGCGCCAGACTCTCGCGATGAGGAGCTCCGGCGCGCAGCGGTCGAGAGTCTCGAGGTAAATCGATTCGAGCATGGTGCACTGACAGCGACACGCTATCCTTACTCGTGCGCAAACGCACGCACCTTCGCACTCGTGTTCTTGCACTCACCGGCGCGTTCGCGGCGGTGCTCTTCGCCATCACGTTCGGACTCTCGTACCGCGCGAAGGTCTCGCAAGAGCGATGGTCGCGACTCATTCGCGTGGAGACCGAGGCGATTGCGACGCTCGAAGAAGTGATTCGCGCGCAGAACGGATTTCGCGCGCACGGCGGCGACTACCGGATCGTCACGCAGCTTCTCCGCAACGAGGCGTTGAACGCGATCGACACCGGCACGCTGCGCGCGCGCGTGAAGGCGTTCGACTCGCTGCTGAGTGATTCGCAGGCGCGCGCGGAAGATCTCGATGCGACCTCTGTCGCGGTCGTGCGGGAGGCGCAGCGGATCATCGTGGAGCGAAAGCGCGAGATCGCGCGCGCCTTGCCGGAGCTCGAGCGCGACACCGACTCGATGATGGAGAGCGGGCTGGCCGTGGCCTGGATCCTCGTCGTGCTCTGCTTCGCTGCGGCGCAGACGACGCTGCGCAAGGTGGTGCGTCCGCTCGAGGAGTTGTCGGCGTCCGCCGATCGCATCGCCGCCGGCGACCTCACTGCGCGCGCTCCCATCGCCGGCGATCACGAGATCGCGCGACTCGGCGCTGCGTTCAATCACATGGCCGACGAGCTGAAGGCGCGCGCGCGAACGGACGATCTGACCTCGATGCCGAACTTCCGCGCGTTCCGCGAGCGCATCGATCTCGAGATCGATCGCGCGTCGCGCTATCCGTCGATTTTCGGCGTGCTCGTGCTCGATCTCGATCGCTTCAAGAAGTTCAACGACACATACGGCCACCTCGCCGGCAACGACGCGCTGCAGCGCGTGGCCAAGGTGATTCGCGAGACCGTGCGCAGCGTCGACTTTCCCGCGCGCTACGGCGGCGAGGAGTTCGCGGTGATCGTGCCGGAGATCGATCTCGCGTCGCTCGCCGCGATCGCCGAGCGCATTCGCGCCAACGTCGAAGCCCTCGGCGACCTGACTGTGAGCATCGGCGCGGCGCTCTTTCCGCAGGACGGCAAAGACGCGCAGTCGCTCTTCAACGCGGCGGACGAGCGGCTGTATGCAGCGAAGAGCGGCGGACGGAATCGCGTCGTGGTGCCGTCGGAGAAGCTAGTCGCTTCCCGATGACTCGATGGCGTCGATGAGCTTGTCGACGGTGCGCGCGAGCATCTGCAGATCGCGCTCGGACACCGCGCCGCCGCCGATCTGCTTCAGCCAGGCGTCGTACGCTTCGCGATGCTTGTCGACGAGCGCGCGTCCGCGCCGCGTGAGCTGCACGCGCGAGCTGCGCAGATCGTTCGGATCGCCGGCGCGCTCGGCCAGGCCGAGCTGCTCGAGCCGCGCGATCATGCCGGTCATGTTCTGCTTCGACACGCGCAGCGCGCGAGAGATCGCGGCGAGCGACAGGCCGTCGTTGCCGTCGTCGATGGCCGCGAGCACCGACCACTGCTGCGGCGTGATTCCGGCGCGCTGAAAGACGGGAGCGAGACGCCGCGTCAGGACGTTCGCGAGTTGAACGACCCCGGAGACCAGATCACGCTCGGGCATGTCGTCAATGTATTGACTACATGACCGGGTGTCAAATGGTCTTGAAAATCCCTCGCCCCGCGTACACCGCGGCGTCGCCCAGCTCCTCCTCGATCCGCAGCAACTGGTTGTACTTTGCGATGCGGTCGCTGCGCGACAGCGATCCGGTTTTGATCTGCCCCACGTTCGTTGCCACGGCGAGGTCGGCGATCGTCGAGTCTTCGGTCTCACCCGAGCGATGCGACATCACCGAACGATAGCCGGCCCGCTTGCCGATCTCGATCGTCTCCAGCGTCTCGCTCAGCGTCCCGATCTGATTCACCTTGATCAGAATCGCGTTCGCGATGCCGCGCTGAATCCCCTTCGCGAAGATCTCCGGATTCGTCACGAAGACGTCGTCGCCGACGATCTGCGTCGCGTTCCCGAGAACTTCGGTGAGCGTTTCCCATCCATCCCAGTCGCCTTCGGCCATGCCGTCTTCGATCGAGATGATGGGGTACTTCGACTTCAGCACGCGGTAGTACTCGACCATCTCTTCGCTCGAGCGCTTCTCGCCTTCGAACGCGTACTTCTTGTCGAAGAACTCGGAGGCCGCGGCGTCCATGCCGAGGTAGATCTGCTGTCCTGGTTTGTATCCCGCTTTCTCGATGGCGTTGAGGATGAGATCGAGCGCTTCCGCATTCGACTTCAGATCGGGCGCGAAGCCGCCCTCATCGCCGACGGCCGTGGTGAGCTTGCGATCGTGCAGGATCTTCTTGAGGTGATGAAACGTCTCGGCGCCGGCGCGCAGCGCTTCGCTGAACGTGTCGAAGCCGGCCGGGATGATCATGAACTCCTGGACGTCGAGATTGTTGTCGGCGTGCGCGCCGCCGTTGATGACGTTCATCATCGGCACGGGGAGCGTGCGTGCGCCTGCGCCACCGAGATACAAGAACAGCGGCAGTCCTGCTGCTTCTGCGGCGGCGCGCGCGACGGCGAGCGAGACGCCGAGCATCGCGTTCGCGCCGAGGTTCGACTTGTTGTCGGTCCCGTCCATCTGTTTCATGACGAGATCGATCATGGCCTGCTCGCGCGCGTCCATCCCTTCCACTTCTTTCGCGATCAGCTCGACGTTGTCGACCGCTTTGAGCACGCCTTTGCCGGCGTAGCGGCGCTTGTCGTTGTCGCGAAGCTCGAGTGCCTCGCGCGAGCCGGTGGAGGCGCCGGAAGGAACCGCGGCGCGTCCGAGCGCGCCGGAGTCGAGCAGACAGTCGACTTCGATCGTGGGATTGCCGCGTGAGTCGAGGATCTCGCGCGCGAATAGTTCAGTGATTTTGAACATAGCGCGCGGATTGTAGTGTGGGCCAGACATTCCTGTCCGGCCCACGCTCAACCTACTTCTTGACGGGCGTGCTGGCTTCAGTCGGCAGTCCTGCTGCGACCCAGCCATTCCAGCCGCCGAGGAGGGCGGCCGTGTTCTTTACTCCGTGAGCATTGAGGTCTAGCACCGCACGGGCGCTTGTGTGCTCGTTCTGTCAAGCACAGTAGGTGATGATCTCTTTCTTCGCCGGCAGCTCGCCGAGGCGAGTGAGGATCTCGCTCAACGGAATGTTGATCGCTCCTTTGATATGGCCGGCGTCGTACGACTCTTTGCCGCGGACGTCGACCCAAACAGCTTTTCCTTCGTGAACCAATTTGATCGCTTGTTCGCGTTCAATTCGCTTCGCCGATTCGAGCGGTGGCTCCTGATTGACTTTCAGTCCAGGTCCCGGCGTGATCTGCACGGGGCTCTGGGGAGCCGGTTTCAACTGCCCGAATGCGGCGCCGGCGATCACGATTGCCAGCACCACTACGGTCTTGCGCATCGAGTGAGCTCTCCTTTTCGTCGCTTGTGAACCGTTCGGAAGCGTAGCATCTTCCGCCTTTCTTCGGCAGACGCAACGGAAGCGCGAAGAAGAAGTAACATAGCTGCATGATTGCTGAGCTGGTCGCCGCCGCTGTGCTTGTTTACTCCGGGTCGATGGACGTGAGGCTGACCGGTTTCACGGACGGCAAGATGCACGTCGACTTCGGATCCGAAATCGATCAGATGAGCGATCAGGGCGTTCGCAGTCTCGTCGTCACGCGGCTCTGCTGCGGCTCGAGCGTGATGTCTTCCGATGGAACGATTTGGTATTCGAACGGCTCCGTTCTGATGCGCGTGCGCCACGACGAATCTCACACGCGCGACCTCTTCCCGATCCCGTACGTTCACACGCTCGCCGCCGGACCCGACGGCTCGGTCTGGTTCAAGAGCACCTTCGATCGTTTCCTCGGGCACATCGATGCGAACGGCGTGGTGCAGAAGTTTGCCGATCCTCACATCGTGTATTCGCCGCGATATGGAACCGAGCAGATCGTCGTCGCGAACGATGGCGCGGCCTGGTGTACATCGTTTTCGGACAGGTTCCTCGCCCGTGTCGACGTGAACGGCACAACGACGATTGCGCCTCACTATTACGACGTCATCGATCTCGTCACTCCGGCGCGCCGTGGCGGCATCTGGATCAGCAGCATCGATCACATCGTCCGATATGACACGCCGGACCACGCTGCTGAAACGCTTCCCATCAACTACTGGGACTTCGTCGAGACGAACGACGGCGCGATCTGGTACGGCCGCGGGAATCAAGTCGTGCAATGGAAGAGCGGAACGGAAACCCGCATCTCGCTTCCCGAGGCCGGCAATGCCTATGGGGTGAGTGAGATCGTTCCGGAAAGCGACACGACGGTCTGGGTACGCGCAACGTTGATCCCGCCGCCGGTGCCCGCTGCGCAGGCTGGAACGGTGACGGCGGCGGCGACGACTCCCATGGACGCGGTGCAGATCTATCGCGTTAGCGTTCCCGCCAATCCCAAGCGCCACGCGACCCGCTGAGGTCGGAACAAATCCCACCTTTTCGGGTGTTGTTTAAAATCGTACCGAAGTGGTACGGTTACGCGCTGCTGCATGCTGAAGATCTCGAAAGTCTCCGATTACGGCCTCCTCGCCACCGTCTATCTCGCCCGCCATCGCGGCGAAATTGTCGCGGCGCGCGAGATCGCCGGCTTCTATCACCTGCCGGTTCCGATGGTGACGAAGGTGCTGAAGACGCTGCATTCCGGCGGTCTCATCGCTTCGCATCGCGGTGCCGGCGGTGGCTACTCGTTCGACGGCGACAGCTCGCGAACCACACTCGGCGATCTCCTCGAAGTCCTCGAAGGGCCGTGGGATCTCGTCGAGTGCGAGACGACGAATGACGAAGGGGAAGCGGTCTGCGCGATTCGCAGCGCCTGCCCGTCGCGGCGGTTCATGTTCGGCATCAACCGCGCAATCAAAAATGCATTTGAGCAGGTGACTCTCGACGACCTCGCGCGCGGCGTGATGCCGGTGGCCGTCCTGGCTTCCGGTGGAGGACAGGCGCCCGCGCCTGTCGGGGCGCGACGTCAGAGAGGACAGGCGAGGGCGCCTATCCTCCATGGGAAGACGGGATGAACTGTTTATGAGCAACACGATCGAACAGATCGCCAACCAGGAATACAAATACGGCTTCGTCACGGACATCGAAGCCGATCAGGCGCCGCCGGGACTGACCGAGGACATCATCCGGCTCATCTCCCATAAGAAAGAAGAGCCGGAGTGGCTGCTGGAGTGGCGTCTCAAGTCGTTCCGCCACTGGCTCACGATGCAGGAGCCCGAGTGGGCGAACGTCCACTACGCGAAGATCGACTACCAAGCGATCCGCTATTACTCGGCGCCGAAGCAGAAGAAGAAGCTCAATTCGCTCGATGAAGTGGATCCAGAGCTGCGCGCGACGTTCGAGAAGCTCGGCATCTCACTCGAAGAGCAGAAGCGTCTCAGCGGCGTCGCCGTCGACGCGGTCTTCGACTCCGTCTCCGTCGCCACCACGTTCCAAGCCGAGCTGGCGAAGGCCGGCATCATCTTCTGCTCGTTCTCCGAGGCGGTGAAGAGTCATCCGGACCTGGTACGTAAGTACCTTGGTACCGTGGTACCAAGCACCGACAACTTCTTCGCCACGCTCAACAGCGCCGTCTTCACCGACGGATCGTTCTGCTACATCCCCAAAGGCGTGCGCTGCCCGATGGAGCTGTCGACCTACTTCCGCATCAACAGCGCGGGAACGGGACAGTTCGAGCGGACGCTGATCGTCGCCGACGAAGGGGCGTACGTCAGCTACCTCGAAGGCTGCACCGCGCCGATGCGCGACGAGAACCAGTTGCACGCCGCGGTCGTCGAGCTCGTCGCCCTCGACAACGCCCAGATCAAGTACTCGACGGTGCAGAACTGGTATCCCGGCGACAAGGAAGGCAAAGGCGGCATCTTCAACTTCGTCACGAAGCGCGGCAAGGCGCTCAAGAACGCGAAGATCTCGTGGACGCAGGTCGAGACCGGATCGGCCATCACGTGGAAATACCCGAGCTGCATCCTGCAAGGTGACAACTCGGTCGGCGAGTTCTATTCGGTCGCGCTGACGAACAACTATCAGCAGGCCGACACCGGCACGAAGATGATTCACATCGGCAAGAACACCCGTTCGACGATCGTGTCGAAGGGCATCTCCGCCGGCCACGGACAGAACTCGTATCGCGGCCAGGTGAAGATCATGAAATCGGCGGAGAACGCGCGCAATTACTCGCAATGCGACTCGCTCCTCCTCGGCGACAAATGCGGCGCGCACACGTTCCCGTACATCGAAGTGCGCAACT
>Ga0075425_100005463_pt1 | contig 13215 bp, 12 predicted proteins | sample SoiMethybrSBSTD4_FD_75300 | JGI IMG/M metagenome (GOLD analysis project Ga0075425, IMG submission 75300) | Bulk soil microbial communities from a Populus tree surrounding site in Tennessee, USA - Soil MetaG P. TD hybrid SBSTD4 | ecosystem: Environmental > Terrestrial > Soil > Tree plantation...
CTGACGGACCAACTGGCGCAGCAGGCAATGGCGTCAGCGCTGACGAACTCGGCGCCGCTGAAATACAACGCGACGAAGATCGACATGGCCAAAGGTCTGTTGGCTTCGGGACTCACCAAAATTGCTGCAGTTTAATTAGCCGCGAATTATGCCAATTACGCGAATGGGCGCCGGAATGTTCCGGCGCCCATTCGCGTAATTGGCGTAATTCGCGGCCCTATGCTTCCCTATAACAGTGCTTCTCCACAGATTCTTCTCAGTTGTCCTTTCGGTCTGGATTGGAATCGGCTTCACTCCCCAGAAGAATGGTGTCCGCGTCGATGCGCTTCCATACCTGTCGCCCGCCGCAAAAGCGGGAATGCGCGTCGGTGACATCATTGTCGGCATCGACGGCCGCGAGTTTGACGGTGATCCTGCAAGCATCGACAAAGAATTCCGCAACTCGATCATGAGTCATGCGGCCGGCGACACAGTTACACTCCACGTGGTTCGCGACGATATCGTTGAAATCAAAGTTGCCATCGAAGAGCGTCCGCCAGGCATCGGCACGGTTAAAGAGTTCTCAAACTTCGACTCACTCCCCAAAGCAACCCGCGCTGAAGAGCAACTCGCAAACCGGCTGATCGAACAATTCAAAATTACGTCGGACTACAAGGACCTTCGCCAACGCCTCGCGCTCCTCAGCGAACGTGGAGATCAGTTCCGGCTTTCGCGTGTCGCGTATATTCAACACGAACCATTCCAGCTGCGAACCGTTGCGGCAACGACGCTGGACCAGCTCGCGGCAGCCGTTACCCGTCGAGATATTCCGGCCATCTATAGTCTTGCTACCGCATGGCTCGACTCGCCCGTCGCGAAATCTCAGCAGGCTTTGAGGACTGGTCTTAGCCTCGAAGAACATCTCGATCAACTCGTCGCTATCCTTCAGCAGGTTCGAACAGCACGCGAAGAGGCGTTCGCAAAACTCGACGATGAGGAGCGAAAGTATCTCGAGGACAATTGCGACAAGCTCTTCGACATGTTTGCGGACGCCAAAGATCTCGATCCTCGCGTTCTTGAAATCGCGGCACGCGTCGATCTCGCGAAAATTCTGCAGTCCGGAGAGACGCTCTGGCGGCTGGGTAATGATGCGTATCTTGACGATCTGGAAGCTGCTGTCAGGAAAGCATGGGAAGCGGCAGGAAAGCCGAAAGGGATCTTCATCAATCGTGATTCTCCTGCCGGCAAGATCGTTGTCGGAGGAGATGGAAACACCTGGTATACGGAAGACGCAGCGATTCTCCTGGATCTCGGCGGACGGGATTTTTATACGAACAATGCGGGCGCCCCTCGAGGCGGCAGGATGCCCGCCGCAGTGCTGATTGATTTTGGCGGCGATGACTCGTACGAGGCGACATTTCCGTGGACACAGGGGGCTGCAAAAATGGGACACGGCGTTCTGATCGATCGTGCGGGTAACGATGAGTACACCGGAACCCAATGGACGCAGGGCGCTGCTGTGCTCGGCACGGCATTGTTCCTCGATGAATCCGGCAATGATACCTATCGCGCCGACCAATATGCGCAGGCTGCGGCCGCATGGGGAGTCGCTGTTCACGTGGATTATGAAGGAGACGACGTTTACGAATCGCGCCTGCTCTCGCAGGCTGTCGCGCTTCCGGGTGGTGCCGGCTGGCTCATCGATGGCCGCGGAAATGATCGCTATTATTCGAAAGGGAAGCACCCGACGGAATACGGCGATGCAGGCATTTTCGACAGCTGGTCGCAAAGCTGCGGCATCGGATTTCGAGGTTACGAATCGGGCGGCATCGCGATTCTCTATGACGGCGCAGGCACTGATCGATACGAAGCCGGAAACTTTTCGCAGGGCGGCGGCTATTACTTTGGCATCGGCCTGTTTCGCGATGGCGGCCGCGACAATGACACTTATATCGGGTCACGATACAACCAGGGTTTTGCCGCACACGAATCGATCGGCTACTTCGAGGAAGCGGGAGGCAACGATTTCTACACAACACGCCAGGCGGTCGCGCAGGGAGTGTCCTGGGATGAGACGATTGTCGAGTTCATCGACCAGGATGGCGATGACGTGTACGAGGGCGGCCTGAGTTTTTCACAGGGAGCAAGCGCCCACAACGGATTCGTTTTGTTTATGGATTTGGGCGGCCGAAATCGCTTCGATTACGCGGGGCAGCGGGGCAACGCGGGGCCGAATGATTACCACGGCGGGACAAGTCTGTCTCTATTCATCACAGCGGGGAAAGAGTCGAAGCTCAACGGCAAGAACGGGATTTCAACGGGGTTGAGTAGCCGCGAATTACGCGAATTACGCTAATTCAAATTCGCGGAAAAAACTCTAATGCGCGAGCACTTCCCGCGCGGCGGCCACATCCTCCTTGCTCGGTGGTTTGATCATGAACTTCAGCGCAAACATAATCACCGTTTCCAGCAGGGCCAGTGAGGCTGCAGCAAGGAACAGTTGCGATTGCGGCAAGTTTTGTTTGATCAATTGCCCCGCAAACAGCGGGCCGACGATGCCTCCGATACGACCAATTCCCAGACACCAGCCCATACCCGTAGAACGAAGATACGTCGGATAGTAGGACCCGGCTAGACTGTTCAGACCATTCTGTCCACCGAGGATTCCCCAGCCCGCAAGGAACACCACCACGAACATCAGCGCAACCGTTTCTCCGAACTGGCCGATGCCCGCAATCGACAGTGCAGCGAGCCCGAACCCGACGGTCAGCGTCGGAGTCAGACCCACCCGCGCGGTGATGAGCGGGAATAGGAATCCGCCGAGAGTTCCTCCGGCCTGAAGCATCGTTCCCACAAGCACGGCCGTTGAAGTGACATATCCCAACTGACTCATCAGTGTCGGCAGCCAGCTCGCCAGCAGGTAGAGATTCAGGAGGTTCAGGAAAAAGACACACCACAACAACACGGTCACTACGCCGCGGCCGCCCGAGAAAAGGTGGACGGCAGGAACGCCGGCTTTCCTTTCTTCCTTCACAATGTATTCGGTCTTTTCATCCACAGGCGCTTCGGGGTTGAACTTTTTCACGGCCTTCATAATTTTCCCCCGATCCGTGCCCCGCATCACCATGATCTGCAGCGATTCGGGCAGGAAGAAAATCATGAGAAGGCAGATGACGAGAGGAACCGCGCCTCCGAAGTAAAAAACGGCGCGCCAGCCGAAGTTGGGGATCAGCCATGCTGCCAGGAAGCCGCCAAGTGCTGCACCGAGATTGAAGCCATTTCCCACAAGAAGCATCGCTGCGACACGTTTCCTTGACGGAGTGTACTCGCCCATCAGCGCCAAAGCATTCGGCATGATTCCACCCAGTCCGACACCGGCGACGAAACGTACGGCCAGGAGTTGGTTGATCGAAGCCGCCTGGGAAGTAAGGAACGTGAGGACCGAAAAGAACAGCGTTGCCGTTATCAGCATGGGCCGCCGGCCGATCTTGTCCGCGAGCGTGCTGAATGTCAGGGACCCCACGAGAATCCCGAACAGTGCTGCGCTGAATACAGGTCCCATCCCCGAGCCGGGGATCTGCCAGTCCCTGATCAGAGCGGGTGCGGCGTAGCCCATTGCCTGGACGTCGAAGCCGTCGATCATCAGGCACATGCCGCACAGAACACCGATTGCGGCGTGGAATGATCCTATTTTGCTGTTATCGATAAGCTCGGCGACGTTGACCTTTGCTGATGTAGCCATGTTTGTATGGGCGTCAAACTGTCACGCTCGAACTTTCAAGTCAAGGGGAAATTCGGGGGCGGAAAATCGGGGCCAGACCCTAATTTCCGTAACACAGTTGCAGTGCCAGCCGATTTCGCTGAGGAAATTAGGGTCTGGCCCCGATTTTCCGCCCCCGAATTTCAAATGACCCCCTACGGGAAATTCAGTACACTCTTCCGCCTATGAAAAAGACGCCTGCAATTCTCCTTTTGATCCTGCTCGTTATCGTTTCACTCGCAGCCCAGAATCCGCAGCCCGCGGGCGAAGAACGGCTCGGCTGGGCGTTTCCCGTTATCGCCAAGGTTCAGCCGCCACGGCAGGAAGGCGAGCGACAAGTTCCAAGCAGCACCAAGACTTATACGACGGCGCAGATCGACGATCTGCTGAATCCGCCGGATTGGTTTCCCAACGAGGACGCGCCGCGGCCCGCGTCGGTGATGAAAGGCAAGGGAGTTGTTTTTGCCTGTGGCGCGTGCCATCTGATGTCGGGGCACGGACATCCCGAATCGGCCGAGCTTCGTGGGCTGACCGCGACCTACATCATGGAGCAGATGGCCGATTACAAAAGTGGCGTCCGGAAGGACGCAGCTGCTCGCATGAACGCCATTGCGCAGGGTCTCTCGGATGCGGACACGCGCGAATCCGCCGAGTGGTTTGGCGGATTGAAGTCTGAGCCGTGGACCAGAGTCGTCGAAGCCGCTATGGTTCCGAAATCGTACGTGGGGCCGGGGCGCATGCGGTTCCCATTACCCGAAGGCGGCATGGAGCCGATCGGAAATCGCATCATCACGCTGCCGGAAGATCCGGCGCGCGCCTCCAGCCGCGATCCACATTCCGGTTTCGTCGCGTATGTTCCTCAGGGCAGCATTGCAAAGGGCAAGGCATTGGTCGCCGGCAGCAACGGCAAGACCGTCGCATGTTCGATTTGTCACGGGGATAATTTTCAGGGATTGGCAAACATTCCGAGGCTTGCGGGCATTCACCCGATCTACATCTTCCGGCAGCTCTATATATTGAAGAACGGAGATCGGAACGGTCTGGGTGCGCAGTTGATGAAGAAGGCAGTCGCGAATCTCACCGATGACGACATGCTGAATATTTCGGCGTACCTGGCGTCGCAAACTTCGAAGTAGCTGAACGCGGAAAAAGGGCGTGTTGCCGAAACGGAATGCAATGGTCCGGAATGCTGCTAGTCCCCTCCTCTGGAGGAGGGGTGGCTGCGCATCAAGAAAATGCTGCGAAGCAACCTTTGAAGCGCAGACGGGGTGGTCAGAACATTTCTGACCACCCCGTCCGCTCCTATTCTGAGGATGCCTTCGGCAATAATTTTTTGACGTCGCGTCCACCCCTCCTCTGGAGGAGGGGACTAGCAGCAGTTTTCAGGATTTCATCCTTTGGACAACACGCCCAAAGCCCGCGTTTGTTTTTGCACTAGTCGAAGGTTTCGCCGGCTTTGCCGCCCCAGCCAAATCCATCTGAAGGTCGACGCAGCGAAACCATGCGGATGCGGTGATCAATCGGATTACGTCCGGGATTGCCGGTGATCACAACGATGTCACCGGGCTTCAGAGTTTCCCGAGTCACGCCTTGTCCGCCGAGCTGTCCGGCTCCGCCCCACTCGACGGCCCAGCGCTGCATCACACCCTGCTCATCGGGTGCTTCGATGTGTACGAATGAATGCGGATTTCGAAACTGGAACTGGACCAGTTTCCCTTCGATCTTCACGGTCCTGTCTTCGTGGTATGTCGCTGCGAAGGAATGGTGAGCATACAGCTGTGCGCTCGCTCCAACCACTGCGCCGGCGATGATTAATGCAATGAACAACCTGCTCTTCATGATTTAAGCTCCTCTACTTTTTGAGGTTTTTGTAGACGGCCTCCACAAACATATCGGTAGTCCAGAAACCGGAAGTTGCGCCGTAACGCGGATCGTAATCCCTGGTTGGTTTCGCGGCTTTGACCTGTTCCAAGGTCATTCCTTTTTTGACCATGTCCTGAATGCGATCGCGAATGATCGTGACCATATCGCGATAGTATGCCACGTCGGCAGAATCGCACAGGCGGCCGTGCCCAGGCACAATCATGGTGCCGCCCTCCGTACGGTATTCTGCGATGGACAGATCGAGAATGTGATTCAAGCCATCGATGATGCCTTGAATGTTGCCGCCGCGTTGAAGGTCAATGATCGGATAGCTAGTCGTGACGAAAATGTCTCCTGCGGCGATGACATCCGAATACCGAAAGTAAACGAGACTGTCGCCATCGGTGTGCGCCGCCGGCTGATGGATGATCTGAACACCTTCGCCGTTGAAGAACTCGCTCAGCTTCAGGTCTGCAGTGTGATACGTGTCCGTCGGCAGCGCCCGGAATGGTGCGGCGGGCTGGTTTCCGCTCGCAGTACTCATCCGGTTGAGAACCTCTTCGTGGGCCATGATTGAAGCGCCCTGGCCCGCGTCGCGAATTTCGCCCGCGACGTTACCACCCGTGATGGTCTGGCCTGCCTGTGAGAGCTTTTCGTTTCCGCCAACATGATCGGCGTGCACATGTGTATTGATGATGTACCGGATTGGTTTCGGCGCAGGAACGGTTCCGATCATGGCAGCCATATTGGAGCGGGTTTCAGCGCCATAGCTCCACGTCGGAACTCCATTCGTCATCACTTGCTTCTGAAGATTCTGGATGGTGGCGAGAACTTTGTCGGCATTTTGAGCCAGACCCGTGTCAACGATGAGCGCCCCGTCCGGCCCAATTGAAGCAGTAATGTTTCCGCCGGCGCCAACGATCATGTAAATCGGACCGCGGATATGGTACACACCGAGCTCGCCGCTCGCGGGATTCTGCGCGAACCCAACCGTCGCAATGAGAACGAGAATTAAAAGCCTGAAGAATTTCATTTCGCGCTTCGCATTTTAAGTCGGTAATCGGGATACATCGTTTCGGCGCCGCCGCGCGCCGCTTCCGGCGGCACGTCGTGTTTCTTGGCAAACTCTTCGAGGTCAGGATTGGTTCCGGGCAGCCAACTCGGGACGTAACCTTTCGGCCGATCCACTTCTTCCACGACGCCGCAGGGATATGGCGCAACAAGCTGGTGCAGATCCAGCTCGTAGTCCGTCGAGCGGATGAATGGCTCTGTGAGATAGACAGGATCGTTCACGATGGTGACGACAGTCAGGAAGTCTCCATGCCGCATCCAGTGTTCCGTGACGGTTGCGAGATCGCTGCGGGGCAGGCCATTTCGCCGCACGTAACCCTCTTTGAGATGCGTGACGGTGATCGTGAGCGTATCGCCTTCCCACTTTCCGGTAGCGAAACCGCCCCACGTGTGTGGCGCGTAATCGGGAGGATGCGGCCGCCCATCGAGATAGATGACACTATCGACCGAGCGCAGCCACTCCGCGTGGAAAGCCGTGATCTGCCGCGTGACCGGATCGACTTCCTTTGTAATTCTCAATGGAGACGGGCCGCGCCAGATATAGTCCGCAGAGTGAGGCCGGCATTGCCATTCATCCAGAGTTTGAATGGAAGCCTGCCATGTGTCGCCGCGCATTCGCGCTGCATCGTTTATCGGGATGCCAAGATAATCGCCGAGTTCAGGGCCAGGAACGCGTTCCGGTTGGTCCTCATAAAAACGGGGCGCCCATTCGCCGGAAAAATCCACTTGAGCAAACGCCGGTACGGCGATGAGGATCAACGCGAAAATGGCCAGGAGCCTGCAGCCGCCCATGTTTCCTCCGTTCGGGAATACTCGCAAATGATAGAATCCTACGCCGTTCGAGTCCAGCACTGACTAATAGAGAGGGAAATGAAATCATGCGTTTTTGCCGATTTGGAGACAACCGCCTGGGGATTGTTGAAGGAACGAATGTTCGCGATGTGACCCCAGCCCTTGACCTCATACCTCGCCAGGGATATCCGTTTCCAACTCACGATCTTTTTATCGAGAATCTGGACAGGATTGCCTCACGAGCGCGGGAAATCGCATCGAGCGCGCCGTCGATTCCGGTAGCGGGCCTGAAGTTCCTCAGTCCGGTGGCGAACCCCAGCAAGGTCGTTGGTGCTCCGATCAACTATCAGAAACACGCCGATGAGGTGAAAAGCAACGCGGACCTTCACCACAACAATGAGCAGCATTTTCAGCTGATCCACAAAATGGGTTTGTTCCTTAAAGCGTCCAGCTCGCTTGTAGGTCCCGGTGAAGGTATCGCATTACGGAAGCTCGATCGGCGCAACGACCATGAGGTGGAGCTCGCGGCCATTATCGGTAAGCGTTGCGACCGGGTCTCCAAGGAAGACGCGCTGAAGTATGTGGCTGGCTATGCGATAGGCCTGGACCTGACGATCCGGGGGCCCGAAGAGCGAAGTCTTCGGAAGTCGCCGGATACTTACACCGTTCTCGGACCGTGGATGGTCACAGCGGATGAGATTCCGAACCCGGGACAGCTTGATCTGAAGATTGCGGTCAATGGGGAGATTCGTCAGAACTCCAACACGCGATACATGATTCTCGGCGTGCCGGAGTTGATTGAGTTTGCTTCCGCGTTCTACACGCTGAATCCCGGCGACGTCATTGTTACTGGAACTCCCGAAGGTGTAAGCCCGATCGAGCCCGAAGACACGATTGTCGCGACCATTGAAAAGATCGGGAGTATGGAAGTGAAGGTAAGAGCAGCATAGCCGCGGATTGCGCGGATTACACGGATTCATCCGCGTAATCCGCGCAATCCGCGGCTACTGCTTCCCGAGCCCCGCAGGGTCTCGAACTCTTTTGTTGAATTCCTCTTCTTCGGCTTGCGAGCAGTATCCCTCGAACGGACCGGAGAATCCCTTCCATCCGAAGAACGTCACCTCTTTGTCCGCCATTCTTCTGAAGTTCTTCTTATCCGAGGCCCACGGCTCTTTGTAGATCTTCGGATCGTAGATCGTGAACGTCCACTCGATGTTGTCCTTGTCGATGCGGCGATACCGCTCCTCAAGGCGCATCTCGCTGCTATGCGGAAAGCCGTAAATATCCAGCCACGTTCTTTCATTGAATCCGACGGTATTGACGACCAGCGTGTCGCCTTCCCACTTACCGACGGACATGCCGAACCACGAGCCTCCCGCATTGTCGAGATTCTCGCCCGTCGGCAGTTCGCGGCCATCCATCCAGATCTGGCGCGTTACCCCGGCTCTTTGGAAAAGCTGGAGGATTCGTCCGGGAAGCATGATCCACTCCGTTGCCTCCGGATCGAGAATCAATCGAGGAAACCCATCTGCATCGCAGCGCATGAGCGGATCGTTTGACAGCGCCGGTATCACGGCCCTGACGTAACCCGGATGTTCCCCGTTCAGAGGTTCACCTTTGTTCCTGCCACGCGCAGGTATGTTCGCGTTCAAACGCCTTTCGCCTTCGGGCGTCATTGGCGGAACGTCGTTTAGCTTCGTGCCGCGAACACCACGGAATCCTTTATTGCGGAGCCAGAAGCCCGAGAGGTCGTGGGGATCGAACGTCGCCTGCGCGAGTGCAATCGAAGAACTAGAGATAAGCAACGCGAAAGCAAGAATCAAGCGACTGCGTTTACTGGTCATTTCCTCGTTGTCCTGGTTTGTCGGACTGGAACCGCAAGACTTCCTGGCCGTCCGGACGAGTAATCTTTGCGATAACGCCGCTGGGCTGTCCTTTCACCTTCGAGGGATACAGGAGCGCAGAAACTTCCATGCCGGCTTTGAGCGTGTTCCGGCTGAAGCCTTTTTCGAGGTATGCCGCAATCCCCGAGCCTTCGAGCGCCCAATTCACGATCTTCCCGTTTTCGTCTTTCACATCGATGAAAACCGATACGTGAGGGTTGGCCCATCGGAACTCCGTCACCGTACCTTTGATCGTGATCGGATTGGTCGTGAGATCGTATGAAATTCCAGTTCCGTGATGAGCGTAGCCGTTTACTACAGCAAGGATTCCGGCAAGGCATATCGCAATGGAAAGTCTCATCTGTTCCTCTCAACTAGTTAAGTTGCGACGCGTTATAGCACAGCTTGTCGCTGGCTCACAAACTGTAGCGGCGGTCTATGACCGCCGCTACAGTAACAGTTCCTTCAGTACACCGATGGCAGGTGGGTTCGGGTTATTAAAGGTGATACCAGCCGTGATGTACGCGCCGGGTTCGAGTACAGGATCGGCCTGATCAATGAGGACCTCTTCCACCGCCACGTTTATCCTTGCATTGTGGCTCGCGGAACGCATATCGCCCGCGATCTCGGCGCGCCCTTTGATGTAGTACACAGCGCGCTCGTCGAAGATTGATAACGTCACTTTCCCTGTACGGCGGATGTTTTGCGTTGTGCGGCTTGTCTTGTAAGTCGCCAGACGAATGTTGCGGCGATCTTTCGCCGCTACCTCGTAGTAACTCAGGATTGCGGGGTGAGCCCAGCCGTTCTCATCGACCGTGTGAATGAGGATGACCTTGTCTTTGTATTCTTCAATGAACTGCCCGCCAAGCCGGCGGACAAGATCATCCGTCAATTCGCGGCCGGCGGTTTTGGGCACTAGAGCTTGTCCTTGTCCTCGAACGTAAGAATGTTCGGAAACTCCTGGGTGAATCCGAGTTCAGTCCAGCGCTTGCCGATGCGATCGTACATTTCCTTCCGGAGCTTCGACCGCCTCGAAAACGTCTTGAGGTGTTTGTGGTCCATACAGGCGTTGATCAAGGCCTTCGAGCTGTAGGGCCGTTTTTCAGGAGGATTCTGTGCGGGATCGAGACCTGTGGACCAGGTGTTTTTCAATATTTCAATCCCGTCCACCGGATTGCACCGCGTGGCCATCGCCCAGAGGACTTCATTGATGTCGGTCGGATCGATGTCATGGTCGACTGCAACGATCCACTTTGTGAAGTACGCACCGCCGGGGCATTGGGCCGCGAGTGCAAGCACCTGCTGTGCATGTCCCGGATAACGTTGCTCGAGCGAAACGATCATCATGCCGAAACCGCCAGCCGCGGCGGGGTGGGCGTAGACGCCTTTGATTCCGGGCACACCAAGTTTGTCGAGGTCATTCCAGACTCTCCCCGCGCGAATGACGGCAAACTGAAGCGCACTGTCATTCGATGGCCAGTAATCAGCCATAAGCGCTGCAGTCAAAATTGGTTTGTTGCGGAAATGGATGGCTTTGATTTCGATTAGCGGAGAAGGATCGTTCGGTCGTGCGTAATAACCAGTGAATTCGCCGAACGGCCCCTCGCGTTCGAGCTGGTTTGGATAAGCCACGCCTTCCATCACAATTTCCGAGCCCGCGGGAAATTGAAGGTTGGTGAACTTTCCGTTCAGCAATCGGACCGCTTCGCCCTTGAGACCGCCGATGTAATCCAGTTCCGATTCGGTCTTCGGCAGCGCAATTCCCGACAGCAGGAATGTCGCAGGGTCGACGCCCCAGACCGCAATCACTTCGCACGGCTTCCCCTGTTGCCACCAGCGCTCCATGTGAAGGCGCGCGTCTTTTCCCGGAGACATGTAAAGGGTCACATGATTCCGGTCTTGAACCATCATGCGGTACGTGCCGACATTCAAATGACCGCGTTCCGGATCGCGTGTGATGACAGCGTCGCACGTTCCGACATACCGCCCGCCGTCAAGGGGCCAGTGCTTCGGAACCGGGAACCGCTGCACGACGTCGATATCGTCGCCGGTAACGGTGTTCGTGAAGATCGCCGCTCTGTCTGAATCGATGACGACCGGTGCGATCTTGCGCCCGAGGCGATGTCGAACTGCGAGAACCAGATCCCGGTGGCTGAGTTCCGTTCGAACGCCGATCGCCGTCGCCAGACGGTTGACGCTGGATCCCCACATGTTCCATAGGACCGGTGTGTCGTAACCCTTCACGCGTTCGAAAAGGAACGCGGGAGCGCCGATCTCGCGGGCGGCCAGGTAGACGATTCCCGACATCTCTTCGATCGGGTCGACCTCGGCGGTAATGCGCTTCAGTTCTCCAATGCGTTCGATGCGTTCGAGATAATCGCGCAAATCTGCAGGGCCTGTCCCCTCATTGAATTCAGGGAAATCAACGCTGACGACAGCCGCCTTGCTCAGCACGGACATATCTCCTTGATTCATGCCGTGAGCCTAACATAAACTGCCTGCATTTATTGGACTTTCACCGCTTTTTCGAAGTCGGAGGCAGGTATGAAAAACGTCCTGTTGGTGATGTTGCTGGGGGCAGCGCCGGCATTTGCGCAGATCGATTTTTCGGGCGAATGGGCGCCGATCCGCGCGGAAGACCACACACCCAATCCCAATGTGCTTCCCGGCGACTACGTTGGCCTCCCCATCAGCGATGCCGCGCGCATGCGGGCCGACACCTGGTCGGCATCGCAGTGGACGCTTCCCGAATGGCAATGCCGTCCGCATCCCGTCGGCTACATCACACGCGGGCCATCGGAACTCAGAATCACCAAGGAAGTCGACCCCGTTACGCGTGAGACGACAGCCTTCAGCATGGAATGGCTCAGATCCGTGGTTAATCCCGTTTACCTGGACGGACGCCCGCACCCCTCAAAGTATGCGGCGCATACATGGGGCGGATTTTCTACAGGTGAATGGACAGGCAACACGCTCAAGATCACGACGACGCACGTGAAGGACGGGTACATCCGCCGCTCCGGTTTGCATCGCAGCGACAAGGCCACATTGATTCAGTATCTGACCAAGCGCGGCGATGTGCTGACGTGGACGATCATCACCTACGATCCCGTTTACCTGACCGAACCGCTGATTCGTACGACCGAATATCGCCTGACTCCAACGCAGCAGATACCGCCGTATCCCTGCACTGTCGTGACCGAGGTCGAAAGACCGAAGGGCGTCGTGCCGCATTATTTGCCGGGAACCAACAAAGAACTCACGGCCTACGCGAACTATTACAAGATTCCGTACGAGGCAAGCAAAGGCGGCGCCGAAACCATGTACCCGGAGTACTGGAAGAAGCTGAAGCAAATGATGGCCGTCCAGACCTCGCAGGCTTCGCAGAAGTAGGCAGTGATGATCAGAAATGCAATTTTTGTAATCCTGATCGCCGCTGCCGGCGCATTCGCGCAACAAAATCCTGAAGACGATTTTCAGACGCTGCATATTCGCGGTCCGCTCTACATGATTGCCGGAGCGGGTGGGAACATCACTGTGTCTGTCGGACTCGATGGCGTACTGCTCGTCGATTCGGGCAGAGCGGCGATGACGGATAAAGTCCTGGCTGAGATCCGTCGTTTGCAACGGGAAATCGGGTCGCGGTACGAAGAAAAGCTGAGTTATGGGGCGGAGACGCGTTCGACGCTTGAATCCGAGCGTGCTGGCCCGGCGCCGCCAAAACCGATACGCTTCATCATCAACACAAGCGACGATCCCGATCATGTCGGAGGTAATGAGAAAATCGCGAAGCAGGGAAGGACCATCACCGGAGGCAATGTCGCGGGAGACCTTCGCAGCGTTGTGGAGACTGCCGCGATCTATTCT
>Ga0075425_100005464_pt1 | contig 13214 bp, 9 predicted proteins | sample SoiMethybrSBSTD4_FD_75300 | JGI IMG/M metagenome (GOLD analysis project Ga0075425, IMG submission 75300) | Bulk soil microbial communities from a Populus tree surrounding site in Tennessee, USA - Soil MetaG P. TD hybrid SBSTD4 | ecosystem: Environmental > Terrestrial > Soil > Tree plantation...
GTGATGTCGGCAATCCAAAATTTGGGTGGGCGCTCGAATTTTGGCGGGGCAACGGGTTCGCCCGGCTGAATGGTGATGGTGTTTTCGGGCTTAGGCTTTGGCTCGTCGCCTTGGGTGGGACTAACGATCAGGCCAGAAAACGCGAGGAGCGATAAGAGAGTCATCGACAAACGCAAGGTCTTGCGAAGGGGCATGGGAGTTCTCCGCCGGGCAGTGGTGGTCGTCAACCGCTGCCATGTTTCGATGGCCGTTGGCCCAGGTTGCGAGCCGCGTGGCCCGTTTGCTGAAACGATTAAGACGAGGCTATACGCCTGTGTGAGTAGCCGCAAGGAGGGAGAGGAACAGTTGTGCCGAAACGGAGATGGGGTAGCGGGTCGGGATACTGACCGCGCGGCGTCAGATTCGAAGGTGTGGCGTTAGAACGCCTCCTGCCCGGCTCGCCTATTTTACTCAATGCGAAGAGCCCGCGCGGGGTCGATGGAAGAGGCCCGGCGCGCTGGAATGAGGCCAGCCAACGATGCGGCTACCAGCAACGTGACGATCGAGGCGCCCAGTACAGCGGAGTCCAGGCCTTTGACGTCGTAGAGCTGGGACTGGACGAAGCGGACGCAGAGCATAGCAACGGGAACGCCGATCGCCAGCCCGAAAATGGTCTGGAACAGTGCGGAGCGCAAGACTCCGACGATGACGCTGGCGCGCTCGGCGCCGAGGGCCATGCGGATACCGATTTCGCTGGTGCGACGAGCGACGGTGTAGGCGGTGACGCCATAGAGGCCGACGGTCGCCAAGAGCAGAGCCAGCACGCCGAAGAGCATGGTCAGGCGAGCGATGAGACGGTCTTCGATGAAGCGGTCGGCGATCTGCTGGTCGAAGGTTTGAAATTTGACGATGGTGAGGTTTGGGTTAATGGAAGCCAGGGTCTGGCGAGCGAGGTTTTCCATGTTGCTGATGGGACGGTCTGTAGCGATGACCATGGCACCGGCATAGAGGGATTCGTCCTTGTCGATGGGCCTAGTCTTTTGGACGCGGGGCGGGCGCTGAAGGATAGGGACAAAGTACATGCGATGTTCCTTCCAGCGGACGCTGGTGTAGACGGTATCTTCGACGACGCCGACGATTTCGTAGTCACCTGTCGATTCCGGTCCCGGCGGCCCGAAATGCTGGCCGATAGGATTTGCGCCGTTGAAGAATTTTTTGACGAATTCCTGGTTGACGACGGCGACGGTAAGCGCGTTTGCAGTGTCTCTTTCGGTGATGCCGCGGCCCATGACGACGCGCGTTCCAACAGAGTCGAAATAATCGGCGTTAGCTTTGACGATCGAGGCACCGGAATTGAGATCGGGCTGTCCTTGAACCTGGAGAGCATCGCTCCAGTTGTTATCTTCCATGGGAGTGTAAAGAGCCAGGCCGACTTGGTTGACCCCGGGCAGGGTGTGGAAGCGGTCTTCAATGGTTCGGTAAAGAGATTCGAGCTGGGTTTGTGGATAGCCTGCGGCTTGCGGATTGATGTGCACGATGTAGCGATTACGGGAATCGAGTTTTAAGTCCGTGGATTGGAGCTTATTGAGGCTGCGAGAGAAAAGACCCGCGCCGACGAGGAGGACGAGAGACAGCGCGGCTTGAAGAACGACGAGACCACGCTGGAGCCAGGATGCACCGCCGGAGGAAGCACGTGAGCCGCTGCGCAGGGCGTCAGCCGGTTCAGCTTGCGCGGCGATCCAAGCGGGAGCGACGCCAAAGAGAATGCCAGTGAAGAGAGAAAGGCCGCAGGCAAAGGCAAGAACGGGAAGCGAAGGGCTGGGTTGAATGGGAAGGTTTTCGGCTCCGGGAAAAGCAAGAGAAAGCAACGTGCGCGTGCCGAGATAAGCGACCAGAAGGCCAACGAGACCGCCGAGCCCAGCGAGGACAACGCTCTCGGTGAGGAGCTGGCGAACGATGCGGAGACGTGCAGCACCAAGTGCCGTGCGGACGGACATTTCAGCTTTGCGAGCCATGCCGCGGACGAGGAGAAGGTTGGCAATGTTGGCGCAAGCGATGAGGAGAACGATCGCGGAAATAATCATGAGAAGGCGAAGGTTGGAGCCGTACTCGTCCTGGAGATTCTGAATGCCCGAGCCGCCGGGGGTGAGGACCACGTGGGTTTTGGCGAGAAGGTCTTTGTTTCGGCCTGCGGAAAAAGTACTGGTTTGGGCGAAGGACTGACGGACGAGCGTGCTGATTTTGTCCTGCAGGGCGGGCAGCGAGGCGCCGGGCTTGAGGCGACCGACAATATACAGCCAGTTGGATTCCGGACTATGGACATAGGGAGCGTTGGCGAGGACGGGCATGGATTCGATCGGAAGATAGAAGTCCGGTGGAGTGCTAGCGAGACGGTCTCCGTAGAAACCGGCGGGAGCGATGCCCGCGATGCTGACGGGTTTCGTGTTGATCCAAAACGTGGCGCCGATGATGCCGGAGTCGCCAGCATAATCGCGCTGCCAGGTGCGGTAGCTCATGACGGCGGCAACGGGAGCGCCAGGCTGGTCATCGGCATCGGCGATGAGACGGCCGACGTGCGGCTCTAAGCCGAAGGTGCGGAAATAATTGCCAGAGACGAATTCTCCCATCATGGAGCGGGAAAGTTTGTCCCCGTCGCGCCTTGCGGTGACGGGCCGGAAGCCAAATCCAGCTTGCATGGCGGCCAGCTCTTCAAATTCGGGCGTGTTTTTCTTGAGAAGCTGCCAGGTTTCGGTGGCGAACAAGCTGTACTTGCCGTCTTCGCGCGCGCCACTATTGACGCAGCAATCGTTTTCGTCGCCGAGGCGAATGAGAGTTTTGGGATCGGCCACGGGAAGATTCTTCATGAGGACGGCATTGACGAGCGTAAAAATAGCCGCGTTGGCGCCGATGCCGAGAGCGAGTGTGAGAACCGCGGTCGCCGTGAATCCGGGAGTTTTTACCAACTGACGGATAGCGTAGCGAACGTCGTGAAAAAGCGTCGTTACCATTGTTCTTCCCTCAAATTCCTGTGTCGGACTGTGTTGACCGAACAAATTTCTTGTATAAAGGCAAAGTGGTGCGAAGACTGAGAGGCACGTTTTCGTCCAGAAACGAGTTAGGACAGTGATTGCTTGCACGTGCTACTCGATTGCTTTCTTCAACTTAGTAAGACGAAGAAGCAGCCGGAAGGTTCCGTTGGAGAGGCGCTGTCCGGTGGCGGACAGCAAGCGTCCAGAAACGGACAAGTGACACTACGAATGCGTGGGCATTGCGAGTTATGGCCTGGCGATCAGCGTCGCGGGTCGACAACGGCGACTTTGTTGACGCCAGAGCAGGCCAGGTAGATGCGGCCGTCGGAGGTGGCGGCCATGTTGCGGACCGTACCGCCACCCGAGGGAATAGCGGCGCGAGCGAATTGCTCGGTCTTGGGATCGAAGCGAATGAGCGTGTTTGGCTTAACGCCGGACTCGCTGTACCAAACCATCCCGTCGGGCGCGATGACAATGCCATAGGGATTGGAGCCGGAGCCTCCGGGAGAAGGCCACATCTTGACGGCGCCTGATTGCGGATCCAGGCGGCCAAGGTTTCCACCCTCGTAGTCGGTGAAATAAACTTGGTCGTCCGCCGAGATAGCCATACGGCGAGGCCGTGCATTTCGCGGAAGCGGATATTCGGTGATTTGCAGTGTGTTGGGATCGACGCTGGCCATCTTGTTGGCGCCAAATTCACAGAAAAATGGGACACCCTTGCTGTTGATCTGAATGCCGTAGGGCCTGGAGTCCTTAGTTGGGACTTCTTTTAGCTGGACGTTTCCACTTTTGGGATCGAGGCGGCCGACCATGTTTCCGACTTGCACGGTGAACCACAGAATTCCCTGCGAATCGAAGACCGGCGTATGCGGATCTTCTGCCTTTTCATTGGGCATTTTGTATTGCGTGACTTCGCCAGTACGCGGATTGAGCTTGCCGATATGCGCAGCGAAATTTCCGGTGTACCAAATGTTGTTGTCCCGATCGGCGACAAGGCCATGGGGGCCGTCGTTTGGGCCTTTGAGCGGATACTCCTTGAAAGCGCCGGTGGCCGGATCGAGGCGACCGAGTTTGCTGACCATTTGCTCAGTGAACCAGAGAGAACCGTCGGGGGCGACGGCAGGGTCGTGAGGATGAGCGCCTTTGGTAGGAACGTCCCACTCGCGAATGCTGACGTGGAGATTGGCGACGGGTGAAGCGGGCTTTGGCTGTTGAAAAGCTAGCGCGACGGCACACAGGCCGAGAATCCAATTAGCGGACCAGGTAAAGGGCAGGACGCCCATCCTTGTGTGCATGCATACCTCCTCGCCAGTTGGAGGCGAAGTTCCGAGGCGGCTATCGGATAGGGTAGTCCCGGCATTGAGTGAGTTCAATGGGGACTACCGCCAATCCTAATTCTTCGGGGCGCCTTTTCTTCGGCGTCACTTTTTTGGATTGACGAGAGCCTGGTACACAGCCGAGCGGCTGGTGTATTCCACGTTGGGCATGCCGGGACCGAATAGGCGCTGAATCATGGCGACGAAGACTACATCGTTCGTGGGATCGACCCAGAACCAGGTGCCGGCGGCGCCGTCCCAAAAGAAAGTGCCGCGGCCGTCAGGAAGATTGGCGGTCTGCGGGTCGAATTCGACGGCGCAATTGTAGCCATAGCCGAAGCCCGGGCGCATCACATGAGGGCCAATGCCGAATTCGCCGGTCAGCAAGTTGGCGGCGAGATGGTTCGTACTCAGCAATTGAACAGACGATGGCGAGAGAATGCGAACGCCGTTGAGTTCGCCGCCGTTGGCCAGCATTTCCGCGAAACGAAAATAATCTTCGGCCGTGGAAACTGACCCTCCGCCGCCCGACGCCATGGCGGGCTGGGAAGCATAGTCGCCCCCGAAGCCGTTGTCGGCGGGTATCATCTCCCCTTTGTCGTTTCCACGATACATGGTGACAAAACGGCTACGCTTTTCGGCGGGAACGAAGAAGGCGGTGTCCTTCATGCCGAGCGGCTTGAAAATATGCTCCTGCATATAATCGGGGAGCGATTGGCCGGAAAGTTTTTCGATGATGTAGCCCTGAATATCCATCGAGACGCTGTAGGACCACCGAGTGCCAGGCTGATACATCAGCGGGAGTTTGGCGAGCTTGTCGATAAATTCCTGCAAAGATTTCGATTGGAAGAGATTCGCTTTTGCGTATTCCTTGTCGACCAGAGTGTTGCCGAAGAAACCATAGGTGAAGCCGGCGGTGTGGGTCATGAGCTCCATCATGGTTGGAGGATGAATAGGATCTTCAAGGATCATGTTGCCGGAAACGTCGGCGCCCTTGAAGACTTTGAGATGTTCGAATTCGGGAATGAATTTGGAGATGGGGTCAGATGGAAGCCATTTGCCCTGTTCGTAGAGTCGCAGCATGGCGACAGCGGTGATGGGCTTGGTCATGGAGAAGGCGCGGAAGATGGCATCTTTGGTGAGCGGCGCGCTACTGGCGACGTCTTTCACGCCGTACACGCGATAGTCGACGACTTTGCCGTGACGGGCGAGGATGGTGACGGCGCCGGGGAGCTGCTTTTGGTCCACGGTTTGCTGCATGAGGGAGTGGAGGCGCTCGAGGCGTTCGGAGGAGAAGCCGACGGACTCGGGCTTGGCTAGAGTCATGTCGAAGGTGGCGGAGCCGTTGGCAGCGGGTTGCTGGGCACGAGTTTGTGCTGCGCCCGGAATAAAAAGCAAAGCTGCCGTTGACAGTGCTGCGAGGAACCGGATCGGTCGCTCCATTTTTTTCTCCCCGAAGAACACAAATGCCAAGCCAGAAAAACGGGGAGGATTATACAGTGAAAGTCATAGCCAGAGTTGCAAGCCCGAGGGTCTAGGAAGGCGCACGGCGGCAGCGCAAGCGACCGCCGCCCAGCGGATTTGAAGTGGATTCAAACTGAGCAGCTTTAGGCGCTCGCGGCACGCTGCTCTTTCATTTGGGCCATGCGCTCTTGAAATTGACGAGTGAGATGCGGCACGATGCCAAGCTGGCGTTCGATAAGCATGAGCTGGGCGCGGTGATGCATTTCGTGTTCTTTGGCGCCGAGGAGGCGTTCGAAGCGAGTCTTCTGCGTTTTTCCGTCGGGCTCGGTGACTGTTTCGGCCAGAAATTCAGGAGTGAGAGTTTCGAGCCAGGCGGTGAACTTTTCGCCTTCGCTGCGAAGCAATTGAACAATTTCCGCTTTGGAGCGTGGCTTGTTTTCTTCGCCGTTGAATTCATCCATAAGCCCGAAAAAGTCGAAGCCGACGAGAGTGGTTAGCTTCTTGCCGTGAACTTCTTCCCAGATGCGCGTGGCGATAGCAACGTGAGTGAGCATTTTGCCCACTGGACGAACTTCGGCAGCCGCGACGAAATCATATTTTGAGTCGGGAATGTCTTCGGCAACTTGAATGGTATTTTTGCGGACGGTGCGGAAGGCATCGGCCAGATCTTTGCCGCCGTAAGAGATCATGATTCACCTCGGTGTGTTTGAATTGCGCCCGGAACCAAGGGCCGAAAGATTCGATGCACGGAGACTTGGGCGGTAACAGTATTTTTCCAGGCGATTGGGATTAGGCCAGAGATGCATCCGCAACCCGGCCGTGGGCAGGCGATTTAACGAGGCCCAGGAGAAAAGCCCAGTTCTTTCCAGAGTTTGTCCCAATGCCAGATGCCGTAAGCGGCGTTATCCGGAAGTCGATAGCCAAGCTGATGGGCGAGCATGATGACCTGGGAGCGGTGATGAACGTCATGGGCATACATGTAAAGAAACATGGTGGGGCCGGCAGGCCATTCCGGCGCCCAACTGCCGCGCGAGAAGGTCTTTACACGGCGGCCCGGCGATGCCGAGAGTGCGTCCCTGAGCATTTCCAAGCAAGCTGCGGAGCTTTTGCGGTCAGCGGTGGCAGCTTGCTTGATGGTGCAACGCGCGGGATCGAGGGGCGCGGGGCATTTGAAGTGGGGAGCAGACCATTTGAGCCAGACTAAGCGACTGTTGTGTAGGTGAGCAAAAATCGCGGCGATAGGACGGCCGGAGCGACGGTCGGCGTTGGGGGGTTTGGCGCGCCAGGCGCGAGGTTGGACGTGCGCGAGGAGAAGTTGATTCATACGGGCACTGGCGGCGAAGGACTCCAGTAGAATTTCACAGACGTCCGAGCGGGCAGGTGTTCGACGCGGCATGGGTACCTCCTCGTGGATCAACCTTCTGGAGCAACGCAATTGCGCAAGATTGCGCCAAGCTTGTAGTGAGTTCAACGCAAATTCTGAGCGGAGGGTCAGGCGCCAGAAGCGAGGGGCATAGCACGGCGGCGGACTCCGGTAGCATCAAAGAGAGCGTTTCCGACGGCGGGGGCTACAGCCATGATGGGAGTTTCTCCGGCGCCGGCTGAGCCGATGTCTTTGCGATCGAGCAGGACGGCTTCGATTGCAGGAAGATCGCGGAAGCGCGGGACACGATAGTTAGCGAAGTGAGGATTTTTGATGCAGCCATTTTCAAATTGAATGGATTCAAAGAGCGCGCCGCCCAGTCCTTGAATGTTGGCGCCGATGACCTGGTTGCGAAGACCGTTGGGATTGACGATCGCTCCGCATTCGAACGCAGTGACGAGGCGAACAACCTGGAGTTTGTTGGATTTCGGATCTGCGACGACTTCTGCGCAAGTGGCGACGTAACTGCCCTTCTCATTGCCGGCGGCGATGCCAAATCCTTGCCTTTCCTTCGACTTCTTAGGCGGCCAGCCAAACCTTTGCGCAGCGGCCTCGAGGACGGCGCGAAGCCTTTTGTCGGACAGATTGCGGAGCCGGAATTCGAGCGGATCGAGATTGACGGCGTGGGCGAGTTCGTCCATGTGCGTTTCGCGGGCGAAGTGATTGGCGGTGGCCGCGAGTCCGCGATACGAGCCGCAGCGGAGTACGAGCGGCACGGAGTGATATTGCACCAGTTGGTTCGGGACGTCGTAGGGAGTTTCGATTCCAGACGTCCCAGAATGAAAGTTGTGATAGTCCCAAGCAGTAAGCTTGCTGTTTGAGTCGAGACCGCTTTTCACTTCGATGAGGCCGGCAGGACGGAAATAGGCCCAGGTGAATTCTTCTTCGCGTGTCCACACGAGTTTTATGGGATGATTGGCGGATTTTGCGAGTCGGGCCGCTTCGACAGCAGCGTCGCCAGTGTGCTTGCCGCCGTAGGCAGAGCCAGTGTCCGGAACGATGACGCGGACGGCGTTTTCGGGAATATGGAGGGTGTTGGCGACTTCAGCGCGGACCGCGAAAGGACGTTGGGTGCCGGTCCAGACGGTCATTTTGCCGTTTTCCCATTCGGCGACGGCGGCGCGCGGCTCAAGCGGGGCGTGGGCGATGTAGGCAACGGTGTAGACGGATTCGAGTGTGTGAGTGGCCGAGGCGAGGCCGCCGGAAACCGAGCCCGTTTGCTGCTTCTCATTGCGGCGATCAGAGTCGGTGGTGGACGCGTTGCGTTTGAGGTAACTGAAGATTTCCCGGTCGGAAATTATTTGCGGCGATTCGATCCACTGCGGACGTATAGCAGCAAGGGCCTCTTCGGCCAGGTGTTCTGATGGGGCTGCAGCACCGACAAAGTTGCCGTCGACAACGATCACCACATTCGGTAATGCACTGGCGGCTTTTACGTCGCAGGAGGCTAGCGTGGCACCGAAGGACGGTGGGCGAAGAATTTTGCCGTAGAGGAGATTATCCGGGCGGAGATCGGTTGTGTATTGGTGCTTGCCGGTGACGAAGTCACGTGCTTCCACTTTAGGAAGGGGCTGGCCAGCGATAGTCCACTCAGATGGCAGCGTTACGGGATCGGCATCAGGAAGAAGCTGAGCAAGAGTCTTGCCGCGCGCGAGTTCCGCGTAGGTTGCGGATTTTCCTGATGAGGGATCGCTGATTTTGGCGGCGGCGGCTTTGAGCGCGGCGGGCGCGACATTCCATTGCTTGGCAGCCACTTCCACGAGCAGATTACGAGCGGCTTCGGCGACGCGGCGTAATTGTGGAACCATGGTCGGCGTAGTGCGGCTGCCGAATGTGCCCATGTCAAACGGCGTCAATTCGGTGTCGCCCATGACCATTCGAACGGTGGAGAAAGGGACGCGAAGCTCGTCGGCCACGCTTTGCGTGAGCGAGGTGCGTGCATTCTGGCCGACTTCGACCTTGCCGGTAAAAGCGGTGACCGTGCCATCGTCGCCGATGTGCAGCCAGGAAGCGATTTCCTTGGGAAGTTGGGGCGGCTGGATGCGCAGGCCGGGTGCAGTTTCCTGCGTTGCGAGGGCGTCTTTGGTTACTGCGAAGACGGCGATGCCAGCTCCGAGGAGCTTGAAGAAGTCGCGACGGGCCAGGGCGAATTGATGGAGCGAGGGAGAGTCGAATTCGTAGCGCTCGGGCGCAACGACCGGTTCAATGGCGAATTTGTTCGCTGGGGAATTCATGAGCGATGTACCCGAGAGGCTTCTGCGGCTTTTTGTACGGCTTCAATGATGCGCGGGTGAGTGCCGCAGCGGCAGATGTTTCCCTGCAGGGATTGCTCGATTTCCGCAGGCGTGGGATTAGGAGTCTGTTGAAGTAAGGCGACGCTGCTCATGATCATGCCGGATGTGCAGTAGGCGCATTGGAACGCTTCGGCGTCAAGGAAAGCTTGCTGCACCGGATGTAGGCGGCCAGATTGTTCGAGTCCTTCAATAGTGATGACGGGCTTTCCGGCGGCAGCGGAAACGGGAGTAATGCAAGAGCGGCGAGCGATGCCGTCGAGCAGAACGGTGCAGGCGCCGCATTGCCCTTCTCCGCAGCCGTACTTGGATCCGGTAAGGCCTAGTGTGTCGCGAAGAATGGTGAGGAGGGGGGTATCGGGATCGGCCCGGATAGCGCGAGGACTGCTATTGATGACGAGATTGAACTGCTGCGGCATTTCCACCACCAAGGTCGCCCGCCTCCCTTGGAAAGTCAGGGTAAACAGGAGGCGGCCGCTATAAATCGCAACGTGAATATCGTCATACTGCGCGACACGAGATGCAAATTATTTTTGCGGCAGGGCGAACGCGTAGAGGACATTGTCAATGGGAAGAATGACGTACTGGCGGCCGCCGAGCTGATATGTCATGGGAGAGGCGAGGAGTTCGCCACCCATATTGAGATGCCAGAGCGTTTCGCCGTTGGCTGGGTTGAGTGCAATCAGGTTGCCGGAATTGTCGGCGGTAAAGAGCAGGCGGCCGGCGGTAGTGAGCATGCCGGCGATGCTTTCACCGTCGCCGATTTCGTGATTCCACACAACTTTACCGGTGCGGTAATCGAGAGCGCGGATGGTGGAGTTAGCCCACAGGATGCGGTCGCGGCCGCCCCAGCCCTCGGCTTTGGTGGTGACAGTGTTGTAGTAAACGCTGAAGAGACGCCGCGCGTTGACGAAGAAAAGACCGGTCTGCGGATCGAAGCTGGGCGCCATCCAGTTGGTGGCGCCGTCGGATCCGGGAGAGACGAGCGCGCCGTCGGGACTAGGCGTGGCTTCGGGCTTGGCGATAGGACGGCCGCGTTGGTCCACGCCGGAAGCCCAAGTCTGCTCGATAAACGGCTCAGTGACCAGATGTTCGCCAGTTTCACGATCGAGGACAAAGAAGAATCCGTTGCGGCTGGCTTGCGCGAGAAGCTTGCGAGGTTTGCCCTTGAAATCCGCGTCGAAGAGCACTGGAGTTTGTACGGCGTCCCAGTCGTGAACGTCGTGCGGAGAAGGCTGGAAATACCAAACGAGTTTTCCGGTGTCGGGATTCAGGGCGACGATGGTGCACGTAAAGAGATTGTCGCCGGAGCGGCCTTCGCCGGCGAGCACGGGATTCGGATTGCCGGTGCCCCAATACAGAAGATTCAGCGCAGGATCGTACGTGCCGGTCATCCAGGTCATGCCGCCACCGTGGCGAATGGCGTCGGAATCTTTCGGCCAGGTTTCGGAGCCGGGCTCGCCGGGTTTAGGTTGCGTGTTCCAGCGCCACTGGACGGCGCCGGTTTCCGGATCGATGGAAACAAGGAAGCCTGGGATGTCGGTGACGTCGCCGGAAACTCCTGAGATGACATGATCGCGAATCACCAAGGGAGCCATGGTCGAAAAGTAGCCGAGTTTGCTGTCAGCGAGCTGGACATCCCAACGAACAGTGCCGTCCTTGGCGTTGAGACAGATGAGATGGGCGTCGGGCGTTTCGAAAAAGAGATAGTCCTTATACATTGCAACGCCGCGCTGGCCGATGTGGTCGCCTTCTGAGGCGCGATGGTAGTGCCAAATCTGATGGCCGTAGCGAGCGTCGACGGCCCAGACGTTGTCGGGCGTCGTGAAATAGAGAACGCCGTTTACGACGAGAGGAGTGGACTTGATGACGCTGCCGCGAATACGAAACGCCCAGGCAAGGGTGAGCGAGTTGACATTGGAGGCGTTGATCTGGTCGAGAGCGCTGTGGCGGCGGCCGGTGTAGTCGCCGTTGTAGCTGGGCCAGTTGTCGGTTGGAGGCTTGAGAAGCGCGGCGGGATCGAGGCCCTGACCGGCCACGCGGACTGGAAGCAGCCCTAAAGCCAGTAGTAGTGGCATAGCCATAAGCCGTAGAAATTTTGCCAGCGAGAACTTCATGAGTGAGGGCTCCATTTTTTGCGCGAAGCTACTTCAAGCTGTATAGATAAGTGAACAGATCGTGCATTTGGGTTTGCGAGATTTTGGGAAGCAATTCACGATGCGCTGCAAGCGGATCTTTAAGTTCGAGTTTGACCTCGCTGCGCGGGAAAGAGCGGTACCAACCATTTTTGTCGCCGATGCGGATGCCGACTGTGAAATCGTCGATATGGGAGACTATTCCGGAGAACTGCTCGCCGGTCGGCAGAGTGACGGTAGCAAGTACCGGCTTGTCGTCGGGATAGAGCATGTGCGCCTGAAGCTCGATGGCATTGTATTTGTGCGCGATGCCGGCGAGATCGCCGGTCGGCGAATGGCACCTGCTGCAGCCGCCTGCGCCTTCGAAATAGGCTTTGCCTTTATCGGCATGGCCAGTCAGCAGTTTCTCAAACGGATAGTCGGAAGGAACGCCGGACGATTCGACGGCTTCCTTAGACCGGGCGTGCAAAAACGCGGATATGTCTGAAATTTGCGCAGCGGTCAGAGGCAATGCGGGCATGCCCTTGTCCGGCCGGCCGTTACGGATGACTTCGCCGATGAGGTCGCCGTTGACGTCATGCGCAACCAGGGCCGAGCGCACCAGATCAGGACCACGGGCGCCAGTGGCATCCGGTCCGTGACAAAAACCACAAGCCTGTTGGAATTGAGTGCGGCCGCGATCGATGGCGGCGCGTTGTTCGGGAGTGGGCTGGGGCGGGCCTTGCGCCTGGGAGTGGAGACCGAGGGACACGAGAAGAAATATCGCGCAAAAAACGAGGAAAGCAGACAGGATTCTCATATGTTCAGAATAGAGTCTAACGCAGGAGAAGAGATTCGCAACATAGGCGAGAACGGTTAGACGAAGGCCGTGGGGATAACTAGTGACGCGGTTGGAACGAAACCATCCGGTCAGTAGGCATTCTTGTTGACGATACCCCTGAAAACAGTCAGAAGGACAATTTGCAGATCGAAGCCGATGCTCCAGTGGCGAAGGTAGTAAAGGTCGTATTGGATTCGTTTGGCGATGGACGTGTCGCCACGAAGTCCGTTGACCTGGGCCCACCCGGTGATGCCGGCCTTGACGTAATGACGGGAGTTGTACCTTTCGAGCTGGGAGGCGAACTTGTGGACATAGAAAGGGCGTTCAGGGCGCGGGCCGACGACGCTCATGTCGCCTTTGAGGACGTTAAAGAATTGTGGAATTTCATCGAGGCTGGTGTGACGCAAAAAAGCCCCGACGCGTGTACAGCGAGGGTCGTTGCGAATGGTCCAACGCGTACCGGACTCTTCGCTGGGCGCCACCCGCATGGTGCGGAACTTATACATCTTAAAGATTTGGCCCTTGAGGCCGACGCGTTCTTGGGCGAAAAGGATTGGGCCAGCGGAAGTGAGCTTGATGGCGAGAGCTATAACGATTAACAAAGGAAGAAGGAAAATAAGGACCACCGTCGAGAACACCAGGTCAAAGGCCCGCTTCATGACGAAATAGGAGACGGACTCGGCGGCGGTGGGCTTGAGGTCAAGCATCTGAATGCCGCCGAGATCGAAGAGCTGGTCGCTGATCTTGACGCCTTCGC
>Ga0075425_100005465_pt1 | contig 13212 bp, 11 predicted proteins | sample SoiMethybrSBSTD4_FD_75300 | JGI IMG/M metagenome (GOLD analysis project Ga0075425, IMG submission 75300) | Bulk soil microbial communities from a Populus tree surrounding site in Tennessee, USA - Soil MetaG P. TD hybrid SBSTD4 | ecosystem: Environmental > Terrestrial > Soil > Tree plantation...
GGCGCCGGTGCCTGGCGCCATCGATGTTCCGCCGCCCTCCGACGTGCCCGCCTTCTCGCCCGACGATGCCGCGACGATCGTGCTGCAGGTGCAGCCCTCGTCCGCCCAGATCTTCGTGGATGGCGAGTTCGTCGGCACCGTCGACGACCACGCGTCGGGCCTCCTCGTCGCGCCCGGCGTCCACCGCGTCGAGTTCCGCGCGCCGGCGTTCGATCCCGTCGTCGTCGACGTCCGGGTCGCACCGGGCGGGCGCATCACCTATCGCGCGTCGCTCAAGCCGTCGGCGTGACGGGTGGTAGGATCGCAGCAGTCGGGGCGTAGCGCAGCCTGGTAGCGCACCTGCCTTGGGTCAAGAGCCGGCCGAATCGTGGCCGGCTTTTTCGTGTGATCCGCAAATTTCTCAGAGAATTGGAACACTTCACAATTGGTGATTCGCCACGAATCACCCCGCGGCACCGCTGCGCACCACCAAAAGTGCCACGCAGAGTGCCACACGTCTTGGCAGGCCTCGGTGGACACTCAAAGGCCGCGGCGGTGTCCACTGACTCGGTACCGCTTCAGCGTCCGACCGTCACCCGAGTGCCAGCGCGAGCGAGAATGCTGAGCGCGGCCGGAGACAGCAAGAGGTCGCCAGAAACCGGCGACCTCATGCTCCAAATAAGCTGTTTGCGGGGGCGTGCAACCAGCGGCACTTGCCGCTGTTTACGGGGGCGGCCTGACAACCAGATAGGCTCACACCTTCAAGTCCGCCGCGGGCATGGCGTCGATCACGTGAAGCATCTTCGCCAGCGCTTGAATTTGGCCGTACATCAATCGCTAGCTGACTCGCTCGATGTAGCCGTTCGGCGGTGCGGCGACCAAGTACGAAGGATTAGGGAGCAAGCCGATCGTTGGCACACCGGCGGCGGCAAGGAACCGACCTTCACCCCCGATAGTGGTTTTCCCCTTCAGAATCACTCCTCTGCGATCCGTGCCGTGAGCAATTCCGCTCAACGCGATCGGCGCGGCCGACGTGAAGTTTGTCACGATGATCGTCTGTTCATCCCTGCCGGTTGATTTGTAGTGCAGCGCGGCGTCATCCTCCCACTCGCGACACCCGAGATGCTCCACGCATAGAGCCGCGACGGCCTTGCGAACCATCTCGGGATAGCGCTCGACTCCATTCCCCCTGCGCGGGGGAGTACCGGTGCGCGCGTAGAACCGCTCGTGCCGACACGTTAGGCGCGCCGCTTGCGCATAATCGAATACGCTGCGAGGGTTTGCGGACACCGACTGCGTAAGTTCGTTCACAGCGTGGCGGCGGTTTCTGCCGACGTGCACGGTGCCGCGGAGAGCAGCCGGGACGTGAGCGACCCCACCTCCAGACCCCCGATTCTGACCCCAGCGTCGGTCACGGGTTCGCGACCATCGGACTGCGGCTCCGCAACGATGTTCCCGTCCCGTATTTGGCGATTATCGCGTATCGCTCGGCACTCGGCCTCTCGCGAACTATGCCGCCTTCGCCACCGCGATCGGCTCCAGGGCGACGGCAAGTACCTCGTCGACGGATGCCACGACGTGGAAGTGCATCTTGTTCCGCACGTCGGCGGGCACGTCGTCGAGATCGTGCTGATTGCGCTGCGGCACGATCACGTCGGTCAGTCCGGCGGCATGCGCAGCCAGCACTTTCTGCTTGAGGCCGCCAATCGGCAGCACCCGTCCCTGCAGCGTCACTTCACCGGTCATCCCGACCGTGCTCTTCACGGGCCGGTCCGTCAACAGCGACGCCACGGCCGTCACCATGGTGATACCGGCGCTCGGCCCGTCCTTCGGGATCGCACCGGCCGGCACATGCAGGTGCACCTCGCGCCCATCGAGCGCGTGTTCGTCGATCCCCAGCTCGCGAGCGTGACTCTTCACGTAGGTGAGCGCGATGCGCGCCGACTCCTTCATCACGTCGCCGAGCTGTCCCGTCAACACCAATCCGCCCTTGCCGGGCATCGAGGCGGCCTCGACGAAGAGGACGTCGCCACCGACGCCGGTCACCGCCAGGCCGGTCGCCACGCCGGGCACCGCGGTGCGAATAGCCGCCTCGTGCTCGACTTTGGCCCGCCCGAGCGCATCCCGGACGGCGCGGACGTCGATTGTCACCGGGGCCGGTGAATCCGCGGATGCGATTCGCGTGGCGGTCCGCCGCAGCAGCGTTCCAAGCTCCCGCTCCAGCTGGCGGACACCCGCCTCGCGCGTGTAGTCCGCGACGACGACGCGTAGCACGGCGTCGGTGACGTCCACTTCTTCGGCACGGAGTCCATTGCGCTCGATCTGACGCGGCCACAGGTGCCGGCGCGCGATCGCCACCTTCTCTTCGGTGGTGTAGCCATCGAACCGGATCACCTCCATCCGGTCGAACAGCGCCGGAGGAATCGTGTCGGCGACGTTCGCGGTCGCGACGAACAGCACCTGGGACAGATCCAGCTCGACGTCGAGATAGTGGTCGCGAAACGCATGGTTCTGCGCCGGGTCGAGCACTTCCAGCAGCGCCGCCGACGGATCGCCGCGCCAGTCCGCGCCGAGCTTGTCGACTTCGTCCAGCATGATGACCGGATTCATGGTCCCAGCATCGCGCAGCGCGCGCACGAGCCGCCCTGGCAGCGCGCCGATGTAGGTGCGGCGGTGGCCGCGGATTTCCGCCTCGTCACGGACACCGCCGAGCGACATGCGGACGAACTGCCGCCCCGTCGCCCGGGCAATCGACTCCCCGATGGAGGTCTTGCCCGTTCCCGGAGGGCCAATCAGCGTGAGGATGACGCCCGATCGGCGCGTCTCTGCCATGCCACGGTCGGCGCGCAGCTTGCGCACGGCGAGGTACTCGGTGATGCGCCGCTTCACGTCGTCGAGGCCTTCGTGATCGGCGTCGAGCACTGCCCGCGCATGAGACGGGTCGAGGCGCTCGTCGGACCGTTTGTCCCACGGGATCGCGAGCAGCCAGTCGAGATACGTGCGGATCATGGCCGATTCGGCGTTCGCATCCCCCATCCGCTCGAGCCGGCCCAGTTCGCGGTCTGCCTGCTGCTGCACCGTCTCGGGCATCCCGGCCGCCGAGATTTTCCGACGGTACTCGTCAACGACCGAGCCGTCCTCTTCACCCAGCTCCTTGCGGATGGCTTCCATCTGGCGGCGAAGGAAATACTCGCGCTGCTGCTTCTGTGCGCCATCTTCCACGTCGTCATGGATCCGCTTCCGCACCTGCAGTTCGGCGAGCCGCTCGCGCTGGAGCTGCAAGGCCAGGGTGAGCCGCTCCACAACGTCCAGCGTTTCGAGCAACCGGAGCTTCTGTGTGAAGTTCAGGTCGGGCGAGTAACCGGCGGTGTCGGCCAGGGCGCCTGTTTCGGTGATCGACCGGACGAAGGCGCGGATGCGGCCGTCGTCCCCGCGCAGCTCGAGGATCTCGTCCACGACGGCGCGGTATTCGCGCTCCAATTCGTGCGTCAGCGTCCCGGCGGGCCGCTGGTCCGGACGGGCTTCGACGTCCACGCGCAGCACACCGTCGGCGTCGGCACTCGCCGCACCCGCAATCCCGCGGTGCAGCGCCGTCAGCGTCACCGCCAGCCCGCGCCCGGCAAGCCGCACCTGCTCCGACACTTCGGCAACGACGCCGACGCTCGCGTAGGTGTGGTCCTGCCGCGGCACCAGCAGCACCCGCTCGTCGCTGCCAACATCAACCGTCAGCGTGACGGGCATGCCGGGAAACACGACAGCATCATCCAGCGGAACGATTCGCAGCCTGTTCATAGTTACGGTTAGGACGCGCGAGCGCGCGGAGGCGTTGCAGGGGCGCCGGAGAAGTTCGACGTCCTTGAGGTATCTTGAAACGCCTCGAGCCGCTCATGAATCTGCTGACTATTCCGACGTTCAGCGCCGCGGGCGTCTTCCACGTCGTCGTCGAGTCACCGCGCGGCACCGCGCTCAAGCTCAAGTACGACGCGCGCTGGAACGCGATGACGGTGTCACGGCCGCTCACCCTCGGCACCACATTCCCCTTCGATTCGGGATTCATTCCCTCAACGACCGGCCCGGACGAGGATCCGCTCGATGCACTGGTCCTGTGGGACGTCAGCTCTCATCCAGGCGTTGAGCTCCCCTGTCGGGCGATTGGCGTCATGCAGGTCGAGCAGAATCGCACGAACAACGATCCGTCGATGCGTATCCGGAACGATCGCATCCTCGCCGTTCCGGAGGCGGCCCGGCGCGAGCGCGATTTGAAGGGCGTCGATGCGCTGCCGTTGCGCCTGAGGGAGGAGCTCGAACAGTTCACGCTCGCCGCGACGGCCCTGGAGGGAAAGGACGTTCGAGTTATCGGCTGGGGAAATGAGAGCGTGGCGCTAAAGTTGATCGAGGACCTGGCAGCCGTCCGTCAGTAAGAGCACACACTCCTTTGACGAGTGTCTCGACGACACCTTCGTATGTGAAGGAGCGATACCAACGTAGGAGAGACGATCGTGCAATAGATCGATTCTTCGCGCTGACCCAGCTGTCGCTCGCCGCCGCCGAGACGTTCGCGTCCAAGGCCGGCTGCCCGATCAGACTGCGACAGTGCCTCCGCAGACTATCGACCGATGATCTCGTGAGGAACTTCCCGACGGTCGCGATTCCAGGCGCTCGTCGACGGCAGGATCCTTACGGAGTCGATCGGGGTGGCACTGGCCGGCGGCACACATGTCGCCGTGCCCGAGTCCATAACCGCCGATAGTTATCGGCTGGTGGATCGCGTCGGTCCTGGGCGTCACGGATGCGCGGGCCGCGGCGATTTCGACCGAGTACCCGCTCGAGGCGTACGCGTCTCCGCGCCTGATCGACGCGATCGTCCTCACGCCGGATGGCGATTCGCTCCGAATCGAGCTGCAAGGCAATGGCCGCGATGCTGCAGGCTGCGGAAGCGCACAGAACTGGCGAATCGCTCCCACCGATTGGTTGGAAACGAAACGAGCTCGCTGGATGACGACAAGCTCGTGCAGATAATGTTGGTTGCGGGGGCTCGCAACCAACATTATCTGCAGCTCTGGCGACCTGCGGCGTAAAGCCGGTTGCAAGACGTCGATCAGCTCTCTGCCGTCCTTGTAATGCCTGTAAACCCGCGCGCCTCAACGACTTCTCAAATCCAGCGGGACGACATCGATCGTTGACGTCTAACCGGGATCGACATCGGAGCGCCCACCTCGCGCAAATCCTCGATCTTATTTTTGAGGATAATCGGCTCAATGTTTATGCGGGTGAACGCGAAGTGCGCCCACCAGGTGCGCCCACCATCGACCGCTGTGCGAGAACCGCTCCTATCGTAGGCAGTTATATTCTGGGGCGATGAATGGCACCCTGACGATCGGCGACTTCGCTCGCGCGACGCACCTCTGCGTCAAGGCGCTCCGCTATTACCACAGCGTGGGGGTGCTCAAGCCCGCCGCCGTCGATCCCGCGACGGGGTATCGGCGCTATCGGAGATTGCCGTCGCGCAAATCATCCGGCGCTTTCGCAACCTCGACATGCCGATCGAGGATATTCAATCCATTCTCGCCGCCCCGGACGTTGCCATCCGCAGCCAGGTCATCGCGACGCATTTGAGCCGGCTTGAGGAGTTGCTCGAACGGACGCAACGGGCCACGGCTTCGCTGCGCGATCTCCTCCAAGCGCAGGCTGCGCCACCGCTCACTGACGTAGCCCACGTCAGCGTGCCGGCGGCTTCTGCGGCGGCGATCACCGAAACGATCTACATCCGGGACGCCGAGGCTTGGTATCAAGGCGCTCTCGCTGAACTCCACACCTCGCTCGACCGCCAAGGCGTTCGGGCTTCGGGTCCGGCCGGCGGAATCTATTCAAACGACATCTTCACCGAGGAAAACGGCGAAGCAACGGTCTTTCTTCCCTGCAATGGCGGCTTTCGCTCAACCGGACGGATCGCGCCGTTGGTCGTGCCAGCCATCGAGTTGGCGATTACTACACACGCCGGACCGCACGCCGGCATTGACCGTGCCTACGGCGCTCTAGCCGCCTACGTGGCCGACCATGCCCTCGGCATTGAAGGGCCGATCCGCGAAATCTATCTTGTTGACGGTCATACCACGGCCGATTCGTCACAGTGGCGAACGCAGATCGGCTGGCCGATCTTCCGCACCGCCGAATGATGGCTCGTTAAACCTGACGAGCGATATTCGGCCCCTCCGATGGCGTCCTGCTCGAAAATCACCAGGCCGGCGCACCTCCTGGGAATTGCTGGACGCCATCGGACGCTAGCGGCTACCGTCCCCCAGCTCCCAGTTGCCGAAGAAAGCTCCTATAGTCGGTCCGGACCCACTCCTCGGCGAGCCGACCACGCTCATCGAGCCGAAAGATGTTGGACAAATCCCAAACAACCCGTTGGCCATTCGGAGGAAGCGGACCGACCGGCGACTGAGTAAACTCCCGCGCGAACCGCCCCTCTATCCACGTTTGGCAGGCTACGTAGCTGCCCTCGATAACGACAATGCCGCGCCGGATTGAACGGTCGTCGAACGCTTCGCGAACGGACTTGAAATAGCGCGCGAGACCCTGGTAGTCAGTGTCGAAGCCATCGGGGCCGTGGAAACGAAAAATGGCCGTGTCAAAGTGCGAGTCAAATTCGGCCTGATCCCCGCCGAATACTTGAAGTTCGCCCGCCCTTGTGAGTCGAGCTACGAGTTCATCGCGTGTGAAGGCCACGTCTCCTCCTCTTCTACGACCCCGATCGCGACACACGCCGGACCGCACGCCGGCATTGACCGTGCCTACGGCGCGCTAGCCCCCTACGTGGCCGACCATGCCCTCAGCATAGAAGGGCCGATCCGCGAAAGCTATCTTGTTGACGGTCATCCCACGGCCGATTCGTCACAGTGGCGAACGCGGATCGGCTGGCCGATCTTCCGCACCGCCGAATGATGGCTCGTCAAACCTGACGAGCGATATTCGGCCCCTCCGACAGCGTCCTGCCGCTATCTCGGCAGTTCCATAAAGTGGCCGCGCGGAAACAGCCTTGACTCTCCCGTTATGGTGCGCTCATGGTGTCGACGGGGTCTGGGCGGTGGCTCGGATGTCGGTCGGCAGCGAGGAAGCGTACGGCGCCTGCAGCAAACGCCTCTGACTTTGTTCTGGTCAGTTCTTTTGTGGCACGGGCATTGTTTCAGAATTCCAGCGCGCATTCCCACGCATACTTCAGCGCAACAGACGACGAGGGTGTGCGGGGGCATTGAGAACTGATTTCGGCTTTTCTCCTGCGGCGAATGCCTCGATTACCTGCTTGATGTAATTGAGCGTCCCCTGGAATGTGAGGTCTGTCGCACCGGCGATGTGCGGGGTGACCAGTATCTGCGGCAGATCAAATAGCTGGCTCTTGACGCCGCCCGGACCCGATTTCAGCACGTCCAGTCCCGCAGCGGCAATGTGGCCACTCTTCACCAACTCATACAGAGCGGCTTCGTCGATCAGTGATCCGCGGGCGATATTGACAAGAATGGCTCCCCGCTTCATCGCTTCCATCGCCGGCCTGTCGATGAGATTCTCGTTCTCCTTGCCAGCCCGTGCGCATATCACGACGTAATCCGCTTCTGCGACCGCCGGGTGCAATTGCTCGGACTGAAACGCCTTCACATCGGCCGGGGCACGATCAGGGTGGTGGTCGACCGCGAGTAGTCGCATCCCGAAGGGCCGCAGTCGGTCAACGAGCAACCTGCCGATGTTGCCGAGCCCAACGATGCATACGGTCTTGCCGCTCATCGCTGGAGGGATCCCGAGAGAGCCCGCAGAACCCTCGCCCAGAGGGACAACTTGTTGCAGATGTCTCGATGCTCCGAGCATGAGGAGCACCGCGAATTCAGCGACCGAGGCCGCATTACCGGTCACCTCGGACGGCGAAAACGATACCCAGATCCCCAGCTTGTTCGCCGCATCGATATCGATCTCCTCATATCCTGCCGTTACCGTCTGAATGAGCGCCAGCTTCGTTTGGCCGGCCATTTGCGCGGCCGTGACTTCGCCCAGAACGAGAAGTACCTCGATGTCCGTGGCAGGACTGCTTTCTCCTCTCGGCCAATGGATCAGTTGATGCTGTGGGAGTTGGGCGCTCAGCTCTTGAAGGATCCCGGAGGGAAAGCGGCCAGCGCTAATGAGAAACGCGATCTTCATTTGTCAGACCTGAGGTTTCACCGCGAGCACTGAACTCCAAAGCGCACCTCGATTGATCCAGTCTGGGTACAGCTTCAGCATTTCGTCATATAGTTCTCGGGCCGTCCTCGTCTGCACGACTAGGCGCTCGAAATCGCGAATATATTTCCGAGTTTCTCCAATGATCCGAGGGCCATCATCGTTCCCGACGCGCTTATGCCCGGCGATGACGGCGCGTGGTCTCAGCGACTCCATCTTATCGAGGGCAGCAATCCACTCTTGGCGCTTCTGCGCATCTGGCGACTCTGACAAATGCAGATGATCGCCGTTGTAGGCGGCATCACCCGCAACGATCAGCCCGATGGACGGAACGTGAAGGCACGTTGTGCTAGCGCTATCGGTGAATCCGAGCGGCACACCGACCAAATCATGGCCTTCCAGGCTAATGAGGTTGTCCGTTAGTTCCTCCGCGATCGCAAGCCGGCTGGCAATCTGGCCGGGAAAGCGCGGAGTCCAAAACGTCTCGAGCGACTCTGGCGATGCTTGCTGCCGCATCACCTTGATCACCTCGGGCCGCGCGACGAAACGGGTACCTGGAAATCGCTCCAGAATTGTGCTGGCGCCAAAGAAGTGATCGCCATGGCCATGGGTGACATAGATCGTCGTCAGATTCTTTCCGCTCGCGACAACCCAATCCGCCAAGGCGCGGGATTGCTCGACCGTAATAGGAGTGTCGACCAGGACTGCGTCGCGCTCCCCAAAAATCAGCGTTGACGAAATTGGCGGCCACGGGCGCGCTGTTTCGCCAGGAGCCACATCGGGCGCGATAGCGGGAATGCTCGGCGCCAGGAACACCTTCCACGTTAGGGGTTTGTTCTTGGTTGCACGTCTGGAGTTCGGGACACTGCGGTCGGATGGTGCGTCCATCGAACGGGCTTCGCCATCTCGGATTGCCCAAGTCGAGGCCGTCACGAGACCGATTCCCAGGGCATCCGATAAGAACCCCCGTCTTGAAGTCATTGTGGCGTTTTCGGAAGGCATATCGTGCTCCTTTGCGACAGGCAACGACTTGGCTCAAGAATTAGAGTGTCATCACCCGCTGTGCGATCACTGCTGCAGCACTTGATGGACCAATGCGACAGCACCGGCTCCCTCGCCCACTGCCGACGCGACGCGGTTCATGCTGCCGGACCGGACGTCGCCCACGGCGAAGACGCCCGGAAGACTTGTCTCGAGAACAAACGGGGCGCGAGTCAACGGCCAGTGTGCGGCCACCAGGTCGGCCTGCGACAAGTCCGTGCCGGTCTTCACGAACCCCTTGGAGTCAAGGGCCACACAGCCCTCGAGCCAACGCGTATTCGGCACAGCGCCGATCATGAAAAACACATGCCTGATGTCGTGAGCCTCGACAACACCGGTGATGTTGTGTCGCCACTGCACGTGCTCCAGGTGAGCGTCGCCTTCGAGCGCGACGAGATCGACGTGCGAGTGCAGCACGATCGCGGGGCTCTCTTCAATCCGTCGAATCAAATAGCGCGACATCGTTGCCGCCAGACCATCCGAGCGGATCAGCACATGAACCCGGCTGGCCGTCCGCGCGAGGAACACAGCCGCCTGGCCGGCGGCATTCCCGCCCCCGACGACGATGACTTCTTCGCGGCTGCATAGCTGCGATTCGACAAATGTCGCTCCGTGGTACACACCGGCGCCTTCAAACTGCGCCAGGTTCGCCAGTGTCGGTTGCCGGTATTCGGCGCCGCTCGCGACGATCACCGTTCGCGCGGGAACGCTCGGTCCGTCGTCGATCCGCAGGGCGTATCGCTGCCCGTGGCAGCTGAGCTGCGTCGCGGTCTTCGCGATCATGATCTCGGCACCGAACTTCTGGGCTTGCACATAAGCGCGACTCGCCAGTTCCTGTCCAGAGATGCCGGTGGGAAAACCGAGATAATTCTCGATACGTGAACTCGAGCCCGCCTGGCCACCAGGTGCGTGGGAATCCAGCACCAGGACATCGAGACCTTCCGACGCGCCATAGACGGCCGCGGCCAAGCCCGCAGGTCCTGCACCGACGACCATCACGTCACGGACACGCGTCTGGTCGATCGCCTCGTTCAAACCGAGGCAGTCCGCGATCTGCTCGTTGGTCGGGTTCCGAAGGACGATGTGCCCACGGCAGATCACTACCGGCACATCCTCGACCGCCACCCCAAACCGATCGAGCAACTCCTGGACGTCCGGATCACGATCGAGGTCGACGAAGGCGTATGGATGCCCGTTGCGCGTCAAGAATTCTTTGATGCGGAGGGCACCGGACGAGTGCAGCGAGCCGACGAGTACCGCGTCGCCAAACCCCCGTGCGATGAGTTCGTCCCGTCGCAGAATGAACGCGCGCATCAGGATCTCGCCGAGGTCGGCGTCGGTCTGCACAAGGGCCAGCAGCTGCGCGCGTGTGAGCTGGAGGACCTCCGCTGCTTCGGTCGCCAAGACCCGCACCGTCGGGCGCTGTCCCGCCAGCATGTTGGCCTCCCCCGTGAATTGCCCAGGGACGAGCGCGGTGATCAGCGTGTCTCCTGTCGCCGACGGGCGAACCAGCTGGAGCTGACCAGCGACGACCACGAGGAACGGCGCGTCTTCTGTCTCGGCCTCATAGGCCACTTCTCCAGGCTCGATCTGCCGCTTTGTACCGTGCGCGGAGATCACAGCGATCTGTTCCGAATTCAGTGTCGGAAAGACTTGCTCGAGGCGCGCCTCCCTGTTCAGGAGAGCCAGTGGAGCGGCTTCAGACATCCTCATCCCTCAGCATTCGATCAACGCGTCGTCGGTTCCTGCGTCCTTGTCGTGGCGCTGGTCGGGTCGGTCAGCTGCGTCTGCGCGTAGTCTCGGGCGCGACATAGAATCCGCTGTTCGTCTTGCATAGAGACCCTTCGCGGACAAGGTGGTCGAGCAGCGTCTGGCACGTTGAGACGTCCACCTGCCAGAGCCGACATGCCTGCTCACAGGTCAGCCGCAACCCCGGCATCTCGAAGAACTCACTCCGAACGCGCGCGACCAGCCACTCGGGCGGCCGTGTCCTGCTTTTGTCTGTCTGCTTGACCGACATTGCGACCCTCGAAACGGGCCTCGGTGACAAGGACGTCTCCGCCCTTTCGATCAGACCTGGCCTCTCCCGCCGTCAACGAACAGTTCGATTCCCGTGACGAAACTAGAGTCATCCGACGCGAGAAATAACGCCACGTTCGCAACTTCCTCGGGTGTCCCCATGCGTCCCATCGGGATGGTGGACACGATCCGCGCAATCATGTCTGGCGATTGCCGACTCGCCAGCGGCGTATCGATCGGGCCCGGACTCAGAACGTTCGAACGGATACGACGGTCCTTCAGATCGGTCGTCCAGGTGCGCACGAATGAGCGGAGCGCCGCCTTGCTCGCGGCATAGACGCCGAAGGCGGCCGTGCCCTTCACACTCGCGACAGAGCCGTTGAGAATGATTGAGCCACCATCATTCAGCAGCGGTAAGGCCTTTTGCACCGTGAACAGCGTTCCCCTGACATTGATGTTGAAGAGTTTGTCGAAGTGTTCTTCGGTGACGGCACCAAAGGGAACGAATTCGCCGACGCCGGCGTTGGCGAAAACAATATCGATGCGCTTCCCCGTATCAGCGACGGTCTCGTACAGACGATCGAGATCAGCCAGTTGGGCGATGTCTCCCTGCACCCCAGCCACGTTGGTGCCGATAGCCTTCACAGCCTCGTCGAGTGCCTTCTGGCGGCGGCCCGTGATGAAGACATAGGCACCCTCCTCGACGAAACGTTTTGCAGTGGCGAACCCAATCCCGTCTGTCCCGCCGGTGATGACGGCGGTCTTACCTTCGAGCTTTTTGGTCACAATCTTCTCCGTCATTCCGAACGTGAACTCTGCCGCTCCGACGCGTCACGCTCGGTCACTCTTGACTGCGAGCACCGCCTGACCGAGGTGGTACGACAGGTGGTTGGTGCGGCTCAGCAGGACCGCAAAGCGATTCCGCGACGCGTCCTTCGCGAAGTCCTCTTCCGATACGGCGGCGTGCCGCTGGACCCAGTCGTTCCACGACATCTTTTCAAACCCCTTCCACAATTCGGCGTTGACGACATTCCATGCCCCGCGAACCTGTTCGTGCGAGGGAATATCGGCTTGCGATCTGTCGGGATTCGAGATGAAGGCGACATCAAACTCAGGATGAAGTCGTTCTCTCAACCCCAGCAGCGGCAGCATCGCGTCGTGGGCGGCTGTCAGATGCCCCCACAGGTAGAGCACCCTATTCCTGCCAGGTGCGATTTCCCGCAGGACTTCCTCGGACGAGAGCGCTCCAAACAGCTTGTCTGCCCGATCGAGTTGCGTCTTCCAGACTTTCAGCGCGAGCGCTACGCAAGAGGGTTCGTTTCCCATGCCGCCATCTCCTTCAACCACTAACGGGTGTCAAGCCACTGCCGAATATTCGAGACGGTATCCTCGTAGAACGTCGCGTAGAGACCAGCCGATACATAGCCGATATGCGGCGTGGCCAGTACGTTGTCCAGCGTCCGGAAGGGGTGAGACGGAGGCAGCGGTTCAATGTCGAAGACGTCGACGGCCGCGCCGGCAATGTGCCTGTTCGTCAACACGCTGATCAACGCTTGCTCGTCGACGATCGGTCCGCGCGATGCATTGATCAATCGGGCCGTTGGCTTCATTCTCTCTAGCTCCGCAGCCCCGACCAGGCCACGCGTACGGCTGCTCAACACCACATGGATCGTCAGAATGTCGGCTTGCTCGAACAACTGGTCCTTGGAGACCAGAGTTGCGCCGGCGGCCGTGGCGGCCTCCGGCGTCATGTTCTGGCTCCAGGCGATCAGATTCATTCCGAAGGCGCTCCCGACCCGCGCGACCTGCGATCCAATCCGCCCAAGTCCAAGAACGCCCAGGGTCTTGCCACGGAGATCCGTGCCCACTGTTTGCTGCCAGCCGCCGGATCGGACGGAGTTGCTCTCGGTCACGAGATGTCGCGCGGAGGCGAGGATCAGCGCCCAGGTCAATTCGATTGTGGGGTCC
>Ga0075425_100005466_pt1 | contig 13211 bp, 6 predicted proteins | sample SoiMethybrSBSTD4_FD_75300 | JGI IMG/M metagenome (GOLD analysis project Ga0075425, IMG submission 75300) | Bulk soil microbial communities from a Populus tree surrounding site in Tennessee, USA - Soil MetaG P. TD hybrid SBSTD4 | ecosystem: Environmental > Terrestrial > Soil > Tree plantation...
TCGATGAAGAAGCCGGCGTTTGCGTTCGACGGCCGGAACATTCTGCCCCACGCGCGGATGCAGGCCATCGGCTTTGACGTGCAGGCGATCGGCAAGTCGCTCCCGATCGCCGCAGCAGTTGCAACCGAATCGCTTGAAAAGGTCTCAGTCTGACGCGCTTTCAGATCGACGACTAAAGTCCGCCGCCGGGCGGACTTTTGTGGCCGAAACGCGTTCGCCGTTCTTCGACGTGCAAGAACGGCGACGAAAAAGACGGAAACAGCGCGTCGAACTGGCGGGTTGTTTGCACCTTCGACCGCATTCTGTCATCGATTGGACGATACGTCAGTAAGTCTGCACAGGACGCGCAGTTGCTAGCGCGTGCTGCTCGCGGAGGGCTTGTATGAGATTTGAAGGGTCACCCGGGATAACGGAGCCGCTGGCCGGCGAGAAGACGCCCGCACTTCTGTCAGGGCCTTCTGCGGTGAACGGTGCGATTCCCAAGCGCATCATGCACAAGGCGCCCAGCGCCGACCTGCCACTGCTTGCTCGGGCGGCCGTCGCCAACGTGCGCCTGCTGAATCCGGATTTTGAGTACGTTTTCTTCGACGATGCAGCGGTCGAGCAGTTCATCGACGCCCACTATCCACAGTACCGTCGTACGTTTGACGCGTTTAGTCTTCGAATCCAGCGATCCGATTTTTTTCGCTACCTCGCGATCTATCACTATGGCGGGTTCTACCTTGATACCGATGTGCTGCTCGGGTCGACGCTGTCGCCGCTCCTGAAATATGGCTGCGTGTTTCCGTTTGAACGGTTGACGTGGAGCGACTTTCTGCGACATCAGCACCGAATGGATTGGGAAATCGGAACCTACGCGTTTGGTGCGACCCCGCGACACCCATTCCTCCGCGCTATCATCGACAATTGCGTGAAGGCACAACAAGATCCCCGATGGGCGGAAGCGGCGATGCGTTCGCTGCCGTGGGTGCTCCGCCGAGAACAGTTCGTCATCTATACAACCGGCCCTGGCCTCGTGTCGCGAACGCTGGCGGAATACGCCGACGTCGAGAATCCCGTGCACGTACTCTTTCCAGAGAACGTGTGTGACAAGAGCTCCTGGAACACGTTCGGAAACTACGGCGTCCATCTCTGCGCCAGTACCTGGCGGCGGAAACATGGCCGGATACGCAGTCGCCTAATCCATTACCACTCGCTGCTCAATGAGAGACGGGCGATGCGATTCGCGAGCAAACTTGGGAAGACCCGCCCTGCTTTTTCGATGCCGGCGGTCGGGCACGTCCGAGAAGGGGTCGAGACCTACCATCCTGAGTCGAGCGTGACCGCTCAACCCTGCACGGTACTTTGTGCGGAGGGCGTCAGCAATTTTGTGTGAGCCGGTGGGCATACCATTCTGTATGCCCCCTATTCGTGCGATCATCTTGACGGGCCATTCCTGACTCGCGGCGGTCCTGCCGCTCCTGTGTGGCCGTGTGATCGATGACGCTAAAGGGAATAATTCTCGCTGGCGGCGCGGGGTCGCGGCTGCACCCGCTGACCCGGGCCGTCAGCAAACAGCTCCTGCCCGTCTTCAATAAACCACTCATCTACTATCCGCTCTCGTCGCTGATGCTGGCCGGCATCCGCGACATCCAGGTGATCACGACGCCGCACGAGCAAGACGGATTCAAGCGGCTCCTCGGCAACGGCTGTGACATCGGCTTGACCATTCAGTATGCCGTGCAGCCAGCCCCGGAGGGCCTCGCGCAGGCCTTTCTCATCGGGGAGGAGTTCATCGGGCACGATCGTGTCTCGCTCGCGCTTGGAGACAACATCTTTTACGGCGCGCACCTGTCGGACTATCTTCGGGCCGCGGCCGGGCAGGAGCACGGCGCCACCGTGTTCGCCTATCGGGTCCGCGATCCGGAACGATACGGTGTCGTCGAGTTCGACAAGCAGGGACGGGCCATTGGCATCGACGAGAAACCGTCCCAGCCGAAATCGTCGTACGCAGTCACGGGCTTGTACTTCTTCGACAACCAGGTCGTCGAGATCGCCCGAGGGTTGCGGCCGTCCGCTCGCGGCGAGCTCGAGATCACGGATGTGAGCCGCGCGTATCTCGGACGAGGGCAGCTGCGGGTGGAGCGTCTGCCGCGCGGAATTGCCTGGCTGGACACCGGCACACACGAATCGCTCGTGCAGGCGACCAACTTCGTTCAAGCGGTGGAGGAGCGGCAAGGATTGATGATCGGATGTCCCGAGGAGATCGCCTACCGGCTTCGGTATATCACGGCCGCTGATCTCGAGCGAATCGCTCGATCGATGAAGGGAAGCTCGTACGGGCAGTACTTGATGAGACTTCTCGACGATGAAGTCTAGCCTTCCTTCTCATCCCGCGGTATGTCGCTGAGGTTCACACCGACCGCTCTTCCCGGCGTGCTGATCATCGAGCCGGAGATCTTCGCTGACGATCGCGGCCTCCTGATGGAAACGTACAAGAAGTCAGAGTTCGATGCTGCAGGAGTGAATGCGGCTTTCGTCCAGGAGAATCACTCGCGATCGGTTCACGGCACACTGCGCGGTTTGCATTTGCAGCGCGCCCCGAAGGCGCAGGCCAAACTGGTGCGGGTGATCACCGGAGTTGTGTTCGAGGTTGTGGCGGATGTGCGCCGGGAGTCGCCCACCTTTCGACAATGGGTCGGCATCACATTGTCGGGCGAGAATCGGCGATTGCTATTCGTTCCTGCGGGCTATGCGCACGGATTCTGCGTAACCAGCGCCGAGGCGGAGGTCGTCTACAAGATGACCGAGGAATATGCGCCGGAACTCGAATGGGGTGTTCGCTGGGACGACCCGCTTCTCGCGATTCGCTGGCCCGTGTCAGACCCGCGGCTCTCGACGCGCGACAGCCGCTGGCCATACTTGTCTGACGCGACCTAGCCGAATCGCGAGGCGATCCGGAACATCTCGAGGCGGGCGATTTTAGCGCTCGATGACGCACGCGCGGAGGTCGATCGGCCTCCACCGATCGACCTCCGCTGTCACGCCAGGTGTGCCGTCCCTTTTACGATCCGCCGAGGATTTCGCAGATCGTCAAATTGAACTGATCTCCCGTCGGTGCGGTGTCGTTGATCGTGACGACGGTGCCGGCCGCCGGGATCGTCGATGATGTTCGCTGCACCCAGAATGTATCGCCGACGGTGGGGAGGAACTGCGAGACCATCGTCTGATTGGGACCGACGGTGCGCACGGTGGCGCTGTCCCAATCGTTGCCGACGCCGATGACGAACGAGTTGGCGCGCGTGGTCGTCAGCGAGGCCGTTGGCGCACCTGAAGCAGCACTGCCGGATGCGGTTGCGCCGATGGCCCCGGATCCATTTGTTCCCGACGTGTCGACCCCCTTGAAGCTGACGATCGTGATCTGCGCCGCGACGCTCTGAGACAGCGTCGCAGTTGCGGTGACGCTGGTCAGCGGCGACGCAGCAAAAGCTCGCCAGATTTCCGACCCGCCTCGCTGCGAGTTGGTGCGCCGGACGAGCGCCCACGTCAATCCGCCGCCGCTCACGCCGGTCACGGTGTTCCCGCTCGCATTCGTATCGTCCATCGAGACAAGCGCGAGAACCAGTTCGTTCGCGGCGGTCGTGGAGAACGCCGGCGACGCAATCGTGGTGGCGTTCGTCGAGCGGCCCGTTGTGACTGTTGCATCAATCGCAAGCGCCGGCGTCGACGCGGTGAAATTCACCCCCGTGACGTTCGCGGTCGTCACCGTGACAACCCGGTTCAGCGGCGACATGGTGAGTCCGGCCTTCGTCGGCGTGACCGTGTATTGGCCGTTGAACAAACCACTAAAGGAGTAGTTACCAGATGGATCTGCGGTCAGGCTCTGGGTTGCTCCGCCGGTGAGGGCGACAGTCGCGCCACCACCGCCAGTAATCGTGCCGCTGATCGAGAACGTCGGTATCGCGGTCGCCGTGAAGTTGACGCCTGTCACGTTCGCGCCGTTCACGGTCACCGGCTGACTGGCCGGACTCATCGTGAAGCCCGATTTGCCGGGCGTTACCGTGTAATTGCCGTCGAGCAATCCGGTGAATAAGTAGTTCCCCGACGGATCGGCGCTAATGCTCGTGGCCTTAGCGCCGCTGAGCGCGACGATGGCGTTGCCGCCGCCGGTGATCGTGCCGCCGAGTGAGTAGGTCGGGATTGGCTGACCGGTGAAGTTCACGCCCGTGGCGCTGACTTTTCCGGCGATGGTCACGTTCTGGCTCGTGAACGTGTAGCCAGTGTTCGCGACGCTGACCGTGTACGGTCCGTCCGCAAGTCCCGGGAACGAGTAGTTGCCGGTTGCATCGGCGTTGACGACAGCGCTCATCGTCCCGCTGAGAGTCACCGTTGCATTGTTCCCGGCTGCCAGCGGAGTGATCGTTCCGGAAATCACCACCGGTTGCACGGTGAAGTTCACTGCCGTCGCGTCGCTGTCGGTCAACGTCAGCGCCCGATTTGGAGGCGTGAACGTGTAGCCAGTCTTCGACGGCGTGACCGTGTAGTTACCCGAGGGCAGGCCCGGGAAGGTGTAAACACCGCTGGCGTTTGCCGCAGTGATTGGACTGAGCGGGCCCGACAGGGTCACCGTCGCGCCGCCGCCGAATTGCGACGGCGTGATCGCGCCAGAGATCGAGAGCGCGGTGGTTGTGAAGCTGAGTGGCGACGACCCCACGGCAGGGGACGTGGTCGAGTTGCCCGCCGCATCCGCGGAGGTTACACGCAAGAAGTATGTCGTGTTCGCCGACAGCCCACTGAGCGTGACCGAATGCGATACCACGGGAGTTGGATTGCCCGCACTCAGTGTGAGCGAACCAGAATTCGTACCGTACGACACGGTTGAATCGCTCGCCTCGTTGGTCGACCACGTCACGACCGCAGTGGTCGCACTCGGCGCGGCACCAATGCTGCTAATCGTAGGCGCGATCACATCGACGCCGTAGGTGACCTGATAGGCCCCGGCCGATGCGGCAAAGGTCGCATACGAGACGCCCTTGATCGGTGGTGGCGTCGTGTACGAGACAGGAGTCCCATTCAGAAGTACCCCGGTGATCGGACTTCCGCCCACGCTGGCCGGGACGAGAGCGCGAAGGCCATTCGCTCCCGCGGCAACAGCAATGTTGAACGAGAGGATGTTGTTGTTCCACGCGATCCCCTGGAACGATGAGCCGTTGCGGCCATCGAGCCAATCAAGGGCCTGCTTAGCGGTTATGACGGGAATGTTGCGAGCCTTGGCCGAGTTCACGATCTGCAGCGCCGCCGTTTCGCTGGGAGACGGGTTGGCATCGGTGTGCATGTTGGCGGTGAACGCGCCGTAATATCCAGCCGACCCGGTCGCATTGTTGAGCAGCGTGTCGATATTCTTCGGGAACGTTTGACCGGATTCGTCGGTCATCTGCGTGACCGCCTGATACACGTCGATCATTTGTCCCGTCGACGTCGCGAACCGCTGTGGCATGCCCGAACCGGTAAACATGCCGGGTCGATCCAGCACCCAGACGTCCGGCCAGTAGTAGTAGGTGGTATCCAGTCGGATCCCATTGTTGAATTCCACCTGCGGCTGTGATGACCAATCGCTCCAAACCAGGCAGTGCGTCCGGTTTGTGACTGGCGAGGGTGCGCTTGGGAACGCCTGCGCAAGCTGCGTCAGTTGCGTACTGTAGAAGCCAGAAAGGCTTGCGGCGGTGTAATCGGTGCACCCGACATCGACGTGAAGTGCGATCTCGAAACCCTGTGCGATGTAACTAGTGACCGCCGCCTTCGTAATCGGCGTATTCGGGTAGATGTACGATGTCCCGCGAATGCAGGCCCAATCGTCGACCGAGCAGTTCGCCGGGCTCGCTTCGAGGAAGTCATCAAATCGTCCGGCCGTCCCATTATTGGCGTGATCGTCTCCCGTCATGATGACGACGGCAGGCAGCATGCGCGGGAAGTACCAGAACCTGGGCAGCGGCTTTTTGCTGCTGTTGGCGTCCAGAATAATGTTCCACAGGAATCGCTGCTGTTCGTCGGCCTGCGGGATCGCGATCTTGTTGAAGTCGACATAGTCAGGCTTCACATCACCCGACTTGGCACCGAAGAACAGATCATCGGAACGGATGATTGGTGGCTGCTGACCATCGCGCTCGGTGCCGGCCCATGCCGGATTACCTTGCCTGGTGTAGACGACCGATCGTGCCAGGTCGTACGTGAACGCGATCGCCCGTCCGGCACCGACGATCTTCGTCGTCACCGCCGGGTTCGATGTTGCCGTCGTGGCGTTCGAGTAGAGAGTGGCCAGCGATGTCGCGCCGTTCAACGTGTATCGATCGGCCGTTCCGTGGAACTGAATCGTTTGGTTCACAATGCCGGCGCCAGGTGCAGCCGCCGTATTCACGAGGAGGTACGCGTCGGCGAGCGTGGTCCCGGCGTCGCTGAGTCCCAGGAGTCCGGCGAGTTGCTTATCCGGCCGCATGGCGACGAGGTTGCCGCCACCGTTCACCCATGTCGTAAACATCGTGACCTGGGTCGCGGTCAGTGACGTGTTTCCGAGGACGACCACGTCGTAACCGTTCAACACAGTCGACGTGACTTGCGTCAGATCCATCGTGGCGAATTCGTTCGCACCTTCGCCGCGCAGGATCTCCGCCAGGTATGTGGTGAACGGGTTGCCAGATGCCGTGACCACAAGGATCGGCCCGCCCGGTCCTTGTGTTGGCGGCGGCGGCGGCGGAGCGGTTGTCGTAAACGACCATGTAAAGTCGGACGTGGTCGCGTTCCCCGCGACGTCCTTCACGCCAGCCTTGATGGCAGCGGTATACACCGTGGAGTACGCCAGCGCAGCCGCAGGCGTCAGCGTGGCGGTGAACGTCGTCGCGTTGTAGGCCACGCTTGCTGGCACGAGTGCGTTCGAGGGATCGCGGAGCTGCACTGTCGTTCCAGAGATGGTGCTCGCCGTGAGCGCCTCGTTGAAGGTCGCGGTAACGCTCGCCGTGGCCCTGACACCGGAACCGCCTGCCGCCGGGCTGGTCGACGTCACGCGAGGAGGTGCCACGTCGGGGCCGCTCGTCGTGTTGAACACGACGTCGACGAAGTATCCCTCGGAGGAGAACGTCTGATTCGGGAAGACCGATGTCGTCCCGTAGGCGAAGACGCCGTTCGGACCATCCACTCCGTTTTTCAACGCGTGGAGCGGCGGATTATCGATGCCGGCACTGGCGAAATAGTTGTCCGGCGCCGAGTAGTGCCCGTTCGGGGCGTGGTACGAGATGACGTAGGTCGTGTTCGCGGCAATTTGTATCGGTGTCGGGAACGAAACCTGTTGCCATCCACTGGCGGTCTCGCCGCTGAACGTCGCTGTCGTTCCCATCTTCGTGCCGGTGCTCGTCCACAGTGAGGCCGTGTGCGTGCCTGTGTTCGCCGAGCCCTTGTAGAATCGCGCACCTGTGATGTAACCCGGAACATCCGAGCGGAACTTCGTCCCCAACTCAACCGACGAGGGATCGTTGTCATCGACCGGTGACGGCACTGCCGACACGGGCCAGATCGAGCACGGGCACGATGGCGGTGGTGGTGGCGCTGCGGCCGTTGTGAATGACCATGTGAAGTTTGCGGCAAGCGCATTGCCGGCAACATCCTTGACCCGCGGATCGGTCGCGCCACCTTTGATCTTCACTGTGTAGGTCGACAAGAGTCCCAGGGCAGCTTTCGGAACGAACGTGGCCGTCTTGCTCGTCGCGTTGTACGACACAGTCGCCGGGACGAGATTGTTCAGTGAGTCGCGCAGCTCGAATGTTCCAGACGAACCTCCGCCTTCGGACCCTGTCCCCGACGAGATGGTATTCGTGTCCATCGCCTCGCTGAAGGTGGCCGTGATGGACACGGCAGGATCGACGTTCACGGCAGATGCGGCTGGGAATACGGACGTGACCGTCGGCGGCGTCGTATCCACCGGCGGCGTCGTCGCGAAGACGACGTCGACCCAGTAGTTCTCCCCTTGGAAAGTGTTGGACGGGAACGTCGTCGCCGCACCGTACGCGTAGACGCCGTTGTTGCCGTCGACGCCATCGCGCAGCGCGTGCAGCGGGGCATTGTCGACGCCCGCGGACAGGTAGAACGGATCCGTCCCTGTGTAATGCCCGTTCGGCGCATGGTACGAGACGACGTACGTCGTATTGGCAGTCACCGCGACAGGATTCTGTAACGTCGCCTGCTGCCATCCCGACGCAGTCTCGTTCGAGAACGTGGCTGTCGCCAGCAGCGCTCCAGTGTTGGTCCACAGAGTTCCGGTGTGCGTGCCCGTATTGGCGCTGGCTTTGTAGAAACGAATTCCGGTGATGTAGCCGTTGACGTCGGCACGGAACCGGGTGCCGAGCTCCACCGATGACGGATCTCCATCATCGACGGGCGACGGCGGCACGACCGACGACGCCCAAATGCTGCACGGGCAGGTCCGCGACAGATTGACGGTGATCGTGACGCCCGACGATGCTGTTTCCAGGTTTCCGCTGTCGTCGTACGCGCGGCTCTTGATGTTAACCGAGCCGTTTCCAGCAGCGCTCCACGCGAACGTCCACGATGTGGTGCCCGTTGCGGCGCGCCACGTCACACCGCCGTCGGTCGATACTTCGACGCCGGAGACGATACCGCCGCCGGTATCGGCGGCCGTTCCCGAGATCGTCACGGGTGAGCCGGCTGTAACCGTCGTGCCGCTGGTCGGAGACGAAATGGTCGATGTGGGTGCCGTGAAGTCCGTAGACGCCGTCGTGGGAGTGAGGCCGCTCTGCAGCGTGCCCGGCTGAGCGCCCATGTCGGCCAAGAGGTTCACGGTCGCTTGCTTCATGCGCGCATCTGCCGCGCCTGACCCCCGGTCGTGTTCAGAGTCGAGTCCCCACGGCCACTGAATGGTCCCGGCGCCAAAGACGAGAGCGCCGCTGGTCGCCCTATAGAGCGTCATCGAGTGCGTGACCGTTCCTGCGCCGAACGTCGATCCGTAATCGAGCAGTTTGCCGGCAACGTTCCTGGTGGTTTGCGACAATCGCATCAGACGACCGGGTTGAAACCCGTTGTCTACATCGATGTCCCACTCGTAACCGAGAGTCTGGGCGGGCATCGTCGCGGTGGCGCCATTCGCCAGAGTGGCGACGGTGGTGTTGCGCCAGAATCGGTGCTTACCAAACGCAGCCGGAACCGTGATGGCAGTGGTATCCCCATCGTTCACGCCAAACGTCTGTCCGGTCAGCGCATTCTGTGGACGCCCACCGTCGGCGGGCGGACTGAACCGAGGATCTCCCCATGTTCCCGTCCACGTAGGTGGATCCTGCGGGTCGATCACCGCATTTGCATGTGTTTCCTTGTAGCAGACGAGTGTGCGGTACGGCGCATTTGAACTGTCAATGCTGTTTTCCCAGCGCGTTTTCCAGAAGACTTCATTGCCGCTGAAGAACGCCAGGTGGACGCCCGCCGCGCGCGCGGCCTCGACGTTGGCCCGCTGTCCTCCGGACCAGTACTCGTCATGACCGACCGACAGGAAGACCTTGTGCAGTTGCACGAGCGCGGTGCCGCCGCGATCAGTGTCGACGCCGGTGATGTAGCTGACATCGTAGCCGTTCGATTCCAGAAAACGGACCATCGGGTATTCCGAGTTGAATACCCAGTCCTGACCGCCATCGACGTTCCGCGTGTTGAATGGACGGTTGTAACTGACCTTGTACGCGCGTCCCGCCGGTGAACCGGTATAGAGGCTATTGCCGCCGTAGTTGTTGTACGCCTGCCACGTCGTGTCCGAGGTCTGGAAAACGATATCCGAGTGCTTCGTCAGACTGTCCAGTTCTCGGACGATGAAGAAGATGTGACTCGCGCCGCCGGTATCGTTGCGCTTCAACCGCGCGAAATAGATGCCGGAGACGGCAGTGCTCGGGACAGTCCACGTCGTTGAAACCGTCCAGTTGCCGCAGTCGATTAGTCCTGTCGCGGCGTTGTTCAGGCAATTTGGCTGATTGGTTCCGCTTGCGGCTATCGGGGTGGGCGTCATCTTCCGCGCACCCATGCCACTGTAGTACCCCATGCGATAAACGTCGAACGTGAAACCCGATGCCGTCGTGTCGACCTTGAACTGGACGGTCTGTCCGGGAATCACGCTGATTTGAGTCGCAAATCCCTGGATCGATGCGTCACCCGCTCCACCGATGTCCCACTCGGACTCGGGGGCACCCGGATTCTGGTTTTCGCAAACGATGTTGTTGATGCTGGTTCCGCAAGTACTCTCGGTTTGTCCGTGGCTGCGATTCTGGGTCAGCACGGAGAGACCAAGAAGGGCGATAGCAAAGAAGACGCGCCGCGGCGTCAGAGACTTCACATTCATCGTGACACTCGGGTTGAGGAAATCGGCGCGCGATCACACCTACGCGAAACGCCAGGGCTCGCGGCCTGCTTGCTCCAACTGAGGCAATGTGCTGGCCAGAGGCAGGTCGGAGTACTGACAGTTGTCGGAACTTGGCCAGCTTTCTAACTCATTGCATCTGAAGGCGATGTGAGTCCGTACTCCCCCGCAATCCAAATGGCGCGTGGTCAAAGCGGAAACCATAGTCTCCATATGGCGCGACTTTCGTCTGCCGGCGACGCTCAAAATGCGGGACGGGATTCAATTGACAGACTTCTGTGAAGAAGTCTGACAAACCGCCGATCCATGCGAGGGCGGTTCGTGAGCGCGTGTTATCGATCGAGTCTGACGGGCGAGTACGCGTGGCTGATGAGCATGCGAGGGGCGTCGCGTTCGAGGGTCATGGTCCAGATGTCGCTGCCGCCGCCACCGGACTCGGTGGCCGGCAGCCCATACGCAATGGAACGATCGTCGAGCCACTCAACCTGGTCATCGACGCTGCGCGTTTCGGCAAGTGGAGTATCTGCGAGCGCGTCCATATCGAGAACATGAAGGCGCCAACTCGACGTGCCGACGCGCTTCTTGAACACAATGCGACGGCCGTCGGGAGAGAGCGATGGACACTCGACACCTTCACGCAGCGTTCTGGCCGAACGATCGGCAACGTCCCCCTGGATGAGGTACGTGACGGCTCCTGTTCCGAGGGTCGCAAAAAACTGGTTGCTGTCGTGTCCGAACGTCACACCCCAGAAGTTGAAGTCAATCGCTTTGAACGACTGTCCCTGCCGAGTGACGGCAAATTCCTCGAGGTCTGCGATCGCTTTCCCGGTGCTCATGTCGATCAGCGTCGTGCGGGTTGAAAAATTGCCGGCGCTATACGAGTCACCGCTGACGAATACCGTGACCGCTCCGTACCGTCCGTCGGGAGATACACGGGCCCGGCTCGGCACGCCTTTGAGCGGTAGCGAGTGGCGAACGCGAAAATCCTGCCCGAATACCTGTGCGGTGAACGTGGTGATCACTCCGCGACTGGCGGCGAGGCAAAGGCCCACGCCATTCGCGAAATGGACGCGGTCGCAACGCAGCTCGGTCCGATAACGATTCGGCCTCTCGGCGTGGAGCGGTACGAGACCGAGGAACCCGTTCGTCCGATCGAACGCCGCGCTCGAGAACAGCAACGCGGGTCGCTCGGCAACGACGCCGATCTCTGTTGCGACCGGCAGGTCCAGTCCGGCTGCCGGCGCAGCCCCTCGCTTGAGTACGACATAACCGCCAGCAAGCGCCACACACACTGCGCAGAGCCCGACAAACACGATCCGCGGCGACGTGTCCTTGAACATGCGTTTCATTTCACCCGGCTTGGCCGGAGCATTCCAGCCAGCGCCAGGGACGCGATGAGCCCGGTGGCGAAGAGCGTGACCGCTGGCTTCAATCCAAGCCATTGCCACACCGCGCCAAAGAGGATCGATCCGAGAAGACGTCCAGTGTTGGTGAGCGTTGCGATGAGCGCCAGGCCGCTCCCGGTCAAATGCTGCGGAAGCTCTGCGCTCGCCGAGGCCGCAAGCACGCCGTCGGTCGCAGCGTAGTACAAGCCTGACAGCAGCAACACGACGAGCAGCGCAAGATTTCCGTGCGCGCCGGTCATGACCCCGTAGACCAGAAGAAGCATCACGTGCCCGGCAAGAAACGTGCGCCACCGCCCGTGTCGGTCGGCGAGATGGCCGATTGGAACCGAAAACATGCTGTTGCACGCGGCGACCCCGACATACAACAGAGGGAAGTACTGCACCCCGAAGTCGACGTTACGTTGCAGCGTCAAGAAAATGAAGCTATCACTGATTGTCGCCAGGCTGAGCGCGCTGCCGGCCACGCACAGGTTGCGGAACACCGGAATCCGCAGCAACCCGAATGTCGCGCCGAATGATGCGCGCCCGCTGGCGTCGAGCGCCTTGCTGGATCCATCGACGAACAAGACGATGACGCCGACACCGATCACCGCCGCGCAAAAGCTGACGACGAATATTGCGTCGAAGCTCCCGTGCGTCAACGAAAGCAGTACGAACGCGACCAGCGGGCCGAGCATCGCTCCTGCGGCATCCAGTGAACGATGGAGGCCGAACGCGGAGGCAAGATCGCGACGGTCCGTGCTCAACGAGATCAATGCGTCTCGCGGGGCGGTCCGAATGCCCTTGCCGGTGCGGTCAATCGCTATCGTGGCCGCAACCAGGCTCCAGGCGTGACCGGCGAGGAGTCCTACTCGACACAAGGCCGACAGCGCGTAGCCGAATGCTGCGACGGCCTTATGGTTCCGCCAGCGGTCCGCCAGGAACCCTCCTGCCAACCGAGCGATGGCGGCGAATCCTTGATAGAGGCCGTCGATCGCGCCAAACGCGACAGGACTGAGATGGAGATAGCTGACGAGATAGATGGGCAGAATACTGCTGACCATCTCCGATGAGACATCGGTGAAGAAGCTGGTGATTCCAAGGCACCAGACGACTCGACTGATTCGGCGCCTGGAGGTTGCAGACGGCCGCGTGAAGATTCGGACCCAATCAATCGTGTACATCAGTCAGGCATCGACATGTGAACGAGGAAGTCTTGCAGAACGTTGCCCGGTGAGATGCCTGGCCGGTTCTCGGTCGCAACAGCCATGGCCGCCGCAACGTGCGGACTTCGGAAGAGTCGTTCCTTGGCAAGATAAAACTGCAGCAACGCGCCGCTATCGGTAAAGGTGCCGTTGATCGAGTACCAATGCCAGACGAGCAGCGAAGAAGACGAACCTTCGAGCTCGGTTTCAAGTACGGTGACTTCTTGGCCGTCAAGTGTCACA
>Ga0075425_100005467_pt1 | contig 13211 bp, 11 predicted proteins | sample SoiMethybrSBSTD4_FD_75300 | JGI IMG/M metagenome (GOLD analysis project Ga0075425, IMG submission 75300) | Bulk soil microbial communities from a Populus tree surrounding site in Tennessee, USA - Soil MetaG P. TD hybrid SBSTD4 | ecosystem: Environmental > Terrestrial > Soil > Tree plantation...
CCCACGTAGCTGAAGTGGTGCATCTTCGTGCCCTTGCGGAGGCGCGCGGCCTTCACCTCGCCGAAGTTGCCCATCCCGACGCCCTGCTCGAGGTACGCGCCGGGGCGGAGGTGCGAGTACGGGCCGATCCGGACGTCGTCCTCGAGCGTCGCGCCCTCCAGGACCGAGGCTTCGACGATGCACCGGGCGCCCACGGTCACATCGCGCAGGATCGAGTACGGACCGACCCGCGAGTCCGGGCCGATCGCGGTCGTCCCCTCGAGGACGCAGCCGCGCTCGATGACCGCATCCGGGGCGATCCGGACGCCCTCGTCGACCGTCGTGGAGTCGGGGTCATGGAACGTGACACCGTCGAGCATGAGCTTCTCGCGGATCCGCCGGCGGAGGATCGCCTCAGCGGCGGCGAGCTCGACCCGCGTGTTCACGCCCATCCCCTCGCCCGGATCGGGCGTGCAGAAGGCGGCGACGCGCTTCCCGGAAGCGATCGCGGCGGCAACGATGTCGGTGAAGAAGATCTCGCCGGTCGAGTTCGGCCCGAGCGCGCCGATCGCCGACCGCAGCCAGGCGAGATCGATCGCGTACGCGCCGAGATTCGATTCCGGAAGCTGGCGTTCATCCGCGGTCGCGAGCCGCACCTCGACGATCCGGCGCACGTCGCCGGCGTCGTCGCGGACGATGCGGCCGTAGCCGTTGTCGGTCCCGACCCTGGCGGTCAGGAGCGCGATCGCCGCGCCGCGTTCGGCGCGAAGCGAACGCAGCCGCTCGAGCGTGCCGACGCTGAGTGTCGGGGTATCCCCGTAGAGCACGAAGACCTCGCCGTCGCGCGCGTCGGCCGCCTCGACGGCGACCCGCACGGCGTCCCCGGTGCCACGCATCTCCGGTTGGATGGCGATCGCGGTACCGCTGGGCAGCATGTCGCGCGCCTGCTCGGCCACGTCGGGCGAGAGCACCACGATCGGTCGGGCCCCGGCGGCGGTCGCCGCGTCCAGCGACCAGCGGAGCAATGGCTTGCCCGCGGCAGCGTGGAAGATCTTCGGGATCTTCGAGCGCATGCGCTTGCTCTGACCCGCGGCGAGCACGAAGGCGAGCTGCGGCGCGCTCACTGGAGGGGCGTGCGGATCAGCGGGCGGGCTGGGGCGCCAGGATTCGAACCTGGGATAGAGGATTCAAAGTCCTCTGCCTTACCACTTGGCCACGCCCCATCGACGGGACGCTTGGAACGGGGACATGGCGCAAGTCTAGGTGGGGCCTCAGGCGGCGGACTGGCCGTTCGATCCGGTGGGTCGTTTGCCGCGTTTGATGAGCTCGGCCACGCGGCGGCCGCCCTTGCGGCCCAGCTGCGCGTAGCCCTCGCTCCCGAGCTGGCCCTTGCGCGCCTCGCCGCCCTTACGACCGAGCTGCGCGTAGCCCTCGCTCCCGAGCTGGCCCTTGCGCGCCTCGCCGCCCTTGCGACCGAGATCGGCGTAGCCGCCGGCGCCGAGCTGCTTCTTGCGGGCCTGACCGCCGCGACGGCCGATCTCGCGATAGAACTCGGGGCCGTGCTTCGTGGCGGTGTGCGTTCCACCCTTCCGGCCGGCCTGCCGGACGGTCATGTCAGCCTTCTCGTCCACCGTTAGAGGGTAAGAGGACAGCGCTCGGTCGGACGGCCCGTCCGACCGTCGGTCCGAGCTGGTGCGCTCTCGCATCGAGGCCCTGCCCCCGCAGAATCCGTGCGAGCCGCAGCGCATCGGCGCGCGAATCAGCCACGGCGAACAGCGATGGTCCGCTCCCTGAGAGTGAGAGCGTCACGTCCTTCGATCCCGCGATCAGTCTCGCCTCGCCGATGTCGCGGCACACGCGGCTGGCGGCATCGAGCAGATCGTTACCAAGATGCGAACGGATCGTCGCAGGAGTGATGCGCTGCGCGTCGAAGGCCTGGGCCAGTGACGCCGACCGTTCGCCGTCACTCCATTCCGTCTCGCGCAGCGCGCGGAAGACCTCGGCCGTCGCGACGCGCGCGGCCACGCGGACGAGCACGATCCACAGCGGCTCGACCGGCGGTGGAAGGTCGCGAACGTGTTCGCCGCGGCCCGAGATCAACGCGAACCGTGCGTTCGACGCGAAGAACGGCACGTCCGACCCGAGGCTCGCGCCGACGGTCCGAAGATCGGCGTCGACGCGCCAGACCTCCGCGAGCCCGCGCAGCGTCGCGCCGGCGTCACTCGAGCCCCCGCCCAGGCCCGCGGCGACCGGGATCCGCTTTGCGACGCGGACGTGGGCGGCCGGCGCATGACCGCTCGCGGCCGCGAGCGCCAGGACCGCCCGCGCGGAGAGCTCTCCTGCCGACATGTTGCCAACCGTCGGATCGGGTCGGACCTGCACGTCGAGCCGGGCCGATGCCGCGACGCGCACGTGATCGACCAGATCGATCGTGGCGAAGACGCTCCGCAGTTCGTGGTAGCCGTCATCCCGAGCGCCGACGACCTCGAGGGTCAGGTTGATCTTCGCGGGTGCGCTGAGCCGGACCGACCGGCTCATCCGAGGGCCTTCGCGAGCGCGACCCACTCCGCTAGCGACAGCTCCTCGGGACGCCGGGCCGGATCGATGCCCGCGGCGCGCAGTGCTGCGTCCGCGCGCTCCTTCGCGACGCCGGCCTCGAATCCGAGAGCGCTTCGCAGCTGCTTGCGGCGGTGCCGGAAGGCGTCGCTCACGAGGGCGAGGTAGCGGTGCTGATCGAGCGGCGCGAAGGCCGGCGTCGCGTGCGTGCGCAGCGCAACGATCGCCGAGTCCACTTTGGGCGGCGGCCGGAACGAGCGCGCCGGGACCCGGCGCACGATGGCCGGCGTGGCGAAGGACTGCACGAATACCGAGAGGAATCCGCGCTCCTTCACGTCGGCCGGCTGCGCGACCATCCGGCGCGCGACCTCCTCCTGGACGAGCACGACGATGCGAGGCGGGCGGTCGGCGTGCGCGAGGAACTTCATGAGCAACGGCGACGTGATCTGGTACGGCAGGTTCGCGACGATGCGCGTGGGCGGCCTCCGGCCGAGCGTGTAGAGATCGACCTCGAGGGCGTCGGCGCGCACGATCCGCACGTTGTCTCGGCCGCCGACGGTGTCGTTGAGGACGGCGATCATGCGCTCGTCGATCTCGACCGCGGTCACCGAGCGCGCGCGGTCCGCGAGCGCGGCGGTGAGCACGCCGGGTCCGGGGCCGATCTCGAGGACGTCGTCGTCGGGCGACAGCTCGGCCGCGTCCACGATCGCCGAGAGCGCGGAGCGATCGACGAGGAAGTGCTGGCCGATCCCCTTCGCTGCGCGAACGTCGTGACGATCGAGGACCGCGCGCAACGCTTTGGGATCGCTGAGGTCGCGGCTCATCGCCGCGAGCCTACGGCTGGGCGGCTACTTACAGGCCCATTGTCCGGATTTGCCGGTTGAGAACATCCACGCCGCCACGTTTGCGTTCGCGACGGGGTCCCACACGCTCGCCCCGCCGTAGCCCGCCGCGACGCTGTTCGCGCGCCAGGTGCCTGGGATGATCTGGAACAGACCCGACGCGCCGAGCACGCTGTTGTACGCGAGGGGGTCGTAGCGGCTCTCGCAGTACGCCACGCGCAGCAGCGTCTCGGGATCGACACCGTACTTGGCGGCGGCGGCTCGGATGATGGCCTCGATATCAGCGGGCGGCGGAGGCGCGGGCTTGTACTTCGTCCCGACGTGGACGACCTGCGCGACCGGCGCGACGACCGCCTCGGTCGCGACGATCGTCCGGCCGGCCTCGATGCCGTTCACCCAGCGCACCGCGAACGTCACCCTCGACTCGCCCGGGGAACCCGGCGCCGACACGTAGCGCCAGCCGACGTACTGGTCGGGCTCGGCGATCGTCTGGACGGGCGCCGTGATCGAGACCGTCTCGACGACGGTGGACTCCACGATCCGATCGATCCCGACGATCGCGTCGGGCAGGATCGGCCCGTCTGCGGCGACCTGGAGCCGGTCCTGGGCACCCAGGCTGATGCCGGCGCGCTGGAGGAACGTCGCGACGGTCCCGGGCTGGGCCCTGAAGGCGAGGCGGACGCCGCCGTCCACCACGGTCACCGGGAAGCCGCGGGTCAGCTCGATCCGAAGGCCGGGGACGAGGGCCTGGTCGGCGGCGACCGAGAGCCGGTCGCCGCTCGTCACCTCCACACCCGCGGTCCGGAGGAGGTCGCCGACGGTCTGGTCGGGCTCGGCGTCGGTCGCCAAGGCGATCCCATCGATCACGAGGGTGACCCCGGTGAGCGTGTCGATGGCCGCGAGCGGCCGGAACCGGGCGAGCCCGGACGCCCGCTCGTAGCCCGCGACCGCCACCAGCGGCAGCCTGCCGCGGGCGGGTGCCGCGACCGACCAGGTCGCTGCCATGAGCGCGAACGCGAGGAGCCCCAGGCAGGCATTGCGAAGGACGTGCCGAACGGCGTAGCTGCGGATCGCTTCCTCCCCACCACCCGATCGCACGGCCATGGCAAAGCCAGGCTGTACGAAAGGGGGACGCGGAAAGGGTACCAAACCGGGCGATGCGCCCGTTCGCGGTCGCATGAGGGCCCTGGGCTGGGCGATTCGCGCCCGACCGGTACCCCCCGGACCCCCTTAGGAGTGCGGCGGGCGCCACCCGCGCCGCTGGAGATGGTCGCGCAGGGCCGGCCCGACGTCGTCGCGGCGAAGCGCGTGGTCGACGAACGCCACGACATAGCCCGCGCGGTCGCCCGCGTCGTAGCGGTCGCCGCGCAGCTCGAGCGCCCAGACCGGCTCCGTCGCCGCGAGCGTGTTGACCGCGTCGGCGAGCCAGATCTCGCCGCCGCGACCCGGGGCCTGGCGCTCCAACAGGTCGAAGATCGACGGCTCGAGGACGTAGCCGTGGACGCCCGCGAGATCGCTGGGGGCCTTGTCCGGCGTCGGTTTCTCGACCATCCCGGTCACCCGGAAAACGCCGCGCTCGGGCCGGCCGGCGAAGACCCCGTACCGCGAGGACTGGTCCCGCCCGATCCGCGCCGCGCCCGCGACGCTGCCCCCCAGGCGCTCCCGGAGGTCGAGCATCTGACGGAGCGCCGGGGTCGGGCCGACGACGATGTCGTCCCCCCAGAGCATCGCGAACGGCTCGTCCCCCACCGCCTCGCGGGCCACGAGCACCGCGTGACCGTTCCCCTTCGGCTCCGCTTGGACGACGACCTCGACCGTTGCGAGCGTCTGCGGCCGGGTCAGCGCGCTGAGCTCGCTGATCCTGCCCTCGGCCCGGAGCCGCGCCTCCACCCGGGGCGTCGGCTGGAAGTAGGCGGCGAGGGATTCCTTCCCGGGCGCGATCACCAGGATCACTCGCTCGATGCCGGACCCGGCGCACTCGCTGACCACGAGGTCCAGCACGGGCGTGTCGACGAGCGGCAGGAGCTCCTTCGGGACCGAGCGGCTGAACGGCAGGAATCGGGTCCCCAGACCCGCTGCCGGGATCACCGCTGTCCGGACGGGCTTCACTTGGCCGAGACCGAGAGCGTGAAGGCGGTCGTCTGCGTGGAGCGCGGCGCGAGCCCGGTCACCGCCAGCACCGGCGCCTTTCGGTCATTCGAGCCGTCGACGTCGACCTCGAGCGCGCCGTCCTCGACGATGTGCCGCTCGACCGTCGGCACGGTACCGAAACGGATCACCTGCACGACGTACCGCTGCTTCACGATATTGGATGACCTGATGAACCCATTCGCGGTCCAGCCGGCGTCCTGCTCCGCGTCGTCGATGAAGTTGACCTCGGGGATCGTGATGTCGTCGACCGCGAAGCCGTCGAAGTCGAGGGCGGCGTCGGTCACGTACTCGAACCGCAGCTGCACCTTCTTGCCGGCGTAGGCGCCGAGGTCGGCTGTCTGCTTCACCCAGGCCGGCTTCGTCCCGCCGCCGGACATCCCGGTCATGCCGTTGCCGAGGTTGTTCCCGTTCGGGTCGCTCGTCGTCGTCGCGTCGGTCTTCACGGTCGTCCAGGTCTGGCCGTCGGTCGATACGGCGACGTACACGTAGTCGAAGTCGGGCTCGACGTCGTACCAGCTCCAGAACGAGAGCGTCGCCTTCGTCACCGCCGAGAGATCGACCGTTCGCGTCAGCGTGGAGTCGAGCCCGTCCACCCGATCGGACCACCAGAACATGTGCCCCGAATGCGGGTCGGTCGGGATGATCCGTTGCGTCGTCGAGGCGCTGAGCTTCACGTGGACAGACGACTGGGGCAGCGCGACGTAGCGCGCCGCGTACTCGTGAACGGTCGCGCGGAGGTCCGCCCCGACGTTCGCGCGGTCCTGTGCCGTCGGCGCGGCCGGCGACAGCCGGGTCGCCGCGTACGCGAGCGACGGATCGGGATTCTGGCCGATGAGCGCGTTCGCCGCGACGAAGTTCGCGTACTGCTCGTCCATCCCGGGTTGCCCGCGGGCCTTCAGGACCGTGTCGACGTCGAGCGGCGTGTCCACGCCGTGGGCGAGGAGCGCGTTGATCAGATCGTCGCCGCCGGCATGCTCGCGCAGGAACTCGAGGAACAGGAGCGCCTCGCCGTAGTGCAGCGTCGCGTCCTTGTCGAGGTCGCTCCAGTCGTTCAGCTGGGTGTCCGGCTGACGGAGGAATTGCTGGTCGAAGCCGTTGGGCGCGCCGGCGAAGCGCTCGCAGAGCTGGGCGTGGCCCTCGTCGAACCACACGATCGATCGCACGCGCTTGTTGAACTGGATCATGTGGCAGAACTCATGCGCGAGGACCGTGTAGAAGCTGTCCGTCGCGAGGCGAGCGGCCGTCGCGTTCACGTAGATCATCTCGCGCTGGGCCGAGAACTGGTTGATCCAGACCGGGTACTCGTCCGCCGACGAGTAGTACCCGGCCGCGCGGCCCGGGATGCGCGCGATGAGGACATCGATGCGCGCGTCGGAGTCGATCCCGGGCGTCCACTCGGAGCCGTACGCGGTCCGGTCCGCCGGGTAGATCTTGGTCTCGAATTGGGTCGCCGTCGTCTGCAGCGCCGCGGCGTCGACCGTGACGCCGTCGGCGATCCACCACTTCGAATGGTCCGTGAGGACCCGGAGGGTGGCGCCCACCTGCACGTTCTTCTTGGCGTCGAAATCGTACGTCCAGAACTGCGCCTGGCTGCCGACGGTCTCGTCCGGCGCGGTCTGCCGCGCGGCCGTGAACGGGGCCGCCGGGGCCCCGTTGCGACCCCGCATGCGCCGGGTCAGCTCGAACAGGTCCGCGGTCGGCAGCGGGTTCTTGGCCAGGGCGTCGGTCATGTCGAGGACCGCCGCGTTCAGGGACGGTGACGGCATCGGCGTCGGCGTCGCCGATGGCGGGGTCGCGGTGCAGGCTCCCATAACGACCGCACCGGCGAGCAGCAGCCCGGCCCCTCTCAGCACCGGACATATCCGTCGGCGAGCGTCTTGGTAGCGACCACGCGACCGTCGCGCAGGTAGCGGCGTGGCACCCGCGGCTTGATCGCGGTGACCACCTCGTAGTTGATGGTGCCGGACGCCTCGGCAAGGTCATCCGCCGTGACGGTCGCGCCACGCTGCGTCCCGATCACGACGACCTCGTCTCCCGCCTTCACGTCGCCGACATCCGTGACATCGAGCATGACGTGGTCCATCGCCACGCGTCCGGCGATGGCCACCTTCTGTCCGTGCACGAGCAGCCGCGCCGCCCGCGACGCACGCGATAGCCCGTCGCCGTAGCCGACGGGGACAGTGGCGATCCGTCCGTCGCGGGGAAGCCGGTACTCGTGGCCGTACGACACCCCGGTGCCCGCTGGCACGTCGGCGGTGCGGTGGACCATCGAACGCCACGTGAGCGCCGGCCGCAGGACGAGGTGCCGCGCGAGATGCGGCGCCGCGTCGAGGCCGTACAGCGCGAGGCCCGGCCGCACGGCGGTCACGCGTGCGCGGGTCGGCAGGCTCGAGACGCCGCCGGACGCGCTCGTGTGTACCCAGCGCGGTAGGGAGATCGCATCGAGGAACGCGTCGAAGCGGTCGAGCTGCTCGTTTGACGGTGCCGGGTCCGCTTCCTCGGCTCGCGCGAGGTGCGTGAAGACGCCGTCGACGCGTACCCCCGCGAGCGCTCGGATCTTCCGGTACCGGTCGGCCGCGACGTCGAGCGGCGCGCCGAGGCGCGTCAGGCCGGTGTCCACCTTGAAGTGCAGCGTCGCGGTCTTCCCGGCAGCCCGCGCAGCCTCACCCATCGCCTGCGCGCTCTCGACGTCCCACACGGTCACCGCGAGATCGAGGGCGACGGCCGCGTCCCGCTCGGCCTGCGTCTGTGCGCCGAGCAGGACGAGCAGCGCGTCACCGGTCCGGGCCCGGCGCAGCACCACGGCCTCCTCTACCGTCGCCACCGCGAGAGCGGCCGCTCCGGCCTCCATTGCCGCCTCGGCGACGGCCTCGGCGCCGTGGCCGTAGCCGTCGGCCTTCACCACGGCGATCACGTCGACCCTGGCGAGCGCACGGACCGCCCGCACATTGGCCGCGACGGCGTCGAGGTCGACGTCGGCGATCGTGGTGCGCAGGATCCCCGTCACGACGCGCCCAAGATCTCGCGCAGCGCGCGTGGCAGCGCGTCGGCGATGTCGGAGGCGAGCGCACCGGACTCACCGATCTCGCTCGCGAGGAGTGCGCCGGCCCGGCCATGGATCCACACGGCGGCGCACGCGGCCGCGAGAGGCGCGAGCCCGCGGGCAAGGAACGCCGCGACGGCGCCGCCGAGCACGTCGCCCGAGCCGCCGATCCCCAGCGTCGGATTCGGCAGATCGTGGACGAACGTCTTCTTGCCATCGGTGACGATCGTCACCGCGCCCTTGAGCGCGACGGTGGCCCCCCATGCACGGGCGTGCCGTTCGGCGAACGCGATCCGGCCGCTGCCCGCCGGCACGACCCGCCCGGCCATACGCGCGGCCTCGCCATCGTGCGGTGTGAGCACGCACCGCGGCGGGATGAGCTTCATCCAGTCCTCGGTGCGCGCGAGCGCGTTCAAGCCGTCGGCGTCGACGACCGTCGGCGTGCCCCGGCTGTTGCGGAGGAGCGCACCGACGAACTCGTCAGTGCCGGGCGCGTGCGCGAGTCCGGGGCCGACCAGCAGCGCCTTCACCTTTTCGGCGATGACCGGCGTGAGCTGCGCGGCCGACGCCGTCGCGACCACGCCCGGCTGGGCCTCGGCCAGCGCGAAGAACGTGAGGTTCGGATCGCTCCCCGCGATCGCGTCGATGACGGATCGCGCGCTCGCCACCGTTACCACACCCGCGCCGCATCGCGCGGCCGCGCGGGCGGCGAGGACGATGGCCCCGGGGTACCGCGTCGAGCCGCCGACGACCAGCACCCGGCCGCGCTGCTCCTTGCCGGCGTCCGCGTCGAGCGGTTTCAGCACGGCTCGGACGGCACGCGCGTCGAGCGGCGCCGGCGCGATCTCCTTCGCGGCGCTCAGGCCGGCCCCACGCGGGTGCCGACGGCGACGGCGACCGCGAGGTCGCGGATGTGCGAGATGCTCACGGCCAGCGGCGCAGTGAGCCCGAGGGCACGGCGCCGCTCCTCCGCGCGGCCGTGCAGCGCGACGATCGGCTGCCCCAAGGGCGTCCGCTTGATCTCGATCTCGCGCCAGCCGACCCCGCGGATCCCGAGCCCGAGGACCTTCGACACGGCTTCCTTCGCGGCCCACCGGCCGGCCAGATGCAGGACGTTGCGCCGGCAGTACCCGCGCTCCCAGTCCGTGTAGACGCGCCGCAGGAACCGGTCGTCGTGCCGCTCCAGCACTCCCTTGATCCGCATGGTCTCAATAATGTCGATACCAATTTCATTGGTATCTCCCATTTAATCCCTACTCCCTGCGCTGCCTTCGGCTGCTCCGGTCGTGGGGGCCGAGGACGGCTCGGTCGGGCAAAGCCCTCCCTCGCTATTCAACTGTCACGGCCTTCGCGAGGTTGCGCGGCTGATCGACGTCGTTGCCCCGTCGGTCGGCGACGTGGTACGCGAGGAGCTGCAGCGGCACGACCGCCAGCGCCGGCGAGAGCAGCTCGTTCGTCGCCGGGATGCGGATGATCTCGTCGGCGTGCTCCACGATCTCCTGGTCCCCGTCGGTCGCGAGCGCGATCACCACGCCGGCACGCGCCCGCACCTCCTGGATGTTCGAGAGCATCTTCTTGTAGACCGAGTCCTGGAGGGCGATCGCGACCACCGGCAGTGAGCTGTCGATGAGCGCGTTGGTCCCGTGCTTCATCTCGCCCGCGGCCGTCCCTTCGGCGTGGATGTAGCTCAGCTCCTTCAGCTTCAGCGCGCCTTCGAGGGCCGTCGGGTAATTCACGCCGCGCCCGAGGTGGAGGAAGTTGCTAGCGGCGTGGTAGCGGTACGCGAGCGCCTTCAGCTTCGGCTCCTCGCGCAGCACCGCGTCGATGAGGGTCGGCAGGTGGAACGCCTCGGCGAGGAGCTTCGCCGCCTGGGGATCGCCGATCGAGCCGCGCCGCTGCGCGAGGTAGATCGCGAAGAGATAGAGGTCGACGAGCATCGCGGTGTACGCCTTCGTCGACGCGACGCTGATCTCGGGGCCCGTATGCAGGTAGATGACGTCGTCGGACACCCGGCTGGCCTCGCTGCCCATGACGTTCACGAACGTCAGCAGCCGGGCTCCGCGCTTCTTCCCCTCCTGCATGGCGGCGAGCGTGTCGACCGTCTCACCGGACTGGGTCACCGCGATGACCAGCTGACCCTTCGACACGACGGGCTCGCGATACCGGTACTCCGACGCGATCTCCACATCGCAGGGGATCCGGGCGAGCCGCTCGATGAGGTACTTGCCGATGAGCGCGGCGTGGTACGCGGTGCCGCAGGCGACGAAGCTGATCCGGGGCAGCGCCTTCACGTACTCGTCGGTCATCTTGAGGTCCTCGTCGAAGATGACCCGGCCGCTCGCGCGGTCGACCCGCCCGAGCAGCGTGTCCGAGATCGAGCGCGGCTGCTCGAAGATCTCCTTGAGCATGAAGTGCTTGTAGCCCGACTTCGCAGCCGCGATGGCGTCGAGCGCGATGGTGCGCGCCGGACGCTCGATGGAGGCACCGTCGGCGATGCTGCGGAAGCGAACGCCCGCGGGCGTGACGATCGCGAGGTCGCCACCCTCGAGGAAGCTCATCTGGCGGGTGTGCTCGAGGAGCGCGGTCATGTCGGAGGCGACGAAGTTCTCGCCGTTCCCGTGGCCAACGATGACGCCGCCCGCGTTGCTGATGCGCGCGGCCACGATCGTCCCCGGATCGGACGTCGAGATGAATGCGAGCGCGGCCGCCCCCTCGAGCCGGGGCAGCACCGCGAGCGCGCTGTCCTCGAGCGACCGGCCGCGCTTCAGCTCGTCCTCCAGGAGGTGCACGACGACCTCCGTGTCGGTCTCGGACGTGAAGGTGTGCCCCGCCGCGACGAGCGGTGCCTTCAGCGTCTGGAAGTTCTCGATGATCCCGTTGTGAATGACCGCGGTCCCGCCGGTGCAGTCGACGTGCGGATGCGCGTTCGCCTCGGTCGGCCGGCCGTGCGTCGCCCACCGGGTGTGGCCGATGCCCGTATCGCCTTCCGCCGGGCGTTGCGCGACGACGGCGGCGAGGTTGTCGAGCTTGCCCTCGGCACGGCGCACCTCGAGCGTGTGGTCACGCTCGACCGCGACGCCCGCGGAGTCGTAGCCGCGGTACTCGAGGCGGCGTAGTCCGCTCATGAGCAGCGGAAGCGCCTCGCGCGGCCCGGTGTAGCCGACGATCCCGCACACGGCTAGGCCAGTGCCTCCGTCGCCTCGGCGGCGAGCGCCTCGACGATGCGCTTCGCGACCGCGTCGTCGCGCGCTTCGACGGTGATGCGGAGCACCGGCTCCGTGCCCGACGCCCGCACGACGAGCCGCCCGGCGGAGCCGAGCTCGGTCTCGGCCCTGCGAACCGCGGTCGCGAAGCGCGTGACTTCCTTCCACTCGCGCCGCCGCGGCGCCTTCACGTTCCTGGTGATCTGCGGCCAGTGCTCGATCTCGCTCGCCAGCTCGGCGAGCGGCCGCCGCTCGAAGCGCATGAGCGTGAGCACCTCGAGCCCGGTCAGGATCCCATCTCCGGTCGTCGCGAACTCGCGGAAGATCACGTGGCCCGACGGCTCCCCGCCGAACTGGGCCTTCCGCCTGTCGAGCTCCTCCCAGACGTAGCGGTCGCCGACCTGGGTACGGACGAGGCCGATGCCGTCGCGGGCGAGCGTCGCCTCGAGCCCGCCGTTCGTCATGACCGTGCCGACGACCAGCTTCGGGTCCAGCTTCCCGTGCTTCGCGAAGTGGCGGGCCGCGAGTGCCAGGACGAAGTCTCCGTCGAGCACGTTGCCGCCGCCGTCGACGGTCATGACCCGGTCCCCGTCGCCGTCGAAGGCGAAGCCGACGTCGGCCTTGTGCTCGACGACCGCCTTCTGGAGCGCCGCGGGCGCCGTCGCGCCGCAGCCGAGGTTGATGTTCGCGCCGTCTGGGGTGTCGAACAGCGTCAGGACGTCCGCGCCGGCGCGTGCGAAGACCGCGGGCGCCACGCGATACGTCGCGCCGTTCGCGCAGTCGAGGACGACGCGCAGCCCGTCGAGCTCGGGCGCGAGCGCGCCGAGAAAGTCCTCGTACTTCTTGACCAGACCCCGCACGTCACCGACGAGGCCGATGCCGCCTTCCGTCGGCCGCGGGAGGTTCGCGTCATCGGCCATCGCTGCCTCGATCTGGTCCTCGGTCGCGTCGGGGAGCTTCAGTCCGGCGTGATCGAAGAACTTGATGCCGTTGTCGGGAGCAGGGTTGTGCGACGCGCTGATGACCGCTCCGACGTCGACATCCTCCGTGCGCGCGAGGTACGCGAGCCCAGGCGTCGGGATGTGACCGGTGAGGCGCACGTCCATCCCCACCGAGCAGAGCCCAGCGGCGAGCGCGCTCTCGAGCATCCGCCCCGAGCGTCGCGTGTCGCGGCCGATGATCACCGAGTGACCTGGCCCGCCCAGTACGTGGCCAGCGGCACGCCCGAGCCGCAGGGCCAGCTCCGGCGTGAGGTCGGCATTCGCGACCCCCCGGACGCCGTCGGTGCCAAATAAGCGGGTCATGAGCGAGCCACGGCTTCGCCGGGGCGAGCGAATACCGACCGCCCGGGGCACTTCCGGGCGCAGCCCGGAACTAGACCAAGTCGAGTCACTTCGCCCTCATCGTGAGGGTGACCCGGGTCGGTTGCAGCGAAAA
>Ga0075425_100005468_pt1 | contig 13211 bp, 11 predicted proteins | sample SoiMethybrSBSTD4_FD_75300 | JGI IMG/M metagenome (GOLD analysis project Ga0075425, IMG submission 75300) | Bulk soil microbial communities from a Populus tree surrounding site in Tennessee, USA - Soil MetaG P. TD hybrid SBSTD4 | ecosystem: Environmental > Terrestrial > Soil > Tree plantation...
CCGAAACCATCGCGCCGATCATGAGTGACGACGCAATGAAAACTTGCCGCTGTAGAGCGCCGGGTTCAACCCCCAGATGCATCGCCGCGTCTTCGCCTAATGTGATCAGGTTCAAAGAAAGCCCTTTGCTCCAGAGCCAAAGAAAACCGACGAGGATGTAAAACCAAATAAAACCCACGGTCAGATACGCGCGTGTCGATAAACTGCCCATCAGCCAGAACAGCAAACCCTGTGCTTGGTAAAAATCGACAATCGAGTTGAGAAACATAATGATGGCGGCGATGAACGAATTCAAAATCACGCCGGACAATAGAAGATGGTAGGGATGCAGCCGGCCATGAAAGAGTGAAAACCGGTAGACCAGTATCATGCTGAGGAGCGCTCCAAGAAAGGCGGCCAGTGGAATCCAGGAGATTTCGCCAAGGCGTCCAATGGCGAGCGGGAAAAGCCAATTGGGAAAGAAAATGATTCCAAGAATTCCGCCCAACGACGCGCCACCCGAAACCCCGAGCATTTGCGGGCACGCAAGGGGATTGCCGAGTAAAGCCTGCAGGACAACGCCGCAAGTCGCCATCCCGCCGCCAATTGCAACGCCGAGCAGGACGCGGGGCAGCCGCGCGCGCAAAAGGATCTCCGCGTCGGTATTGCCGGAAAACAAATGTGTTAAAGCTTGTGACAGATCGAGTCGCACCGGTCCCAGCAGAGAGCAGGCGGCGGCGGATATAACGAGCAGAACTAGAAGAACGCTGTTAACGAGAATGAGTTTTTTACGATCGAGAACTTTCACAGCGGCTTCCTTTAGCGGCAGCCGACTTGGCTGCGTCGAAACACTCCGGATGTATCAACCGAGCGATTTCTTCCAAACCTTCGCCGATGCGCGGTCCCGGCCGGAGTATCTTATCCGAGTTGTACGAATAGATGCGCCGTTCTTTTACTGCCGGAATCGATTTTAGATCGCTCCACTGGCTCATAGGTCTGCCGGTGTCGGAGCCCATACCCGCCTGAATAATCACTTGCGGAGCTTTGGCGACCACATATTCATCGGGTAGATTGAGCCAGGGCTGTGACGCATTGCCGGCGATGTTTTCACCGCCGGCAACAGTGATCAGCTCGTCGAGAAAGTTTTTTCCGCCGACAGCGACCAACGGTCGAAGTCCGACCGCCAAAAGCGTCGAGCGCCGCGGTGCCGGCGCAACGCGCCTTTTGACTTTGTCGAATTGCACGTCGATCTTTTCAACCAGCCTGGCTCCAGCGTCGGGATCACCGAGCAAAGCGGCGATCTGCTTGAAGGAGCTCAAGATCTCACTGACGCTCGAGACCGAAACCAGGGCTATTTTCATACCGAGCCGTTCGATTTCTCGCGCTTTGGAGGGGTCAGTTGCGCCGACGACACCGATAACCAGATCGGGCTCCTTGGCGGCGATCACTTCAAGACTGGGGCTCATGAAATCGCCGATTTTCGGCAGTCGCTTTGCTTCGGCGGGAAAATCGCAGTGGTTGGTGACACCGACCAAACGATTGCCGAAACCGAGCGCAAATACGGTCTCCGTGATGCTCGGCGCGAGGGAGACGATGCGGCGAGGACTGCTTGCCGAGACGGCATTGCCGGACGAAGAGAATCCAATGACAAAAATCAAGAGCAAGTGTGAGGCAAAAAGTCGTGGCGAGCGGATCATCGCGCTCCCAGGGCCAGGAAGACCAGCGCAAAAGTTTCAGTCAGCTCGCTCACGGCGCCGAAAATATCCCCGGTAATGCCGCCCAAACGGCGGTGAAAATATATTTTGCTGGCCCATGTGAAAAGCCCTGTCAAAACCATCAGTGCTATACCCGCGGCGCGTAAAATCGAAGCGACTAAGACGACCGAAATAATTGTTGCGACCGCGACATGCTCATTTCTCAAGTGATCTACGAAGGAAGAGCCCAGTCCCGGTTTTGCCGGTAGAGAGCGATATCCCATCACGACCATGGCCCAACGGCTGAGAATCGGCGCAGCCAGGAGCAGACGCCAGCGATCCGTGTCAGTGCTTTGGATCGCCTCGATTTTGAGAATGAGCACCAGCAGGACGGCGATCATACCGAACGCGCCGACACAGCTATCGTCCATGACAGCCAGCATGCGGTTGCGATCACCCGCGGCTCCGAGGCCATCGAATGTATCACTGAGCCCATCCAAATGGAGACCGCGCGTGAGAAAAGCCAGAATGGTTACCAAAACGGCGGCGCACAGGCCGGGACTCGCAAGCAATCTCAAGGGAAAATCGAACAGCACCAAAACTGCTCCCAATAGAAGTCCGATGATGGGGAAGAAAATCGCGGCCCATCCCCAATTCACGGAAGCTAGATTTTTGGGTCCAGGGATAATGGTCAGAAACTGCAACGCTGCAAAAAAGGAGCTCATGTAAGCTGCGCTTTTACGCCGGCGGACGAGAATGTTGCCATCTCGCGAGAAAGTTTCACCGAGGCTTCGATCAATCCCATCGCAAGACACGCACCGGTGCCCTCGCCCAAACGCATACCCAAATCGAGCAAAGGGTCGAGATGGAGTTCATCGAGAACGAGTCGGTGACCTTTTTCGGCAGATAAATGCGAGGCGAACAGGATATCCCGAACATGTGGTGAAAACCGGTAGGCGAGAAGCGCCGCGGCGCCGGAAATAAATCCGTCCAACACCATTGGCAGCCGAAATGCCGTGGCGCCGATAATCACGCCGATGATGGCGCCAATTTCCAAGCCACCGACCTTCGCGAGCACGTCGAGAGGATCGCTGGGATCGGGAGAGTTGATTCGAAGGCCATTCTCGACGGCGGTGATTTTTCGAGCAAGAGTCTCGTCGTCGATACCAGTACCTCGACCGACGATATCGGGAGGCGCCGCGCCAGTCATTGCGCAGACAATCGCCGACGCGCTTGTGGTGTTGCCGATGCCCATCTCGCCGGCGCCGAGCAGAAAAATATTCGTCGCGGCTGCTTCATGAGCAAGCTGAATGCCCCACTCCACACAGCGCAACGCTTCAGCGCGCGTCATTGCCGGTCCCCGGGCAAAATTCGCCGTGCCGCGGCGCACCTTACAGTCGCGCAACTCGCGCCGGGCGATAAATTGATGATCGACCCCGATGTCGACAACTTCGGTGTCGACGCCGTTATGGCGCGCCAAAACGTTGATTGCGGCCCCGCCGTTAAGAAAATTGTAAGTCATCTGCACGGTCACGTCTTTCGGATAGGCGCTGACGCCTTCAGCCGTGATGCCGTGGTCTGCGGCGAAGATGAACAAAAGCTTTCGTCCGAGCTGCGGCGGGACCTTGTGCTGGATGACGGCGATACGAAGTGCCAGCTCTTCCAATCTTCCCAGGCTTCCCTGCGGTTTCGTCAACGAGTCAAGGCGCTGCTGCGCAGCGCATTCGCTGGAGCGATCCAGCGGGCGAATCCTTTCGATCGTCCGCTCTAAGAGCATCGCGCATCCTTTTTAATGATCATCGGAATGCCCGCAACCATGAGCACGACCTCGTGCGCCAGAGCGGCGAGCCGCTGATTGGTCCAACCGGCAAGGTCCCGGAATCGGCGCGCCAAGGGATTGTCTGGCACGATACCCGCGCCAACTTCATTGGTGACAAAAACCACGGGAAAATCCAGCTGCGGCAGCGCTCGGATCAAGGTTTCAACTTCGTCTTCAGCTTGGTTCTGAGCATATTTGAACAAAAGATTGCTCAGCCAGAGAGTAAGGCAATCCACCAGCGCGCAATCCGTTCGGCCGCGCCACGCTTGCAACGTCTCGGTGAGTTGCACGGGTTCTTCGATAGTCTTCCACGCGCTCTCGCGCCGTCTTTGATGCGCCACAATGCGCTGCGCCATTTCGTCATCGCTGCCCTCCGCGGTCGCTACATAGAGCCGCCGCGGCCCAAATATTGCCGCGCGGCTTTCGGCGTAGCTGCTCTTGCCGGAACGAGCGCCGCCGGTGATCAAAATAATCTCTTTGGGCATGTCGCTACTTGCCCCAGGACGCCAACCACTCAGCAAGCGCCACGATCAGACGAAGATTTTCTTGCCGTCTCCGGACCGCGACGCGGAAATATGCGCCGCCCAGGAAAAAAGCCACGATCAGAAGCGTTGGCGAGCTCGAAAAAATCTGCGCATCCATAAAGACATCGTTTACCGATCCACAGTTATGCCTTTGCTAATCGGAATTCTCGGTACTCTCGGTGGATCGATGATCCAAGACTTAAGCAGATTCATATCGAGCGATTTTTTCAGATGGCACGCCAGACGATCGATGCGCCCATCGCGCTCGGCACTGCTATTCACGTAGGTGGTCGCAGGGGCGAGATCGACTGCGGCCCGCGCGGCTTGGATGAAAGCGTGACGAAAATCGTCGTTGTCGAAAAAGCCGTGCACGTACGTACCGAAGACGCGGCCTGCTTCATTCACCGCTCCATCGACGACCGATTCCGTTGCTCCGTGACGCTCGATGTCGGTCAGGGGTGACGCTCCGGTTTCGTACAGTGTTTCACCGGCATGAATCTCATAGCCTTCGAAAGGAACTTGGCCAGATGCACCGGTGTGAAAAAAATTGCCGCGCAGAAAACCGCGAACGCGGCGCACTGTTTTCTCTTTGCACAACACGGTTCGTATCGGAAGAAGACCGAGGCCGGTTTCATTGATAGGTACTCCGTGGTTCTCGATCCCGTGCGGATCTTCGATGGAAAGACCAAGCATCTGAAAGCCGCCGCAGATGCCGGTGATCGGAACGCCGATTTTACTTAGGCGAGAAATCTCTCGGGCAAAGCCGCGAGCTTTGAGCCACCCCAAGTCATCGAGGGTTTGCTTGGTACCGGGTAGGATGAGCAGATCGGCCGCAGTCATCTCCTCGGCCTGTTGCAGATAGGCGAGAGATACCGCCGGCTCCAATGCGAGCGGATCGAAGTCGGTAAAATTCGCCATGTGCGGCAGTGCAATAACGCCAACGCGCAGAGCCCGCGTTGATCCTGATTCAAGATTCTTCCAGCGGCGCGCGGCGGATGTGCGATCTTCCAGGGCGACACCATCTTCCTCGTCGAGACCGAGATCGTGAATGAACGGCATCACGCCGACGCAAGGCAAGCCAAGACGCTTTTCGATCATCTGAATGCCTGGCAGTAGCAGGCATTCGTCACCGCGAAACTTATTGATGACAAAGCCGCGGATGCGTGCGCGGTCTTCAGCCGAGAGCAGTTCCAAGGTTCCCAGCAGCGAAGCGAAGACTCCGCCCCGATCGATGTCGCCGACAAGCAAGCAGACCGCGTCGGCAGCATGCGCCATGCGCATGTTCACGATATCATGTTCGCGCAGGTTGATCTCGGCAGGCGAGCCGGCACCTTCGAGAATAGTAAGGTCGTGAGTGGCCGATAAGCGTTTATACGCAAGCAGCACTTCGGGAAAAAGCTGTTCGACGCGCCGCGTGTGATAGTCCGATGCGTTGACCTGTCCAAAGATCTTTCCAAGGAAAATGACTTGGGCGCCGGTATCGCTCGCCGGTTTGAGCAAAACAGGATTCATCTCCACGGATGCTACGACGCGACAAGCCTCCGCTTGCAGCGCCTGAGCACGACCGATCTCGCCGCCATCAAAGGTCGCCGCCGAGTTGAGCGACATATTCTGCGCCTTGAATGGCGCGACCCTATAGCCCGAATCCGAGAAAATACGGCAGAGGCCCGCTGTCAGGATCGATTTCCCGACGTGGGAAGCCGTACCCAAAACCATCAAGGCATTTTTGCGGGTCGAATTCATGAGGGAAAAGTTTACTTGCATCCGCCCGCAACGTAGGACCACTTGATCCAATCGCCGTGCTTGACGAGATAGCGTTCCGCTGGGACATTGGAGCTGCGGCCGTTGACCTCAAAGCGCCAACCGCAATCATTGACGAAATCGTTTTTGACACCGTCGATCTCTTCGATGAAATGATCCATGCTGTACTTGGGCGCGGTTGTCACCATGAACCGCGCCAACAACGCTTCGAGCACGGTGCTTTTCTCCACGACGGGAACGACCGCCTCGGCGGGCGATCGGCCGGCCGGGCCGAAGTCGATGGTCACCGTGACTTCAATCATACACATTTCTCGAATGATTTCCGGCGCTGCAAACAAGCACGACACCGTAAACGCCGTGAACTCAGCTGCCGAACGTCGCACGCACGCCGAGCAAAAAATTCAGCGGCGGGGAGCGAAAACCGTTCGCCTCTTCGTACCTTTTGTTAAATAAATTGTTTATTCTGCCGACGAGTTGCAGATCTTTTACCGCCGGCAAACGCCACGGCAACGTGTAATAAGAAGCCAGATTGAAGATCGCATAACCCGGATTGGTGATATTGCCAAACGGCGACGCGGCTCTGAAATCATCGCGGCGGCCCACCATATTTACGCTCAGATTCGAATTCCAGCCTCTGTAAGCATAATTCAGCGTCACATTCCCGATATTTCTTGACCGGCGCGGAAGTTTGCCATCCGCGGTATCCCAATCCAGGTAAGTATAGTTCGCGTTCAGCGTCAACGCTTCGAGAAGTTTCACCGCTAGAGTCCACTCGACGCCATCAAAGCGCGCTCGGCCGACGTTTTGGGCACGAAAACAACCAAAAGGATCACCCGGAATCGGCTGTCCCTCGATCAAATCTTTTACCTCTCGGTGGAAATAGGTCACACCCAGTTTAGCTCGCTCATTCAAGAGATCTTGCTCAACACCAGCGTTCAATTCCCAGCTTCGCTCCGGCTTGAGATCGGGGTTGCCAAACGCAGGGCAGCCGAACGCCGCGGGAAAAAACAGCTCGTTCAAGGACGGTGCTTTGAAGCCTTTGGCATAACCTGCTTTAATCTTCGTTCCAGTTCCACGAAAAAGATAAGCAGTAGAAAAGGAAGGCGTCCACGCCGTGCCGAAGCTCTGGTTATCGTCCAGACGAATACCCGGGATCATAATTAAACGCTGGTCTAAAAACTGAAGCTGCTCCTGCAAATAGTAGCTAAGATTTCTGATTGCTTTGTCGATGCCACCGGTGGTATCCGCTGATCTCTGTTGGTATTGAGATCCGAACGTCGTCGTACTCCACTCCTGAAAACGGTAGTTGGTTTGTAACTCACCAGTATCAATCCTGGTACGAAAGATGTCGTGCGTGCGCGCGAAGTCGCAGGGAGAACCGAAAAAGACGCAGCTATCGACATCGTCGGTGTCGGTAAAGTGCTCTTTGAACATCGAGCCCGAGATTCGATAATCCCAATTCGGCAAAATCTTTTGCTGCCACTCCCCTTTGGCAAGGTATTGAGTGCCGGCTTCACGAGCGTTGGAGTCGGGCTGCGAAGCGAAATTGTTATTGTTGAACAAGCCCACATTGGTTTTAATGAATTGAAAAATTCCCGTAAGCCTTGCGTCTTCGGTCACCTGGTAATCCAGGCGAGCTGACGAGGTGACGTTGCGGTAATCGTCGTTGACGCTACGAAAACCCTGACTCGCCAAATGCGAACCGCTGAAAAAGTAGCCAAGATTTCCCGCTGCGCCTTTCATCGTTAAGGTTTGACGATTAGTCCAACCATTGCCGCCTTCAAGTGATAAAGCCGCCTCAAGCGGTCCCTGGCCTTTCTTCGTGATGATATTGATCACGCCGCCGATCGCTTGCGAGCCGTACAGCGTGCCACCCGCACCCCGGAGAACTTCGATGCGCTCGACGTTGTCAGTGGTCAGATGGGCGAAGTCAAACGCCCCGAGGGTCGTACTGTTAACTTCGACGCCGTCAACCAGAACCAGAACATGATCCGAATTGGATCCCCTAATGAAAATCGTCGTATTGTTGCCGTTGGATCCGGATTGAACTACCTCCAATCCCGGCACACGGCGAAGCGTTTCGAAAACCTGTTCGGCCTGCTGATTTTCAATGTCGTTCAGGTCGATCACGGAGGCTGATGTGGTCACCTGTTCCAAAGGCGCCTCCGTACGCGTTGAAGTTACAAACACCGGCGGGAGCGTCGGCTCAGCAGCTTGTGCACTGTGCACTATGGACGGCAGAAATAAGAACAAACCAAGAAAAAGAAAGACGACCTTCATGAAACCTCCTTCACCCACGAAAGGGGCTATTGAGGCAGGTCGGATAGGTCTCCTGGCTTGAGCATCTGACCTACTCACCGCGCCTTCCCACTCCTAAAATTTTGGATTTTCGATTTTAGATTTTGGCTTTAATCCAAATTCCGACGAGCGAAATTCCAAAGTGCCGGGGCAGTGGCGTTCTGCGGCTTTCGTAGCTCCTACAGTTGCGGGGCAGCAGAGGATTTCCCATCTCCAATCTCCGCACCACCGATTTCCGATTTTAGATTTTCGATTTTAGATTGAATCCAAAGCCTGTCCTGAGCCAAGCCGAAGGATCGGCAATCGAAAATCCAAAATCGAAAATTGGCGGAGGGTGGTGCAGGATATGGGTCACCTCTTTCCCTTACATCCGCCTGCGGTTGTTGTTTTTTCTGACCTCCTCTCTATCGAGAATTGCTGTCGGCAAGGCGAAAATCCACGGGGATACGGATCCAGCTTTCCACCGTTTTTTCGCCGTAATGGGCAGGAATGAAACGCCATTGTTCAACCGCTTCGCGGGCCGCGCGGTCCAGCGCTCCATCGCCAGAGCTCTTGTTGATCTCTACAGATTTTGCGCGACCTTCGTCGTCAACTAAAACGCGAAGCAGGACCGTGCCCTCACGGCCGTTTCGCCGGGCGCTTTCCGGATAATTGGGCTTAGGCGTTTCTCGATACCGTGCTTGAGTCAAATTTCGGGCGCGTCCACCGCCATCCGTTCCATGGCCAAGTCCGCCGCCTAGCGCTGCGGATCCACTGTCGTCGACACGGTTCTGGCCAAAATTATTGCCATTCCCAGCATCGGTACCGTCTTCAGCGAAAAAATGTCCCGTTGAGTTTTCGGTTTGTCCCGCGGGCGACGAAGGTCGTATAAGATCAAGCGCCGTCACGAAGGATTGCAATTCATCGGCTGGTGTCGCGATTGGCGGGGCTTCTGGCGGGTGTTCAGTTTTCAACTTTGACGAAGCCGGCGCCTCACGTCGTTGAGCCAAAAGTTTTTGCGTCGATAACGTTGGACCAAACGAACGAGCTGATTTTCCGCTAGATTGCACTTCCGGTGATTCAGTAGTCGATTCGTTCTCGTCCGGTAAAATGGTTACGCGAACGAGATCGAGCTGTTTCGGTTCGAAAAAGGAAACCGGGTAAGCCATCGCAAGCGCATGAAGCGTCACGGATACAAAAAAGGATGAGGCCAGTTTCATAGCTCATATCACGGCCTCCAACGTCTTCGGGAAAGAAACGACACCTTTCTCTCTTCTCCGGAGAGGCCGGTCAAACACTCTGGTAAGGTTTCCTGGCTCAGGCTTAGTTCTACTCGCCGCGCCTTCCCATCCCTTCTCTGTACTTCAGGACAGTGGCTGCGTGCGGCTTTCGTGGCCTTCACAGTGGCGGGACCGCGCCGGATTCGCACCGGACTTCCCTTAGAACCCAGAGCTGTGAATCAATGTAGGCGGACCGTATAACGCGGCATACCTACTGTCAAGTGTTCTTTGCCACTCGATGTCACTTGCTAACATCGGCTCGTTACAGAACCAGCCACAAAACCACAGGTATGGTGAAGACGGATAGAAAGGTGCTGATGACGACCACAGAAGCCGCCAATGCGGGATCCTGGCGATATTTCTCGGTCAGGATGAAGTTCACCACCGCCGCAGGCAAGGTGCCGTAAAGAAGCAGAACCTGGCGATTGACGCCCTAAGCGCCGATTATCAGGACGGCGGCAGTGGCCTGCACCAAAACCACCGACGATGCGCAGCAACGCGCCCGCCAATGCATGACCGCATTGGACAGAACGAACTTCAGAGAGCCGGTAACCGAGACTGATCAGCATCCATGGGATGGTCGCCTGGCCGAGCATGTTAATTGGCTGCGCAAGCGCTTCAGGAATACGAATCTGCATGAGGTTGAAGTAACGCCTCCGATCGCCGCGTAAATCAATGGCAGGCGTAAAATCTCGATCCAATTGGCGCGCCCATTCAGGATATAAAGGCCCAGCGAGTACTGCAGGAACGCGGTGAAGACGTTACAGCAACGTCGCACGCTGCATGCCGGCAGGACCGAATGCAAACAACGCCAATGGAATCCCCATGTTTCCCGCGTTCATGAACAGGATGGGTAGTGCGAAACCTCGCGAGTGAAAGCCGGAAAACTCAAAATAAACGCCAACCAAAAGACAAAGGCGCCGGAAATGAGTGTGCTGCCGACGAATAGCAATACGATGTCTTGGGAAAGGAGGGATTTACCGGCGAGCGCGCTGAACACGAGTGCCGGCGTGCCCAGGTAAACGATGATCTCAGTGATTGACGCGAGGCTGATTTTTTTCCAGTGGGCAAAAATAGCGGCGACCAGCAAAAACACTGAAATCACCGGGGATAATGGTCTTATAAATTCCATCAACAGCGGTTCCGCGAGGCTAAATTGAAGCGAGCAGGATCAGTGAAAGCGTTTCTGCGAGTTCGATGATTGCGCCGAACTGGTGGGAAGTGATCACTCCTCGGACCCGATAAAAGAGATTTCTTATCAATAAAGATAACGCTGACAGCACCAGCGCAATCCAAAGCCCCCTGCGGCCGAGCCAATAACTCGTCAGAGCCAAAGTTCCGGCCGTGGCGAGGAGAAGATGCCAGAGCTTCATCATTTGAGCGGCAGGTTTGGCCATCTCTTCGCAGCGCTCGTGGTCGCCAAACACAAAGACCAATAACGTCCAACGTGCCAGAACCGGAGCTAGCAACAAGCTGACAGTCACTTTCTGATCGATGCTGTCGAGTGCGGCGGCCTTGAAGAGAAGCACCATGATGAGAGCGATCGCGCCAATCGCACCGGTCCGATAATCCCTTGCGGTAAACGTCAGATAGAGATCTTCGAGATGCGATCCTCCCGTCAACAGAATCAGGACCATGATCAGCGTAATACTGAGAATTTCTGTCGGAAGATAAGCCGCAAGGGCATAGTTTGAAAACGCCAGAACGAGACCCAACGCAAACCCGATAACGGGAAAGAAAACCGACGCAGCGCCGATCGCTCCGGAAGATGGCGGAGTCGCGGTAAACCGGCCCCAGATCGTCAGGTATTTCGTTGCCGAGACAAATCTTTGCACGAAGGACTTTTCCCTTACTGAACGTCAAGTGTCAAACGCCCGAAGCGGGCCAGGAGACGAGCCCGAACCCGCAAAAAATCCGCTTAAAAGTCAAAAACTTACGGCATAGTTAAGGCTTTACTTTCTGGCTGATTTTCGGTACAATAATCTGTGCCGAGAAATTGATATAAGTCCAGAAGATTTCAGCAAAATTTACGATTTTTTCGGGTGAAAATGGCTGACGAGAAAACTTCTCAAAATTCCGAGTACAACGCCGACAATATAAAAGTACTAGAAGGGTTGGAGGCGGTCAGAAAGCGTCCTGGCATGTATATCGGAGACACGAGCGAGAGGGGTTTGCATCACCTGGTCTACGAGGTTGTAGACAATTCCATCGACGAAGCGCTTGTCGGCCATTGCGACACGGTCGAAGTCACGATCCATATCGATAACAGTGTCACTGTCGTCGATAACGGTCGCGGCATTCCGGTCGACATCCATCCGACCGAGAAAATTTCCGCTGCCGAGGTCGTTTTAACCAAACTACACGCGGGCGGTAAGTTCGATAAGGCATCATATAAAGTGTCCGGCGGTTTACACGGTGTTGGCGTGTCGGTCGTTAACGCCTTATCCGAAACGCTGGAAATCGAAATCAAGCGCGATGGGAAAGTTTATCAACAAAGTTATCGAAGGGGCGAGCCGGAGGAGAGGCTCAAGGAACTCGGCAAGTCTAAAGAACGCGGCACCCGAGTAACCTTCAAACCCGACAGTCAAATTTTTGAAACGACGGATTTCAGTTTCGATATTCTTTCACAACGGCTGCGCGAGCTGGCGTTTCTCAATCGTGGCGTCAAAATCACGATCGAAGACGAACGGAGCCAAAAAAAGCACGAGTTTTTCTACAAAGGCGGCTTGTCATCTTTCGTCGAGCATCTCAATCGCGCCAAAACCGCAGTTCATCCCAAGGTCGTTCATTTCGAAGGCGAAAAGGACGCTGTCGAAGTCGACATCGCCATGCAATGGAATGACGGCTACACGGAAAGCGTGTTTTCCTTTGCCAACAATATCAATACGATCGAAGGCGGCACTCACCTGATCGGTTTTCGTTCCGCTTTAACACGTACGATCAACAACTATGCCTTGAGCAGCGGGCTGTTGAAAAAAGACGAAGAAAACTTACAAGGAGAAGACGTTCGCGAAGGACTTACCGCCGTCATCAGCGTTAAAGTACCTGAACCGCAATTCGAGGGACAAACAAAAACCAAGCTAGGCAACAGTGAGGTCAAGGGCATTGTCGAAGCCCTGCTAAACGAAAAATTCGCCAGTTACCTCACCGAAAACCCGAGTGATGCCAAAAAAATTGTCGCCAAGGGCGTCGAAGCGGCACGAGTTCGGGAAGCCACGCGCAAAGCGAAAGATTTGGCAAGGCGCAAGGGCGCTTTGGACTCAGGCTCGCTTCCCGGCAAGCTCGCGGATTGCCAAGAGCGGGACCCTGCGCTCAGCGAACTTTATCTGGTCGAAGGCGATTCGGCCGGCGGTTCTGCCAAGCAAGGGCGCGACCGGCGCAATCAAGCGATTCTTCCGCTCAAGGGTAAAATCCTTAACGTGGAAAAAGCCCGCTTCGACAAAATGCTCTCTTCGCAGGAAATCCGCCTGATGATCACCGCGTTGGGTACCGGCGTTAAAGAGGATTACGACGCAGCGAAGCTGCGCTACCATTCGATCATCATCATGACGGATGCGGACGTCGACGGTTCACATATTCGCACATTGCTGCTGACGTTTTTTTATCGGCAGATGCCCGACCTGGTGGAGAAGGGGTACCTCTATATCGCCCAGCCGCCGCTCTACAAGGTCAAGCGTGGCAAACAGGAAAAATACTTGAAGGACGAACAGATGCTCGAAGATTATCTCATCGAGCTCGGCACGGAAGACATTCGCTTACGCGCAACCCAGGACGGCAACGGGCTTGCGGGCCAGCCGCTGCAAGCTTACGTCAAGAAGATTATCCGCTGGGACAAACTCATGAGCTTGCTCGCGCGTAAAAGGAAAAACCGCACGGT
>Ga0075425_100005469_pt1 | contig 13210 bp, 10 predicted proteins | sample SoiMethybrSBSTD4_FD_75300 | JGI IMG/M metagenome (GOLD analysis project Ga0075425, IMG submission 75300) | Bulk soil microbial communities from a Populus tree surrounding site in Tennessee, USA - Soil MetaG P. TD hybrid SBSTD4 | ecosystem: Environmental > Terrestrial > Soil > Tree plantation...
GATCCAGTCGGCGTTGGGCACGCGCACGCCCGACGTGGTGCCATTCCACGTGAACAGCACATCGCGCTCGAAATCGACGCTTTTGAGATCGGGCAGCTTGCCGTATTCGGCCTCAATGACCCGCAGGTCCTTGAGCTTCAATTGCTTGGCGGTGTCGGTGACCCAGCCCTTGCCGAAGCTTTCCCACGCGAGCGCATCAACACCGCGCGCACCCAGCATCGACCACATCGCGAGCTCAAAAGCGCCCGTGTCGGAGGCCGGTACGATTGCGCAAAGGTGGCCGGCGGGCAGGCCGAGCAGGGCCACCGTCTTGTCGATCGCGAGTTTCAGGCGCGCCTTGCCTTCCTTGGCGCGATGCGAGCGACCGAGAAACGCGTTGCTGAGGTTGGCGAGAGACCAGCCGGGGCGCTTGGCGCAGGGGCCTGAGGAAAAATCGATCCGTTCCGGCCGCTTGGCCGGCTTCGTCGCCGTCGCCATGAACCTATCCTTCCAGATAGCTGCTCCTCGGTGGGGAGGAGTGACCCGGCGCGGGGATCTAATGGCGCCGCCATGGGATGTCAATGCAAGCGCCCGACCGCATCCAATCAACGCGCGAGGGCGTCCGTCGGCTACTGTGCGGCTTCGAGCGGCACGGGTTTCGGCACCGCATTGCCCTTTCGGGCAAGCTCTTTGAGGCGGGCCTGGGTTTCGGGATTGACCATGCCCGCCGAGATGATGATCTTGGCGGCATCCTCAACGCTCATATGCACGGGCGTCACGCTGGAGCGCGGGACGAAGCACACAAAACCCGACGGCGGCAGCATGCCGGTCGGCATGAAGACGCTGACGAGCTCCTCACCGGGCACCTCGGCGGCGATCTGCTCGGCCGCCTCGCCGGTGACAAAGACGATGGACCAGATGCCCTTGGAGGGAAATTCCATCAGCGCCACCTTTTGGAACCCTTTGCTCGGTTCCGAGGCCGTCACCACCGATTGGAAGATCTGCTTCAACCCCTGATAGACGTTGCGCACGATCGGCATGCGACCGAGCATGAGCTCGCCCGCGCTGATCAGCGAACGGCCGATCAGATTGGCGGCCAGCGCGCCGATGAGCGTCAGGCCGATGATGGCAAAGAGGAGACCCACGCCAGGGACGTGGAAGGGCAGGTAGGATTCGGGATTATAGATGCGCGGGATATAGGGCTTGACCCACGCGTCCACCATGTTGATGAAATACCACGCCGTGTAAAGCGTAATGGTCACTGGACCAACGACCACCAGCCCCGTGAGGAAGTAGTTGCGCAGGCGCGCGCCCAAATGCGATGGCTCGGGTGCTGCCTCGAGCGCGAGCTTGGCCAGTCCCGCCTTGAGGTCGTCGGTGGGGTCTTGCGCGAGCTTAGCAAGATCCGCCTTGAGATCGTGGGGTTCGCCCTCGCCTTGGCGTGACCCCGACGGGCTTGGTTGCTGTTGCATTTAGACGGCTCACGATCCATCGGTCTGGCCGCATCGCAGCATGCACGTGAGACAGCTGCGAGGTCAAAGCGCACCCGCCAGACTCAGGGTTTCGCCTCCATTGTCATGAGAGATGGTCGCGAGGCAAGGTCGGCGAAAGCCAAGGACAGCCCTGTTGCACCCGCAGCGGCGCCCTTAAAAATCGGTTTCGATCCGGCTAGCGCTTGCAATTCTTGGGTTTTTGCCGGCTTTGGAGCCGACCCCTAAGGGGTAACCAGGAGGCAGTCGATGCCCGCGCCCTTGAGCTTGGCGCACGCCGCCAGGCCCTCCTGAGCGCTGGCGAACGGGCCGACCCGCACGCGGTAGAACGATCCCATATTGCCCACCACGGCCTCGTCGATCTCGGCCTCGCGTGCCCCCATCGCATCGGGATGTTCGCGCTTGACGCGCGCCGAAAGGTCCTGCGCCTCCGCCTCAGTACGCAGCATGCCGATCTGGATGCGGAAGCGGCCTTCGGGCTTGACCGCCGCGCTCTCCCGCGCGGGACTCGAGCTGCCCCGTGCGTCGGTCTGGCTCGTCCACGCGCTCGTTTTGGCGCCGGACGGCGAGGTGGTTGGGGGTGGGGCGGGCGCCTGCGGCGCGGTCTCAATCGATGCGGTGGTCGACGGCTGCGGTCGCGGCGGGCTCGATGGGGCGGGAGCGGCACCACCGCCAAACCAGCCGGCAAAGGGATTGGGCCAGCTGCCGCTCGACGGCGGCGGGGACGGCGCTGCCTCGGGCGAAGCTCCGCCTGCGGACGCCGTTCGCGCTCCCCGCGTGGCGTTCGGCACCGCCGGCGCGACGGATCCTCCGCTGTCGGCCAATCCCGCCTCTTGATAGGCCGCCGCGCGCTGCTTTAAGGCATCGGCGCGATCGGCCTCGGCGAGTCCGCCCTTTAACCAGAGAGCGCTCGTCAAGTCGGCGATGGCCTGTGCCGGCTTTTTCTGCTGGCGATAGGCGATGCCGCGATAGAGCAGTGCCTTGGCCATCATGCCGGGCGGCAGACCGCCGCCGTTGAGGACCCGGGTCAGAGCTTGCGCGGCCTCCGCCGACTTGCCGCCCTCCAGCTGCTGCGAGGCGGCGGCGATGGTGCGCTCGGCTTCGATGGGATCTTGCCGTTTGGGCTTGGCAGCACCGCCTTCGGCCTCGCTATCGGCCTCTTGCGCCGGGGCCTTCTTGGCACCGGCCTTGCCAGGGGCCTGTGCTGCAACCTGCGCTGCGCCGCTCGCAGCAAGGGCGATTGCAGCGGCAGCCGCCAAAGCTAGCTTGCGCCAGTCGCCCGTCATGTCGCGCTATTCCCCCGGTTGACGTTGCGTCGAACGCGGAGCACCTCCTCGGGCGCAAGCTACGCCATTTCACGCACGGTAGGCAAATGCGCCGCCCGGCCTTGCGCCTATTCCACTGTGACGGACTTGGCGAGATTGCGCGGCTGATCCACGTCGGTCCCCATGAGCACCGCCGTGTGATAGGCGATGAGTTGCACCGGAACCGCATAAAGCAGCGGGTTGGCAAAGGCGTGCACGGTCGGAACCTGGATATGCGCCTCCAGAGCACAACCGGCGCGCTCGGGCGGGGCGTCCGAGAGCAGGATGATCTTGCCGCCGCGGGCTGCGACCTCCTGCATGTTTGATAGCGTCTTGTCGAAGAGCTCGTCGACCGGCGCCACGACGATTACCGGCACCTGCTCGTCGATGAGGGCGATGGGACCGTGCTTGAGCTCTCCTGCCGCGTAGCCCTCGGCGTGGATGTAGGAGATCTCCTTGAGTTTGAGCGCGCCCTCCAGTGCCAGCGGGAAGTTGATGCCGCGACCGAGATAGAGCACGTCGCGCGCCCTGGAGAGCTCGTGGGCGAGACGCTCGTAGTGGGCCTCGTTGTGGAGGAGCGTCGAGACGTGGCGCGGCACCTCGGCCAACGCGTGCGTCAGCACCTTCTCCTGGGCCCGGCTGATCGTGCCGCGCGCCCGGCCGAGCGCAATGGTAAGGCAGGCGAGCGCGCTGAGCTGGCACGTAAACGCCTTGGTCGATGCGACGCCGATTTCGGGTCCGGCCAGCGTCGGCAGGACGACGTGCGATTCGCGCGCGATGGTGGAGGTGCGCACGTTGACGATGGAGGCGATGCGCTGGCCCATTTCCTTGCAATGGCGCAGCGTCGCCAGCGTGTCTGCTGTCTCGCCGGACTGAGTGATGAAGAGCGCAAGTCCCCCCTTCTCCAGCGGCGGCTCGCGATAGCGGAACTCGGAGGCCACGTCGATTTCAACGGGGATGCGCGCATATCGCTCCAGCCAGTATTTGCCGACCATGCCGGCAAAGTAGGCGGTGCCACATGCCGAGATGGACACCTTGGTTATGTGGGCGGGATCGACGCCGAGATCGGGCAGATGCACTTGGGCCGCGGCGAAGTCGACAAAGCTGCCCAGCGTGTGGCTGATCACCTCGGGCTGCTCGTGGATCTCTTTGGCCATGAAGTGACGAAAGTTGCCCTTGTCTACCAAGAGCGAGCTCGCCACCGATTTGATGGCCTGGCGCTCGACCCTGCGGTTGTCGGCGGCAAAGATCTCCGCCGTCTCGCGCGTGAGGACAGCGCAATCGCCGTCTTCGAGATAGGTGATGGTGTCGGTGAAGGGCGCCAGCGCAATGGCATCCGACCCCAAGTACATCTCGCCTTGACCATGCCCCACCGCAAGCGGTGGACCCTGCCGCGCGCCGATCATGAGATTGTCCTCGCCCGCGAAGATGATGGCGAGCGCAAACGCGCCCTTAAGCCGCCTCAGCGCCGCCTTGGCCGCCGCAACCGGCTCTAGGCCCTGATCGAGGCCATCCGTGATGAGATGCAGCACCGTTTCCGTATCGGTCTCGGTCTGGAAGACGTGGCCCTTGGCGGTGAGATCCTCACGCAGTTCCTGGAAGTTTTCGATGATGCCGTTGTGCACGACGGCGACGCGATCGTTCATGTGCGGGTGCGCGTTGCGCTCGATCGGCTTGCCGTGCGTTGCCCAGCGTGTATGGCCAAGTCCGGTGCGCCCCTGCAGCGGATGATTCGAAAGCCGCAGCTCCAAGTTCTTGAGCTTGCCCTCGGCGCGACGCCGGTCGAGACGGCCGTTCTCGACGGTGGCAACGCCCGCCGAATCATAGCCGCGATATTCGAGCCGGCGCAGCGCATCGACGAGAGCGCCGGCCACCGCTTCCGTTCCGAGTATGCCGACGATGCCGCACATGGTTCCTTCCTCGCCTCCAAACCGGGGCTTCTTCCGACAACGGCAAAAATGCCGCTTCGGTTACCGTGCAAGCCCCGTGCCGGTCCGGACGCCGCTCAGACAGATCGCGGTGACGGGGAGGCAGCGACAACGGTGCCGTTGGTACGCTGATCCGCCAGCGGCCGACAATTCAAACTCTATTACTTCTTCTTTCTGGGTTAACCCTGCAAGGGCTTCCGGCGCCGTCCCATCATGGTGCGGAACTTGGCGGCCCAGCCCGCCCGTTGCTGTTGCGGCGCGCGCTCGAGCGCCAGAGCATTAGGCTCCACATTGCTGGTGATGACACTGCCGGAGCCGATGTAGGCGCCATCGCCGATCTTCACGGGCGCCACAAGCGAGGCGTTGGAGCCCACGAAGGCGCCCCTGCCGACGTCGGTGAAGTGCTTGTTGAAGCCGTCGTAGTTGCAGAAGATCGTGCCCGCACCGATGTTGGCCCCCTCACCCACCCGTCCATCGCCGATGTAGGCCAAGTGGTTGGCCTTGGCGCCCGCCTCGACGCTCGCGTTCTTGACCTCCACGAAGTTGCCGATGCGCGCACTGGCGCCGATTTCAGCGCCCGGACGCAGGCGAGCAAAGGGACCAACCCGCGCACCCCTGCCGATGCGGGTGCCGACGATATGGCAATTGGCCTGGATGCGGGCGCCGTCCTCGACCACCACCCCGGGCCCGAAGAACACGTTGGGCTCGATCGTCACGTCACGGCCGAGGACCGTGTCGAAGGCAAGCCACACGGTCTCGGGCGCCACCAACGTCGCGCCCGCCTCCATGACCCTGCCCCGAGCGCGCTGCTGCCAGGCGGCCTCTGCCTCGGCAAGCTGCGCACGCGAATTGACGCCCAGCGCCTCCTCGGGTGTGCAGCGCGCGGGCAAGGTGGTCAGGCCGTCGCCCGCCGCGATCGTGACCGCATCGGTGAGGTAATACTCACGCTTGGCGTTGTCGTTGCCGATGCGCGCCAGCAGCGCGGGCAGATCGGCGACGCGGAAGGCCATCGCGCCGGCGTTGCATAGGCCAATGCGGCGCTGCTCCTCGCTGGCGTCGGCATACTCACGGATGGCCGTCACCCGACCCTTCGCATCGAGCAGCAGCCGACCATAGCCGGTGGCATCGGGCGCCTCGAAGCCCAGCGCCGCGATCTGCGCGCCAGCCTCGAGTGCGCCGCGCAGATCCTGCAAGCTCGCCGCCTCGAGCAGCGGCGTGTCGGCAAAGAGCACGATCACATCGCCACGGTGGCGCTCCAGCGCCGGCCGCGCCGAGAGGACGGCACTCGCAGTCCCTGACGGCACGGTTTGCTCGAAGACCTCAATGCCTGGGGCGATGCGCAGCGCCTCAGCGCGCACCACATCCATTCCGGGGGCCACCACGACCGCAAGCCCTGCGGCCCCTGCCGCGCGCGCGTTGGCCAGGGCATGCGCCAACATCGAGCGGCCGGCGATCGGGTGCAGCACCTTGGGCAGCTCCGAGCGCATGCGCACGCCCTTGCCGGCGGCGAGGACGATGATGAGGAGGGGATTGGATGCCATGTCGGTTATCCAGGCCGGAGTTGCCGTTGCAGCCGCTGCAACTGCGTGACCGCTCTCGCAACTTGCGTGCCGGAGGCGACGGCAGGGCGAGCCAACGGGGCACACTCAGCGCGCGAAATGTGACACCAAATGAGCTCGCGATAAACCAGTGCGGTCGCCGCCGTCAACGTTGGCGCCGGTCCACGGCCGACCCGGAGGGGACACAACCACTGGTTGGGGGGCAACCACGGGGGGGGGCAGCCACTGGGGGCGACCACGGGGGGCAACGACTGGCGGCGCGACTGCACGCGAACGCCGGCGCTGGGCCCCACCCACCGTCCCATCGTCCCACCGGCCTGGCACGGGCTCTGGGGTCTCGTTGCTCCGCCAGTTGCTATCGGGGCTGGGCCAGGCTCAAGTCCAGTTGGAGGGCCGCGCCCAGCCCCGGCGCAAAGGCCGCCGCACCGCACCCTGGCACCGGACGCACAGCCTTGGCCGCCACGCGAGCCCAAGGGAGGGCGCCCCAGGGCTCCTCGCACCCGAACGCCCCTTGCCGGGATCGGCCGCCACACCGGCGGGCCGCAGATGCCTTGTCTTGAAAGAAAATCACCTAGAATCAAAATCTTACAACCGCCCAGCCGGGACACCCTACTATGGCATGATGACCACATGTCCACAACCGGGCTGGCTGCTACAAGGCGTGCGCGTTGACCGCGCCCCTCCCGCTTTGAGACCGTTAGCCACGATTCGAGTCTCGCCCAGTCGAGTCCCCCACCCAGTCGAGCGTCCGCCGAGCGACCCGGTTGCACCACAGCCGGTCGAACTCACAACGAGGATGGTCCCGGTTATGTCCGCTCAGGCTGGTCAGCACGCGCACTCCGGACGCTTCCTTCGCGTCTACCTGCTCACCTGGGGGCTGCTCGCGGCCGGCGGGCTCACCTACCTCGCATCCTTAGCGTTACCGCTCGACATTGGCTTGGCGCGCGAGCCGCAGGTTGCCCAACCCGTCATCGATCCCGAGCAGGGAATCAAGCTTGCGAGCCAAGCCTTGGCGCAGATCGACACCGTGGAGCACACGGTGAATGAGATGGCCAAGGACGTCGGCCGGATCAAGGAGACGGTCGACCAGCACGATCAGCACGAGCGAGAGGCCCAATCACGCCTCGCCGCGCTTGAGGAGCGGGTCACCAATCTCTCTACGCCACCGCCCGCACCGGTCGCCGCAGCGGCGCCGTCGGTTAAACAAAAGGCCGCTGACAAGGCCAAGGCCTCCGCCGACAAACAGCGCGAGGCAGCCGCGCGCATCGCCTCCGCCATGGAACAGGGGAAGATGGGCACCGCTCCCGCCGCCGCTCAACCCAAGTTGGAGACGGGCAGCATTCCGGCCTCGCCCTCCAACATTACCTTTGGTGAGCCGCAGGTGACGCCGGCACAACCCTATTCCGTGCAGCTGGCGTCTGGGCCGTCGCTTGATGCCCTGCGCATGAGCTGGCTGGCACTGCGCGATCAGCACGGCAATGCGTTGGGGTCGCTTCAGCCGCGCTATGTGCCGCCGCGTGGCGGCGCCAGCATCTACCGGCTGGTCGTCGGCCCCCTTGCGAGCAAGGCCGATGCGGACAAGGTGTGCGCCGACATGGGTCTCGCCCACAACGACTGCTTTGCCACCACCTTGCTCGGCAAGCCGCTTTAGCCCGCCGCCGCGGTCCGCATCCCCGAGGCGGCACGCGCTCAAGGCGGCAAGGCTGTGGCGCCAGCCGCAGCAGCTGGGGCCTTGCTACCGCCCCTTCCTTCGCCCTACGTAAGGCGAAGAAAGGCAACTTCGGTGCAGCTCTCTGAACTCACCGGCGCGACGGCAGACGCCCTCAGAAACGCAGGCACAGCCCTCCTCGATCTCATGACACCGACGGTGCGGTTGGGCGTCACTGGGCTCGCGCGGTCGGGCAAGACGGTGTTCATCACCGCCCTGGTACGCAACCTCGTGGCCGGCGGGCGGCTGCCGTTCTTTGCTGCCATGGCCGAGGGTCGTCTCACGCAGGCCTATCTCGAACCGCAGCCCGACGACAGCGTACCGCGCTTTGCTTACGAGGAGCACTTGGCCGAGTTCGGCAAGGACCCGCCGCAGTGGCCGCCGAGCACGCGACGCATCAGCCAGCTGCGCCTCACCATCGAGTACCGACCGACCACAACCCTGCGCCGTACCTTGGGCCCCGGCCGCCTGCACGTCGACATCGTCGATTACCCCGGCGAGTGGCTGATCGACCTACCGCTCTTGGAGCTCACGTTCGCCCAGTGGTCGCTCCGCGCCGTCGCGGAGGCACGCCTGCCGCACCGCTTGGCCGCCGCCAAGGACTGGCTTGCTCTCATTGCCACCCTCAACGCCAACGCGCCGGCGGACGAGCCGTTGGCGCTGATGGGCGCCGGCGTTTTCACGCGCTATCTGAAGGCTGCCCGCACCCCGGACGCGGAACTGACCGCGCCAGGGCCCGGCCGCTTCCTGCTGCCCGGAGACCTCGCCGATACGCCTCTCATCACGTTTTTTCCCCTGCCGCCCGCCGTCGGCGACGGCTATCGACGCGGCAGCCTCGGAGCGATGCTGGAACGCCGCTTCGAAAGCTACAAGACGCACGTGGTCAAACCGTTCTTCCGCGACCACTTCGCTCGTCTCGATCGGCAGATCGTGCTCATCGATGTGCTTTCAGCGCTCAACGGCGGGGCTGCCGCTATGGCCGACCTGCAGCACAGCCTTGAGGCCATCCTCAAGTGCTTCCGGCCGGGCGCCAACACCTGGCTCTCGCGCATCCTCTCCCGGCGCATCGACCGGCTGCTGTTTGCCGCCACCAAGGCCGATCATCTGCATCATTCAAACCACGATCGGCTGGAAGCCATCCTGCGGGCATTGGCAGACAAGGCCATTGCGCGGGCCGCCTTCGCCGGTGCGGAGGTCAAGGTCATGGCGTTGGCTGCACTGCGGGCCACCCGCGAGGCCGAGGCGCGCCAAGGGCGGGAGCGATTGCCCTGTATCGTTGGCACACCGTTGCCCGGCGAGAAGCTGGGGTCGAAGACCTACGATGGCCAAACCGAGGCGGCGCTGTTCCCAGGCGACCTTCCGAGGGACCCGGCGGGCCTCATCGGGCCCAATGGATGGCGCGCCAATGCCGTCCACTTCCTGCGCTTTCGGCCTCCACGGGTCACTTTGGAGATGCCTTCCGGCGAGGAGCCTGCGCTGCCGCACATTCGCCTCGACCGGGCGATCGAGTTCCTGCTGGGGGACCACCTCACATGAACAGCAGCGCCACCGAGCCACGCCAACCGCGCGCGTTCGATCCAAGCGATAGAAGTCTCATCGAGGAGCCGCTCACCGATCGAGAGCCTGACGCCGCGGCCAAGGAGGACACGCAGCCGACTGGGGATGCGCAAGGCCTTGCCAGGCCCACCTTCACCGAGCTCACGGAGCGCGGACTGCGCTGGGGCGGGGTGCTCATCTGCGCGCTCGCGGGCGCGGCGGCGCTTGGGGCTTCCGCCTCCTTTGCTCGCCTCGTCACGGCGGCCCTGGTGCGCGAAGACTGGATCGGTTGGACGACGCTTGCGCTATTGCTCGTGGCGAGCCTCGCCGGCCTCATGATCCTCTTGCGCGAGGTCATCGGCTTTGCCCAGCTCGCCCGTGTTAGCCGCATCAGGACCGAAGTCGCCAAGGCACTCGCTGCGGGCGATGCCAATCGCGAGCGCCGCGCCGCGCTGCATCTGGCCGGCCTTTATGCGCGCCGACCGCAGCAGGCCTGGAGCGTGCGCCGCTTCCGCGAGCACGCTCGCGACGTGCACGATTCGGGCGAGCTTCTCGCGCTCGCCGAGCGCGAGATGGTGGCACCGCTCGACCACGTGGCCCGCCGCACAATCACGCGCTCGGCCAAGCGCGTCGCCACCGTCACCGCCATGAGCCCGATGGCGCTCATTGCGGTGAGCTACGTTCTGGTCGAGAACCTGCGGCTCATGCGCACGCTGGCTGCGCTCTATGGGGGAAGGCCCGGCTTTTTCGGCCTGATGCGCCTCGCACACCTGGTGCTGGCGCATCTCGTTGCCACCGGCGGCGTGGCTTTGACAGATGACCTGCTGGGCCAGTTCCTGGGTCAGGACATCCTGCGCCGGCTCTCGCGCCGGCTGGGCGAGGGCGCCTTCAATGGTGCGCTGACGGCCCGCATCGGCATCGCGGCAATCGCGGTGGCTCGCCCGCTCCCCTTCCGTGCCGTCAAACCGCCCCGCGTGCGCGACGTGCTGGGCGAGGTGCTGAAGCCCATCTTCTCCGCCACGAAATCCTGAGGTTGACGCGGGCCAAGACCTCCGCCAACGTCGCGGAGTGCGAGGGCGGAGCCCGACGCAACCGCGCCGTTCTCCCCCGCACGCGCGCCGCGCGGGTGGCCCTGCGCGGACAGCTTGTTTGAGGCGGGTGCACCGGGGCCGCAATGTTCGCCACTTTCTTTCACGAGCTCAAAGCCGCCAAGGTGCCCGTCACCTTGAAGGAGTACCTCACGCTGTTGGAGGCGCTGGAGGCCGACCTCGCCCAGCGCAATGTTGAGCACTTTTATTATCTCTCTCGCGCGGCGCTGGTGAAGGACGAGCGCCATCTCGACAAGTTTGACCAGGTGTTTGGCCACGTCTTCAAGGGGCTCGAGCTCATGCGCGAGGCCATCGACGTTGCCATCCCCGAGGAGTGGCTGCGCTCGCTGGCGCAGCTCTATCTGAGCGAGGAGGAGAAGGCCAAGATTGAGGCGCTGGGCGGCTGGGAAAAGATCATGGAGGAATTGAAGAAACGCCTGGCGGAACAAAAGGAACGCCACCAAGGCGGCAAGAAGTGGATTGGCACCGGCGGTACGTCCCCCTTCGGGGCCGACGGCTACAACCCCGCCGGCGTGCGCATCGGCCAGAAGAAGAACCGCCAGGGGCGCGCCATCAAGGTGTGGGACAAGCGCGAGTACAAGGACCTCGACGACAAGGTCGAACTCGGCACCCGCAACATCAAGATCGCACTGCGGCGTCTGCGCAAGTTCGCGCGCGAGGGCGCGGCGGAAGAGTTGGACCTCGACAACACCATCAAGGGCACGGCGCACAAGGGCTACCTCGACATCCACCTGCGCCCCGAGCGACGCAATACCGTGAAGGTGCTGATGTTCTTCGACGTCGGCGGCTCCATGGACTGGCACATCAAGACGGCCGAGGAGCTGTTCTCGGCGGCGCGCAACGAGTTCAAGCACCTAGAATATTTCTACTTCCACAACTGTCTCTACGAGTTCGTCTGGAAGGACAACGCACGGCGCTGGACGGAGCGCACGCCCACGTGGAGCGTGCTGCACAAATACCCCGCCGACTATAAGGTGGTGTTTGTCGGCGACGCCTCCATGAGCCCCTACGAGATCTCGGTGCCTGGCGGCTCGGTCGAACACATGAACGAGGAACCGGGAGCCGTGTGGATGAAGCGCGTCACCAACATTTATGAGCACTGCGTGTGGCTGAACCCGGTACCCGAGAGCCATTGGGGCTGGACGCCGTCGATCAAGATCATGCGCGATACCCTGTCCCAGCGCATGTATCCGCTGACCTTGGGCGGCCTCGACCAGGCTATGAAGGAGTTGATGCGCTAGCCCCCGAGGCCCGACCCTCACCGGATCTAGCGCAGCTCATGGGTTGTCGCGCCCTGGCGGCAGCCTGTACAAACGGGCAGCATGCAAATCTATCTTCCCGTCGCCGAGTTGTCGCTCAACGTGCTCTTGCTGGCCGGTATCGGCCTGGCAATCGGCTTCCTGTCCGGCATGTTCGGCGTGGGCGGCGGCTTTATCATGACCCCGCTCCTGATCTTTTTGGGCGTTCCCTCAGCCGTGGCGGTGGGCACCGGGGCAAGTCAGATCGTTGCCGCCTCGGTCTCCAGCGCCGTTGGCCATTGGCGGCGCGGCAATATCGATATGCTGATGGGCTACTTCCTGATCGGTGGTGGCGTCTTCGGCGCCATCACCGGCGTCAAGATCGTCTATACCCTGAAGCAGTTGGGCCAGCTCGACCTATTCGTATCGCTAACCTACGTCATCCTCTTGGGCGTGATCGGCGCGCTGATGCTGATCGAAAGCGTGCGCACCCTGCGCGCCGGGCCAACGCGGCCGGGGGGCTCGGCGCGGCGGGCCGGGCAGCACACCTGGATCCAGCGCTTGCCGCTCAAGCAGCGCTTTCCTCACTCCAAGCTCTACATCAGCGCCATCCCCCCGATTGCCATCGGCGCCTTCGTCGGCTGGCTGACGGCCATCATGGGGGTCGGGGGCGGCTTCGTCATGGTTCCGGCGATGATCTATCTGCTGCGCATGCCAACCCGCACCGTGATCGGTACCTCGACCTTCCAGATTGTGTGCGTGACAGCCTTCACCACCGTGCTGCAAGCCATGCAGAACCAGAGCGTCGACGTGCTGTTGTCCCTGCCGCTGATCATCGGGGGCGTGGTGGGGGCGCAGTATGGCGTGGGCTTTGCCGAGCGGCTCAAGGCCGAGCAGCTGCGCGCCGGCCTCGCCCTCTTGGTGTTGGCGGTGGCGGTGCGCATGGCGCTGAGCCTCGTGGTGCACCCCGCCGACCTCTACAGCATCGAAACCCCGCCGACGGAATAGCGGGACAAGGAGGCCTCAGCCGCGCGCCGTAATGCGCGCGTTCATCCAGTGGACCGTCGTGGCGACCCCGCCAAAGCTGTAGAGGTGCACGCCGACGACATTGGTGGCGGAGCCTGTGAGCACGTGGCGGGCCAGTGCAGTGAGCTGGTCGGTGGGGTCGACGTGGGTGAAGAGCCGCACTGCGCCCATGCCCTGCGCCTGCAACGCGCGCAGCGAGGCACTCACACCACAGCGGTGGGCGTAGCGCAAGAGTGTGCGCGGGCTGGTCGGGCCCGGCAGGCCCACGTAGAGGGGCACGTCGGGCGCGCGGCGCGCAAGGTCAGCGCAGTGCTCAACAATGCGGTTGGGCGC
>Ga0075425_100005472_pt1 | contig 13209 bp, 9 predicted proteins | sample SoiMethybrSBSTD4_FD_75300 | JGI IMG/M metagenome (GOLD analysis project Ga0075425, IMG submission 75300) | Bulk soil microbial communities from a Populus tree surrounding site in Tennessee, USA - Soil MetaG P. TD hybrid SBSTD4 | ecosystem: Environmental > Terrestrial > Soil > Tree plantation...
CAGCATATGTTGCGTCCGAGTGTGGTCGGCCGGCTGCTGCAGGCACTACTGCCGCTGCCGGGGGAGCGGGTGCTCGAGATCGGCGCAGGTACCGGGTTCGTTAGCGCCTGCCTGCGCACGATGGCGGCCCACGTACGTGCGTTCGAGATATTTCCGGAGCTGGCCGATGCGGCCTGCCGCAACCTCGCGCTCTTTGGCCTGCGTGATGTCGAGGTGATCGCCGCCGACGCGATGCAGGGAGATGGTGGCGCCCGCTACGACGTGGTTGCCCTGACCGCGTCGCTTCCGGTCTACGATGCGCGCTTCGAGCGCATGCTCACCCCGGGCGGCCGGCTGTTCGTCGTCGTGGGCGCGCCGCCGGTCATGGACGCGCGGCTGGTGCGGCGGACGTCCGAGGACTCGGTGACCAGCCGGAGCCTGTTCGAGACCGTCATCGATCCGCTGGTGAATGCGGTGCGACCGCCGGAATTCACGTTCTGACGAGCCGGGCCAGCCCGGTCACTGACCAAAGGGAAATGCCATGAATCGCGCCGCGACCCTCGCTCTCGTATTGCTCGCGCTTCCGCTCGCCGCGCCTGGCAAGGACCTGATCGGTGTGTTCGAGGATGCGCTGCACAACGATCCGGTCATCCGCCAGGCCGATGCCAACCGTCTGGCGGCGCGCGAGTCCAAGCCGCAGGCGCTGGCGGCGTTGCTGCCGCAGCTGAACGGCACCGCCGGCATCACGCGCGACCACTCCTCCGGTTTCGAGAGCCAGATCTTCGAGGTGGCCAACCCCAACAACCCCAACGGTCCGCCGCAGCTGGTGGTGGCCCGAACGGCCAATCAGATCGACAACACCATCCAGCAGTGGGCGCTCAATTTGCGGCAGAACGTGTTCTCGTGGTCGAACTGGATGTCGCTCAAGGCCGCAAGCCACGAGGTGGCCCAGGCGGAGGCGAACTACGCCGCCGCCGAGCAACAGCTGATCCTGCGTGTCGCACAGGCCTACTTCAACGTGCTCACCGCGATCGACACGCTGGACGCGGATCAGACCTCGCTGGAAGCGATCTCGCGTCAGCTCGATCAGGCCAACAAGCGCTTCGAGGTCGGGCTGATCGCCATCACCGACGTCGAGGACGCCAAGGCGGCACGCGATAGCGCTGCCTCCACGGTGATCGCCGCCAAGCGAACCCTCGCCACCAGCGAGGATCAGCTGCAGGAGATCACCGGTCAGAAATACGACGCCCTGGCGAAGCCCGGGGCGGACATGCCGCTCAACAACCCCGAGCCGGCCGACCAGAGCCGCTGGGTCAACATCTCGCTCGAGCAGAATTTGTCGCTCATCTCCAGCCGGCTGTCGGCAGACATTGCGCGCGAGAACGTGCGCGTGGCGCAGGGCGGACACATGCCGACGCTGGACCTGGTCGCGGGCCGCTCCTGGAACTATACGAGCTCCGACCAGAACTTCGACGGAACACCCTTCTCCAACGTCGACAGCAAGGTGAACGACCGCCAGATCGGCCTGCAGTTCACGCTGCCGATCTACAGCGGCGGTTTCACGCAGTCGAAAGTGCGTCAGGCGGAATACCAGTGGATCGCGGCCAAGGAAGGCGTGGTGCAGAGCTCGCGTGCGACCGAACGCCAGGCGCGCGATGCCTACCTCGGCGTCGTGAGTGGTATCGCACGGGTGCAGGCACTGCGCCAGGCGGTTGAGTCCAATCAGACCTCGCTCAAGGCGACCGAGGCCGGCTACGAGGTGGGCACGCGCACCTCGGTCGACGTGCTCAATGCACGGCGGCTGCTAGTGCAGGCGCAGACCGACTACGCCACCGCCCGCTACGACTACATCGTCAGCGTGCTGCAGCTGCGGCTCGCGGCCGGCAATCTCGACCGTACCCAGCTCACCGAGCTCAACAACTGGCTGACGCTGAACGCGCCCACCTCCCCGGCGGTTGCGAGCCCGGAATCGGTGGCACCGACCGTCCCGCCGAGCCAGCCGTTGCCGCCGCCCCCGAAGACTCCACCGCCGCCACGTCCGCCGGGCAAGCATTAGGGCGCGATTTCCCGGGGTGGTTCCAGCAGCGGCTCGATCAGGGCGAGGAGCTTCACGAGCGCGCCGCGATTGCTGTCCACCGAGGCGCGCCCGGCCGTGCCCATGTGCTCGCGCGCTGCGCCGTCTGCGAGCAGCGCAGTGACACGCGTGCCGAGCTCCGCCGCATCGTGCACCACCTCCGCCGCACCGCGCGCGATCAGCAGCCGTGCGATCTCCTCGCTGTTGGAGTTGTTCGGCCCGGTGAGGATCGGCACGCCGAGCGCCGCGGGCTCGAGCAGATTGTGGCCGCCGATCGGAACGAGACTGCCGCCGACGAAGGCGAGATCCGCAGCCGCGTAGAAATCCAGCAGCTCGCCGAGTGAATCGAGCAGCAGCACCGCGCAGTCCGGCCCGGTCGCACTCGTGGCCGCCGCGGAGCGGCGCACGAAGACGATGCCGCTCGCCTGCAGCGCCTGCGCAACCTCATCGAAGCGCGGCGGGTGGCGCGGAGCCAGCACGAGCAGTGCGCCCGGGTGCGTGGCGCGTACCTGCCGCTGTGCCTCGAGTACAGCCTGCTCCTCGCCGCCGCCGTGCGTGCTGCCTGCGACCCACAGCGGCCGGTCCGGCGCGTACTGGGCGCGCAGCCGCGCGCCACGCGCCGCGAGTCCCTCCGGCAGCTCGAAATCGAACTTGATGTTGCCCGTCACGTGGGTGGTTGCCGGGTCCGCCCCGAGCGCACGGAAACGCTCGGCATCGCCGGGCCCCTGTGCTGCGACCAGGGCGGTGCGCGCGAGCGTCTCACGGAACAACGCGCCGAGCCGCCGGTAACGGCTCACCGAGCGTGGCGAGATGCGTGCGCTCGCCAGCACGAGTGGTATGCGCCGCCGGGAGCACTCGCGATAGAGATTGGGCCACAGCTCGGTCTCGAAGATCACCGCCAGCCGCGGCTGCACGCGGCGGAAGAAACGCCGCACCGCGCCGGGCAGGTCGTATGGCACATAGCGCACCTGAGCCAGATTGCCGAACAGCGCACGCGCCCGGGCCGATCCGGTGGGAGTGAGAGTGGTGACCGTCAGTGGCAGCCCCGGATGGCGGCGGCTGAGAGCGCTCACGAGCGGCGCGCAGGCCTGCACTTCGCCCACCGAGACCGCGTGCAGCCACACCCCTTGTGGGACGAGCCGCGCACCGAAGCCGAACCGCTCGCCGAAATTGCGCCAATAGCTGCGATCGCGCAGACCGCGCCACAGGAACACGGCGGAGACCACGGGCACGGCCAGATAGATGGCGAGCAGGTACAGAAATCGCAAAGCTGCGTCCGCCCCGCGCCTTATGCCGGTGGCGCCTCGCTCCGGGCGGCTGACTGGCGGTAGCCATCGAGAAGCGCGTGCCAGTCAGATTCGCCGAAGCGCTCGGGAGGCAGCGCCCAGGTGACCTTCTCGAGCGAGCGGCGCAGCCGCACGAGGTTGCCATCGCGCCACATTCCCGGGGCGCGCAGTTGACAGCGGTCGAAGTCGATCAGATAGACGCTTTCCTCGCTGAGCAGCACATTGTGCGCGTTCAGATCAGCGTGGCAGACGCCGAGGTCGTGGAAGCGGCGGATGCAGCGGCCGATGCCGATCCAGGTGAGGGTCGCGAGCGCGCCGGTGCGCAGGCACTCGGCGAGTGAGCCGACGACCGGCAGACGCTCGGTGATGATGTCCCCGGTGTAGCTCGAACCTCTATGGCTGTAGCGTGCCGCCACCGGCGCAGGCACCGGCAGGCCCGCACGGTGCAGTCGATAGGTGAGCTGCCATTCGGTGAAGGGGCGGGTACTCTCTTCCCCGCGCCAGGCGAAGCGATCCGCGGACAGGCGCGCCATCAGACCGCCGCGGCGGTAGTGACGCAGCACGTAGCGCCGTCCGTCATTGGTGATGAAGCGGGCTGCCGTGCGCCCGCGCGCGCTGCCATCGAGCGCTCCGAGCGTCTCCCAGTAGCGCGGCTCGAACCAGTCGGCACTCAAATTGCCCACACGGGAGGTGTCATATAGCATGGCGCCCCCCGTGATGGCGCTGCGTTTCACCTCCGGTCCGAGCGCGAAGCGCCCATTCACAAAGCTGACTCCATGATGTTGCCTCTTGCCGAGCCGCCGCGCAGCGTCTGCATCCTCCGGCTCTCGGCCCTCGGCGATGCCTGCCACGTCGTGCCGATCGTGCGCACCTTACAACAGGCATGGCCGGCCACGCAGCTCACCTGGATCATCGGCAGGAACGAGGCGCGGCTCATGAGGCTCCTCGAGGGCGTGGAGTTTATCACCGTCGACAAGCGCGCCAGTCTTGCCGCGCTCGGCGCGCTGCGTGCCGCACTTGCCGGCCGCCGCTTCGAGGTGCTGCTGCACATGCAGCTCGCGCTGCGCGCGAGTCTGCTCGCCGCCTGCGTGGCGGCGCGGGTGAAGCTCGGCTTCGATCGCGCCCGCGCCCGGGAGCTGCAGTGGTTGTTCACCAATGCACGCATCGCGCCACGCCGCAACGAGCATGTGCTCGACAGCTTCTTCGGCTTCCCGGCGGCGCTCGGCATCACCGAGCGGCTGCTGCGCTGGGACCTGCGGCTGCCGCCGGAGGCGCACGGCTACGCGCAACGGCTCATCCCCGACAACCAGCCGACAGTGCTCATCAGCCCCTGCTCGAGCCACCCGTTACGCAACTGGCGCGCCGCGCGCTACGCCGCCGTCGCCGCGCACGCCGTCCGGCATCATGGTATGCGCGTGATTCTCGTCGGCGGCCCGAGTGAGAGCGAGCGCCTCATGGGAGCCGCCATCGAGCAGGCCTGCGCGGCGCCACTCACCAATCAGGTCGGCAAGGACACGCTGCCCGAGCTCCTGGCGCTGCTCGGGCGCGCGCGCGTTCTTCTCAGCCCCGACTCGGGTCCGGTGCACATGGCCACCATGGTCGGCACGCCGGTCATCGGCCTCTATGCCGCCACCAACCCGGCGCGCAGCGGACCGTACCTCTCCGGCCGCTGGTGCGTGGATGCCTACGCCCAGGCCGCGCGCACCTACCGCGGCTGCGAGCCGCAGGAGCTTCCCTGGACGCACAAGATCGAGGAGCCGGGAGTGATGGACCTCATCCAGGTCGATGAGGTCACCGGTAAGCTCGATGAGTTGCTAGGATCGCGCCCATGAAAGAAGTCCTGGTGCCGGTCTCCCCCGGCGAGCTGCTCGATAAGATCACGATCCTGAGGATCAAGGTGGCGCGCATACAGGATGCCGCCAAGCTCGCCAACGTCAAGCTGGAATTGTCGCTTCTCGAGCAGACCTGGAAGGACTCAGGTGCGGCCGCGCACGATGTGGCGCTCGATGAGCGCGCGCTCGAGAACGTCAACGGGCAGCTGTGGGACATCGAGGATCGCATCCGCGACAAGGAGGCGCACCAGACCTTCGACCGCGAGTTCATCGAGCTCGCCCGCGCCGTCTACATCAGCAACGACGAGCGCGCCGCGATCAAGAAACGCATCAACCTGCAGCTCGGTTCGCGCATCATCGAAGAGAAATCCTACAAACAGTACCGGTAGAGCGGTATGCACCAATCCATTCTGCGTTTGCTGGTGAGTGTCAGCGGTCTGATCCTGTTCGCGCACGCCGTGATGGCGCAGCAGGCGCCGCAGCCGCCACCCGGCATGTTCGCCGATCTGCGCTGGCGTATGGTCGGCCCGATGCGCGGCGGCCGCACGCGCGCGGTGACCGGCGTCGCATCGCAGCCGAGCGTGTTCTACGTGGGCGCGGTGAACGGCGGGGTGTGGAAAACCGCCGACGCCGGGCGCACCTGGCAGCCCATATTCGATGAGCAGGCGACGCAGTCGATCGGTGCCATCGCCGTCGCGCCCTCCGACCCCAACATCATCTACGTGGCGAGTGGCGAGGGCTTGCTGCGCCCGGACCTGTCGGTTGGCAATGGCATCTACCGCTCGCGCGATGGCGGACGCAGCTGGTCCCACCTCGGGCTCACCGCCGGGCAGCAGATCGCCGAGCTCGCCATCGACCCGCACGACCCGGCACGGCTGTTCGCCGCGGTCCTCGGGCACCCCTTCGGCCCCAACCCCGAGCGCGGCATCTATCGCTCGCTCGACGGCGGAGCGAGCTGGCAACGCGTGCTCTACAAGGATGCGGACACCGGCGGCTCGGCGGTCGCCATCGACCCGGCGCATCCCGAGGTTGTCTACGCCGGGCTGTGGCAGGCGCGCCTCGGTCCCTGGGAAGACAAGAACGAGTTCAATGGCACCGGCGGGGGTCTGTTCAAGTCGAGCGACGGCGGCAACACCTGGAAGCGCCTGAGCGCCGGTTTGCCGCAGGAGCTGTCGCAAGTCAACATCGCCATCGCCCCATCCGCGCCGCAGCGCCTGTACGTTTCGGTCGGCACCACCGAGTCCGGTGACTATTCCTCCGCGGCAGGGCTCGGTGTGTTCCGCTCCGACGATGGTGGCGAGAGCTGGACGCGCATCACCACCGATCCGCGCCCGGCGCTGCGTATCGGCGGCGGCGACCTGGCGGTGCTGCGCGTCGACCCGACCAATCCCGACGTGGTGTACAGCGCGAGCCTCGTCACCATGAAGTCCATGGACGGAGGCCGCAGCTGGCGGCCGCTGCGCGGCGCGCCCGGTGGCGATGACTACCAGAATCTATGGATCAGCCCGAGCGATCCGCGAATCATCGCGCTCGTCGCCGATCAGGGGGCGGTGATCACCCTCAACGGCGGGGAGACCTGGAGCAGCTGGTTCAATCAGCCGACCGCGCAGCTCTATCACGTGAGCGTCACGCCGACCTTCCCGTACCGGGTCTGCGCCGGGCAACAGGAAAGTGGCTCGCTATGCATCGCGAGCCGCGGCAATGACGGCAGCATCACGGCCAGCGACTGGCATCCGGTCGGCGCGATCGAGTACGGCTATGTGGCCCCCGATCCGCTCGACCCGGATGTGATCTATGGCGCAGGGCGCAGCGAGGTGTCGAAGTTCCACGTCTCCACCGGACAGGTACAGAACGTCACGCCGATCCCGCTGCGCGGACCCGAGGTCTGGATGCATCGCACCCAGCCGCTGATGTTCTCGCCGCTCGATGCGCACACGCTCTACTACGCGGCAAACCGTCTGTACCGTACGAGCGATGGCGGCGCGAGCTGGCAGGCCGTGAGCCCCGTGCTGGCCCGCGAAGCGGGTACGGTCCCGGTGAGTGTCGGCGCGCTGCGCGTCAAGGGTGCGGAAGCCCAGCGCGGAGTGATCTATGCACTCGGCCTCTCGCCGCTCGATCGCGCGCGGCTCTGGGCAGGCACCGACGACGGTCTCGTGTGGTTGAGCGCCGATGGCGGTGGCAACTGGTCGAACGTCACCCCGCCCGAGCTCATACCCTGGAGCAAGGTGACCCAGATCGAGGCCTCGCATTTCGATGCCGACACCGCCTACGTGTCGGTGAGCCGCATGCGCATCGATGACCTGCGTCCCTACCTCTACCGCACGCGCGACCGCGGCCGGACCTGGCAGGCGATCGTCGCCGGACTGCCAGCGGACGCGCCGGTCAATTCCGTGCGCGAAGATCCACAGCATCGCGGCCTGCTCTTTGCGGCCACCGAATCGGCCGTGTGGGTGTCCTTCGACGACGGCGACCACTGGACATCACTGCAGCTGAATCTGCCGCATACCTCGATGCGCGATCTCTGGGTCCACGAGGACGATCTCATCGTGGCGACGCACGGCCGCTCGATCTGGATACTCGATGACATCACGCGCCTGCGTCAGCTGCCCACGCCGCCGCTGCGAAATGCGCTGCTGCTGCGCCCCGCCACCGCCTACCGCATGCATCGCAGCACGTGGAGTGACACGCCGATCCCGCCCGATGAGCCGCTCGCGGAGAATCCACCGGCCGGGGCGATTCTCGAGTTCTACCTGCCGCGCGATGCGCGGCAACCGCTCATGCTCGAAATACTCGATGGGAACGGCGCGCTGGTGCGCCGCTACCGGAGCGACGATCCGCTCGAGCCCGGTGCGGAAGAGCGCGCCCGCGAGCTCATTCCGCCATACTGGCTGAAGCCGCCGCAGCAGCTGCCCGCGCGCGCCGGCGTGCACCGCTGGGTTTGGGATCTGCATTATCCCGCGCCGGTGTCCGCAACCCACGGCTATCCGATTTCCGCGGTTCCACACGCGACGCCGCGACAGCCGGAGGGACCGCTCGCCCTGGCGGGCAGCTACCGCGTGCGCCTCACCTACGATGGACAGCAACTCGAGGCCCCTCTGATCCTCAAGCCGGATCCACGCGTGACGGCTGCGGCCGAGGCGCTTGCACAGCAGCTACGACTCAGCATGCGCCTTGCGGATCTCCTCAGCCGCAGCTCGCAGACTCTGCTCACCGCGCAGTCCGAAGAGGCGCAATTGAAATCGCTCGCTCCCGCAACGGCTGCCTCGGCCGCCCGCGGGTTCCAGGCCCGTATCGAGAGGCTCACTGGCGCGGCGCAGCCTGAAGCGGCGGACTCCGAGACCGGGGAGACCAAGCCGCCGGCGCCCGCGCCTGGCAGCGCACCGCAGGCTGCGGCCGCACCGCAGCCCAGTGCTGCGCAGCAAAATCTCAAGGATCTGCAGCAGCAGATCGCAGGGCTGTACGCGGAGCTCACGCGTGGCGATGCGGCTCCTACGGCGGCTCAGCTCGCCGCCACCGATTCCCTGCAGGGAAAGCTCGCACCACTTCTCGATGACTGGCAGAAACTGCAGGCAGAGCTCCCGGAGTTGAACCGGCAGCTGCGGGCAGCGAAGGCGGCGCCGATCCGGACGGACCTCGCGCCCCCGCACGATGTCAATCTTGCGGATGAGGAGTGAGGGCGCAGCCGGCCGGCCAGGCGCGCGGGCTTTCTCCGGGCGTCACCGCCGCAGCGTGTACTCCGCGCCGCAATAGGGGCATTTGGCCCAGCCGCTCTCCTCGATGGGTAGATAGACGCGCGGATGCGAGTTCCACAGGTACATCTGCGGCATGGGGCAACAGAGCGGCAGATCCTCCACCGTGATGTCGTACTGGTTCTGCACGTTGGGTTCTATCAGGGGCCGAGCCGTCGCCGCCATGGTCGTGTGCGCCGCTGCGAAAGAGTAACCGCGATTATACCCGCGAGCTCTGGCGGTCAGGGCCCAGTGTGGCATTCCACAGCCCGGTGACCGCGGCGCGCATCCCGGCGAACTCCTCGGCGGGGACGATCGGGGATGCCGCGTCGAGCGACAGACGGTGAATGCGGGCGCGGTACGCCCGATAAGCGGCGGTCAACACATCCACACTGCTTTGTGGCACGAGGTTGGCGGAGGCCACCGATTCGAGCTGGCGGATGGTGTCGGAGAACATCGCTACGGGTGGGTGCTCGTGGGCCCAACTGAGCGCCCAGTACTGCGCGAGGAACTCGATGTCGGCGATGCCGCCGGGGTCCTGCTTGATGTCGAAGCGCCGCGGGTCGCCGCGCGAAAGCTCGCGTCGCATGCGCTCGCGCATGTTACGCACCTCATCGCGCAGCGTGTCGCGGCGCACGTGGTTGCACAGCACCTCGAGGCGTACGGCCTCGAAGCGTGCGCGCAGCGGCGGCGAGCCCGCCACGGCGCGCGCGTGCAGCAGCGCCTGATGCTCCCAGGTCCACGCTTCCTTGCGCTGATACTCGGCAAATGCGTCGATGTTGGTGACCAGCATTCCACCCTTGCCGCTCGGGCGGAGCCGCACGTCGACCTCGTAGAGCCGCCCGGCAGCTGAGTGCATGGTGAGCAGGTGCACGATGCGTTGCGCGAGCCGCACGAAGAACAGCTGGTTGTCAATCGGCCGCGGGCCACTCGTGTGCTGCTGCTCGCCGTGGGAGTCATGCAGGAACACCAGGTCGAGATCCGAGGAATATCCGAGCTCCATGCCACCGAGCTTCCCGTAGCCCACGGCGCAGACGCTCACCGCGCGCAGCTCCGCGCCCTCGCCATAGCTCGGTACCCCGAACTGCGCCGTGATCTGCCGCCAGCCAAGGTGCATGGCGCGCTCGACGATGAGCTCGGCGATGTCGGTGAGCCGATCGCTCACCTGCATGAGCGGCAGCAGGTTGGTGAGATCGGCAACGGCGACGCGAAACAGGGCGGCGCGCTGGAATTGGCGCAAGGTCTCGACCTGCTGCTCAGGGTCGTCCTCGCGCAACTGCTCCATGCGTGCGTCAAGATCCGCGGCGAGCGCCGCACGCGTCGGCAGCTCGGTCAGCAGGCGCTCGTCGATCAGCTCATCGAGCAGCAGCGGGTGGGCCGCGATCTGCGCGGCGAGAAAATCACCATGCCGGCACAGCTCGATGAGCCGCGCGCGCGCCGCCCCATTCTCGCGCAGCAGCGAGAAATAGGCGGAGCGCTTGCCGGTGGCCTCGATGATGGCGAATACGCGACGCAGCACCGCTAGCTGTGCGGTGCTCTGCGCTACTTCTGACAGCAGCACCGGCAGCAGCGCCTGGAGACGCCGCCTTCCGGCCTCATCGAGCTTGCGTACCAGAGCCGAAGCCCGTAGCTCGAGCAGCAGCCGCGCCGCCTCGACACTGTCATTGAAGCCCGTACGCGCCAGGGCTTCGGCGAGCGCGGCCTTCTCTGCCGGAGTTTCCCAGAACCGGCCGAGGTCGATGCGCACCGCGCTGGCATCGGTGTCATTGCCACCCGAGAACACCAGGCGGAAGTGATGACTGACGCGCGCGCGCTGCACATCGAGCTCGCGCGCAAGCCCCGGCCAGTCGTGCTCGCCCATGGCAACGGCAATGCGCTCGCGAGTCAGGCTGTCCGCCGGCAGTCGGTGCGCCTGCGCATCGGCCAGCATCTGCAGGCGATTCTCGAGCCGGCGCAGAAACACGTACGCCTCGCTCAGCTCGCTCACCGCCTCCGCCGGCAGCAACCGCGTCTCGCCGAGTCGCCCGAGAGCGCCGAGCAGCGAAGGTGTCTGCAGCAGGCGGTCGCGGCCGCCGCGGGTGAGCTGCAGCGCCTGGGCGATGAACTCGATCTCGCGTATGCCGCCGGGACCGAGCTTCACGTGATCGGCGAGCTCACGCCGCGTCACCTCCCGCTCGATGAGCGCCTTCATCTCGCGCAGGCTCTCGAACACGCCGTAGTCGAGGTAGCGCCGGTAGACGAATGGCCGAATGGCGCTCGATTCCACCTCGAGATAGCGCGCACTCGCGGTGACCGCCCGGGCCTTGACGTATGCGTAGCGCTCCCAGTCGCGGCCGTGACGCGGCAGATAATCCTCGAAGGCAGCGAAGCTCGACACCAGGGGGCCGGAGTCGCCGAAGGGCCGCAGGCGCAAGTCGACACGCAGGACGAAGCCCTCCGGGGTTGGACTCTGCAGCAGCCGCACCAGAGCTTGGCCGAGACGGGTGAAGAATTCCTCGTTGCTGATAGGCAGCGGACCGTCGGTGTCACCGTGCTCCGGAAACAGCAGCACCAGATCGACGTCGGAGGAAAAGTTCAGCTCCCCTCCTCCGAGCTTGCCCATGGCAATGACCACGAGCGGCTGCAGGGCACCGCCGGCCCCACGCGGCTCGCCGTAGCGCGCAGTGAGCGCGGCTCGTGCGCAACCGAGCGCAGTGACGATCGCCTGATCGGCGAATGCAGTGAGCTCCGCGAGCGTCTCGGTGAGACCCGCCCATCCGGCCAGATCGCGCCAGGCGATGCGCGTGAGCTCACGCCGTCGCCATCGACGCAGCAGGCTCTGTGCCTCGGTTTCGGGAACGGCGCAGCCGCCGTCGAGCGCGGGGGCGCGCGCCAGATAATCCGCCCCGGCGAGCGGCTGCTGCAGATCACCGCTCTCGATCAGCTGCGCCAGGAGCTGGCCATCGCGCGCACAGGCCTGTGCCACGAAATCGCTCGCGGCAAATACGCCACGGATGGAATCTGCAATCGCCGCTGGCGCCGCTGCCAGCGCCACGCGCGCCGCATCGCCGAGCTCGGCGAGCGCCCGCTCCACCAGAGCATTCAGCTCGGGGCTGATGTCCGGCCGAGGCACTTTTACATGTCTCGCACGCAATAGTTAACCGTTTGGTCAACTATCCGCATGGGCACTATGCAGGGTCTGCCCGTTTAGTTCCAGACATTGCCCCCGAGATCGTGCACCGCCGCCGTATCGAGGCGACGGCTCAGCCCCTTGAAGCGCGACGAGGCCGCGTACACCTGGGCGCCCTGCGAGGCTTCGATGGAGGCCTGATCACCTTCGATCTGGCTGTTGTCGATGTGTACGTTGGCGGCGCGCACCGCGATGCCGACGCCGCTGGCGCTGATGTGGCTGTTGGTGATGTGAATCTCGCAACCATCCATGGCGCTCACCGCATCGCCGTCGAACACCAGGTTGCGGTTGTCGATGTGCAGCAGCCGCGCGCCCTGACACACGATCGGCTCGTGGCGCCGCTCGAGCTGTGCGCTCGCGGCGTCGTGGGCACGCGCCGCTGCGGGCAGCGCCGCCTGCGCAGCCGAGATGCTGTAACCAGGGCCTGACTCGAGCACGCGGCCGGGCGCTACGGGCTCGAGACCGCTGGAACTCTCCGAGGTCAGGACGGGCTGCGGGTGTGTCACCGGCGTTTCAGCCGTAGCCGGCGGCTCCCCGCCATTCGCCGTGTCCGCCTGCGCCACTGCGGTCTCGGCCGGACTCACCTCGGGGGGGCGTTCCGCAGCGGCGGGGAATACGTCAGCCGGCGAGCCGACCACCTGATCCGCGCGCACGGTGCGCAGCTCACCGCCCTCCTTCAGCCGCACCGTAAAGGTGCGACTCTGCTGATCCGCGGCCACGACCTCGAGCGATTTGTTGCGCTCGAGGGCCCCTCGCGCCCAGCTCATCTCATCCTGGCCCTCGCGACCGCAGGCGCCGAGGGTGAGAAAGCCGACGCTCGCGATACACATCAGGCCGAGATAGCGAAGCTTGCCCATGGAGCCTCCTCACTCGGACGATAAACCGCGGCTGGGCTGTAAGGAAGTGCTACACCGGCGCATTGCACCATGCTGTGAAGGCGGTCGCGGAGTGTCGACCAACAGTACGCCAAAAAAACAGGCCCCACAGTGTGGGGCCTTGAGGAATGCGCGGAATAGGGGGTCTTGTTCCGCGTCTTTCCGGGCCAACGCCCGGCAGAGACCTGGCGCCAACCCGTAAACTGTTATGTAAAGCCTATCGATTGTCCTTTTTGGAATCGATACCTCTTTAGAGAGGGTGATTA
>Ga0075425_100005473_pt1 | contig 13203 bp, 12 predicted proteins | sample SoiMethybrSBSTD4_FD_75300 | JGI IMG/M metagenome (GOLD analysis project Ga0075425, IMG submission 75300) | Bulk soil microbial communities from a Populus tree surrounding site in Tennessee, USA - Soil MetaG P. TD hybrid SBSTD4 | ecosystem: Environmental > Terrestrial > Soil > Tree plantation...
GGCAAGCTGTCCGCCGGCCGAGTGGCCCATCACGAGCAGCCTGTTCGGATCGCCACCGTAGGTCGCGATGTTCTTGTGGACCCAGCCCAGCGAGTCGGCAACGTCTCGTGTCAGCGCACCCATGTCGACCGTCGGCAGCAGCCGGTAGTTGGTGGACACGAACACCAAGCCGGCCTCCGTGAACGCCTTCGGTTTGAGAGCGACCATCGTCTTCTCGCCTGCCTGCCAGCCGCCGCCGTGAATCCAGAACACCACCGGCAGGTTCTTCGCGCCGGCGGGCGCATACACATCGAGCACCTGCCGTTCGTGCGCTGTGGCGTATTTGATGTCGCGTGTGACCTGCTGCGCGCCTGCTGTGGACGCACATGCGACGGTGAGGAGGAGGAAGCACAGAACGTGTCTCATCGGGACAGTGTAATCACTAATCACTGATCACTCATCCTGAATCGCTCATCCTCGAATCCCCCATCCTCGAATCCTCGAATCCCCAATCCTCGAATCACTTCGATCGCTATTTCTGCGAAATCCGAACTTCTGCCCGCATCCACGGGTGGATACAGCACTGATACTTCTCGACGCCAGCGTCTTCCTCTTTCTCGCTGAAGGACGCGCCGGGCGCGAGAAAATCTTTGCCGGTCAATTGACTGCATTCGGACGCAACGGTCGTCAAGCCGGTAAGTTGGTTCAGCAAGGGGACGATCCCGCCGCCGAACTCGTCGACTTCAGTGAACGTGTGCGTCTCCCCGCCTCGATTCGTGGCAACGAGCGTCTGCCCGACTTGCATCGTCACCTCCGGCGGGGCAAAGTGCCACGCGCCGATTGAGTGATGCTTTCCGAGTTGATCGAGGAACGACTCGAAGCGCACGCCTCCGGACCTCGTACACGTTCCGGCGCCGAGCGCGGCATTGAACGTTTCGGGATCACAGGCGTCGAACATGGTCACGACATGCTGCGACTCTCCTTTGGCGGCCAGCTGTGCTGGCTGGCTCACCGCATCGGATTGGGCGTTTGTCAGAGATGAGGGACCGGCTGGCTGGGCTGCATTGTTTTCGCATCCAACAAACACGACAGCGGCACCTGCGAGAACGATGATGAGAGAGTGAAAACGTAGCGACATTGCTGGGGCTCCTTTCGGTCCGCGGATCGAGCAAACACGGAGCCCTGCGCTGCGATGAAACTTCTCAATGTTTTCTGGGACTTGCGCGGACTGGCCAAACACACGACTTACGTCGTCTTTCCGTTCTTACCGATTCCGTTAGCGCTCCGTCGTTATCGCGGATCGCAAGCGCTAACTCATGAACGATCATGCCGCATGAAGGCTATGGTTGAGCTCTGCTTGTCGCGGCTGCCGTAGCGCCCTTCTACAAACGAAAGAAAAACGCACGTAACGCGCCAAACAAGTAGAGGCACAAAAACCGACCACAACTCTCAAGTGGCTACCATGAAGGATGACTCCCGATGAAGATTCCGCAACACGCACTCCTGTGTGCAGTTCTGTCCCTTTCGACCACCTCGTTCGCGACACAGGCGGCAGCGAAAGCGTCCCTGACCGGACCGAAGCCGCGGACGACGACGTTCACACTCTCGAGCACAGACGTCAGAAATGGCGTCTTGACCGACGCCCAGGTGTTGAACACATTTGGATGCAGCGGAGGGAATGTGTCGCCGCAACTCTCATGGGCCAATGCCCCTGCGGGCACGAAGAGCTTTGTGCTGACGATGTTCGATCCCGACGCTCCGACCGGCTCCGGCCTCTGGCACTGGGTCGTCGTGAATATCCCGTCGTCTGCCGGGGAGTTGTCGACCGGCGCCAGCCGGAACACTGGGAAGCTGCCGGCCGGAAGCCTTGAGACCCGAACGGATCTCGGCGCGCCGGGATACGGCGGTCCGTGCCCACCCGCGGGGAGCAAGCCCCACCGATACATCTTCACGCTTCACGCGCTCAAGGTCGAGAGCCTCGACGTCGACGCTCAGACGAGTGCCGCGTTGGTGGGTTTCAACGTTCACATGCAGGAAATCGGGAAGGCGACGCTGACGGCGAGATACGGCCGATAGCGCTCGGACCTTCGACCGTGCACGAAGCCCGTAACCCCGCGGCCCACCGTTTCGCCGTCGCACAGATGCTGCTACTCCAGGATCGGAGCGACCTTCCCGATGATGTCAGGACTCGCAGCGGCGGCACGCAAGGCCGCTGCATGACGAACGGCATCGAGTTCGAGCAGGCCGCGTTCGATCAACGAGCGGACTTTTCCGCTGTTCCGATAGTCGGCTAGCAGCAAGCGGCGGCTGCTGGCGTAGTTCTGATCCATCACATACGCGAGCACCGTCTCCATGACCGCGCCTTCTTCGGTGTTCGTTTCCCTGAAGCGGCGTTTGAAGTCCGCCAGGACCGGCGCGAAGGACGGATCGTCCCATTGCTCGGCGCCCGGCGTGAGGCGCATGAAATCATCGAGGACTTTCATGTAGGAAGGGTTGGGTGTCTGGCGCCAGAACGCGACGTCGGAGCCAAGCTCGGCGACAGAAATCGGAAGGTAGATCGCAGCCCCGGCAGGAACCCGATCGGCCAGGGCCGGATTGAACCGGCGAACTTCCTCTGCCGCGAGACCGGTGCGCGTGACGATCTCGGAGAGCGTAATCGCCCGCGACGTGCGCATCGCGTGAATCGAGACCTGAGGCGTCGACGCAATCAACTGACTGACGTTGACGGTGTTGCCGAACACCATCTCCGCGTAAAGAGACGAACGAACACCGTAGCTGCCGTAGACCTCCTCGTAGTCCTTGTCTGGCAGCTCCCGTAGATCGCGGGCGAGCCGCGAGCCGAGAAGATAACGCGAGCGAACGTCGGCTCCGCCGAGGCGTTCGCCAATGATCAGCGCGCGACCGACGTTGGTGCCGCCGGCGTTGTGCTCCGAGAGCGCGGGAATGAAGGAACCGTATTTCGCGGCGAGAATCGACAAGTACGCGGCGCAGTAAGGTGCCTGCGTCGTCTGGTTGCGCTCCTGGATTGGAAACGGCGTCAAGTAGCCCAATCGTTGCCAGTTCTTTTGCTGCCACTGGCAGAAGCCGACGGCATTGGCATTCGAGCGACGGGTGCCGCTCAGGCCAGATTCGAAGATGACTTGCGCCAGTCCGATGTCGGCGGGCACACCGAACCGTTCATAGATGGCGCCCCACTCCGCGAGGAACGAACCGTATCTCGGCGCGTTCATGAGAAGCGCATCGCCACGCGTCGAGTTGTGCATGACCGGCCCGGCGGCGTGCTCGATCAGCAGCGCGACTTGCGCTCGCCGGTCGCGGAGTTTGAGGGCAAGTGACTGGCGATCGATTGTGCGTGCGATCGTTGGATCGGTCCAGACCGCGTCCCGCGACCAGTCTCCTTTTGCCGGAAATGTTGCGAGGAGGCGCCCGTCGACGGCGCTGCCAAACGCGATCGAGCCATCGGGAATGATGAAAACGTGACGCCAGAACGGATAGGCGGGCCTGTACGCCTGCATCGCGGCAACGTCGGCGCGCAGGCGCGCTTTGACGATGTCGTCTGCTGTTTGCGTTCCGTGGACTACGGATCGCGCCGGCAGAGCGCTCGATCGACGTACGATGAGGTTTGACGCCGCCAGCGGAATCGTCAGGATCACCGCGGCGAACGTCAAGATCGCCTTCGTTCTCATGGTGCGTTGGGTCCACCGGGAACGTGCAATCGATACGCCCGGCTCGGGGCAGCGAAAACCGCGCCCTTGAACACCGTCCCGCGAACGGAGTGTGCTTTTCTGCGCCACGACGCGGTGACGGATTTGAGTCTGCGATCCGGAAATTGGAGAAACGGACCAACTCAGCCATCGAGGTTTGCGAGGGCCTGGCCGCGATCACAATCGTCATCGCGAGGCCCGATCCGTCGCCGGCCAACCCCGGTCGCGCGCGGTTCACGGGCCTTTCCCGGGCAAATACAAGGCATTTCGCATCATCAGCGAGCGGAACTGAATTTGTTTGCCTGCGGGTCGTGGGCCTCTTCTCCACCGACTCCGACATCGCCGTCGACCTGGGCACCGTCAACACCTGCATCTACACGCGAGGCACGGTGGCTTTGAACGAGCCGTCGGTGGTGGCATTCAACATCGCGCGCGGCAACATCGAAGCGATCGGCAGCGACGCGCACGACATGCTCGGACGGACGCCCGCGAATATCAAACCGGTCTGGCCGATGCGAAGCGGCGTGATCGCGGACTTCGAGGCGGCAGAGAAAATGCTCGCGCATTTCGTCCGCAAGGCCAGAGGACGCACGTATTCGCGCCCGCGGATGATCATCGGGGTCCCGCCGGCGAGCACGCCCGTCGAACGGCGCGCCGTGAAAGAAAGCGCGAAGCGGATGAAGGTCGGCGACGTCAGGCTGGTAGAAGAGCCGATGGCGGCCGCGATCGGCGCGGGACTTCCAGTCGCCGAGCCAACCGGCAACATGATCGTCGACATCGGCGGCGGAACGACCGATATCGCCGTCGTGTCACTGGCCGGACTCGTGTATGGCCGCTCGCTGCGAATCGCCGGCGGCGACATGGACGAGGCCATCATTCAGTACTTCAAACGGAAGTACAACCTGCTCATTGGCGAACCGACGGCCGAGCGGATCAAATGCGAGGTCGGATCCGCCGTGCCGCTCGAACAGCCGCTCACAACAGAAGTGAAGGGACGCCATCTCTCCGAAGGCGTGCCGCGCACCGTGCGCGTCGGCGACGCCGAGATACGAGAAGCGCTCTCGGAACCGATCCGCGCGATCGTGAAGTCGGTGCGGGAAGCGCTCGAATGCGTTCCGCCGGAGCTGAGCGGCGACATCTACGAGCGCGGCATCGTCCTCACCGGCGGTGGTGCCCTCCTCCGCAAGCTCGATCGCTACCTGCATCAGCAAACGGGCCTTCCGGTCGTCGTCGCTGAAAGCCCGTTGACGACGGTCGTCGTCGGCGCCGGCATGCTGCTCAACAACACCGAGTTGCTGATGAAGCTCGCAGTCAATTAATCGCTAATCCGAATCTGGTCTCTCTTCAATCAGCAATCAGCAATCATCAATCAGCATTTTCAGCATGAATCCGCGATGCGGAGTGCGTCGGCCGCGCTGATGCGGCTCGCGCGGCGGGCCGGCAGATAGGCAGCGACAGCGGCAGACGCCGCCAGCAGCACAGCGACCATGCTGAACGTCAACGGATCGAGCGCGGTGACGTCGTACAACAGTGAGGCGAGCAGGCGCGTCGAGACGAGCGCCAGCGCGACGCCGGCGATGAGGCCCGCCGACGTCATGAGGGTTGCGCTCGAAAACACCAGGCGGATAATGTCCGCAGCCGTTGCCCCGAGCGCCTGGCGGACGCCGAATTCGTGCGCACGCTGGCTGACAGCCTGGGCCATCACGCCGTAAATCCCGATCACGGCCAACACGAGCGCGGTGATCCCGAACACGCCAACAAGCCACAGCGTCAATCGTCGCGTCGACATGGCCGCGCCCGCGACTGCTGTCAGCGGCCTGGGGTTCACCATCGGGAGCTCGGGATCCAGTTCCTGCAGCGCGTGCCTGATGGTTTCAATCGTCGATGTCGGATCGACGTTCGTCCGGGCGACGAGCAGCATCCGCTGCGATTGCCACGTCTGCGCGACCGGGAAATACAGCGCCGGCACGGCATGGCCGTTCCACGGCATGTCGCGCACGTCACCAATGACTCCGGCGACGGTGCGCTCGAAGCCCCAGAGATTGACGCGCGCGCCGATCGCGGCCTGGGCACTCGTCCAATATTTCCGTGCCGTGCTTTCGTTGATGAGAATCACGAGCGGCGCGTCCTTGATGTCGCTGGTCGTGAGATCCCGTCCGGCAACGAGCGGCACACCGGACGAGCGAAGATATCCCGGCGTGATGAAGTGATAGCGTGCCTCCGTGCCATCATCATTGTCAGGACGGCCGAGGATCGTGAATCCTGTGTTCTCGTCGTAGCCGGTCCACGGGAGGTCGGACGTAAACGCCGCATCGACAACTCCGGGCAAGCCACGAATACGCTCGGCGGCGCGGGCGTAGAAAGCGGTCGACGCGTCGAGATCGTAACGAGCGACCGGCAATTCGATGCTCGCGGTAATCGCCCCAGCCGGCTCGAACCCCGGGCTGGTCGTGATCATCGCGACGAAGCTGCGGAAAAGCAGGCCGCTCGAAACCACGAGCACGAATGCCAGTGCCAGCTGCACGGCGGCCAGCGCGCGGCGAATCCGATGGTGCGGCGATCCGGCAATCGAGCGAACGCTCTCTTTCAGCGTTTCCGCGACGCCGGCACTGGCCAGCCGCAGTGCTGGAGCGAGCCCAAACAGCAGCGAACTCGCGATCGTGGCCACCAGCGCATATAGAAGAACCTGCGTATCAACCGTGATGCTTTCGAGCCTCGGGATGTCTGACGGTCCAAAGCGCGAGAGCGCGGCGATCGCGCCATACGCGAGGGCGATGCCGATCGCTCCGCCGAGAGCCGCGAGCACGACGCTCTCGATCAACAACTGCCGCGTCAGGCGCACGCGCGTCGCGCCAAGCGCCGCTCGCACGCCGATCTCGCGGCCACGGCCGACGCCGCGCCCGAGCAGAAGACCGGCGACGTTGATGCACGCGAGGATGAGGACAGCGGTCGCTGCTCCGCCGAGTGCCATGAGTGTCGATTCGGCCGTGCCGACGATTTCGTCTTTCAGTGGCACCGCCCGCGAACGCCAGGGGCTCGGCGACACCGGGTATCGCCGCGCGACGCTCTGTCCCGTTCGCCGCAAGTCCTCTTCCATCGCGGCCCACGTTACGTCCGGACGAAGTCGCGCGACGACGTTGAAGAAATGCGAGTACCGAAGCCCTGGCCTGTCTTCCCGCGGGACGACGAGGACGGACCAGATGTCTACGGGCTCTCCATGCCCGTACGATCGGTAAGTACTGCCAACGTGCTGCACCCCCTGGGGAAGCACGCCGACAATGCGGAACGATTTCCCGGAGAGGCGGACCGAGCGTCCGATCACGGCGGCATCGCCGCTGAATCGGCGCATCCACAGTGCATGACTGAGGATGACGACGGCGTCGTTGCCGGGAATCTCGTCCGCCGCTTCGAAATCCCGGCCCATCATCGGCCGGTAGCCAAGTACGCCGAAGAACCCTGAGGTCACTTGCATGCCTCGGAGCTGCTCGGGGTGACCGGGATCGCCAATCTGCAAATCGCCGCGAACGAAGGCCGCGAGCCCGGCGAACGATTGCAGCTCGTTGCGGTAATCGCGGAAGTCCGCGGGAGCCATTGGGAAATGCGGCGTCCGATCGGATTCCTCGAACAGCCGTACCAGGCGATCCGGATCGGGGTATGGCAGCGGCGACATGAGCACGCCTTTCACCGCGCTGAAAATCGCGGTGTTGGCGCCGATGGCGAGTGCGAGGGTCATCATCGCGGTGACAGTAAACCCGGGTGAGCGACGAAGAAGCCGAAGGGCGTATCGGGCATCGTGGAGCAAGTTAGACATGAAGCCATCTCCTCGTGGTCCGGTCCGTCGCGCCAGGGTCCACCGCGTTCTCGCAAACGTGCCGACGCCTCGCACCGCGTCGTCCAGAATCATTCGCCGCGCCACGCCGTCGCCGTCCCGCGCGCGGATCCGCTCTCTCTCCTCGAGCACGTCACCGACGATCCATTCGCGGTCCGAGGCGGGAGCGGTGATCTTGATGATGGCGAGGGCAAGACGTTCGATCAGCGTCATGACGGCGTTTATAAGGTTTTGAGCCGGCGCTCGAGACCCGCCGTCATCGCGCCGAACGCGTGATACGCGGCGCGGAGCGCACGCGCGCCCGCAGGCTGCAGTGCGAAGTGCTTTCGACGCCGCCCACCGCGCGCCGGGGTCGGCTCGCCAATCCACGACCGCACGAAGCCTTTGCGCTCCAAACGGTCGAGCGTGGTGTAGACGGCACTGATAGATAGGCGTCTTTTCGTGCGCTCTTCGATTTCGCGCCGAATCGTGGCGCCATACGGGCCGTCGTCGAGGCGGACGACCGCGATCAGCACCAGTTGCTCGAACTCGCCAAGCGTGGATTCCATGGCTGCATTATGCTCCACTATGTGGAACATAACCTTTGACGGCACGCCGATTCAAAAGGTTGGCGGGGGCGGACCCTTTACTTCGAACCTCCCGCCCGGACCATCTCTTCCCGCACCTTCTTCCATTCCTCCGCTTCCGCTTTGAGAGCCGGGTCCATCGCGCGCCAGAACTTCAGGGCCGGCGTCATCAGCTCTTTCGGAATGTCGTTCCCTCCCTCGCGGCCGGCCGCCTCCTGACTTAGCGCCTCGTCGGCCATCTGCGTGACCATCGCGACAAGACTTGTGAGCATGTACTCGCGGCCCGTCATTCCGTTTCGCTGGAGGATTTGCTTAATCTCCGGTATGCCTTCGTATACCTTCGCGCCGATGGTGACCATTCCACCACGACGTTGCGGATCGAAGCGTTTCTGCAGTTCGCCGCTTCGCTCTTCCCAATCCGGCGTGTCCTGCATGAACTTGAGCAGCTCGCGATCGACCGCGAATGTTTGCCGCAGGTTTTCGGCGGTGAGCCGATGGTTCGCGAGAGCCTTATGGTCCGGATTGCTCTGCGCGAGCAAGGCCGCCATCAGGTCTGAATTGTCCTGGGTGGGTGGATTGCCCCGTGCGAGCGTCCCGGCCATCGACGCACAAAGGACACTTCCAAGTACAACGGAATGCCGAATTGTGAACACGAGGGGTCCTTTTACGGCGGGGAGGCTGATCAAACACCTAAGCCAGCGCGGAGTCGGGCGATCCTGCACCCATCACGTTCTCGTTGTTCAGCGACAGGCGTTTGGACGGCTCTCCCTCGAGGCTGACCCACACGAACCAGAAATACTTCTCTTTCCCCTTGAGCAGGTCGCGAGATGCGGTCGCGACCAGGCCGAATCGATCGTTTACTGGAATGGACAACGAGAACTTGCCGTTGGCATCTGTCTTCGCAATCGCTATTCCCGATGGGAGACCCTCGTAGAAATAATCTCCCGACTCCAGAAACTGCCGCTGCGCCTTCAAGCTTTCGATCCGTTTCGGAAAATTCTTGGCCTTGTCGTACGCAACGCTCCATGCATCTCGTTTTTTCGGGTTGTTTTCATCGCGCTGCAGAATTTGCCAGAGCCGATTCTCCTCGGCTTCCGCTGCTTGGAATGTGGCGACCATGCCCTCCATGTCCTGTTCCAGCTTTTCGGTGTCGCGTTCAATTTGAAGCCGCTTGCTCGCTAAGTGTTTCTTGAACGCATCCTCTGGGATGGCGGTCACCGTCACCGAAGCCAGCTTGTGTTTTCTGCCTCCCCTCGTGACGATGGAAATATCCCCCAGAAGAGCCCCGTCTGGATTCGTGCGAGGTTCATCGACGCGGACCTTCCAGATGTGACTGCAGAACATGCAGATGAATGAGATGTACCCGCTGTGCCTCGAACCTGGCATTCGCTGGATCAGTGCGCCCTTGCACGTCGGGCAGCGAGTGGGCAGGCGCACGGGCCCGGAAACGTGACTCATGTGTCAAAAGTGTAGGGGACGCGGAGGCCGTTGTCCATTCAAGGACGGCGAATGAGCCGCGCAAACTCGCGGTCGATGTCTTCCAGAGAGGGTTGCGACAGGTTCGCGTCGCGCTTGTTCGAGCGGTAGATGTCGATGACGATCAGGATCCACGCGCCGGCGCACACAACGATGAAGGCAAGGGCCGCACCGTAGGAAATCTCGAATTGCAGATTTCGTACGAAAAAGGCGAAAACGGTATCCAGAGCGGCTGCCGACGGCATACAGGTTGGCCCTTTTGGGAGTCCTCATCTTCCCAATGCCAGTGACATGCCGCAGTAGCCTCGGCGGAGGGCTGGTCGCGCGAGGCTCGGGCCGCGGGCACTGCCAACGTTCAAGCATCTCGTTTCAGTATTGCCTGGATGGTGCGGGCAAGTTCGAGCCACGGATGATCGGCGGGAACGATGGCTCCATCTTCGCGCAGCCACACTGCCGACAACACAGCCTGTGCGAATGCCCAGTCCAGAATGCGATCGGCGTTCAAATGCAGTCGATCTGCAAAACATCGGGATCGGTGGTCGATTACCCGCGGCTGGAGAAACACGTCGGGGCGCTCAATGGGATTTCGAAATGCCGCACCCAACTCATATTCGAGTTCACCCAGCACACCCTTGGGATCGATGGCCAGCCATCCTCGCTGCGAATCGTGCAGGACGTTGCCGTGATGCAGATCTCCGTGCAGCAAGCGCCGATGCCCCTGCGAAGCACACAGCTTCAGGTACCTGTTGTGCGCGTGTTCAACGAGCGCCTTCGGTAGCGGCTCTCCCTCACCCACATGGTAGCGGTCGAAACTCTGACCCCATTGTTCGACGGTTGGCACTCCAGGAAAGTCCCGAGGTGACATCCCGCCAATCACTGCGGCCAACACTTCGCTGGCGTCCTCGTCGTGGCCGCTCGCGACCATCGTGACGAGCGACTCTCCGGGCATCAACCGCTCTAGCAGGATCACGCCCTCGACCTGGTCGAGCATTCGTACCGTGCTCTTGCCAGCGAATCCGCGCAGGACCGCGCCCGCGAGCAACTCGTCATCGCGTTGCTTGAAGACCTTGATAGTTACCGGCCGATCCGCGCGACGCCCGAACCCGAGTACGGAGTTTTCGGTTTCCGCCATCTCGTCGACGACGACTCCCCACGCGGCCGCTCGATCCCGGATACGTAGTCGCGGATCAATCACTGTGCTGACAGCCTCATGAGCATGGCGAGGTCACGATCCGCACTTTGCCACTTCTTCGCGATCGGTTTGCTATCCGTTCCGGCGACGCTTGCCGACATGATGAAAAACACCTGTCGACGACGACCGACGAAGTCGTGGCACGGCTCAAAAAGAATTGGGACGACGATGTGAGGGCGTTTGATGCGGTCCACGACCACATCCTGATGACGTCGGACGCCTCGCTGATGGAATCGTCAAGCAGTTTCCGGAGAGGTTCCGGACATGGACCGATTGCCGCGCCCCCGATAGGAGCGTCGCGAGGCGATGAGCCCTATCGAGGGCCTCGCGTTTCGCGGCGTTTCCTCTTGCGGGATACCTCCGCCGCCTTGTCGCTGGCGTGTTTCACCCGGTTTCTGATTTCCGTCGCCATGTCGACCGGGACCACACGGGCAGGAGTTGTGTCGGCCACCGGTTCGGCGTAATTGCCAACCATTAAATAGGTCGCGATCGACGCGGTGACGTCGTACATCGTCCCGACCTCGAAACGGTTGAGATCCACTCCGTCGACCTCGCCGTGGGGGCGACGCACCATCCGGATTCGCATCAGGCCCGCTCCTGCTTCAGAGAAGTGCGCAGTTCTGCACGACCGTGCGTGGCAGGTTCCTGCCACTGCGGCAGCCCGCGAGACGCGATTCCCCTCGGAATCGACCACTCGTAGGAACAACTCAGACACACGTGCGTCTCGACCTCTGGACTGGGTGGAATCGCGAACGCGGCTCGATCGGACCGGCAGCTCGGACACCGTGTCAGAGGTGTCAGGTCAGGGGCCGGTGTCGGGTTCCAATACGAGCGAAACCAGTCAATTAGCCACATATGTACACGGTCCCGACAGATTCGGGACGATTGCTGGGGAGCACAGCGTTAGGAGCACGAATGATGCCCGGATACGGAGGTCGTCGACAGCCGTTGTCCGGGATCCGGGATCCGATCGGCGCCGGACTCCGGATCCGGGCCTCTATCGGCTTGCTCCCCAGAGCGCGGGCCGTGTAGAGTCTGTCGCGACAAATGATTCTCCACTCGGGATCCGTTGGTGCGGGGCCCGGGATCCGGCTTGTGCCAGCGCCAGCTGGAACTTGTCCACCGTAGCGTGAGCGAAGGTGGAAGGAGCGTGGACATGAAACGTCGAGACTTTCTTGCGCGTGCTGCTGCCGGTGCTGCGAGCGTGATGGCGTTACGAGCTCAGGGAACCCCGCCGACCGCTCCGGCCGGACGGCAAGGAGGTCCAGGCGCCCAGGGACGTGGCGCCGCTGCCGGACGCGGCCGCGGCCCGGCACCGGTGGCACCGGAGAAGCTCGCGCGCATTTCACTCATGACCCTGAACTTCGGCGCGTATTTCAAGACCGCGAGAACTCAGAATCCCACACCCGATCAAACGATGACGCCCTTCGATCTCCCGAAGATGTACGTCGAAAACTACGGCGTTCACAATATCGAGTATCAGCACGAAACCATCGTCGAGTCCGAAACCGATCCGGCGTTCATCAAGGAACTGAAGGCGCGCCTCGACGAAAACAAGATGACGATGACCCAGATCAATCTGGAGTTCGGGACCGTGCAGTCGATCTCGAATCCAGACGCCGCGGGGCGGCAGCAGGCGGTCGACCACGTCAAGCAGTGGATGGACATTGCGTCGCAGTACGGCTGTCCGCGCGTGATGATCAACCAGCAGCAGGCGCAGCTCACGAAAGAGACGCGAGACGGCGCGGTGGCGGCAATGAAGGCGATGGCCGACTACGGCCGCACCAAGAACGTGAAAGTCTCATTCGAGACGCGCGGCGTCGGCACACCTGAATACGTCCAGGCAATTGGAATGAAGCCGTGGGAGTTCGGCCTCACCGTGTTCAAGGATGCCGGTGCCAACTCGAACGTCGACATCGGCAACGTCGGCGCGATGACCCAGCAGGAACTGCACGACTGCATCAAGGCCTGGTTCCCGTATTCGTCGGGCAACATGCACATCAAGTCGAGTCCGTTCTGGGATATCGGCCAGGCCGTGAAGTTCACCGAAGGCCTCGGTTACAAGGGGCTCTACGCCATCGAGGTCGCCCGACACGAGGGCGTGCGCATCGTCTACAACACGATCCTGGCGAATTTGGCTTAGAAGAGGTTCGAGTTCCCTAACGCGATCGCACGGGCGCGATCCTGAATACGGATCAGCTCGTGAGATAATCGCGCACCCATGAGCCGCGACCCCGGCCACACCGCCGCGATCTACTTCGGGTGCACTTCGTTGGTGCGCGCCGATCGAGTCGCGTCATCGGTTTCGACGCCGGGCGAGTGAACTATCTGTACGGGGAAGATTCGACGCGGTGGCGCCGCAACGTGCGCACCTATGCGCGAGCGCGCACCAAAGACCTCTATCGCGGCATCGATGTTCTCTACTACGGCGCGGCCGAGCAGCTCGAATACGATCTC
>Ga0075425_100005474_pt1 | contig 13203 bp, 10 predicted proteins | sample SoiMethybrSBSTD4_FD_75300 | JGI IMG/M metagenome (GOLD analysis project Ga0075425, IMG submission 75300) | Bulk soil microbial communities from a Populus tree surrounding site in Tennessee, USA - Soil MetaG P. TD hybrid SBSTD4 | ecosystem: Environmental > Terrestrial > Soil > Tree plantation...
CGAGGTATTGTGTCTCGTTATTATTTTTCTTCTGAGCGCCTCGTGCATAAAATTGCTCTTGGCTACTAGCAAGGCGTGGCGCGAATTCGCTTCAAGCGTTCAGAGTGGGGAGCCCTGATTTATCGGAGCTGCTGCGGAGATCCGTAAATCCTGAGGCTCCGGCTGGAGGCAGTGCCAGGCGCACGCGGATTCAGATCATCAAATCGCCGCCGTTGATGTCGAGCGACGCGCCGGTGATGTAGCCGGCCTGCTCCGAGGCCAGGAAGCAGATGAGATCGGCGACCTCTCTTGCGGTGCCGAGCCGCGGGACGGGGAAGGAGCGCGCGTAGGCGGCGAGATCTTCGGATGTCGCGTGCTCGCGCGTCAGCTCGGTGTCGATGAGGCCGGGGCAGATCGCGTTGACGGTGATCCCGAACGGACCGAGCTCCTTGGCCGCGGCGCGGGTGAGCCCGAGGAGGCCTGCCTTCGACGCCGTGTAATGGGCGCCGCCGAGCGTGCTCACGCTCTTGCCGGCGGTCGAAGAGAGGTTGACCACGCGGCCATAGCCCTGGGCCTTCATCGCCGGAACCGCGGCCTGGATGCAGAGGAAGGCCGCCGTGAGATTGACGTCAAGGGCGCGCCGCCACTCCTCTTCGGTGATCTGCTCGAAACGGGTCGAGTAGGCGGCGGCCGCGTTGTTCACCAGGATGTCGAGCCGGCCGAAGCGTTCGAGAACCTCCGCGATCAGATCGCGCACCGTCTCCGAGCCGGCGATGTCGCCCGCGCGCACCAGGACGTCGCTGCCGAGAGCGTGGGCGAGCGCCTCTGCCTGCTCGGGGCGGTGGACGTTGACGGCCACGCGGGCGCCGGACGCCAGCAGGTGCTCGGCCGCGGCGCGCCCCAGGCCGCGGGCGGCGCCGGTGACGAGCGCGACTCGGCCGGCGAGGGCTCCTGAGCTCATCGGCATAGGACGGCCATCTTAGCGCGGGATGGGAGGAGGCTGGGCTCGCCTCCTCGGCGAATCCACCTCCTATACCCGCGGGAAGGAGGGCTCGAGCGGGATGGTCGCGGCAGTCAAGGGCTTGCCTGCATGGTTGACCGCGTCCTGGTAGCCGGCGTCGATGAGCTTCTCGATGTACGAGCGCTCGAAGTTGAGGAAGCCGGCGAGACCTTCGAGGACGTCGGGCGACGGGCGGTAGACGTAGACCTCGACCGGCCGGTGAGACTCGGTGCGCGCGGCGGGGCCGCGGTTCATCTGAGCGATCTCGGCCACTTGCGAGCGCGTCTCGTCGGCGAACAGGATGGCGATCATCCGATACATCTCGGTCATGGTGCTGATCGGCAGGCGCATGGGAATGTCGCGCACCCGCGGATCGAGAAAGACGAGGTGAACGACCTCCGCGCCGGCGGCGATGGCGGGCTTGAGCGGTGTGTTGCGCGACAATCCGCCGTCGACGTACGGCTGGCCGTCGACGAGCGTGGGCGGGAAGACGCCGGGGATCGACGCCGAGGCCTGCACGGACCGCGCGGTGACCGTCCGCGAGAGGTTGTCGAACTGCCGGGGCCGGCCGGTCTCCCAGGCGGTAGCGGAGATGCTCAGCGCGATGGGTGAGCGGTAGACGGCGTCGAAGTCGATCGTCTCGCGGATGAGATCGTGGAACGGTTCCGTGTCGAGGAGCGCCGTGAGGTCGATCTCCCGCACCGCGCGGGCGAAGAGCGGCCCCTGGGAGCGCATCGCCGAGACCGTCCGCGCCATGAGCTGCGCCGCGAAGTAGACCGTGTCTTGCGCCGTGTTCTTGAGCGGCCGCAGCGGATCCGGAATGTAGCAGGCCGGCTGGGCGTACTCCGCCGGATCGAGGCGGACGCGGAAGACGCCGTTGCCGCACGCGCCGGGACCCCCGGCGATGCGCTCCAGCCAGAGCTGCTCGAGATCTTGGGCCGTCCGGGCGCCGCCGGCGGCGAGCCGCGACACCATGCAGGTCGAGTTGTAGGCGCCGACCGAGGTGCCGCTGACGACGTCGGGGACGAGCGGCTCGAAACGGGTGGCCGGCGACTTGCCGTTCAGCAGCGCCTTGAGGACGCCGACCTCATAGGCGCCGTATGCACCGCCTCCCGAGAGGACGATGGCGCGCTTGCGTCTTTCTTCGCTCATGGCGGTCAGTTGGCCAGGATGCACCCCTCGGCCGCGCAGTCGTGACCGAGGACGCTGGCCCGGCCCTCGGCGATGTGCGCGGCGGTGATCCGCCGCTCGAAGTTGGCGAACTCGAACCAATTGATAATGGGGACGCGCGGCCGGTAAGAATGGATAATGACGGGTCCCGCCGCGCCTTTCGGCACGTTTCCGGAATCGCCGTGCGGACCGTACTCGACGTCGTTCTTGAGATTGAGGACCTCGTTCATGCTGAAGTAGCGGCCCAGTCCGGCGAGCGCGCTGGTCATCTTGCTGAGCGGAATCTCCTCGATCGGCGTCATCAGATAGATGACGTGAACGACCAGCTTGCGGCCCGGCTTGGCGTAGAGATCGATCACCGGCTTGAGCGGGGTCGCCATCGAGCCGGGCCCGCCGCCGTAGGGCCGGCCATCGATCGGCACGAAAGGAAAAGCCAAGAGATAGGCTGCGGAGGCCTGGAGGATCGCGTAAGCGCGCTCGTCGGTCATCTCCTGCTTCGAGAAGGCGCGCGCCTTGCCTTGCTGCCAGTCGCTGGCGATCACGATGAGCTCCTTGGCGGAGCGGCGCAGACTCTCGAGGTCGATATGCTTGCGCAGGTTGTCCCGCAGCGGCGCCATATCGAAGAAAACGGTCAGGTCCGGGATGCTCAGCAGCCGCTCGCTCAGCGAGCCCTCGCCGCCGAGGAAGACCCGGAGCCTTGCCATCAGGTCCGCGGTCAGGAAGACACCGTCGGCGAACGCTTGGAGGAACGGCTGCAGCGGCTGCGGCAGATAGCACCGGGGATTCAAGAACGTGAGCGGGTTGCCCCGCAACCGGTAGACGCCGTTGCCGCAGCTCGCGGGCGTGGAGCTGAGGTCCTCGAGCCAGACGCGCTCGAGGTAGCGCAGCGCCGAGGCCGTGTCGCCGCCGATCTGGGAGGCCATGACGGCGGCGTTGAACGCGCCGAAGCCGCTGCCGCTGTAGATCGCGGGATCGATCTGGCGGCCACCTAGGTGCGGGGCACCCTCCGCGACCAGCGCCTTCATCGCGCCGACCTCGAAGGCGTCCGTCGAGCTGCTGCCGGAGCCCGACAGGACCATGGCATGGACGGCTCCTTCCTCGCTGCGAGCTATCTTACGGTCCATGCCCTCTCTCCTCTCACCTCGCCCGGCTAAAAATGGATGTCCGAGGTGCCGGTGAAGGTTCCATAGCGGCCCCAGTCCGGGAGGCTCTTCGCGTCGGTCCAATCGGGCACCATTCGGAAGTGTGAAGCCGCGATGTTGTACATGTGAAAGGCGTCGGTGAAGTGCAGCACCATGAGCAGCTTGAAGAGCTGCTCCTTGGTGACGCAATAGTCGTCCGCCGCCACCCCGAGCGTCAGCAGGTTGAGGAGCCGGACCGCCGTGTACACCGGATCGATTTCGGGCTCGAAACCCTCCAGGATCCGCTTGACCGGCGCCAGCAGGGTCGAGGCGGCGCCGAAGGTGAACAGGTCGGCTAGTTGGAAGCTCCACTCCACCGGCTTGAACTCCAGGATCTGCGGCGGCTGCGGCGTGATGAAATTCATATGCGAGCGCACCTCGCCGGTGTCGAGAACCCAGAGGCTCAAGGTCTCGATGGTGTTGGTGAGCTTGCTGGGGCCGGCGGCGAAGAGGGTCTTGTAATTGGGATTGGGGACCACCGAGTAGCCATAGCCGTAGGCCCCCAGGACTCCCGGCGCCGGATTCTCCTCATGGACGACGAAGTCGGGGGTGCAGACGGTGTAGACGGGCTGCGGCAAAGGAATATTCAACTGCGGACCGGTCGGGACGGGGGGAATGGTGAAATCGAAATGGAAGATGTCGACCTTGAAGACGACCCAACTGTATTTGGGTCCGATCTCCCGCAGATCGATGATCCGGTAGCGCTCGCCGTCGGGGAACTTTCCGATCTCTCCGGATTCAGCCAACTGATAATACCATTGCTCGTATCCCCAGCCGTGGCTCAGCGAACCTCCCCTGCCGCAGCGGCTGAACGGCGCCAGCGCTCGCGGGGGCTGCTTCTCGGGGCCTTGCGGGAGGAGGTTCGGCACCGCGGCGTACGTCAAACGCATGAAATGGCGCATCATGAACTCGCGCACCTGGTCGCGTACCCACTTTGGGTCGCGTCCGGCCATGCCCGCGGGGACTTTCGGATAATCGAACAACTGGTCCTGGGTGACCCCGGCGACCGGCAGGACACCCTGGCGCAGCACCGCGTCGTGCAAGAATCCGAAGTTCACGTCCCACGACGTATGGAGCTGGCGGCTGACCGGAAACCGGCCGAGCAACTCGGGCGTCTTTCGTGCCCGACTCCACCACTGCGAAAGATCGCGGCCCTCCAGGATCGCCGAAGGGACGTTCTCCAGGATGGCGAGATCGTCCTCGGTCAGGGCGGCGCTGCTCGGCTCGGCTGCGATCATGAGTCGGTGTCCCGCAGTCAGGCGATCTCGCCCCGGACCACCCAACCGGGGATCGCCGTTCTGTCGAGCCAATCAGGGACCTGAAGCCAGATCTGGCGCGAGCCCAGAGCCCCCTGCCGCATCGCCTGGGCCTGCTTCGCCAGGATCTCCTTCTCGACCTGCTCTTGCGAGATGCACAGCTCGTCGGCAGCCCGATTGCCCGTCATGAGATTGAGCAACCGGATGGAGCCGAGCACGGGATCGAAACCGAAGGCCGGCAGGGGCAGGTTGGCGAGCGCCTGCTTGACCGTCCGCGTCAACCCGCGGGCCGTGCCCAGGGTCATGGCGTCCACGGCGCCGAGAAACAGATCCGGAGCGAGCACCGAGAGGCTCGCGATCTGGCGGGGCCGCGGCATGATGGCGACGCCGCGCCACCGGACCTCGCCCGTTTCCAGCACTCGCAAGGACTGCAGCCGCAGGCCGGGCCGGATCATGTCCGGAGCGATGGACAATACGCCGGAGCTCGCGGTGCTGATGAGGCCGATACCCGGTCCGAAGTCCCCCAGCGTACCTGGGCCTGGACGGTGCCGGTTCACGATCAGCTCCGCGCTCGTTACGCAGTGTACTTTCGCCGTCAGCGGCACGACGAAGCTCGGCGACTCGTCGTGGGCGCCGCCTACCGTGATGTTGAAGTTGAAGCTCGTGGTGTCGAGCGTGATCCATTCGAACGTCGTCTCGAGCTCCCGTAAGCTGACGATCGCCGTGCGGACTGCAAGGGGAAACTCGCCGATTCGACCGCTGTCTCGCAGCTTGAAGAGCCGCTGGAGATTTCTAGAGCCGGAGAACTCCTGGTCCGCCGGGAAGCACAAGCTGAGCCAGCTCAGCCAGGGCGCCGTCGTTCCGTGGCCCAGCTCGGGATAGGGCTCGGGAAGGGCTGAAGCCTGAGAGCGCAGCCAGTAGTGCAGGGCGAACTCTTCGATCTGCCCGAGCATCCACCGAGCGGCCTGCCTCTGCTTTGCCGGCGGCACCCGTGGCTGGTCGAAGAAGTCGTCGGCGACCTCTCCCATCACCGGCACGTTCTTGCCTTGCACCGGCGCTTCCCCGAAGAACCCCCAGACCGGCTCCGAGCCGGGCACGGCGGGAAAAAGCTCGAAGCGCTCGACCTTCTCGCTTCCGGCTTCGACCCGGGCCCACCAGACCTTGAGGTCGCGAGCCTGCGCCAGGGCGGTCTCGATGTCGGCGATGCCTGGATAAGTCCCGCCGTTCGTAGCGGCCTCTCGAGGGCCTTCGAAAACGCCCTGGGATTGCGCAGCGGTCTGAAGACTCATTCCCTCTCCCGCATAGAAGCGCCGGATTGCCCACGAGCATACAGGCCTGCTGACCCCCGAGCAAGCGAAATCGCTAAACCTGGGAACCAAAAACGATTTAGAGATCTCATCGGATCTCATCGGCTTTTGACATAATCCCACCCATGGCGGGCGCTTTCGGTGGGTGGGCTCGAGTCCTGCGGTGTGCGGCCCTGGCCGCCGTCGCCCTAGCGCTGGCCGGCTGCTCGCCGCGGCGCCTGGCGGTCCGCTCGTTCGCCAACGCGCTCGCCGGCGGCGCCGACGTCTACGCCTCGGACGACGATCCCGAGCTGGTGCGCGAGGCGCTGCCCTTCGGCCTCAAGACGATCGAAGCGCTCATCGTCCAGGATCCAAAGAATCCCAAGCTGCTGTTGGCGGCGGCGAGCGGTTTCACGCAGTACGCCTACGCCTTCGTGCAGCAGGAGGCGGACTTCACGGAGGCGAGCGACCTCGCGCGGGCGACCGAGCTGCGCGCCCGGGCGCGCACGCTCTACCTGCGGGCTTCCGGCTATGGCTGGCGCGCGCTGGAAGTCGATTTTCCCGGTCTGCGAGCCCGCCTGCAGGCCGCGCCGGAGAAGGCGGACGAGATCCTCGCCGGGCTCGACAAGCAGCACGTGCCGGCGCTCTACTGGACCGCCACCTCGCAGGCGGCGGCCATCGCGCTCGCCAAGGAGGATGCGGAGCTGGCCGCCGATCTCGCCGCCGTCGAGGGAATGATGCGCCGCGCCTTGACCCTCGACGAAGGCTGGTCGCTGGGCGCGCTGCACGACTTCTTCATCGTCTACGAGGGCTCTCGCACCCGGGTGGGCGGCTCGGCGGAGAAGGCGCGGCAGCACCTCGAGCGCGCCCTGGCGCTGGCGCAGGGCAAACGCGCCGGCCCCTTGGTGAGCTTCGCCGAGACGGTGGACGTGGCGAAGCAGGACCGCGCCGAGTTCGAGCGCCTGCTCGCTCAGGCGCTGGCCATCGATGCCGACGCCGCGCCCCAGCAGCGCCTCGCCAATCTCATCGCGCAGCGCCGGGCGCGCTGGCTCCTTTCTCGCAAGGACGAGCTGTTCATCCAATGACCTGAGAGGCAAGTCCCATCATGTGGAAACTCCAGCCGAAATCAATGCGATCCCCCTTGACCGTCCTTGTTGTCCTTGCCGTCCTTTCGTGGAGCCCGGCCGCGCGGGCGCAGACGGTGACGGTGAAGATGGCGACGCTCGTTCCCCAGGGCTCGTCGTGGCACCTCATCCTGCAGCAGATGGCGGAGGAGTGGAAGACCGCCTCCGGCGGCAAGGTCGCAGTGCGGCTCTATCCCGGCGGCGTCGCCGGGGACGATCCGGACGTGGTGCGCAAGATGCGGCTCGGCACGCTCAACGCCGGCGTGCTGACCGCCGTGGGCCTGGCCGAGATCGACAAGTCGGTCTACGCCCTCGGCGTGCCGCTGATGTACGACTCCTACGACGAGATCTACGGCGTGCTGGAGAAGCTGCGTCCCAGCCTGGAGGCGAAGATGCAGGCCAAGGGTTTCGTCGTCCTCGCCTGGGCCGACGGCGGCTGGGTGCGGTACTTCAGCCAGAAGCCGGTGGCGAAGCCAGACGATCTGCGCGCGCTCAAGCTCTTCAGTTGGGCGGGCGACCCCCAGGCGACCGAGCTGCAAAAGGCGGCGCGGTTCAATCCGGTGCCGCTGCCTTCGACCGAGCTCGCGACGGCGCTGCAGACCGGCCTCGTGCAGGCTTTCGGCGCGCCGCCGGGCGTGGCGCTCATCGCCCAGTACTACACCCACGCCAAATACATGACCGATCTCGACTGGCAGATGCTGATGGGCGCCGTGGTGGTCACCAAGGACGCCTGGGACAAGATCCCCGCCGACGTGCAGGGGAAGCTGCGCGCTTCCGCCGAGAAGGCCGGCCAGCGCCTGCGCGACGAGATCCGGGCCGGCATGGTGCGCGACATCGACGCCATGAAGAAGCGCGGGCTGGTGGTGGTGCCGGTGGACGCCGCGGCGCGCCGGCAGTGGCAGCAATTGACCGAGGGGCTCTATCCCAGGATCCGCGGCGCCATCGTGCCGGCCGACGCCTTCGACGCGGCGCTGCACGCCCGCGACGCCTGGCGCGCCGCCCACAAGGCGTCCGCGTCCAAGTGAGCCTCGAGCCCGCGCGCCCGCGCTTCTGGCATCGCGGCGAGGACGCGATCCTGATCGCGGCGTTGCTCGCCGCGATGCTCCTGCCCTTGATCGACGTCGTGGGGAGGCCGCTCGGCGGCTTCCACGTCCCCGGCGGCGCGCCCTACCTCCAGCAGCTCACGCTCTGGATCGCCTTTCTCGGCGGCCTTCTCGCCACGCGCGAGCGCGCGCACCTGACCTTGTCGACGGCCGAGCTTCTGGGAGAGGGGAACGCGCGCCGCGCCGCCACCCACTTCGCGGCGAGCGTCGCGGCGGCGGTGGCGGCGGTGCTCGCCTACGGCGCGGTGAAGGTCGTGCTTGCCGACCGCGAGGAGGGCAAGGTGCTTCCCGGCGGCATTCCGCAATGGGTCCCCGAGTGCGTGATGCCGCTCGCCCTGGCGCTCATCGCCCTGCGCCTGGCCTGGCGCGCCGCCGAGAGCTGGTGGGGAAGGCTCGTCGCCGTGGCCGTGGCGGGCGGCGTCTTCGTTCTCGGGTTGCTGGCCGGCCACGCCTCGTCGCTCGCCTGGCCGCTGGCGCTCCTGGTGGTCGCCGCGGCCCTGCTCGGCGCGCCGGTCTTCGCCGCCATGGGCGGTGTGGCGCTGGTGCTGTTCTTCAAGGACGGCGTGCCGGTGTCGGCGGTGCCGGCCGAGATCTACCGCTTGATCGCCTCGCCGACGCTGCCGGCGATCCCGCTGCTCACGGCTTGCGGCTACGTCCTGGCGGAGAGCCGGGCGTCCTCGCGGCTGGTGCGCTTCTTCCGCGCCCTCTTCGGCTGGATGCCGGGCGGCGTCGCCGTGATGGTCGCCGCGGTCTGCGCGCTGTTCACCACCTTCACCGGCGGCTCGGGCGTGACGATCATCGCCTTGGGCGGTCTGGTCTATCCCATGCTGCGCGAGGAGGGCTACAGCGAAGGCTTCTCGCTCGGCCTCGTCACCGCCGCCGGCAGCCTCGGCCTGCTCTTCCCGCCGAGCCTGCCGGTGATCCTCTACAGCGTCGTCGCCGGCAGCCGCGAGATGAACGCGCCCGCCGACCAGCTCTACCTCGCGGGCCTGCTTCCCGGCCTGCTGCTAGTCGTCCTGGTCGCGGTCTACGGCATCTGGACCGGAGTGAAGACGAAGGCGCCGCGCCAGCGCTTCGCCTGGCCGGAGCTCGGCCGCTCGGCGTGGGCGGCGAAGTGGGAGCTGCTGCTGCCGGTCATCGTCGTGGGGCTGTTTCTCTCCGGCCTCACCAGCCTGGTCGAGACCGCGGCCGCGGCGCTGCTTTATTCCATTCTCGTCGAGTGGCTGCTGACGCGCGATCTCCGCCCGCGGCGCGGCCTGCCGCAGGCCCTCGTCAAGTCCACCGTGCTGACGGGAGCGGTCCTCATCCTCCTCGCCTCGGCTCTGGGCCTGACGAGCTACCTCGTCGACGCCCAGATTCCGGACCTGCTCCTGTCGTGGGTGAAGACCCACGTCGAATCGCGGCTCCTTTTCCTGCTCGCGCTCAACCTGATCCTGCTCGTGCTGGGAAGCGTGCTGGAGATCTATTCGGCGATCATCGTCCTGGCGCCGCTCGTCGTGCCGCTGGGCGTCGCCTTCGGCGTCGATCCGATCCACCTCGGCATCATCTTCCTCGCCAACCTGGAGCTCGGTTTTCTCTTCCCGCCGGTGGGCCTGAACCTGTTCCTTTCTTCGTCGCGCTTCGGCAAGCGCCTGCCGGAGCTCTACCGGCACGTCCTGCCTTTCCTCGCGATTCTCGGCGCCGGCGTGCTGCTGATCACCTATTTCCCGGCGATGAGCCTCGGCTTGCTGCGGCTGCTGGGGAAGAGGTGAGCCATCGCCGGCAGCCTACTTCGGCGCCGCCTTGCTCGGATCGTCCGCGGGGTTGACGTAGTTGAGCACGAACGGGCCCATGCCGTGCACCTGGACGGTGGCGCCGTCTTTGGTCCACGCGTAATGGCGCATCTCCGCGGGCAGCAGCGCGTAGCCGCCGGGGGCGAGCGTTTTCGCGGCATTGGCGTCGAACTTCTCTCCCATGCCTAGGGAGAAGGTGCCGGAGATGACCGTCACATGCTCGTCCGTGGGATGCCAGTGCGGCGCGATCTTGTACCCGGCGGGCATCTTGAGGCGGATGACGAACGGGCCTTGCGCGCCGGGATTTCCGGACAGCACGGCGAGCTGCGCTCCCTTGTTGAGCACGGGCGGCGCGTCGCCCCATTGCATTTCCGGCGCATCCATCACGACATGCGATGAGGCGCTCGCTGCAGGCTTGTCCTGAGCCCCGGCCAGCATCGCGCACAGCAGAACCGACGTTCCTACGAGCAGTCGGAGAGATTTCATAGAGCCCCCTTTTCGTTGATACGGCGTCCGGGAGGGCATCCTACCTGTAGAGCGCCTGGGAATTCCAGGCTGAATCCTGCTATGCTATTCAGGCATTTGTCAGTCCTCGATGGGGGTACTTCGCAGTGAGAACTTACGGCCGATCCTTCCTGATTTTCCTCCTCTGTCTGCTCTTTGCCCTGCCGGTGCTGGCGGCGAGCCCGCCGCCGGATCCTGACTCCTGGTGCGGCACCGCGCAGTGGAACCTCGCGGTCAACCTCGCTCTCCACGCCGATCACCAGCGCCGCCTGGAGCGGCAACGCGCGGCGGAAAAGGCGCTGCGCACCTTTCCGGCCGCGGTGAAGGTGGGCGACGTCGCGGCGCTGACCGACGATGGCAGCATCATCATCCAGCCCAATCAGCAGGACATCGCCAACTTCGGCGTCCAGTTCGTGCCGCAGAAGAAGGGCGGCTACGTGGCCTCGCCGTCGGGCGATCCGGTCAGCGAGGAGATCGGCGACCGGCTCGGTCTTGGTGACGACGACGCGGCGGCGATCCAATTCCCGAAGGGCTTCAAATTCAAGTTCTATAACAAGTCATACACCAAGCTGTTCGTCCAGTCGGACGGCAATCTGACCTTCGTCGCGCCCGACGCCGAGTCGAGCGGTCGGGATCTGTCACGTCTGATCGCCGGACCGCCGCGCATCGCGCCGTTCTTTGACGATCTCAATCCGGCGACGGCAACTGGCGACGGCGGCGTCTACGTCCTGACCGACAAGACCAGGATCGTCGTCACCTGGCTCGACCTGCCGGAGTTCGGCACGACCAATCGCAACACGTTTCAGGCCGTGCTCTACGCGACCGGCCGCATCACTTTCGCCTTCGGCGGCCTTGACGGCCAGACCGCGGTGGTGGGAATCGCCCCCGGATCCGGCGGCCAGGTGCAGTTGGTCGATTACAAGGCAGACCTGCCCACCGGCGTCCTCAAGACGGGAATCGCCGAGCGCTTCGCCACGGAGAAAGCCGTCGACAACCTGGCGATCGCCAAGGCGTTCTTCCGCGAGTTCGCCGACGACTACGATCACCTGATCGTATTCCTCGACTTCCCGCAGAGCTTCGGCAACGCCTTCGCGTTCGAGTTCACGGTCAAGAACGAGGTCCGCGGCATCGGCCAGGATGTCGTTGACTTCAGCGGCGCGGCCGGCAGCAAGGGGCGGATGCGCAGCTTCGTGCAGATGGGCACGTTGTCGCGCTATCCCGCCGATCCGGAGACGACCTTCCTCGGCACCAACAATTCGCTCGATCTCCTGGGCCAGGAGAGCGGCCACCGCTGGCTCGCCTTTCTCAACTTCATCGACGGCAACGGCCAACGGAGCGATGCGCTGCTCGGCCGCGATCTGGCTCACTGGAGCTTCTGCCACAACACGCTGGCTTCGGATATGGAAGGCAACGAGATCCGTGAGGATGGCGGCGACCACTTCACCACCATCGCCGCCACCGAGCGCTACAGCCCGCTCGATCAGTACGCCATGGGATTGATCGGACCCGACGACGTGCCGCCCTTCTTCTACGTCGACCAGTGCGACAATCGGGCGGCGGCGCCCCAGATCAACGCCGTGATGCTGGGGCACCGCATCGACGTGACCGTCGACCAGGTTATCGCCGCCGAAGGACCGCGCGTGCCGGCGGCCAGCAAGTCCCCCCACAAATTCAACATGGCGTTCATCGTCGTCGGCCCGCCCGGCGAAGCTCCGTCCGACGAGGCCATCGCCCACGTCGACCGCATCCGGGCCGCCTGGGAGCCCTACTACGTGCAGGCCACCGACGGGCACGGCTCGGTCGACACGACGCTCAAGCTGAAGCCGCACCGGTAGCCATCACCGCCCCGGGGCGGTCACTGCGTTGAGCCCTGCAGGAAGGTGACGACCACGGATCCGTCGTTGCCGGAGCTCGTCACAGTGATGGTTGTGGACTTGGAAGATGCGGCTGCATAGCTCCCGCCACCCCCACCGCCTCCGCCCGGAAACGTATCGCCTGCGGCACCGCCCCCGCCACCGCCGCCATAACCACCGCCACCACCGCCACCTTCGCCCCCTCCATTGTCGCGCACTTCACCTTCGCCGCCCATGCCGTTCGTGCCAATCCCCCCGGGTACGCCAGTCACATTCAACCAGCCGCTCGACGTCGAGGGACCACTCGAGATGTGTACCGGTCCACCCTGGCCGCCCAAGCCGTTCGCGCCAGATTTTCCGGCCTGAGAATTGGCGCCGGCTTCCCCGAAGGAGCCGCCGGCTCCGCCCACGGCGTTCTGGCCGCCGCCGGCACCGTACCCGTCACTGAAGACGCCACCGTCTGCCCCGGCTCCCGTGCTCGAGGCTCCGACCGTGCTGGCTGCCGTTCCACCGCTCCCACCGTTGTGCCCGGTGTAAACGGGTTGCGCAGCGCCGCCACCGCCACCGCCGCCGGCGACGAGCAGCACGTTGGCGGTCGTCGCCGTCACCGAGGAAAGATCGGCAGCCGCGACGATCGTCGCTGCGCCCCCCTTGCCGCCGGGATGATCGTCGGAGCCTTGCGCGCCAAGGTAGTAGTAGATCTCGGTCGTGCCGTAGGTGGAGGTGAGATCGGCCAGAGTGGTCACCATCTGCGCGCTTCCACCGGAACCGCCCTTGCCTCCCGGCTCGGCACCGGAGCTGTCCCCGTCTCCCCCGGCCCCGCCGAAGGCGGTGATGACGACCGTCGAGCTCGAGTTGATTTGCGAGTTGAGCGCCTGCGCGGCAGTCAGCCAAGTGCTCAGATCGGCCGACGACTGAGTGCTGTCGAGACTGCAGTTGACCGCTCCCGTGGACCCATCCAGCGAGCAGCTCGCG
>Ga0075425_100005475_pt1 | contig 13202 bp, 12 predicted proteins | sample SoiMethybrSBSTD4_FD_75300 | JGI IMG/M metagenome (GOLD analysis project Ga0075425, IMG submission 75300) | Bulk soil microbial communities from a Populus tree surrounding site in Tennessee, USA - Soil MetaG P. TD hybrid SBSTD4 | ecosystem: Environmental > Terrestrial > Soil > Tree plantation...
CGCCGTAGGCCACCTTGGCGCCGTCGCGGGAGATGACTGGATTGAGCACCGCCGGTCCTTCACCCACCCATCCCACCGCTTCCAAGAAGCGAGACGATTTCCAGCGTCCCGACCCGAGTTCCCGCCGACAGTCTTGGGACGCTCCGATCACGTGGCACAGGGTTGTTGAAGTAGTTGCCAAGCGTTCTTGGCAGTCAACACGGTCTCTATTGCTCTTCTGTCCTGATTCGATCGCGCGCTATTCCGAGCTCCAGCAGCAGTCGGCGCGCTTCTTCCACCAGCGGCCGCGGGCCGCAGACGAAACACAGCGTCGCTTGGCCGTGCAACAGTGGCTCTATCATCGCGCGGCTCACGCGGCCGCGGTCGTGTTCCCAGTCTCCGGCCGTCGACCGCGTGACCGTGCGGCGGAACTCGATTCGGCCGTCGCGCGCGAGCGCGGCAAACTCGTCGGCATACGCGAAATCGTCCGGCGTGCGCGCCGTGTAGAGGAGGGCGATGTCGCCCGGCACGTTCAACGCGTGGCGCAGCATCGCGCGCAGCGGCGCGATGCCGGTGCCGCCGGCGATGAACAGAAACCGGCGCTCGTCGGCGCCCGCTGGGAACACGAACGAGCCGACGGGCCCTTCGACGTCGACCTGCGCGCCCGCCGCAGGCGTGAACGGGACCTCGCCGCTGTCGCCCGGGCCGGTGCCGATCAGCAGTTCGAGCGCGCGATCGCGGCGCGCGTCTTCCGGGGCGGCGGCAAGGGAGTAGGGGCGCCGATCGCGATCGCCGTGAGGGCCGACGAATACCGCCTGGCCGGCCGTGTAGTCGAAGCGGCGGTCCTCCAGATCCAGCCGCACGACGACGGCTCGCGGTGTCGCCGGCACGACGTCGCGAACGCGCAGTGTCAGCAGCATCGTGTTCTGTGATTATCTAATTACGTGCCCCGGTTCGAGCGCCGCGCCCGCGGTGCGATTCTTCGTCTCATTCGGCGACGGGTGCTGTCGGCGATCGTCGGCCTGGCGCTTGCGGCGCCTGCCGTCTGGGTCGAGTTCTTCAGCCAGGTTGACGCCTGGTGGGTGGACGGCCTGGCGCTCGTCGCCGGGGCCACCGGCATCGCGCTGCTGTGGACCGCATGGACGGGCGTTGTTCCTGATTGGATTGACGAAGGGTCCGGCTGAAGCCGGACGCCACGACTGTTGCGTTGGCACGCAGAACTCGCAGAAACCGTGAAGCAATCTCTTGTCTGCGTGTTCCGCGTGTTCTGCGTGAGTTGTGCTTTGATGCTTCGGAAGAGTACGTGGCGTCCGCCGTTAAGCGAACCTTCAGGCGTCGGCGTCGGCCAGACGGCGGCCGTTCGACCGCTCGGGCTCCAGCCGGTATTCGACAATCTTGCGATAGAGCGTTCCACGGCTGATGTCGAGGACCCGCGCCGCTTCTTTCTTGTTCCACTGCACCGCTTCGAGCACGCGCACGATGTGCGCCCGTTCGGCGTCGGCCAGTGAGGGCAGGCGATCGCCCGTGGGCTGCGGCGCCGAGGCCATCGCGTGCAGGAACTCGACATCGGTCGCGCGAATCGTGCGTCCCGGCGCGGAAAGCGCCGCGCGCGACACGGTGCTTTCGAGCTCGCGGATGTTGCCGGGCCAGTGGTAGCCGAGGAGCAAATCGAGCGCCTCGCGCGAAAAATTCTTGTTGTCGAGCGGCAGCCCCTGCGCCGCGCAGTAGCGCGCCAGAAAGCGCTGCGCGAGCACCGGGATGTCGACCTGCCGTTCGCGCAGCGACGGCAGCCGGATCGCGAAGGCGTTGACGCGGTAGTACAAATCCTCGCGGAAGCGCCCGTCGCGTACGAACTGCTCGAGCGGGCGGTTCGTGGCGGAGATGAGCCGGAAGTCGACCGAGATCGACTTCTGCCCGCCGAGACGCTCGAAGCGCCGCTCTTCGAGCACGCGCAACAGCTTGGCCTGCGCGATGAGCGACATGTCGGCGATTTCGTCGAGGAACAGCGTCCCCTCGTTCGCAAGCTCGAGGCGGCCCGGCTTGCGATCGTGCGCGCCGGTGAACGCGCCTTTCTCGTAGCCGAAGATTTCCGATTCGAAGAGCGTGTCAGGCAGCGCCGCGCAGTTGACCGCCTGGAACTTCGCGACCGCGCGCTTGCTCAAGTCGTGAATCATGCGCGCGACCAGCTCCTTGCCCGAGCCGGTGGGTCCGAGAACCAGGACCGAAATGTCTGACTTGGCTGCGGTCCGGATCCACTCGAAGACGATCAGCATCTTCTCGTCTTTGCCGATCATCTCGCGGAAGCGCTGGACGGCCGGCGATTGGTCTTCGGTCGTCACCGTCGCGCGGCGCTCGAGGAAGCTGTCGAGCAGGTCGCCAATCGTGTCGTTGGCCGGCCGCTCCGCCAGGTAGCGCGGCGGCGTATCGCGGGTGGCGCGCGCGACGCCGAAATCCACAAGCTCGCGGACGCAGTTCTCGACGTCCAGCCGCAGCCGCCCGAACGTGTGCATGAGCGACTCGACGTCGAAGCTTTCGTCGGGCCGCGACGTCAGGTAGCGCAGGATGCCGGCCCGCAGCGGGGATTGCACCAGCGTGCGGAAGCGCGCATCCAGGTCGGCAGGCTCCGCGGTGTAGCGCGCAGTCGCCACCGCGCCGGCCCGCCGGGCGCTGAACGTCAGATCATCCATATAGCCGAAGAATCTATCGGCTGAAGGACGCCTGGACTTCAGATTTCAGGATTCAGGTTTGCGGAGGTTTGGCCGGTCCGGCTGAGGTGCGGTAGTGCTCGGACTGGTAACGCTCGATGAGCTGCTGCATCCGGACGGCGTCGCCCTTGCGGTGGCCATGGCACAGGATCGGGTCCGCGCCGCCGCTCGTTTCGATCAGCACGTTCGACAGCACCAGGCCGGTGTCGATTTTCACCGACGCAACGTGCGCCATGTGAATCGTTTCCTGCTGGCGCCCGATCCACCGCGGCGTGTACTGGACGATGCTCGTCGGCGTGATCAGGACCTGGGTGGGGAACAGGTGATTCCCCGTGCTGATGCGGCTGGCCTTGAAGACGTCGCCTTCGGCGAATGGACGCCCCTTCCGCCAGATCACCACCAGCACTGCGGCGACGACGACGGCCGCGGCAACGAGTACCCAGGTGAGCCAATCAGAGCTGCCGCTCATCGCTGTGATGTTAAGCTATTTCGCAACCCGCACCGCAAAGGAGCTCACTGTTGCCGCATCGCGCTCCCGGCTCGCCCGGTCATTCACGTCAGCAGTTCCTCTCGGGTCAACCTATTCGGTACTATCGTCCCACCGGCAGCGCCGACATTCGCCGGTTGATCGATGAAGGGTTTCAGGCCTTCAACGCCGGGCGGCTGTCCGAAGCCTGCAGCATCTTCGCGGACAAGATGCTCGAGCCGGCCGACAACACGACGATCGGATTGACGATCGCCGGCGCGATGACGCCTGCCGGCCTCGGCGGCTGCGTGATCGAGCTGATGGACCGCGGCCTCGTCGACTTCGTCATCTCGACGGGCGCGAACCTCTATCACGATCTGCACTACGCGCTGAACTTCACGCTGCGCCGCGGGTCGCCGTTCGTCGACGATCGCGAGCTCTACGAGGACGGCGTCATCCGGATCTACGACGTGCTCTTTCCCGCAACCGTGCTGCTCGAGACCGACGCCTACATCCGCGACTTCCTGGTCCGCTCGGGGATGAACGGCCCGATTGCGACGTCGGAGTTTCACTATCGCCTCGGGCTCGATCTGCTGGAACGTCATCCCGGCTGCGACGAGCACTCGGTGGTGGCCCGCGCCGCCAAGGACGGCGTGCCGCTGTACACGTCGTCGCCCGGCGACAGCTCGATCGGGATGAACATCGCGTATCACGAGCTCATGAACGACAGCCGCCTGATGATCGACCCCAATCGCGACGTCAACGAAGTGTGCGCGATGGTGCTCGCCGGCACGCGGAATGGATGCGTGATTCTCGGCGGCGGCTCGCCGAAGAACTTCTATCTGCAGGCGCAGCCGACGCTGTGGGAGGTGTACGGCATCCCGAAGGGCGGCAACGATTACTTCATTCAGATCACCACCGATCAGGTCGTCTGGGGCGGCCTCTCCGGCGCCACGCCGGCCGAGGCGGTGAGCTGGGGCAAGGTCAATCCCGGCGTGCTGCCCGACACCGTCGTCGCGTATTGCGACTCGACGATCGCGTTTCCGCTGTTCTGCGAGTACGCGATCGGATCGGCCAACGGCCGGCGTCCGAGAAAAGAGCTCGTCCACCAGCGCGAACGCCTGGTCGCCGAGCTGACGCGCGAAGCGAAAGCAGCGCGCGCGAAGAAGAAGGAAGAAGTGAGAAGTTAGCAGTGGGAACGCTCTCTGCGGAACTGGCCGACCATGCGGCGCGCCTGGCTGCGCGGCCGCGCATCTACGCCGACGCCAACGTGCCGGCCCCCATCGTCGCGCACATGCGCACGCGGCTCGGGTGGGACGTGTTGTTCGTGCTGGAGGAAGACGATCTCCGCCGCGCGCCCGACGTGAAGCACTACGAGCTGGCCCACCAGCTGCGGCGCACGCTCGTCACCATGGATCGCGATTACCTCGACGATCGCGTGTTTCCCCCGGAAGCGAGCGGCGGCGTGCTGATCATCAACGCGCCGGACGAACGGCAGCTCTCCGCGCTGCTCGATCGCGTCGACCGGCAACTGTTCCACCCGGACGATTCCGTCGATCCCATTCCGCTCCCGCTCCTCGGACTGAAGCTTCAAATCAACACCGACTGGGGACGCGACGAGTGATCGTCCTGTCGGGCGCCACGCTGGTGCTGCCTGACAGGCTGCTCTCGCCCGGGACGCTGGTCATCGAGAACGGCCGCATCGCGGAAATCCGCGCCGACGCGCCGTCGGCCGGCGCGCACTCCCTCTTCGCGTTCCACGGCCACTACATCGTGCCCGGCTTCGTCGACGTGCACGTGCACGGCGTCGAAGGCGTGGATTCACTGGATCGCGGCGACGCGATCGCGACGATTGCGGCGAAGCTTCCGCGCTATGGTGTGACGGCGTTCTGTCCGACGACGGTCGCCTGCACGCCGGAGGCGCTGCGTGGCGTGCTCGAGCAGGTGGCGCGGGCGCGGGCGACGCCGCTGCCGCGCGCGGCGCGCGTCCTGCCGGCGCATCTCGAGAGCAACTTCATCAATCCCGACTATCGAGGTGCGCAGCCCGCGGGCTGCCTTCGTTCCCCGCGCGCTGCGCTTGGGGCCGGTGGGTCGGGTGGGGACGATTTCACCGGTGCGGACATCCTGCGCGAAATCGAGCGAGGGACACCCGATGTCGGCATCGTGACGCTCGCGCCGGAGCTGGATGGCGGGCTGGATCTGATTCAGTGGCTCGCCGCGCGCGGGCACCGCGTGTCGCTCGGGCATTCGGGAGCGACGTTCGAGGACGCGGCGGCGGCGATCGCGGCAGGCGCGCGCCACGCGACGCATCTGTTCAACCGGATGCCGCCGCTCAATCACCGGTCGCCTGGCCTCGCCGGTGCCGTGCTGCAGACCGAGGAGGTCGCCGCGGAAATCATCTGCGACGGCGCCCACGTGCATCCCGCGATGGTGCGCGCCGCGATCGCGGCGAAGCGTCCGGCGCGCGTGATGGCGATCACCGACGCGACGGCCGTCGCCGGCCTCGAAACCGGTGGCCGGGCCGCGCTCGGCGGGCAGCCGATCGTGGCAGGCGATCGCGTGGCGCTCCTCGCCGACGGCACGACCGCCGGCAGCCGTATCACGATGGACCGCACGTTCCAGATGCTCGCAGGCCCCATCGGTCAGTCGCTGGTCGACGCCGCGACGATGTGCGCGACGACACCGGCGCGCGAGCTCGGCCTGGTCGGCCACGGCGTGCTGGCGCCGGAGGCTGCGGCCGACCTCGTCGTGCTCGACGGGAATCTGGCCGTGGTTCAGACCTACGTGGCCGGTCAGCTCGTCTACACGCGAAACACCGCGTCCCCGGCCCCCGTCTAAGGGGGCGGAGGTCGAATCATGCACCTCGTTCCACAAGTCCGTCTGGCTGTTCTGGTGAGCAGTCTGGCTGCGCTCGGCGGCTCGACCGCCTGCGTGGGGATCGACGGCGCCGATTTCGCGCGCTACACGGAACACGAAGAGAAGACGTTCGCCGTCACGGGCAAGCCGGACGTGATGCTCACGACGTTCGATGGGTCGATCGAAATTCGCACGTGGGAGCGCCCCGAAGTCAACGTGACCATCGAGAAAAGAGCGGCCAGCAAGGAATCGGCCGCCACCATCGAGATCCAGTCGCAGCAGACGGGCAACCACGTCGTCGTCGAAGTCAAGATCCCGCAGCACGAAGGGTCCGGGTTTCACTTCGATCGACGATCGGCCAAGCTCATTGTGTCGATGCCGGCGGCGTCGAACCTCATCGCGAAAAGCGGCGACGGCTCGATCGACGCGGAAGGCATCACCGGCCAGATCGAACTCCGATCCGGCGACGGCAGCATCAAGGCGCGGCGGCTCGATGGCGACGTGTTCGCGCACAGCGGCGACGGGTCGATCCGTCTGGACGATGTGAAGGGCACGCTGCGCGCGGAGACCGGCGACGGCAGCATCCGGGCTGCAGGAACGTTCAGCAGTCTGCGCGCGCGCGCCGGCGACGGCAGTGTCCACATTGTCGCCGAGGCCGGAAGCGCGCCGACCAGCGACTGGGACATTTCGACGAGCGACGGGTCTGTCTCGCTCGCGCTGCCGGACGGTTTTAACGCGGAGCTCGACGCGCACACCGGCGACGGGCGTGTGCAGGTGCAGGGCCTGACGGTGACCGGCGTGACCGGTGAGCGCGACCGGCACTCAGTGCGCGGCCGGCTCGGCGCCGGCGGCGCCGCGCTCCGCGTCAGAAGCGGAGACGGCTCGATTACGCTGAAGAAGTCGGGCGGGAGTATTACTTAACGAGACGCGCGCCCGTGAGGAAGCGGCGGTAGTCGCTGAACTGCTGGCGCCGCCGCGTCGACTGCATCCCGCCGTGCCACACGTGCAGCTCCTCGATCGACTCGGGGAGCAGCATCACCTCCGCCGGATCGTCGAACGCCACTCTCCTGAAGCGGATCGTCGTGTCCGCGCGCTCCATCACCATCTGGTTATCGAGGTTGCGCTTGCGGCGCAGCGAGTCGGCGATGCGGAAATCGACAGGGCCGGTCAGGTGCTCTTCGATGCGCACGACGTCGAACGTCTCCGCGTGCACCCACACCCGGCCCTTCGTCGGAATCGTGCCCTTGCCCTCGTAGCAGTTCTCGAGGCCTTTGCCCGACTCGACGAGCTCCGCCTTGGGTCCGCTGGAGATCGATCGGTAATCGATGAGCAGCAGCTCGGCGTCCTTGCCCTTGCCGCGTCCCGCCAGCGAGAACGCGTAATCCGACCGGTGCGACGGCAGCAGAAACGCGAGCGGCTCTGGCGTCAGCGGGTTCGGGTCGGTGCAGCCGTACGGATCCTTCTTGTCTTTCTCGCGCGGCACGCGGCCGTTCGTCTTGCGGATCACACGGACGAACTTCGCTTCGGCGCTGCCGTCGCCGTCTTCGGCGTCGGGCTCGACGCGCAGCTCCGACTCGGTGATGCGCGCGAAGCCCTGAGGCGACAGGTTCCAGTCAATCGGCTGGACCGTGTATTTCTCGATGCACATCACGTTCTGCGCAACCTTGTAGTACACGGCGAGACGCTCGCCGATGCGCACGAGCAGACCGTCGACTTCCGCTGGCGTCTGCGCGGCAACGGCGCCCGACACGATCGCGACCGCGACGATCGCTACGCGGATGGCGTCGCGCATGCGGCCTCGTGCAATGTCGCGAAGACGTGGGCGATATCCGCCGTCGGCGATGCGTCGAGCGCCCGCGCGACGAAGGCGGCGGCGTTGGCGACGGCGAAGCTGATGCCCTTGAGGTTGCGCTCCGGTGGGATCCCCGGAATGTCGCGGGGATACGGCGAGGTGACCAGGAGTGGCCGGCCGTCCACGGCGGACACTGTATAACCCTGCCGGTCCGCCGTCCAGTCCGCACGCACGCCGACGACGCCGGGAAGGCTGCCCGGCAGCCAGGCGGTTCCGTTGTCGTCGTGCGCAGCGACGAGCAGCGCGCCGGAACCGCGCGCACGCGCCACCGCCTCCGTCAATCGCGCGCGATGCTGCACCTCGGCCGTGCCGAGGCTCAGGTTGATCACCGACGCGCCGTGCGAGGCTGCCACGTCCATCGCCTTGATCAGGTTATCGACCGTTGTGGCGAGCGACTGCCAGAAGACTTTGATCGCGAAGAGCTCCACGTCCGGGGCCTTTTCGCGGATGGCGGCAGCAACCGCCGTGCCGTGGCCGAGGCGGTCGACGTAGTCGTCGACGATCGTCCCGTCGTCGCGGATGCCGACCCCGCCGGCGACGCCGCCGACGTGGGAATGGGTCGCAAAGACGCCGCTATCGATGACCGCTACGCGAACACCCTTGCCGGTTCGATCGGCCAGAAACATGTCAGCCGAACAATTGGGCGAAGGCGCCGCCTTTGGCTTGCAGTTCCATCGGCGCGCCTTCTTCGACGATTCCGTTTCCGCCGAGGACGAGCACGCGATCCGCCGCGGCGGCGAGCGCCAGCCGGTGCGTGATGAGCAGCGTCGTTCGGTTGCGCATCACCCGTTCGTATCCTTCGAGCACGTGCCGCTCGGCAATGGGATCGAGCGCCGCGCTCGGCTCGTCGAGCACGAGGACGCTCGGATTGACGAGCAGCGCGCGCGCGATCGCAATGCGCTGGCGCTCGCCGGCCGACAGTGCCGCCCCGCGCTCGCCGACGACCGTCGCGTACCCGTCCGGCAGCCGGGCGATGAAGTCGTCGACGCCCGCCGCGCGCGCCGCCGCACCGACGTCCACGTCGCTGGCGTCCGGCCGCGCGTAGCGGATGTTTTCGGCGATCGTCGTGTGAAACACGAACGGCTCCTGATCGACGAGGACGACGTGCCGCCGGAGATCGTCGAGCGCGAGATCGCGGACATCGTGGCCGTCGACGCTCACCTGGCCTTCGTCCGCGTCGAGCAGCCGCAGCAGCAGATCCGCAATCGTCGACTTGCCGCTGCCGCTCGGGCCCACGATCGCGAGGCGTTCGCCCGGCGCCGCGGCAAACGACACCGACCGCAGAATCTGTCCGCGCCCGAGATCGATCGACACCCGATCGAACCGAATCGCGCCGCTGACACGCGAGACCCGCACCGGCGTCGCCGATTCCACGACGTCGGGCGGCGTGTCGAGCAACTCGTGGACACGCGCGAGCGACACTTCAACTGTTGCAAGGCTGGCCCAGAGACCCATCAACGCCTGCACCGGCTGGAGCACGCGCATCTGGTACGCCATGAACGCGACGAACGTGCCGAGCGTCAGCGACCCGTCGACGACGCGGTGGCCGCCGTACAGGAAGACGGCGGCGTAGCCGAGCGACAGGAGCAGCCCGGGGACGCTGCCGGACAGGTACGACCAGACCTGCATCGACATCAGCGCGCGGACGAACGCCGCATTGTGCCCGCGGAATCGATCGATCTCGCGTCTTTGGGCGTTCGACGTGACGATGAGTCGGACGCCCTGCAGCGTTTCCACGAGAAAGCTGCCGATGGCGGCCCCGGTTTCGCGCAGCGTGCGCACCTTGCCCGAGAGCTGCACGCGCACGCGCGCCAGCGCCCACACGCTCGGCGGCACCATCGCCAAGCCGACGAGCGCCAGCCGCACGTCGAGCCAGACCATCGCGGCGACGCTGCCGGCGAGAAACAAGATGTTGCCGACCCACGCAAGGAGCGACTCGGCGGCGACCCGCTGAATTTCGCCGACGTCGTTGTTGACGCGCGCCAGAATGTCGCCGAGCGGCGTCCGCGCGTAAAACCGCGGCGAGAGCCGCTGCAGGTGGCGGTACAGCGCCAGCCGCATGTCGAACAGCACGTCGGCGGAGACGCGCGTGTATACGAGTCCCGTCACCGCGGTCAGCACGAATCCGGCGAGCGAGGCGGCAGTGAAGAGGCCGACCGTCCGGTACAGTGCGCCGAGATCGCGCCCGGCGAGCGCGCGATCGATCAGCATCTTCGAGAGGTAGGGGAGCGTCAGCGACAGCGCTGTGCTGGCCAGGCTCAGCACGCACACCAGCGCGAGTCGGCGCCAGTACGGAATGACGTAGGCAATCGCGCGCCGGAACGAAGTACGTGGACCCATGGAGCGCGATTTAACCGAGCGACATTTAGGGCTGCGAGCCGGTCCCCGACGCCGTCGCCGGCGGCACGACGATCAGCGCCGTCGTCGTATCCGCGTCGAGCGTGATCGTGCGCAGATACTTGTAGGTGCTCGCCTCGTAGAGATCGATCGTGTTTCCCGCCTGGTAGATGTAGAGCACCTTGCCGTTCGAGCTGACGCGCAGCGCCATGCGCGGCCGCCCGTTGAACTCCGTCTTGGCGCCGAGCTTGTGGTGCTCGAGGTCGAACGTCCAGAACTCGTAGTGGCCGATTTCCTGGAGCAGGCCGTATGCGCGCTTGCGATCCGGCGCGAGCGAGAAGCCGACGAACCGCGCGGGCCCGATCGGCCAGAAGTCGACGCTCTTGGCCGCGAGGTTCACGCGCGCGGCGCCCATGATGCGTCGGTTCTGCACCGGATCCTGCGCGACGAAGAGACCGCTGTAAAACCCAGGCTCCTCGTAGGTGACGTCTGTCGGCCCGAAGTCGAACCGCCCGAGCCCTTCTTCGACGGGGCGCGCCAGTTCCCACTTGTCGACTTGCTTGAACTCCGTCGTGTCGTAGATGAGGACGTCGTTGGCGAAGAAGTAGAGGAGCTTGCCGTCGGGCGACATCATGATGTTGACGAACTCGCTCTCCTCGTTGTTTGGCCAGGGAATCGTCCGCGAGATCTTGTGCGCCTTGAGGTCGTACACGACGAGCGACGGCGGCGAGATCTCGAACCGATCGACTTTCTTTTCCGAGCCTTTGACGAGCATCACCGCGAACCGATCGAGGGGATCCGGGATGAGGGCGCGAATCCGCACCTTCTTCCGCCCCTCGCTGAGCGAGAAATGGTCGATGCTCTTCCGCGCGGCGATGTCGAAGATTTCGACTTCCTCGCCGACCGCGTTGACCGCATAGAAGCGCTTGCGATCGTTCGAGAGCGTCATGCGCGTCGGCTGGCCCGTCGTGACCTCGATCGTGCCGGTCACTTTCTCGGTCGCTTCGTCGATGACGAAGATCCGGTTCGGCCAGCCGCCGATGTAGAGCGTGCCGTTGCCGCCGATCAATTTCGCCGGCGCGGCTGCGGCGAACAGTGTGACAGCGGCAATGCCCACCAGCCCCACCAGACATACCCTGCCCACCTGACCCGTTGGCCTCATCGTCCCACCTCGGGCTGATCGAACTTGATGTAAATGGGAACCGTCACGAGGAGATGCGCCCGGGCTTTCAGGACCTTGCTTGGGTCGTTCATCAGCGCATATGCGGCTACCGCCCATACATCTCCGTAGTTGTTCGCGTTGTTCCTGCGCTTCGGATTCGGTCCGTCGAGATTCGGGGTGAAGAGCCCTGTTTTTTCGTCAATCGTCCCGACGAAATCCTTGTCGTCGTCGTCGTACGTCGCGGCGTATTCTTCGATGCTCCACCTCGCGTCGACGAGGCCGAGATCGATGTCGTCTTTGGTATTCGGCTTGCCGTCCGGGCCGTTGGCAAACGCCACGGCCTCGAACGGCTGGAAACCCTTCGGGAAGTTGGCTCCGCCAACGCGCGAAAGGCCCGACGACGGCAGTACTTTGATGAAATCGATCGTGTTGTAGACGGCGATCGACGCGTCGCCCGTGGCGCCCGCAAGGAACAGCGCGCGTTTGCCCGCTGTCGCCTCGCGCGCGACCGAGAGTGCGACCACAATGCGATCGGGCGCGGACGAGACGATGCGATCGACCGTGATGCCCGGACCGAAGTTGAAGTCGGCGGGCGAGGCGCGCGCCGGGAGGTTGACACCGAAGATCCGAACTTCCTGGTTCGACGCGCCGGTCTTCACTCGAGGCTCGTCGACGCCGAGCACCACCGGATCGCCGCCGATGCGCGTGAGCTGGACGTCCACGCCGAACTCCTCGTAGGCGCCCGTGAACCATCGGCCGCGCGCACGCCGCCAGTCGCGATCGATGGCCAGCACTTCTCGGTAGTCGTCGGATTTCCCGCGCCACTGGAAGCCCGTGTAGACGATCGATCGCCCGCGGCGCGTGACGGTCTTGCCGCCGTGGCCGTACGTGAACGACGTTTCGGTCGTGAAGTCGCCGGCATCGCCCTGCGGCGTGATCGTCACCGTGCCGTAGACGGGGCCCTTGCCCGCTTCGTAGCCGCTCAGGGCCCAGCGCCCCTCGAGCCGCGGCGGACGCATCGTCGCCGCCCAGCCCGACCACTCCGGCGTGACGAGCGGGAATGCGGACGTGAGGTGCGCGATCGCCTTGTCCATCGGATGCCGCGTGTCGGGCGCGCGGCCGCTGTCGTCGGCCGTCGGCGCCGGGCCGAGCCGCCGGAACGCCTGGAAGTCGACGAGCGGGTAATAGCCGCGATGCATCGCGATGAGCAGTTCCCATTCCTCTTTCGTACGCCGCTGGGAGATCACGCGACCCATCGAGTGGCACTTGATGCAGGTCTGCTCCGTGTCCTTGTCGCCGGGGTACTTGTAGTCGATGTTCCGGTGCTCGACCTCGAACGCGGCGGGCTGCGCCTCCTCCGGCGCGAGCCCATGGTGGTCCGCGAGGTACCGCAGGATCTCGCGCGCTTCCGCCGGCTCGAGCGTGACGCCGTTGAGCGTCACCATCCGTTTGATCGTCTCCTCCCACCCTTCGGGCGTTGTGCGCCGATACGAAATGCGGGTCAGGCGGTTCTGGTCGTCCGCCTTATGGCACGTCGCGCATTTCTGGCGCACGAGGGCGCTGGTGACGGGAATGCCTTCGTCCTTCTTTGCGTCGTCTTGTTGCGTGATCACGCCGGTGCCATAAGACGCAAAGACCGCAAAGAACGCAAAACCCGCGAAGATCTTTTTTCTCCTCATGATGCGATTTCCTCGGCGACGAGTGCCTGCCTCGCGACGAGCAGCGACAGGCCGGTGAGCACGCCGGCCATCGGGGCCGCCGCGACGTGCTGTTGATACGCTTCGATGATCGCGGGGACGTCGTCGCACCGCGCGGCGAGCCTGGCGAGGCGGGCCAGATCCACGC